>ERZ795053.3430-NODE-3430-length-18051-cov-4.632085_pt1 | contig 18051 bp, 18 predicted proteins | sample MGYA00375137_ERZ795053 | MGnify/ENA primary metagenome ERZ795053 (study PRJEB30182, sample SAMN05720284) | activated sludge metagenome | isolation source: Anaerobic digester | place: Hong Kong | collected 2014-12-17 ...
TCCATCAGTAACCAGGTCAGCAGGTGCATCGTGACGCCGATCGCAACGAAGACCGGGATGTAGTGGATGCGTGCAAACAACCTGCGCAGGCGGCCTGTGCGGTTTGGCGTCGCCCGGAAGTACACCGCCAGCAGCAGCAGGGGACAGGTCAACTCCCAGATCCACGCAAGCGCCGTCCCGAACTGCGTCAGCGGGTAGACGTGCGCGATCCAGCGCATGTCCCCGCGCTGCCAGCTTGGCTGCTGCAGGATGTAGTACAACGCCGAAAAGCCACCCGCAGGCGTCCAGCAGTTGCTCAGCTTCTGGATGCCCGTGGAAAAGTAGATGGCCACGAGCTGGATAAGCAGCAGGTAGCGCGGCCAGGCAGGCACCTCGACCGCACTTCGCCATGCGCCACGCCGCAGCCGGCACGCCAGGGACAGAGTCGCCGTGGACCGGCTGAGGACGAGGATCCACAGCGCGTTGGTCAGCATCAGGTCGTAGCTTCCTGCCGCTTGGGAATTCAGAAAGACCAAGGCGGTCAGGGCCTGCCCGGCCACGAGGGCGGCGACGCGTCCTGCGATCCCCGCGACCAGTGCGGCTCCGCCGAGCAGTCCGCCGATCACCAGCGTCCAGACGACGGCTGGCTCAGGACCGCCCAGCAGCGCCACGAGCCAGTTGACGCCGACGCGCTCGCGATAGCCGCCGTGCGCCGCGTCGAGCCAAAGCACCTGCACGAGCCCGGCTGACACCATCGAGCCGATCGTCCAGAGCACGCACAGACCGCACGCGATGCGGGCGACCGCGAGCGAATCGCCCGGCTCGGTCCGCCTGAACAACCCGATGAAGCGATTCCACCTGGCGATCATCGGCGCGGTCCCAGGGGTAGCGTCACCGTGTGGTCGAACGCGCCGGTGGGCACCACCCCAGCCCGGGCCTGCTCCGGACTGAGCGACGTAAACGTGAAAAACCGTATGCGGACTTCGGCGGCGTCGGGAAAATCATCAGCCGCCCGATCGGCGACCCACGCGGCGAAATCCGCGTACGCGGCGCGGTACTGTGGCCACGCGAACCGGAAGATCGCCGAACGAAAACGGATGTGGTCGAACTGCCCGCGGCGCCAGGTGGCTGTGTCCGAGCGAGCCACGTAGACCGGTTCCCACGCGCCGCCGGCGCGACGGACGTCGATGTGCAGCAGGCTGGGATGGCGGTGCGGCGCGACGAACATCGACCAGGCCTGTTGCGTGCCGGTGTGGTACTGGTAGGCCTGGAACGGCGTCAGCGCCGCGTGCTGCGCTGCGACGAGACGCCGGCACGCGTGATAGCAGGTATCCTCCAACTCCGCCGGCGTGACGCGCCAGCCGAGCCGGTTGAGCCGCGCGGTCCACGCGTCGATCTCGCTCCGCACGCTCGGGTTCCGCCAGGCCGTGCGGTTCAACGCGTCGCCCGGCGCCGGCACCGATCCCACCAGGATCCCGACGACGTGGTAGATGACGTAGAGCGCCACGAGGTGCGGCAGAACCGCCGCCACGCGTCCGCGCCACCGGCCATGTTCGAATCGACTGGCTGACTCGGCGCCCATCCGTCACCTCGCAGTAACCGTTGCGCCCGACAAGGATCGCCGGCCCGGCAATCAGCGCCGGATCGCCGCGAGCATCTCCAGCACGATGCGCGCGGCGTTGTCGCTGGCCCCGGTCTTGATCAGCGGTGTCATCATCTGCTCGAGTTCGCAGCGCTTCTCCGCCAGGCGCTGCGGCTCGAGCATCTCGAGCGCGGCCCGCTTGATCGGCTCGGTCGAACGGTAGAAGGGCATGAACTCCGGTACGATCGCCCGGCCCGCGAGGATGTTCACGATCGAGAAGTGCGGCGTGCAGGTCACCCACTTGCCGAACACGTACCAGCCCCAGCGTGTCGCGTTGTACATCACCACCATCGGCACGTGGTAGTACGCCGTCTCCAGCGTCGCCGTACCGCTCGCCACCAACGCGAAGTCGGCTGCAGTGAGCAGCGGGCCGTTCTCCTCCTCGTGCAGGCTGTAGGGAATTGACGCATCGGCCAGCGCGGACTCGACGATCGGCCGGGTCCGTGCGTTGGCCACCGAAATGCAGAAGTGCGCGCCGGGGTGCGCCGCGTGAATGGCGGCAGCCACCTCGAGCTGCCCCGGAAAGACCTCGTGGGCCACGTGCGTCCGCGAGCCGGGCATGATCACGACCAGCGGGCTGCCCTTGCGCCGCAGACCAGCCACAGCCTCCGCGTCGATCTGCCGGTTGGCCAGCGTGTCGAACAGCGGGTGGCCGACGTAGTCGGCTGGAATCCCGTAGTCGCGGAAGAACTGTTCCTCGAAGGGCAGGATGACCGCGAGCCGGCTGGTGCGGCGGCGAACCCGCCGCACGCGCGACTTCGCCCAGGCCCAGACCTGCGGGGCGATGTAGTACAGCACGGGCACCCCGGCCCGCCGGGCGTGCTTGGCGATCGGCAGATGCAGCATCGGCGAGTCGATGACCAGGGCCAGGTCCACCGGGTTGGCCCGCAGGTAGGCCCGCGCGGTCCGCAGCATCCGCCAGGCCTGCGGCGCCACCCTGAACATCCCCGCCAGCATGGCTGCGTGGGCGGTCATGTCGAATATGCCCGCGCAGCCAGCCGCCCGCATCTGCTCGCCGGCCACACCGACGAACCGCACCGTCGGGTCTACCCGATGGACCGCCCGAATCAGCTTGGCTGCGTGCAGATCAGCGCTCTGCTCAGCCGCCGAAATGAACACGACAGGGCCGCCAGCGGCCGGCTGGGACACGGAAGTCTTTGATTGGTCGGCAGTTATGGTCATTCGGTTCACATTCGAGTGATGAGACTGTATCCGGGCTCGCGGGACGTTGCCAGAGACTGCCCAAAGCGTACGGGGCAACGGAATTCGCAGCATCGAGCGTACCGCAAAATTGACACAGTTCGGCACAGACCGTATATTCTGCGGACATGAGAGCTTCGCTGAATATCTCGCTCCCGCGGGAAATGAAGGACTGGGTGGATCAGGAGGTCGCCCGCGCCGGCTACGGAACCACCAGTGAGTACTTCCGTCAGCTCATACGCGAGGATCAGCAGCGCCGTCTTCGGGATGAGGTCGACGCCAAGCTCTTGTCTGCCTTGGACAATGGGGAATCGGTCGTGCTCACGCCGGAATGGGCGGAGGAACGCCGTCGCGAACTCGCCAGCCGGATTGCTGCCCGACAAGCGAAACAGTAATGCGCCAGGTGAAGATCCGCCGGACAGCCCAGGCGGAGATCGACGATCAGGCGGCTTGGCTCGCCGAGTGCGCAAGCGAGAACACCGCCTATCGGTTTCTTGCGGCTGTCATCGAGACGATTTCAGTACTGGCGGAGACGCCGACCATCGGGCCGCTCTGGCCGACCGACCATTCACGTCTGCAGGACATTCGCCGGTACCGGATCGCCGGCTTTCCGAACCATCTCATGTTCTACCGACATGACGATCGGACGCTGGAGATCCTGCACTTGTACCATGGGTATCAAGACGTCGAAAGTCGCCTGGCCGAAGACCCCCAGGGATAGCCCGCGCACGGAACTCCTTATCAAATCCATGGTTACGGCTGTCTTGCACACCGCCGGATGACACCGCGATCGTCGGAGCGAACCCCTCATCGGTTGGCACCCACCTTTCTGGATTCGCTTGGACAATCCGGCTGACCTTGCGCTGTCGCCCACCCCCTGGGTGTCTGCTCGCCTTGAAGAAATCGGCGTTTGTGGTACCTTTTGTGGTTCTGCCCGCGCGGCGGCCATGGGGCGGCTGGCGGGTGGATGAAGCGGGGACGCGGGGTCCCCCTCGATTGCTCTGGAGGTGCCCATTGTCATCGGCTTTGGTTCAGGAACTGGTGGATTCTGGAATCCACTTCGGGCATCGCGTGAGCCGCTGGAATCCGAAGATGCTGCCATACATCTTCGGCAAGCGCAACCTCATTCACATCATCGACCTGCGCGAGACGGTGAAGGGGTTGCTGCGGGCGAAGCGGTTTATCGCGCGAACAGTGTCCGAAGGTGGAGATGTGCTGTTCGTCGGCACGAAGCGACAGGCGCGGCATTCGGTCATGGACCATGCCCGCCAGTGCGGGATGCCCTTCGTCACCGAGCGCTGGCTCGGCGGGACGCTGACGAACTTCCGAACGGTGCGCGCGCGGCTCGGCCGCCTGGAGGAACTGGAGGCGGAAGAGACCTCCGGAAAGCTCCAGGAGTACAGCAAGAAGGCCATCGCGATGCGCACGCGCGAACGGATCAAGATCAAACGCAACCTGGACGGCATTCGCACGCTGCACAAGCTGCCCGCCGCCCTGATCGTGATCGATGTGCAGCGTGAGCACATCGCGGTGAAGGAGGCGCGCTCACTGGGAATTCCCACAGTGTGCCTCATCGACACCGATTCCGACCCGGACTACGCCGATATCCCTATCCCGGGCAACGACGACGCGATCCGCTCGATCGAGATCGTCCTCAAGCACCTCGCTGAGGCGATCGAGACCGGCAAGCGCTCGCGACCGGCGAAGCCGGTCGAGGAGAAGGAAGGCCGCGGCGACGCGGGCCAGCGCCGGCGCTCCCGCCGCGTGACCGCCCGCGCTGACGGCGCCGAGGGCGCCCCCGCCGGCGACGATTCCGGCGAAGCCAGCGGCGCGACCGCCACGGCAACGGCTGAGTCGCCCGAGCCCGCTCCGGCGCCCGCCGAGCAGCGCCCGGCGGAATCCGAAGACAAGTCCTGATGACCGTGCCGCTGGGCCGGCAGACGCCGGGCCAGCCACAGTCTGAATAGATACGGGCACAGGCCACCCCAGCCGCTTGGCGGCTGGGGGCCTGTGCAGACACCCACGATTCCACGATGCGCCCGTTCCGGCGGGCGGCATCCGAGACTTGACCGCAACGACCAGCCGGTCCGCGCTGCGACGCCTTGTCGGCTGGGGGAGATGACCATGGCAGATACGACCGCCGGCCAGGTGATGGCCCTGCGCAAGAAAACCGGGTTGCCCATGATGGAGTGCAAGGAGGCCCTCACCGAGTGCAAGGGTGACGAGGCTGCCGCCATCGAGTGGCTCACCAAGAAGCACAAGGGCAAAATGGAGGCCCGCAGCGATCGCGAGACCGGCGAAGGCCGCATCGGCGTGTACATCTCGCCGGACGGTACGACCGGCGGCATCATCGAACTGCGCTGCGAGACCGCGCCGGTCGCGAAGAACGAGATGTTCATCGACCTCGCCAACAAGATCGCGGAGCAGGTCGCCAAGGGCAGCGAAAAGAACCCGTCGGGCGAGAGCATCGGCGCGGCCCTTGAGGCCCAGGTCACCGAGGTCTACGGCAAGCTCCGCGAGACGATGAAGATCGGCGCTTGCTACAAGGTCACCGGTGACTCGCTGGCCAGCTACGTTCACTTCGACGGCAAGAGCGGCGTGCTCATCGGCCTCAAGGGCAAGCCCGCCGACGCCGACGTGAGCAAGAACCTCGCCATGCACGCGACATCGCTCAAGCCGATCGCCGCCAACCGCGAGGACGTGCCCGACACCGAGGTCGCCAAGGTGCGCGAGCTGGCGGTCGCCCAGGCCAAGGAAGAGGGCAAGCCCGAGCAGATCGTCGACAAGATCGCCGACGGCAAGGTCAACGCGTTCTACGCCGAGAAGGTGCTCATCGAGCAGGAGCACGTCCGCAGCGACGTCTACGGCAAGAAGAAGGTCAAGGACGTCCTCGCCGAGAACGGCGTGACCGGCGTGACCGAAATGGTCTACCTCACGGTCGGCGCCTGAGTCGCACCGCGCCTCACCACCGGCGCCTCCTGCGCCGGCGGATGTTGCGCGAGGGAGGCGGAACAGCCGCTCCGCACTCCGGACAACGTCCCGACCGGTTGCCGCGCAGATTGTAATTGCAGTTGCCGCACAGGCCCGCGTCGACGCGGGCCTGGCGGCGGCGCTGCAGCGCCTGCTTCAGCCAGGGCGCCATCATCAGGCACACGAACGCGCCCACGAAGAGGTACGGCACTGCGTCGAAGAACCCGCCGCGGAACACCACAAAGCCCAACGCGATGAGGAGTGCGGCGGCGACGGCGGTTTTCAAGACACCCCGGTGCACGGCTTCGGTGAGCGGTCGGATCCGATCCTCACCCGCGCGATCGCGCGCTGCCAGAACCGCTCGAGCCCGCTCCACGTCGGCGTCGTCCACGGCGAGCTCGACGAAGTAGCTTACCTTGGTGCCCGGCGCGCAGTGCATGTCGGGATCACCGATGGTCTGGGCGGCGATGCCCGCGCGAGTGAGCGCGGTACGCGCGTCGCGCAGATCGAGCCGCGAGTGGGCCTTGTACACGACCGTGGGCATGATGGTCGGACTGCCTCAACCGCCTTTCATTCGGTCATCAAGCGTACCACGCGGCGACGCGATCGGCACGGGGGTACGCGGATCAAGTTGGAGCGACACCCGCTGGCTTGCCATTTATGGCTATTTCCGCGATCATCCGCCGTCGCACCCTGGGCATCTGACCTCGACGGGACCCATCACACCATGGCTGATATCAAGTACAAGCGTGTGCTGCTGAAGATCAGCGGCGAGGGGCTCTGCCGCACCGGCGAGTCCGGGATCGACGCGGAGGAACTCAAACGCATCGGCAAGGAGCTCAAGAGCGTCTGCGACCTGGGCGTGCAGCTCGCCGTAGTCGTCGGCGGCGGCAACATTGTCCGCGGCACCGAGATCGCAGCCGACGGCGGCATCGAGGAGGTCACCGGGCACTACATGGGCATGCTTGCGACGGTGATCAACGCCCTTGCGGTGCAGGACACGCTCGAACTGCTCGGACTCAACACCCGCGTGCAGAGCGCCGTCGCGGTCGACCGCGTGTGCGAGAAATTCATCCGCCGGCGGGCGATCCGTCACCTCGAGAAGGGGCGGGTGGTGATCTTCGCGGGCGGCACGGGCAACCCGTTCGTCACGACCGACACGGGCGCGGCGCTGCGGGCCGCCGAGATCGGCGCGGACGTGCTGCTGAAGGCGACGAAGGTGGACGGGGTCTACGACAAGGACCCGGTGAAGGACAGCTCCGCCCGCCTGCTGCAGCACCTCAATTACAACGCCGTGATCGACGCCCGGTTGAAGGTTATGGACGTCGCGGCGATCGACATGTGCCAGCGCAACGGCGTGCCGGTGGTGGTGTTCAACCTCAAGCAGGCCGGCAACATGCGTAACGTTGTTCTGGGTAAAGCCATCGGTACACTGGTGGACAGCCAGGGGGCTGACACCGTCGCGGCAAGCGCCTGACACCGCCAGCGCCGGGCAAAACGGCACGAGGGAACCGAGCCATGAGCCAGTACGAAAGTGAATGCGAATCCGCGATGGCCAAGGCCATCGACTACCTGCGGGACGGGCTGCGCGGGGTGCGCACGGGCCGGGCCACGTCGGGTCTGGTCGAGCACCTGCGCATCGACGTCTCCTCCTACGGCAGCACGATGGAGCTGCGCGAGCTGGCCAGCATCACCGCGCCCGAGCCCTCGACGCTCGTGGTCAAGCCGTTCGACCCGGCGACGATCAAGGACATCGAACGCGGCATCCAGTCCTCCGACATCGGCATTACCCCGTCGTCGGACGGCAAGGTCATCCGCCTGCCCATCCCGCCGCTGTCGGGCGAGCGCCGCAAGCAGCTCTCGAACCAGGTGCGCAAGATGGGCGAGGAGCAGAAGGTCGCCCTGCGCAACGTCCGCCGCGACGTGAACAAGAAGATCGACGCCGACAAGAAGGCCTCCACGATCACCGAGGACGCCGCGGACAGCGCCAAGGACGGCATCCAGAAGCTGATCAAGCGCTACGAGGACCAGGTGGACAAGCTGGTCGAGGGCAAGACCAAGGAGATCGAGGAGGGTTGAGGCGAGCTGTCAGCTATCAGCGGTCAGCTATCAGCCAGGCGGACGCGGCCCTACGGTGCTGACGCGGCGAGTTGAACCACCAAGATGCGACGCCACAAGCAAACTGCGGTTTCCAGGGGAAGTGGCTGCTCAGCCTGAATTAAGAAAAGCCGTTCTTCGTGTCTTGGTGTCTTTGTGGTTCAATTCAAGTAGCGCAGCGTGGGGCGTCCTCTCTTAGCGCGCGAGTGGCGGAACTGGCAGACGCGCAGGATTTAGGTTCCTGTGGGGAAACCCGTCCCGGTTCGACTCCGGGCTCGCGCAATCGTTCGAACGCCGCTCACACCTGGTCTGAACATCACCCGGGTTCAAAGGCGTTCGGATACCGCTGGCGGGCGGCCTCCTCGGTGATGACGTCCGCGTAGCGCTCGTGCTGCTCCCAGTAGCTGCCACATTCCGCACACCGGTGCAGTGCGGTATGTCCCTTCACGTCGATGGCGATTTCCGGCGGCGGCTGGCCAGTCTCCCACGCACGTCGACACGCGGTACAGCCCTTCTGTTGCCACGAGTGCATAGCTACCTCCGCCCGCCCAGATAGGCGCCGTTCGCAAGTGGTCTCATCGTCCATTCCCGTGCCGCTACTCCACCCGTACCGGGCCGGCAAACGCCGGCCCCGGATAGAAGTGACCGTACTCGTGCCCTGGATAACGGGTTCCGGTCGGCAAGCGGCTGCGCATGCCCGCAGCGCCAGTGTTTCGGCCATATCGGGAATCCCCTCGCAACTTTGGATACCGCCGCGGGTATCATGCCCCGGGAACTGTCGTCCGCAACTGAGGGTTTGAAATGAGCCGCAAGGCCATGGGACTGTTCTGCACGCTCCTTGGCGCTGGCGTTCTAGTATTTCCAGGCGACCAGTCGCAGTACACTGGTATCGCGTTGATGAACGATGTGGACAATGTGGTCTGGGTTGCGCGGGATAAGTCCTTCGCGATAGGTGACGATTACCAATTCAACACAGTTGCCGCACTTGGGTATTATATCATCCAACAGAGCAGCACAGCCTGCAGCCTCTGCGGCGGAGGTTTCGTGAGCCACCGAGAGCAGTGCCCCTACTACCCAGTCAACACCTGCGGTCTGTGTGAACCCGCTGGCGAGCATACAACGGTTGAAATGCAGCCGTTCGGCTGGTATAGCGACTCGTGTCTCTGGGGGCTGCACACCCGACAGCTCGCAATCCACCGCTCCATCGCCGCGTGTATCGCGGTCGTGGCTGGCATACTGCTGATTTCGTTACCCCTGGCCGGCAGACGGCATGTGCTGGCCGGTCAGGTCCAACGCTGGTGACACGGCATGTCCTGCTGGAACCAGCCAACCCCTTGTTCCGCCGCCTGCCGATCCGGTACGATTGACGGCTGCTCGCCGTTTGGGCCGGCGATGTTGTTCCGCCTTATCTTCAGCGGGGGTGGATCATGGGGCGAAGCCGATGTTGGCGCCTGGTGGGGCTGATCGGGCTGGCGGGCAGCCTCACTTGCGGGTGCGGCGTCGCATTCGCTCAGATTGACGGTGGCGTGCTTACGTCCACCGGCAGCGATCCCTACCCGCGATACTTCCACGCCGCGAGCCGGCTCGACAACGGGCTGGTCATGGTCACCGGCGGGCTCACCATCAGCTTCATCCCCCCGACGCTCATCTCCCGCACCGAAATCAGCTTCTACGAACCCGCGAGTGGCGTTTTCTCAACGACGTTCCACCCGCTCAATGGCGACCCGGCGGTCACCCCGGCACTCGCCGCGGCCCGCAGCAGCCACACCCAGACGACGCTGCCCGACGGTCGCGTCCTCATCACCGGCGGCAACACCGGCGCATCGGGCACCAGCCCCGGCACCCCGATCGCCAGCGTCGAGGTCTTCGACCCCTGGACCGGCAGCGTGTCGGCTGGCCCCGCCATGTCCGCCGCCCGCGCCATGCACACCGCAACATCCCTGCCCGACGGACGTGTCGTTGTCGCCGGTGGCGGCACCTGGCAGGTCTTCGACTGGGTCAGCGACACGTGGTCCGCAAGCTACGCCCTGGCCAAGACTCGCACCGCCCATGCAGCCGTCCTGCTCCCCGACTACGCGGGGACGGCCGGCGACAACCGCGTCCTGCTCGTTGGTGGTTCGGGTAGTGGGCCCGCTTCCTGCGAACTGCTCGATCCCGACGCGGGCAGCACCACGCTGCTCACCGCGACGCTTGCGACGGGCGTGGACGATCTCGCGGCTGTCGCGCTGCCGGACGGCCGCGTCTTCATCGCCGGGGGCCAGGATCTCACCACCGGTGACACGATTCCCGACACGTACCTGCTCGACCCGGTCGCCGATCAGCTCACGCCCGCTCCGGATTTACCCAACCGAGCCGGCGGGGCGGCGGACCAGCAGATTGTCCGCACCGGCTGGCACGTCGTGCTCCTCGGCGGCGAGCAGCAGGCCTCCGGCGTCGATACCGTGCTCGATTATGTCGCGGTCTTCGACGCATCGGCTGGGGCCTGGCTGGACGACGGCGCCATGCTCACCGTGCACGACGACTTCGCAGCCGTCCCCCTGACCAACTGCCGCACGCTCATCATCGACGGGGGCGTGCCCTTCCTCGGCGAGGAGGTTCCGTCGCCCAACTGCGAGGTGCTGGAATTCACCGATCCAGCCATCTGCTTGTCCGGCGATCTGAACAACGACGGCGCGGTGACCGCCGCCGACCAGGCCGCCTTCAGCCCCTGCTGCAGCGGCCCGGGCGCCGCACCCGCTCCCAACGAGTGCCTCAACGCCGACCTCGACGCCGACGGCGACGCCGACCTCCGCGACTTCGCCGCGCTCCAGCGCGCCGCCGGCTGACATGTTCTTCACGTTTGCGCCCGCCCGTGCCGTTACGACGGAGCGACAGGCTTTGCCATGGTCAGCGTTTCTTCCACTCCTACAATCCGCGCGATGCACGGGCAAACCGCATGCTCGACGGAAAGGAGAGAACGAACCATGGAACTGACCCCCATCAAATCGCTGCTCACCGACACGCCCGAGCAGGGCCGCCAGTTGGCTCTGAACCTCGCGCAGCACTCCATCCACGCCATGCAGCCCGATGAAGAAAAACTCAAGGCAGGACGCCCCAAGTACAGCACCGATCCCGACTCTCTCATCGCCGCGTCCCACGTGGTCGCCGTCGAGTTCGCGACGATCGCAGCCGCCAACAACTACTGGCGCTGAGCGGCGCGCAAGCACCACGCTCCCCCGGTTCACCCCTGGGGAGTCCAGCGGTCAACCGGACTCGGCGCAGCCCCTCGTTCCGCAGTCGATGCAAGTCACCGGCTCGTGCAGAGGCCGGCGTAGCTCACGTTGGCGCCGGCCTGGGCGGCTGCGCAGGCATTGTTGTAGCTGACGTTGTCGCACCCGCACACGGGGTTGAAAATCGCGGGACAATTCAGCGGTTTGTCGTCGCACAGACCGTTGCCATTGCAGTCACCCGTGGCCTTGGCGCAGTACTCACCGGAGCCGCACTGGGCGTTGGCGGTGCACGCCACCGTGCACGCACCCGAATGGTCCACGCTCACCTCGGCCTGGGCGGCATAGCACGCGTTCTGGTAGGTTTGCCCATCGCACCCGCACACCGGGTCGACGATGCCGAGACAGGATGCCGGGGTCGAAGCGCAAGTACCTGAGCCCCCGCAGTCACCGGCTGCCTTGTCGCAGAACTCGCCGGCGCCGCAGTCGATGTTCGCGGTGCACACGGCCGGGCACTCGCCTTCCTGGGCCACGTTGATGCCGGCCTGGTCGGCGTAGCACTCGTTGGTGTAGGTCTGGCCGTCGCAGCCACAAACGGGAATGTAGGCGAGCGGGCAGACGCCGGGCAGGGGGGCGCACGCGCCGACTCCATTGCAGTCGCCGGTCGTCTTGTCGCAGAACTCGGAGACGTCGCATTCGTTGTTGTCGACACATCCGATGCACACACCGGCGTAAGCGACGTTGACCCCTGCTTCGCGGGCTTGGCACTCGTTGGTGTAGGTCTGGCCGTCACAGCCGCAGACGGGGATGTAGACGTCCGGGCAGGCGAGGGGCTTGGCGGTGCATGCGCCGGTCGTGTTGCAGTCGCCGGCGGGCTTGGCGCAGTAGTCCGCGCTGCCGCATTCGGAGTTGTCGGTGCAGCTCAGGCTGCACACGCCGTTGGTTGCGATGTTGACGCCGACCTGGGCTGCGAGGCAGGCGTTGGTGTAGGTCGTTCCATCGCACCCGCACACCGGCGCATAGATCAGCGGGCACGAGGCGGGCATGTCCGTGCACGTGCCGCCGCCAGCGCAATCGCCGGTGGCCTTGGCGCAGTACTCGCCCGCCGCGCAGTCGCTGTTGAGCGCGCAGCACCCGGACAGCGGTCCGGTGAAGCTCTGTTGGAACATCCAGTAGTCCACCAGGTCGCAGTCGCAGTCGCCGTCGAGGTCACCGACCGGCCGACCCTGGGAATTCACGAGGATGCCCGTTGGGGTCCCACAGCAGACGTCGTTGGCGTCATCGACGCCGTCGCCGTCCGCATCCGCGGCGCGGGCCGGCGCGATCAGGACGGAGCCGACGAGAAGAAACGCTGTAATCAGGATGCGATGCGTCATTGTGAATCTCCAGCGGCCGCGGCCCACAGGGCGGCTCCCATTGGGTTCGTGTAAACGGATTTCCTGGCCCGCTTTCCGGAGTTCGGCCCCGGTCCCGTCACCCCCGGCGTTTCGACCACCCCGGGGGGGCCATCTTCAGCATAGTTCGTGGGCAGACCCGATGAAACCTGCGGTATCCCTGTTCCGGCGGACGGTGTCCGCAATGAGCATAGGCGCATGGTGCCGACGCTCTGACACACGCCGCGAGGTTTTCTTGGGGAGGCACCACCCCGTAGCCAGACCTCGAGGTTTCCCCGGAAAAAGGGCGTTCCGGGCGGCGCGGCGGTCCGCTACGCGGCCTGACGCACGCCCATCTCAGGCGGACGGCGATTTCGTCGGGCTTGAAGAAGACACTGCCCGGCCTGGGGCCATCGCGGGCGGCGCGCCGACCGGAAGTGCATCGCCGGGAAGCAGCGAGGTGCTGTTCTCGCCAGCTCCGGCTGGCTCCCACACGATGAACGTCAGCAGCATGAAGTTGATGGCGCGTTGAACCATCTGCACGGTGGCGCGTGGCTGGGCGTGGCGTTTGACGACGTAGAAACCCGTCACCTTGTCGTGCCACGCCTGCTTGCGTTTGTCCACGAGGATCCAGAAGTGATCGAGTGCGAAGAAGGTCATCAGCAAGGGGGCCAGCATGGCGCGAAAGGCGAGCGCCCAGCGTGACGGCCGTTCGTCGAGCATGTACACATACTCGATACCCATGATGCGATAACCCAACGTTCCCCGCTGCGTCAGGCGCAGGCCGCAGAGGTAGAGCAGGCTGAAGACGTAGGTGACCGTGCGAATCCAGCGGTAGGAGTCGCGGGTCACCCAGCCCGTCGGTCCGAGGTAGTACCACGCCCACTGCGCGCCCCAGGCCAGCGTGGCCAGGATGACGACATCCAGCACGAGGGCCGCCGTCCGCCGAATGAAGCCCGCGTAGTCGGATGGCGCATAGACTGGACCGATCCGCCGACTCATCGTGTTCGCCTCCAACCAGAACCGTCCCTGCGAAATGCCCGAATCCTCATGCTAGCATTGCCGCGACGCAGGAACAAGGTGGAAGTTGCCGGGTGAGTGGCGATTCCCGGCGAGGGGGCCTAGAGTGTGAGCAGGCGGACCGGGTTGGTTCACGCCGACAGGAGGTGCGCGCCATGGGGATTCCCCTGGTACAGGTGGATGCGTTCACGGCGGAGCCGTTCAAGGGCAATCCCGCGGCGGTATGCGTGCTTCCGCACGATGCGCCCGAGGCGTGGATGCAGGCAGTGGCGGCGGAGATGAACCTGGCCGAGACGGTGTTTGTGCTGCGGCGGGACGCGCACGATTTCGACATTCGCTGGTTTACGCCGACGGTCGAAGTCCCGCTGTGCGGGCACGCGACGCTGGCCGCCGCCCACGCCCTGTGGGAACGCGGCGACGTGCCGGCGGAGCAGCGCATCCGCTTTCATTCCCAGAGCGGCGTGCTCGAGGCCGATCACGAGGACGGCTGGGTGCGGTTGGACTTTCCCGCGCTGCCGGTCACGGCCTGCGCAATGCCCAAGGCCCAGGCCGAAGGTTTCGGTGTCCCCGCCAGCCCGGCCTGGCGCAACGAACACGGTACGTATCTGATCGAACTCGCGGGCGAGGCGGACGTCCGCGCGTTGCAACCCGACTTTTCCCACCTGCGGCGCCTCGCGCCGCCGCAGTGCATCGTGACGGCGCGCAGCGATGATCCGCAGTTCCACTTTGTCTCCCGCTTCTTCGCACCGGGTCACGGGATCGACGAGGATCCCGTCACGGGCTCGGCCCACTGCAGCCTGGGGCCATACTGGGCGGAGCGCCTGGGGGGCAATGAACTCGTCGGTCGCCAACTCTCCACCCGGGGCGGCGTCGTGAAGGTGCGCACGCTCGGCGACCGCGTGGATCTGCTCGGTCAGGCGGTGACGGTTATGCGCGGCGAACTGCTGACCCCCGCAGGTTGACCCCAACAGTTGAGGGCGCCCGCGCGGCCGAAGCCCCGCGAGCGCCCCCGGTCGGGAGACACGTCGTTACGTCGACCGCGATCACTCCTTCGCGGTCACGGCGTCGCCGACCAGGCTGCGCACCTGGCCGGTGAGGTCGCCGGCGCCGAGCACGAAGGTCGTCTTCGCGCCGGCGAGAATCTCCGCCAGCGTCTCGAGTTCCTTCATGCGCGCCAGCGTCGGGTTTTCCGCGAGCAGCTTGGCGGTGTTCGCCTGGCTGCGGGCGGCTGCCGTCTCCTCCCGGCGCCGGATCAGGTTGGCCTGAGCCTCCTTTTCGGCCTCGATGACCCGGTTGAGAATGGACTTCATCTCACCCGGGAGGATGATGTCGCGCAGACCCACGCTGCGCACCTCGACGCCAAACTCGCCGGCCCGGCGCGTGAGCGCCTGGAGCACCTCGCCGCCGACCGCCTCCTTGTCGGCCAGCAGGGCGTCGAGCAGCCGCGTGCCCACCGCGGCGCGCAGGGCGAGCTGCGCCTCGCGGTACAGCGTCTGGGCGTGGTCGCTCACTGCGGTGACGGCGAGCGTCGTGTCCACGACGCGGTAGGCCACGAGCAGGTTCACGCGGAGCGTGACCTTGTCGCGGGTCATGATCTCCTGGCCGGCGACGTCGAGCTGCTGCTCGCGGAGGTCGATCGCCTTGAAGGTCACGCGGCCGGCGCCCTTCCAGTACACGTAACGACCGTGCGGCACGCGCCGCACGAGGCGGCCGTCGCGGAAGAGCAACCCCTCCTCGTGGGCATCCACGTCGATGCCCTGGAGGAAGCGCGGAGCCGCCGGATGGGCGAGGATCGACTCGACCCGCGGGTGCTCGAGGCCGAACGCGTCGACATCGAAAATCTCAACGGTCAGCTCGTACGGCGTGCGCCAGAACGCGTGCCGTCCGGGACCGAGGATTTCCGCGAGACGGTCGTCCTTCCAGAGCAGGGCCCGCTGGTGGTCGCTGAGCTCGACCACGGTCAGCGCGGCGCGCAGCTCGGCGTTCTGCACGAGTACGTCGAGCAGCTCATGGTTGAACCGGCTCTGCAGCGTGCTGTGCACCTCGATGCGGTCGCGCAGGGGCCGCCACGTGCGGTAGCGACCCGGTCCGAGCAGGCGCACGAAATTCCCGTCGCGGAAACGCAGGCCGCGCTCGTGGTCACGAATCAGAATGCTGTTCAACATCGCCTTGTCCTCCTTTCTCGAGCGCGAGACAGCTTCTCTATCCTCGGCGAGCCCGGTTCGCGCTGCGGGCTTCGCCGACCGTCGATGTCGCGCGGTGCCGCCGCGCGCAAGTGTCATAAGTTCGGCCGCCCATCGACCTCCAGCACCCGGCGGGAGGCGTTCTGGCCGCTGGCCCCGCTGCGATCGGCGGGCGCGGGCTTGAGTCCGGGCCGTAACCGCCGGGCACGCCGTCGCCGCGGCTGGCTCGAGGCGCCAAAGGCGCCGTCGAGCACCGCGGAACGTCGTGCCGAGCCGGCGGGCGCGGACGGTATCCGCACGCGCGCAGAGCCGTCGGAACGGTGTCGTCCGCCGGGCGGTGGCTGTGCCGATGATGCGGCGCAGCCCGGCCCGGTCGGAGCGACCGGCCCCGCGGGAGAACAGCCTCCCGGCCGGGTCGTGGTGGAGGTCTTGTGACCTCGCTCGGGTGCAAAACCGAGTGAGCCGTATCCCCGGCTCGACGGGTCGGGTGGTTCAGGCAGGATTCGAACCTGCGACTCCACAGTCTCAAGCTGTGTGCTCTGCCGTTGAGCTACTGATCCACGCTGGGGCATCGTCGCCGATACCGTTCGCGGAACGCGCTGCGGCAAACCCCAAGGGGTGCCCGCGGCGCCGCCGGTTCGACGTCCCAACGTATCGTTGCACGCGCCTCTTCGCGCGCTGACTTCAAGGGCTGGTGCGCGGCGCGCACCATCTCCGCAGGGCGCAGCGCGGCGCTACGCATGCGCACGCGCCCGCCGTGCCGATCACTCGGCTGCGGTCAATTCACGCGGCGAAAGAAGGGGTCGGCGCAACAAAAAACCCCGCAGGCCGCGTGTGTCCGCGCCTCCGGGGCCAGTAGCCGAAATACATGGGCACTACCCGGGAGGGCTGACGGTGGTTTCGTTCCTGGAAATCGGCGTGCAATGGAGTACTGCGCGCAGATCGCCTGCGGATTGAAACCGACGACGCGATTTGTTCATCCATGCGTTGCCGTACATGGCAACCTCCCGTGTTCGACACGCCACTTGCGGCGATGTGAAATCAACTATAACCCACGGTTGGAATTTGTCAAATTCGTGTCCGGACGTGATTGCAAAAAGGGAGGCCTTCGTCGCCGGAGGGCATGCACGCATGCGCCCGGCGAAGCGAAGGCCTCTCAAAAGACACGGCTGAATCGGAGCGCGTCAGCGCCGCCGCAGCGCGAGCACGCCGCCCAGCGCCAGCAGCGCGAGCGTCGTCGGCTCGGAACCGCGATGCGGTAACCGAGATTGGCGGGCGTGCCGCCGGACAGGTTGTAGAACCCGGCAGCGCCCACGGTCGCCGAGTCCGCATAGAACGAGATCGGGCTCGAGCCGATGGTCACCGGGTTGAGCGACGCCCAGCCCAGACGCGAGGCCGTCCCGGTCGGGTTCAGCACGGTCTGGGTCACGATCAGGTCGGTCGTGTCGAGCACGATGTTGAGGGAATCGAGGCCCGTCACGTTGATGATCGTGTAGAAGCCGGCGGCCAGACCGGCACCGCCCCCGAAACTGATCGGGTTGGTGGTGTACCCGCCGATGTACGAGCTGTCGGAGTTGCGGTAAAAGTCAATCGCAACCTGGGCCGTCAACAGCGGGCCGGCGCTCGAGCTGCTGTTGTAGACCGTGAACGCGTTCTCCTTGAGCAGGCCGGTTCCGACGGTCACGACGTTGTCGCCCCAGACCGAAGTCAGATCGGTGGAGGAGAACGCCGCGTTCGCAGACGAACTCGTGTTGTTGTAGACGTCGTAGATGGCCCGCGTTCCAGCCTCCGGAGAGACGACGCCGGTCACGGCGTCAACCCGCATGCTGCCCCAGAAATTGGGCGACTCGAACTGGAGATCCGCCCGAGCCGTCGCCCCCAGGGCGAGAACGACGCCCAAGAGCAACACCTTCTTCATATCGCACCTCCTATGAACTCGAGAGAGAGCACTGCTTTACATCCGCGCCGGCCCGTGCCGGCGCGGTCAACACACCTTGCGCACACCGTACGACGCACCGCGAACGAAACTGAGGCTCCGGACCCCGCAACGAACACCCTACGTCCTGATTGGTCTTTTTCAGCCTGATGGTACTGCGAAGCGAAATGGTCGAGAGAGTCGCTTCCAGATTCGGTCCTGCTCAGCCGCGGCAACCGCGTACAGGCTGCAGCGTAGTCAATTGGCAATTGGCAATCAACGGGAAAGTTTCGAGCGGGCGCGGACACATTTGTCACCGCATCATCGCTGGGGATGAGGAAGGTCGGCAACCAGGGGGCCGGGGCTGGGGCAGGCGGGCTGTTGGCTCGGTCCGAAAAAAACGGCGGCGGAGCCGCTCAGGCCCCGCCGCCGGGTCAAACCAAAGGGAGGAACGGCGCTACGGGCA
>ERZ795053.3431-NODE-3431-length-18046-cov-14.001056_pt1 | contig 18046 bp, 13 predicted proteins | sample MGYA00375137_ERZ795053 | MGnify/ENA primary metagenome ERZ795053 (study PRJEB30182, sample SAMN05720284) | activated sludge metagenome | isolation source: Anaerobic digester | place: Hong Kong | collected 2014-12-17 ...
GAATTCTCAAATCCCTGGTAAAACCTGCCAATAATTATGCCATCAATTCCGTAGATGGTGGAATGCTGATCCAAAGTACCGATAAAGGTGCAACCGAGCAGTTTCAGACGGTAACTCGGACAACACCCACAACAGAACAGCTAGCGGATATGGTCTTTGGGATCAAAGCCATTAAAAACTGCACGTCAAACGCCATTCTCATCGTAAAGGACAAAAAAACATTGGGGATATGCGGTGGACAAGTCAACAGGATTTGGGCCGCTCAGCAGGCATTGGAAAGGGCGAATATGGACGAAAAGACATCAAAAGGGGCTATCCTCGTTTCCGATGCCTTCTTTCCTTTCTCAGATGTGGTTCAAGTGGCGGCTGAACATTCTATTGCGGCCATCGTTCAACCAGGTGGTTCCATCAGAGATGATGATTCCATTGCCGAAGCTGACAAAAACAGCATCTGTATGGTCTTTACCGGTGTCAGACATTTTAAGCATTAACTTGTAACGGAGGCGACATGAAAATATTAGTGATTGGTTCAGGCGGTAGAGAGCATGCCCTGTGCTGGAAATTGGCTCAAAGCGATAATGTTGAAAAAGTCATAGCCCTTCCTGGGAACCCCGGCATTGCCGCTGAAGAGAAATGTGAATGCCAAGAGGAAATAATAGACTATCATACCGGTGAGGGTCGAGCAAGAGCCGTCAAAATAGCCCGGTTGCATGATGTGGATTTGACGCTGGTGGGTCCGGAAGACCCCTTGGTACAGGGTATTGTGGATGATTTTAGAAAAGCGGGTTTGAAGATCATCGGGCCGGATAAACAGGCCGCTCAATTAGAGGGCAGTAAGGATTTTGCGAAATCATTTATGAATCAATACAACATAAGGACACCCTTTTCAAAAACCTTCCAGGACTATAAATTGGCTTGTGAAGAAATCGAAAGGATTTCAGATTATCCGATTGTCATTAAAGCAGATGGATTGGCTGCCGGTAAAGGGGTTTATATTTGCGAGAGCAAACAAGATGCCATGAAGGCCCTTGAGGAAATGATGGAAAAACTCAAATTTGGTAAATCAGGCCATAAGGTGCTCATTGAGGAATTCATAGACGGTGAAGAAGTCTCAATTTTGGCTTTGACTGATTCAAGGGTGATCAAACCCTTTCTGTCTTCCAAAGACCATAAACGGCTTTTGGACCATGATAAAGGCCCAAACACAGGAGGAATGGGTGTTATCGCCCCCAACCCCCTAATGAGTGAAGCGGTGTATGAGGACTTTATTCAATTCTGTCTGAATCCGACACTCAAAGGGATTCGAGAAAGCGGATTTGATTATCGGGGAATCATTTTTTTTGGCTTGATGGTTAAAAAATCAAAATGCTATGTCCTGGAATACAATGTAAGAATGGGCGATCCCGAAACCCAGGCAGTCTTGCCCCTCATGGAGAGTGATTTGGCTACCCATCTGATTCATACGCATAACGGGCAACTTGAAAAATCGGACATGGTGTGGAACGGTGGTTTTTGCGTTAACGTGGTGCTGGCGTCTCAAGGTTATCCCAACGGCTATCAAAAGGGAAAATTCATCAGCGGATGGGATGAACCGGCTCTTCAAGAACAGGCAAAGGTCTTTTTTGCCGGCGTGGGCAAAAACGATGCCGGTGTACTGGTCAATACCGGCGGAAGAGTTCTCTCAGTCAGTTCTGTTGACGGCGAACTCAAAAAAGCCAGGCAAAAGGCCTATCAGGCTATTCAATCCATCACACTGGAAGGATCGTTCTATCGAAAGGATATTGGCGCATTCAAGGATTAACCATTCCGATTTGTTGATAGGATATGTTATAATCTTTCGCCATGGGGAATTTCGGAGGTGTGATGAATGGAAAGGACTAAGATACTAGTCGACAGCACCGGTGATATGCCTTTAGAGTGGATCAAGAAAATGGACGTTGATGTGATTCCGCTGCATATCCTCTGGGAAGAAAGAGGCATAAATGAAGACGATAGCAGAAATTACGATGATTTGAAGCAATATTGGGACGATTTGGATAAAGAGGAAGATTTGCCAAAAACTTCACAACCGACACCCGTTGAATTTAAACAAAGATATGACCGGTATTTTGAAGAAGGCTATGCTGCGGTTATGGTCATCACTTTATCCAGTTCCCTTTCGGGAACATATAACAGCGCCATCATTGCGGCGAAAGAATATGGCGAACGCATACAGGTTATTGATTCAAAAACGGCTTCAAGCGCCATTGCTTTGATGGTTTACAGGGCCAGTGAGCTTTTGGCCGAAGGAATGGATGTTTTAAAGGCCAAAGATGAACTCATGAAAGAGATTGAAAATAAACGATTTGGAGCTTTCTTCTACGTGTCCAATTTTAACTTTCTTCGAAAAGGTGGAAGGGTGTCCCGTTTTGCCAGTTTTGTGGGAACAATGCTTAACCTCAGAGTCTCCATCTTTATCAACGAAAACGGAGAAATGATTCCCTTTGGAAAATCCAGGGGAACCAAAAAGGCACAGAAGCTTGTGATTAGTAAATCGCATGAATTTTTCCCTCAAGGAACCAAAGTTCGCTTAACAATGGTTCATTCCAGAAATGAAGAAGAATGTGAAAATCTTCTGAAGATGTTAAAAAGCGAATATGAGGTTGTAGAATCGGTTTATACCCCTATGGGCAAGGTGATTTCCTCTCATGTGGGGCCCGGGACAGCCGGTTTTGGAATCGAAAAGCTATCTTGATAGGGCGTGTGTGAATGCCCCAGAGAGGTTATGGAAGAGGAAGAGGCGCATCAAATTTCGGCAGGAGATGGCAAAGTGCCTTCATTCTCCTGATCATTGCAGAATCGCCTACCCATGGTTATGAAATAGCCCAAAAATTAGACGATTTCGGCTGTTTGATTAAAAGTACCGGTCAAATGGGGGGCATGTACCGGTTGTTGAGTGATCTGGAAGAAGAAGGACTGATTCTTGCCGATTGGGAAACGGATAAGCCGGGCCCCGCCAAAAAGATCTACAAAATTACTAATGCCGGGATCAACCGGCTGTTCGAACTCGAATCCCATTTTACGGACTTGAAAAAAACCATTGAAGACTTTCATAATCGGGTTAGTGAGATCAAGACCTCAGATCACCAATAGCAAATAAACGCTTAAACCGCTAATGAACAACAACGGCAGTATTTTTAAAAACACTTTTGTGAGATCCGATTTGTAATAATTTCCGGTTAAAACGATGCACAGATGTACCGGTGACAGCAACACCCCGGCGACGGCGGCGAAGTACATCATAGCGGGGTTTGCCCCAAGGGTGATTAAAAGGGGTGCCGTTATTCCGACTGCGCTTTGGGTGATTCCCGTCGACATTCCGATCAGAAGCGGCAGAATAATCGTCAACAGGTGAATGTTCAATCCGATTCGGTTGAGTTCAATGGCGATGTCCTGGGTTAGGTTCACTTCAGTTAGATAGTATTTATAAACAAAGAACAAAAAAAGCAGCAGAAATACATCCCATTTTTTTAATGCCCCCAAAAGGCTTTTCATCAAGCAGGTTCTTCTGAACAGAAAATACCCGCCAATATTGATCCCTAGAGCGAGATAACCTTCCATATTGAATACCAAAATCATGATACCGGTTAAAACGACGAAAAAAACAATCCACAACCCCTTGAGTTCCTTTAGGGTGGCTTTTTTCACCTTCGGCATTCTGAATCCGTTGAACAGCAGCCAACCGCTGAGTGTTGCGATGAGAAAAATGGGGATCATACTGATGGAAAAAGGAGCCAATTCGATACCCACCAATGCGGTAAGGATGTAGAAAGCGGGGTAAACAGGCCAAAAGAGTTCTACCACATGGCGGAACCAGTAATTGATCACCATCATATAATCATTGGAAAACCCCTCTTCATCTCCAATCATTTTCACAATCGGGGCGGTAAACATCGCCCCACCAGGCATAGGGAGAAACCCGATCATCATAGGCATGAACGCCATGGAAGTCCTGTCGTCGAAAAGAGCTTTTGAAGAAGCGGCAAATCGTTTGGCATCCCCGGAAAAATCCAGTGCGTTACTGAAAAGGTAGATGAAAAAGACGGTTCCCAGTAATTTATACAAATCCAGATCCTGTAAGGGTATGATAAAGGCGCAAAAAAGTGCATTCAAGTCAAAACGGAATGCAATGATGGTTCCTACAGCCCCAAGAATGGCGAGGATGATGTTTTTAGTAAACTTTTGCATGATGATTAAGACCACAAGCGAACAGATGATCGTTAAAATAGACATAGGAACCTCCGTGTATTATTAGGTTTGCCAACTAATTCTATCACATTTTAAATTCCCATTTCCATTACCGCCGTGATCATTAAGGTTTAATTTGTATGAATAAAGATCAACAATTGAGACAATTAACCGCTTTTTAGAGGTGAAAGTATACGAAGTATGGTAAAATAGCTTGTGACGGAAGAAGAAATACGATGAGAAAGGATTTTGAATGAAAACAAAAACGGCAGATTATTTTGAATTGATCAAACATCTATATGAGGGCTATGCCTTGCATAAAATGATATTCAACGAAGATGGCTCCCCGGTGGATTATGAATTTATCGATGTGAATGACGCATTTCTTGCGATTACCGGGAAAAAAAGAGAAGAAATCGTTGGGAAAAAAGCATCTGAAATTCTGCCTTGGGTGAAAAAGGCAGGAAAAAAGGCGGAAGCTTTTAAAAGATACGGCAAAATCTCCAAAGAAGGCGGAGAAGTGACCATCGATAACAGTTATTTCTCAGCTTATGACAAGTGGATGAACGTTACAGGCTTTTCCACAGGTGATGGCTATTTCATTACCTTAGCCAGAGACCGAACCATTGAAACGACTTTAAAAAACTCCAATCAATACACTGAAGAACGTTATCATACCATTTTAGAGACTGTGCCGGTGGCCATCATCGAAGCCGATGTCACGAGTATTATTCATCAATATCGAATTGAAAAAGAACGTTATGGTTCTTTTGAAGAATATTACATTGCACATCCGAATTTTTATGAGGATGCAAGAAATCGCATGTTAATCAAAGGGGTCAACAACGAAGCGGTCAGGCTTTTCAAGTCTAAAAGCCAAGAAGATCTGATCAAGGAGCTACCGGATCTAACGGTTTCAAAAAGCCGACGGGAATGGCGACGATTCTTTAAAGGGTTATGGGATGAACGGGATGTTATCGAGCTTGAAGTAACATTTAAAGATTGTAATGCAGAAGAAATGATTTTGTTTATCCGGTCAAAAATGCTCTTCTTAAAAGAAGAATATCGATTGTTGGTCAGTATGATGAATGTAACGCATATCAAGCAGATGGAAGTTGAGTGGGAAAAGCAACAGATTGAACTGCAGGCGAACTACGAGCAGTTGGAGGCTTATACCCAGGAGCTGCGTGAAGCTCAAACCGACTTATCACTTGTCAACGTTAAAATTGCCCAGACCAATGAAATCCTCATGAATCGAGAAAAGCAGTTGACGTTAGCCTTGAAAAGTGCCCGAGAAGCGTTGTGGATCTTGGAGGAGAAAAGCGGGCAATTGGAAAATATCGGTCATTGGCAGGAATTTTTAGGTTACGAAAACCATGAAATCGGCTCAGACCTCAATCAGTGGTTGTCATTGGTTCATGAAGAGGATCAGGAAAGACTTAGAATGGTATTACAAACAGCCTTTGAGAAAAAAGAAGGCTTTTTTGAAGTGGAATACAGAATTAAAAAAAAGGATGACAGTTATCTTTGGATTATCTCCAGAGGCGAGGTCCTGTTTAAAGATGATGGTAAAACCAAGATGATATTTGGGACCCATCAGGATATCAGCCGAAGAAAGGAAGCGGAACAGAAGCTTGACTATGTGTCCTCTTTCGACATGCTGACCGGTCTTCCCAATCGGAATTTCCTGATGCGCAAACTTGATGAGGAATTGGAGAGAACCAAGCGAAACAACAACATCATGGCGGTGGTGTCGTTGGATTTGGATGGGTTTAAAAAGATCAACGACTCCATGGGAAACGTCGTTGGCGATCAATTGTTGGCGCTTGTAGCCAGTCGGTTGAGAAGGCACATTCGAAAGCAGGATTTTGTGGCTCGTTATGGAAGCGATGAATTCGTTATGGTCTTCTCCGATTTAAAAGATAAAGAGAACATCACTTCGTTGATCAGAAACTTGTTCAAGCGTTTTGAACAACCATTTATCGTCCCGGATAGTGAGGTATTCATTAACATCAGCATGGGAATTGCCGTTTTTCCGGGTAACGGGGAAAAAGTACAGGATCTGATTCAAAAAGCCGGGTTTGCCTTGATGGGAGCTAAAAGAGGGGGTAAAAACACCTTTAAATTCTACACCTCCAAGATGAATGCCAAGGCGTTGAAACGACTTGAAATGGAAACCAAATTACATAAAGCCATTGAAAGGGAAAACTTTCTTCTTCATTATCAACCTCAATTTGACTTAAATACCAATACTTTGGTCGGAATAGAAGCGTTGATCAGGTGGAATGATCCCGAAAAGGGATTAATCGCCCCATCTGAATTTATACCCATTGCCGAAGAATCCGGTTTGATCCTGCAGTTGGGCACATGGGTGCTGAAACAGGCCTGCCTGCAAATGAAAAAATGGAAAGACCTCGGACTCTTTGGTTTCAGGGTTTCTGTCAACATCTCCCCATTGCAGTTCTCTCAGGAAAACTTTCTGGATATACTAAAGCAAACCATTGATGAAACCGGTGTGAAAGCCAGTGACTTGATGCTTGAAATTACAGAGGGTATTTTGATGGATGACGTGGAAGATACCCGAAAGAAATTGCAAGTGATCAAAGAGCTGGGATGTAAGTTGTCCATTGACGATTTTGGGACAGGGTATTCTTCACTGGCTTATCTAAGGAAATTCCCCATAGATGAATTGAAAATCGACAAATCCTTTGTCTTGGATTTGGCTTATCCTGATAACGCATCGATTGTAAAAACCATTATCTCTTTGGCGGAGAATTTGAATCTGAATGTCATCGCCGAAGGGATTGAAGACAACGTACAAAAGGAATTTTTATTGAAAAACAAGTGCAATATGATGCAGGGGTATTTGTTTGGACACCCGGAGAGTCCAGAAAAGATCGAATCGTTCTTAAAGGAGTTTTTTGGTCTTGCTTGATTTTCTTTCGGTAATCTAATCATCTCCCCTTGATATGATAAAATAGAGAATAACAGAAAAGGGGTGACGAATTTGGTTCTTTTCAAAAATGGAAAATGCTGGTATGAAGGGGAGTATAGAAAACTCGACATATTGGCTCAAAGCGGCAGAATTATAGAGATCGCTTCCGGAATTCAGCCTGAGGGTGAATGTGAAATGATCGATATGGATACAAAGTACATTTATCCTGGTTTCATCGACCCCCATACCCATGTGGGTATCTTTGAAGAAAAAACAGGCGGTTTTGCCGGCAACGATGTGAATGAACAATCTTCTCCTGTGACAGCAGGAGTCAGGGCTCTTGATGCCATCAATCCGTTGGATCCGGGAATCATGGAGGCCAGAAATGCCGGATATACCACGGTGTGTGTACTCCCGGGGTCAGCGAATGTCATTGGCGGTGAAGGACTGGTTATGAAAACAGCCGGGTCGGTTGTAGATGAGATGGTGGTTGAGACCCCCAAGAAAATTGTCAAGATGGCCTTTGGCAGAAACCCTCAATGGTCTTGGAGCAGTCGAAAAACGCTTTATACCAGACTTCAAGTAGCCGCTCTGGTTCGGGAAAACCTGAACAAAGCAAAAGACTATATGAACAAAGAGGAAAAGGATTACGATTACAACATGGAAGTCCTGAGCGGTTTAATCAAAAAAGAATCCGTTGCCCGCATTCATGTGGCGAATCTGGAGGATATCGAAACGATTAAACGCATCATGGAGGAGTTTGATATCCTATACACCCTGGATCATGCCACCGCCCTCCATACAGACATTTCTGTTGCAGATTCTTTAAAAGACATCCCCGTTATTTTAGGACCCTTAAATGTGGCTTCGAAATCGTTCCAAACATATGATCTCACCTTCAAATCGGTTCAAATACTCCATGATTTGGGATTTGAGTTGTCCATCATGACAGATGCGCCGGTTATTCCCTTAAATTTCGGTGTTATTCAAATGTGGCTTATCGACAGACTGAGGCTGGACAGGAAGGATGTTGTCGATATGTTCACCATCAATCCGGCAAAGGTGCTGGGTTTGGACGACAGAATCGGCAGTCTGGCAAAAGGTAAAGAGGCTGATTTTGCCGTGGCTGATGGAGATATATTTGATGTCAACACCAGGATTACCGACACCTATATCGCCGGAGAAAGAGTTGGGGGTGAAGCATTGTGAGCTTGCTGATCAAAAATGCGACGATACATCCGGTAACTTCGAAGGAGTTTATCGGAGATTTGCTGATAGATCATGGAAAGATCATCGACCGATCTCATAAGATATACGTTCAGGCTGATGAGATCATCGATGCCACCGGAATGCACTGTTATCCCGGTATGGTGGAAGAACATTGCCACATCGGCGTACACGGCGAAAAAACAAATCAAACCAGTGACAGCGATACCAACGAATGGTCAGAACCCATTACACCACAAGTCAGGGCTTTGGATGGGATTAAACCCTTTGATCCCGGATTTAAAGAGGCCATTGGTGCCGGAGTGACCACGTTAAACATTTATCCGGGAAGTGCGAACCCCATGGGTGGTATTGGTGTTGCCCTCAAGAATGATTTGAGTGTGACATTTGAAAAGCGGATTATCAAGGAAGAATCAGGTTTTAAGATGGCTATGGGAGAAAATCCTAAGAGAGCTCATTCCGAAAACGGAAAAAAGATTCTCACCCGAATGGCAACAGCCGAAAAAATAAGAAGTGCTTTCAGAAAGGCCTTGGATTACGATAAAAAGGATGAAAAACCCTATGATATGCAATGCGAAGCCATCCTCAAAGTCTTAAAAGGGGAGCTTCAGGCACATGTTCACGCCCACCAGGCGGATGACATGATGACGGTTTTCAGAATATTTGACGAGTTCGGCATAAAACCTTCTTTTGAACATACAACCGAAGGGCATTTGATTGCTGATGAATTGGCCAAAAGAGATATTAAAGTCGCCGTTGGTCCAATGTTTACAGCCAGATACAAAATGGAAGTTAACCGAAGGACTTTGAAAACCCCTGGAATCCTACAAAAAGCAGGTGTCAAATGCATCACGTTGATTACGGATCATCCGGTCATCCCCATCAACAACCTTCCCATTCAAGCTGCGCTTGCCTGTAAAAACGGATTGAGTGAAGACGAAGCCCTTCGGGCCATCACCATCAACCCGGCCGTCAATTTGGCTTTAGACAACAGAATCGGCAGTTTGGACATAGACAAGGATGCGGATGTGATCCTGACCGATCGTGAGCTTTTGGATCCCACTCACAGGGTTTTATACACAATTGTGAACGGTAAAATTGCATACAGTTTGAAAGAAGAGGGGCTGATCTTATGAAGACCTTAATTACCAATGTGGTTGTACACACCATGACCTCTGAGCCGTTTAAAGGAGAGGTGCTAATCGAAGACGGTTATATCAAAGAAATCGCTTATCGAATTAAGAACATTGAAAACATCGATGAGAAAATCGATGGAAAATGCGGCCTTTTGATGCCGGGGTTCATCGACGCTCATTCGCATATAGGTCTTAACCCTGACGGATACGGCTATGAATACGATGACGTGAATGAATACTCTGATCCGGTGACTTCAAATGTCAGAAGTCTGGACGGTTTCACCCCCAGTGACATTTCCATTCCAGAAGCTGCAAAGGGCGGTGTCATGATTTATTGCGTTCTAACGGGAAGCGCCAACCCGGTGGGAGGTTTGAGTTTCATCGCTCATTACTCCCAGAACAAAAATGTCAAGGACATGCTGATTCGTGAAGACAATGGATTAAAGATGGCAACGGGAGAGAATCCCAAACGTGTTTACGCAGAACAAAAGAAAATGCCTGTGACCCGAATGGGAACAGCTGCGGTCATTCGGAAATTCTTCTTCGATGGGAAAAACTACATCGAAAAGAAGAAAAAGGCCGAAAAAGAAGGCAAACCTTTTACCGAATACGATGGCAAAATGGAAGCCGCTCAGATGGTCTTATCCAAGAAAATTCCCGCCCGTGTGCACTGTCACCGTGCCGAGGATATACTGACCGCTATCCGAATCAAAAAGGAATTCGACATCAACATGGTGATCGAGCATTGCACCGAGTACATGAAGGTAAAAGATGAAATCAAGGAAGCTGGCATTCCCATCCTTTTAGGCCCCATTATGTCCAGTAGATCAAAGGTAGAGTTAAAGGATATGACTTTTAGATCATACAAGGTAGCGCTTGACGAGGGGATTCTTTTTGGCTGCATGAGTGATCATCCCGTATTTCCTTCAGAAGTATTGAGATTACAGGCTGGCATGGCATGCAACTACGGGGCTGACGAGCAGGGAATGCTGGAGTCATTGACAATTATGCCGGCAAAGATACTGGGTATCGACAATGAATATGGTTCGATTGAAGCAGGGAAAAAGGCCACACTCTGTATCTGGGACGGGCATCCCTTTGATGCCAGATCCAAAACCATTTGGAATAGTGTGGATGGCTTTTTGGCAGAATAATAGCTAAGGGTGGGCATTGGCCCGCCCTTTTCACATCAAACCGGAGGCGAAAAGTGGAATTTAGAGGAACGACGGTATTGGCGATAAAAAAAGACGGAAGAACCGTTATCGTTGGTGATGGACAGGTGACACAGGGAAACACCGTGATGAAATCAACAGCCAAAAAAGTGAGAAAATTGGGAGACGACAATGTAGTAGCCGGTTTTGCCGGTTCGGTAGCGGATGCCTTCACTTTGTTTGAGAAATTTGAAGCCTACTATAAAAAAACCAGCGGAAATTTACCACGGGCAGCTGTGGAATTGGCGAAAGAATGGCGCACCGATAAGATGCTGCGTCAGCTGGAAGCCTTGCTTATCGTGGCAGATAGAGAGAATCTTTTGGTAATTTCGGGAAACGGTGAGGTTATCCAGCCTGATGAGAACGTCATAGCGATCGGTTCCGGTGGGAGTTATGCCCTGGCAAGTGCCAGAGCCTTATTGAGAAACACCACCATGGATATCAAAGACATTGCCGTAGAGTCGTTGAAAATTGCGAGTGAAATTTGTATTTACACCAATGATCATTTGAGTATCGAAGAAATCTCTTAATCAAATATGCTTTCCTTTGCAATCAGAAGACTATTAACGGGAATGATAACGGTTTTTGCCGTTTCTTTGTTGTCTTTTTTTGTTTTCAACGCCTTACCGGGAAATCCGGCACAGGTCATGCTGGGATTAGATGCAGATCAAAGTGCCATCGAGAATTTGGAAAGAGAACTGAATTTGGATAAACCCGTCACCCTCAGGTATTTTTATTGGATAGGTGATTTACTTAGAGGGGATTTCGGGTTCTCCATTTCTTATCGAAAACCCGTGATTCAAGTGATTGCCGATTCCCTGCCGCCCACTTTGTCCATCACCCTGTTGAGTATTGTCCTGACAGTGCTTATTTCATTTCCGTTGGGAATTCTTTCCGCTCAAAAACATCATAAATGGACCGATTATCTTATTACCTCCCTGTCTCAGATTGGACTGATCATTCCGGGTTTTTGGCTAGGTATCATTTTTCTATTGATCTTTTCTGTGCAGTTAAACCTGCTGCCCTCTGCCGGGTATGTTTCCTTGTGTGTCAGCTTTTTCGATTGGCTCAGATCGATCATCTTGCCTTCTCTTTCGTTGGCGATCATCTCCTCAGCGGTGTTGATCAGGATGATCAGAAATTCAATTATAGAAAACATGAACGAGGACTATGCCAGAACCGCTACAGGCAAAGGGATCACTCAAAGGCGTGTTTTTACCAAACACATTCTGAAAAATGCCATGATTCCCGTTTTGAGTCTGTTTGGTTTGCAAGTGGCTTCAATTTTAGCCGGGACGATCATCATTGAATCGGTCTTTTCAATTCCCGGTATGGGAAGGCTGTTGCTTTATTCTGTCCAACGCAGGGATTTGCCGGTTGTTCAGGGTGTGGTTATTTGGATAGCCGTGGTAACCATTTTAATCAATTTTTTCATGGATATCATTCACATGGCCATTGATCCCAGGATAAGGTGAAGGTGTTGAAATGAAGGAAAAAAAGCCTTGCCCGGAAAAGTATAAGCATTGCTACGGAAAAAACAAATGGAGTTTCAGTTCACTAACCCTTCAACGCTCACGTTTTAACGCAAGGCATCATGCCAGTTTTCTTAGTGGCCTGATCCTCATCTTGATCGTTGTGTTTTTGGCAGTCTTAAGCTTTTGGGTAACCCCATATGATGCTTATCAAATGGATGTACGTGCCCGTTTTCTTTCACCCAGTCTTTCTCATCTCTTTGGAACGGATGAATACGGAAGAGACTTGTTCAGCAGGTGTATGGTGGGAGGAAGGATTGCCTTTGAAGTGGGGATTATCTCCACGGTAATTTCCTTGTTTGGGGGGCTTGTGCTGGGATTTATCTCCGGAATGAGCAACAAGGTGGTGGATGAGATACTCATGCGCTTCATGGACGGCTTGTTTGCCTTTCCGGCCATCGTTTTTGCCATTGCCATCGTGTCCGTTTTTGGACCGGACATTATGAACGCCATGATAGCCATTGGAATTGTGAGAATTCCCATTTTTGCCCGCCAAGTGAGGAACGAGACGATTAGTTTGAAACATCGGTATTTTGTCATTGCGTCGCAGTCCATAGGCACTCGGCTTCCGGTAATGATTTGGAAACATTTTTTACCACATATCAATGCTTCGCTCATCGTGCTGGTTACATCGAATTTCGCCTTTGCCATTTTGTCGGAAGCGGGATTGAGTTATATCGGTTTGGGGACTCAACCCCCTTTTCCAAGCTGGGGGCGTTTGTTGATGGAATCTCAGAATTATATGGACCGTGCCCCGTGGCTTGCTATTTTCCCCGGTATCATGATGGCTTTAACCGTATTGGGATTTACGTTGCTGGGTAACGGACTTCGGGATTTCAGCGATCCTCGATATTAAAGGTTTGAAACCCATCGGGTCCAAAGCAGGTGATGGTTTTATTCGCCAGCCATTGCCATTGGATGTGGTCCTCGTAGGGTTGAGTCGTGATGACATAGCCGTCTGTTGTGCCCCTTAAAGGGCAGAAACCCAACGTGTAATATCCTTCTTCGGTAAGGCAATAACGCACAGCGATCAGTTGTTTGCCATCCGTAAAAAGAGAATTTAATGAAGTGATGGAAGAACAACCGGCCTTGATGTCTGAAACCGTTGAGCGAACGGCTTCTACAAAATCTCCCGATAGTTCGAAGTGATCGAGAAAGTATTCAAAATAAATTCTGGAATCAGATGATTTTTCAGATTCGGCGGTCTTTGATGGTTTGAGTTTTTCTATATCAAAGATGGTTCCGTTGTGGCAAAAGGCGAAGGATTCATCGTCCAATGTGGCGGTGAAAGGATGGACGTTGTTGAGATTTAGAGTACCTTTACTGGCTTTTCTGGTGTGCAGGATCAGGATCTTGCCGTAATCCTCGGAGAAATCCGTTTTTCTCTGCCAAATGGCGGATACTTCCCGTCGGGTGTGAAGCTGTCCCTTTTCAAAAAAGGCGATGCCATAACCATCCTGATGCGGACTTTTCAGGCCGAATCTTGATTGGTGGACAAGCGGTTCTATCCAGTCTTCGACGTGTTCCAAATGTTGAGAGATAATGCCCATCATTCTGCACATTTTAACGCTCCTTGTCGTTGTCCCTAATTGCCTGCCGGCAAATAGAAAGAGAAGTTGAAAAATAGCGGAGTAAGACTCTGAGCAAAAACCAAGATCCCAGACAAATGATGATTCCCAAATAAGCAGCCAATAGATCCCCCAGATCGCAAACTCGACGGGGAAGGAATTCTTGAATAACTTCTGTGAATGCCGGTAGCATAAGGAAAAAGCCGTAAATCGCTTTTCTGATCCACCCGTTGATTTGGCCTGATAACAAAACAAACAACTGTCCGATGAAGAAAGCACTGAAATGAATCAGTTTATCCTCAAACGGAAAAGTGGTATATTGGATACGAACATCATTGCTAAACAGCAAAAAACACAATAAGAATAAGTACAATATAAATAGAGAAAAGAAAATAGTTTCTTTCTTAAACATGCATCACATCTATTCCGTCGGTTTGTTGTCTGAAAGTGATTTGCTGATTTGCTGCATCCGGTAATTTTCAAGGTCTTTACCGGATGGTGATTCACCAAATGCGTTGAATTTCTTCTCCAGGATGTTCAATCGGGAGGTTATTGTATCCTTGTCTTTAAGCAGGAGTAATTTCTGGTATTTTAGATGTTCGATTTCATCTTTCATTTGGACTATATTCTTCATCTCTTTACTTAAAATCCCCTCTTTTTCTTTCAAAAGAAGTTGAAATTGTTTGAGTTGCGACTGAAGACTTTCTTTCTCAGCAGATTGTTTTTCCGATACGCTTAGTACCTGCTTCTTTTCATCCTGAAGATGGTTCAAAGATTGCTGCAATTCCTCTATCTCTCTTTTTAATTCGGATGCTTCTTTCCGGGTGGTCACAAGCGATTCTTCCAAGGATTCCAATTGGGAATGTTGAGCGGCTATACGTTCTTCCTTAGCCTTTAGAACTGCTTTGAGTTGTACAATGGCTGACTGTGTTTCGGTCTTTTCTTCCTGTGCTTTTCGCATGGCGTTGTTGACCTGATTCAACTGTTCAACAGCCTTTTCCTTTTCCTGAGTTAAACGGTTGCTCTGGGCGTCACAGGCTTGGAGAAGCTGTTGAAGTCGCTCGTTTTGTTCTTGAGTCTCTTTCAGAGTCATCTCCAGACTTTGGATTTGATGATTCAATTCGCTGCTTTTTCCCATGTTTAAGTTCAAGTCGTTTTGTAATTGTTCCAGGTTTTCTTTTAAAAGGCTGTTCTGATTACGTTGGCTGTTGAGTTGTTGGTCTGTATTCTCAAGTTGACTTTTTAGGGTGCTTTCTCGCTCTTTCGAAGAGACTTGCAATGAATTTATCTGGGCTTGAAGCCCGTCGATCTGTTCAACCAGGTTTTTCTCATTTTCCATCAATCGGGCCATGTTTTCTTTATATTCGTCTGTTTTTGACTTCAATGCCATTTTGGATTCTTCAATCTTTGAGCAATTCCGGTTGGTGGATTTCAAGAGGTCCCGTAATTTGGTGTTTTGTTTTTCCAGGTTACCCAATGACAAAGTCAACCGTTGAATTTCCTGTTGATCCTTCTGTTGGCCAAGACGAAGCGATTCGTTGGCTGAGGATAGTTTTTTGACGGTTTCTTTCAATGTTTCAGCTTGCTGTTTGATTTCCGCCAGTTGCTGTTTATCCAGATCATGATGGGCTTTGATGCTTTTCAGCGAAGCGGAGACCTTATTCATATTCTCGGTATATTTTTTCTCGAGTCCTATCTTTTCATCGTTTAACAGAGATGCCTTTTGTCTGTATTCATCATATAAAGAGGAATATCGGAATACTTGCCGGTTTTTGTTGTTTAAGAGGTCCTCTTTTTCATTTAGAAGAATTTTCATTTGATCGTCAGCTTTTTTAAGTTCTTCAAGGGAGGCTTCTTTGACCTTCAGTTCTGTTTTTGAGAGTGAAAGTTGATTTTCTGCTTCGTGAAGTTGTTGCTGTAAGCTGTCAATCTGATGATTCCATTCGCTTTGATCCTGGAGTCCTTTTTCTTTCTCAGCAGACCGTATTTCCTGCAATTGCTCATAATCTGTTTTTATTTGTTGTTTTTCACTTTCTGCATGAGTCAGCCGGCGATTCAATTCGTGCAATTCTGCGGACTTCTGCGAGAGAGTTTCTTGAGATTGCGTAATCTCCAATGCCATCTGTTTTTTTTCTTCTTCGATCGTTGTTTGCCGGGCGATGATTTGTTGATTTTCTGTTTCCAACCGTTCGAGCTGTTGGGTTAATTGCATGGTCTGTAGACCCAATCGATCGGCTTCGCCTTCCAGGTCCGCATGAACTTCTTTATATTCTTCAAATGCCTGTTCGGTGATCTTCTGAACTTCTGTCTGCTTTTCCAGCGTTGCCCTGAGTGATTCCAAAAGCTGTGTTTTCGACTCCATTTCATTTTTTAAGGATTCAATGGCTTGCTGGTCTCTCAATGCTTTTTCTTCATAAGAGCGAAGTGCTTCGGTTGACCGTTCAGCTTCTTTACCGGAATGATCCAGTTGTTCTTTCAAAGACTGAATCATTTGAACGTGCTCTTGGACCACACATTCCTTTTGTGAAAGTATTTCCTTTAAATTGACTTGTTCATTCAAAAGCGATGCGTTTTGAGCGTTGAGTTCTGAGATTTGTTCATCACGTTTTTTGAGTTCATCTTCATATTTGGAATGGCGGAGTTTGTAAATATCGAAGTTTTTTTGCAAGTCATCTATGCTTCTGATTTTCCTTTTCAACTGTTCCTGTAAAGCGGTTTCCTTATCCTTGTACTGGGTTATTTCACGTTGGTCGATCTTGAGTTGTTCTTGTATTCTCTCAATGCGTTCAACCTTTTGTTTGTTTTCCTCTTTGACTCTGAGCAATTCTTCAGCTTGCTCGATGATTTCGTTTTTCAGTGTTGACACCATTTCTTCTGCTTTTGCCTTGCAATTTTCGAGTTCTCCATTAATGGTTTTAACCTGTTCGTTTTCTCGCTTTAGAAGGTTCAATGATTTGACGTGATTGATGAAATGTTCAGCGTTTGATTCTTCTTTCTTGGTATAGAAGGGGTTCAATTCAACCTCGTTTTCGTGCAGCAAACAAGGGTGCTCAGTCAAGATCATATGCAGTATCCGTTTATCCAGTTTTGAAAGATTATATTGGAAGATAAACCGATTGGTCGTCATTGACAATAGGTCTTGCAAGCTGATGAAAAAATCCATAAAACGGCCTTCCAGAAAGAGTTGCATGAGAACATTGGTGACTTCCAGCATGACGGTCAGACCGGATAGCCCTTCATCGGAAGCTTTTTCACTCTCGGATTCCAAGAGTTCCAAAAGTGTGCGTGGAGTAAACCCGTTTCTTCTCAGTGAGATGTCGGTGGCTGTCCAAACCTTTAAAAAAATATCGTGTTTATCGGGTATATAAGGATCCATGCATTGCTTGATCCAATCAATGTCCGCTGCGTTTCTGATGTAGACGATTCGCCGGTTTTCGCTTATCTCCCTCTCTATGAAAGGGCAGACAATGTCCTTGAGTTCCTTTTCGTCTGAAAAGAAAAGCGCCAAATGACTGCCCACCGGCATTTGCGGAAGTCCCTTTTGCTCGCTGACAGAGAAGATGTTGTTTCTTTTCTCATTTGCTTGTTCATTACTATCCATTCATATCACCTGCTTATTCAGCATTATTGATAAAGCTTCCCCAAAATTGAGGATACCCAATCTCCAAATAGAAGGGCTAAATAGATACCGATAGCCAGAAAAGGGCCGAACGGAACCTTTGTTTTCAGGCTGCTTTTCGTGATCACAGCGTAAACAATTCCCAGCAAACTGGCCAGGAAGACGGAAAAGACAGCGCTAAAGGGTCCTAATGCAAACGATGCGGCGCAGATTAAAATCACATCTCCAACCCCAATGCCCTTTTTGGAAAGAATATACATCAGTGTCATGACACCCAGTACGATCAGGGTGGTGATGATGTCTCTGAACCATGTCCCCCTTGCCCACACGAGAAAAATTCCACCGATGAGAACAAACACGCTGTTCCAATCGGAAATGGTCAAAGTGTCTAAATCGATGAAAAAAACCACGATTAGCGATGCCCCGATAATACTTGCACCCAACACGGCGATCAATTGGTTAAAGACCAGATAGTTGGCTGCAAAAACACAACCGGTAAGGATTTCCACCAGCGGATAGCGCTTTGAAATGGCAATACCACAATCTCTGCATTTGCCTTTGAGGATCAAATAACTTAAAATCGGTATATTA
>ERZ795053.3433-NODE-3433-length-18042-cov-7.129705_pt1 | contig 18042 bp, 20 predicted proteins | sample MGYA00375137_ERZ795053 | MGnify/ENA primary metagenome ERZ795053 (study PRJEB30182, sample SAMN05720284) | activated sludge metagenome | isolation source: Anaerobic digester | place: Hong Kong | collected 2014-12-17 ...
CGTGGAAGGCGACCGGCTGGCCGATCAGCTTCGACGATATTTATCAGTATGAAGATGAAGCGCGAAGGATCGTCGATATTGACGAACAGTCTTTCGAGCGCCCCGATGAACCGGCCTGGAAGAGCGAGCGCTTCGAGACCGCACGTTACGCAAAAAGCCCGCCGACGCGATTCGGCGAGAAATACAGGGCCGAGCTTGAGGACGCGAAAAATGTCGACGTCGTCCTCAACGCCAATGTGGTCGACCTTCGCCTTAACGCCGACAAACGCGCCGTCGCCGAAGTCGTTGTCGCCGACTACAAGGGGCAGGAATACACAGTCGCGCCGAAATTCGTCGTGATCGCTTTCGGCGCGCTCGAGAACGCACGCTTTCTCTTGAATGCGCGTTCCGATTTCGACGCCGGCCTCGGCAATCAGCATGACCTTGTCGGGCGCTATTTCATGGAGCACTTCGACGTCACGCTCGGCCGCTTCGTCAGCCTTGGCTCGCCTTTCTGGCAGGCCAGGGGCGGCTTCGGCCTCAACCCGACAGCAGCGATGATGCGCGACAAAGCCATCGGGAACTGCTTCGTCTCGCTGACGCCCGGCGCAAACCCGAAATTCTACGGACGCCTTGCGCCATTCAGGAGATTGATGCGCAAGATCACATGCTCCTCGGACATTTTGCTTGAGCGCGCGCGCCGCGAAAACACCGTCCTGTGCGAAGGCGACGGCGTCGTCACCACCATCATGGAGCAATCGCCGGACCCGTCATGCCGGGTCATGCTCGACCCGGATGCGCAAGACCGCTTCGGCCGCGCGCGGCTGATGCTCGATTGGCGCATCAACGATATCGACCGGCGAACGATTCGCACGCTTGCGGAGGAAGTCGGCAAGGCGCTCGTCACCCAGCGCGCCGGGCGCTTGCGCATCAACCGGGACATTCTTGAGACCGGCCTGCCCGATCTCGGCATGCACAACCATCATATGGGAACGACCCGAATGGCAGGCTCGCCGCGCCATGGCGTCGTCGATGGCGACTGCCGCCTGCACGGAATCGATAATCTCTATATCGGCGGCAGCAGCGTCTACCCCGTCGGCGGCGGATGCAATCCGACCCTGACGATCGTTTGCCTTTCGCTGCGCCTTGGCGATCACCTGTCGCGCAAGCTCGGCAAAGCTTAGATTAAAGGAGCGCGATTTCGCGCTTCAACTGCGCAATGCGCGTCGCGTCCGACGGGTGCGTCGAGAGGAATTCCGGCGGGCCGTTCTTGTTCTGCGCGGCCATGTTTTCCCAGAAACGAAGCGCTTCATTGGGGTCGTAGCCAGCGCGCGCCATGTAGCGAACGCCGAACTTGTCGGCCTCAAGTTCGTGACGGCGCGAGAACGGCAGGATGACGCCAAGCGTCGCGCCGGCGCCGAGCACGCCGAGAATCTGGCTCTGATACTGGCTGCCCGAAACGGCGACCTGTGCGACCGTGAGCCCCGTCTGAGCGAGCGTCGACTGGCTGTAGCGCTCGCCGGCATGATTGTAATTCACATGCGCGACTTCGTGGCCCATGACGGTCGCGATCTGCGCATCATTTTCCATGATGTCGAGAATGCCCGTGTAAAAGCCGATCTTGCCGCCCGGCAAAGCAAACGCGTTTAGCTCCTTCGAGTCGAACACCTGCACTTCCCAGTCGGCCGGATTATTGCCTGACGCGGTGATGATCTTCGGCGCGACGCGATTCATGCGGTCGGTATATTTCCGGTTCTTCGTCGTCGGCTGTTCTTTCTTCAGATCCGTCCACGCGGTCGCCGCGAGCTGCGCCATCTGGCCGGAAGAAACGAAGAGAAGCTGACTGCGGCCGAGCTCTTCATTGTAAGCGCAGCCCTCTGCGAGCACGACGACAGAGCCGGCTGCGAGCCCGCGAATGATTTCGCGGCGCGACATCGTCACCGTGTGATTGATCAGCTTGAACGTTTGCATGCGCGAGAACCTCCCCTGGCTGGCGTCGCACCCTCAGCTTCAAGCGGTCAATCTACGCGAAGGAGAGCGGCGGAACAACGCCGCATCCGCCAGCAAAAGCGCATAAATTCCAGACAGGATCAGGGTTCCAGCTCGGAATCCCAGTAAAGGAAGTCCTGCCAGCTTTCATGGAGGTAATGCGGCGGAAAAGCGCGCCCGTTCTCGTTCAGCTCGAACATTGTCGGCCGCACGGGCTTCTTCGCCGGGAACATCTTCGCCTCATGCGGCAGGCGCCAGCCCTTCCTGAGATTACACGCGCTGCACGCAGCAACGATGTTCTCCCAAGTCGTACGCCCGCCTTTTGACCGCGGAATGATGTGATCGAAGGTCAGGTTTTCGCGGTCGCCCGCGCCGCAATATTGGCACTCGAAACCATCGCGCAGGAACACGTTGAACCGGGTGAAGGCAGGCGTGCGCGCGTGATTGACGTAAGTTCTGAGCGAAACGACCGAAGGCAGACGAATTTCAAAATTCGGGCTTCTCACCGTCGTTTCATATTGCGCGACGACATCGACGCGATCGAGGAAGACGGCTTTAAGCGCGTCCTGCCATGACCACAGAGATAGCGGAAAATAACTGAGCGGCCTGAAGTCGGCGTTCAGAACCAGGGCAGGACAACCGTCGGGCGCGCGATTGAGAATTTGCATCACATCGCCCCCCGAATGACGGACCGTTTAACCGGCGGTGCTCCGAGTACGTTACAGAACGCTGCGACTCCCTTGCTACAAGTCAAAGATAGCCCAAAGCCTGTGGAAAACCCAATAGCTGATTCCCGATGACAGGAGTGTGAACCTTTTCCGAGAAACGCGCGAACGTTTGTCGCGGCGCGTCAAATCGGCTGGCGGCCACGCAGATGAGCGTAATAGGTCCAGAGTATATGGGCGGCGAGCCCGCGCCAGGGGGCCCATCCGAGCGCCGCTTCGTCGAGGAGCCGCGCCTCTATTTTCCCGTCCAGCCCCGCCGCTGCGCCATAGGCGGCCTGCAGTGCGACATCGCCCGGCGGCCAGATGTCGAGCCGCCCTTCGCAGAAAAGAAGGTAAATCCCCGCGGTCCAGGGACCGACGCCTTTGAGCGCCTGAAGAACACTGCTCGCGCGCTCGTCGTCATGCGCTCCAAGGTCTTCGAGGCTTAGCTCTCCGGCGCGCACCCGCTCGGCGAGAGCGAGAATGTAGCGCGCCTTGGGCGTTGAAAGACCAAGGCCCTTGAGCCCCGCCTCCCCCGTTTCAAGAACCGCCTCGGGCGAGACGTCGGGAAGGCCGGCGTTGCACCGCGCGAGGATCGCCTGCGCGCTCGGCACCGAAACCTGCTGTTCGACGATGATGCGGAACAGCCCCTCGAAACCGCCGGGCCTACGGCGGATATGCGGCCTGCCGATCGCCTTCAGCGCGACTTTCAGCGCCGGGTCTCGCCACGCAAGCGTACGGCATGGCGCCGAAACATCGCCGAATACGTCAATGCGCCGATCGCCATCCGGCATTTGAAGCCTTCAATATTTGCACTCTTCGAAGAGCTTCTTCGCATCGCCTTCGAGCGCGCCGAGAAAACGCTGCGCCGTATATTCGCCCATGGTGACGCCGCTTTTCGCAATGTCGAAGAGGGTATCGAGATAGGTCGTCTCGTCTTCCTTCAAATTGCCCATGCGCGCGCGTTTTCTGAGACCTTCGCGGGAGATTTCGAGAACTTCGAGCGCGACATCCTGCACGGTGCGCCCGCCGATTTTCGCCTTCAACCCGAATCTTGCGGCGTCATCACGAAGCTGCTCGCGCATCTCCGTCGTCCAGTCCTTGGCGACGTCCCAGGCCGCGTCGAGCGCCGTTCCGTTATAGAGAAGCCCGACCCAGAAGGCCGGCAGAGCGCAGATGCGCGCCCATGGCCCCGAATCCGCGCCGCGCATTTCAAGGAAAGTCTTGAGACGCACTTCGGGGAAGGCCGTCGAGAGATGGTCTTCCCAATCTTCCATCGTCGCGACTTCGCCCGGCGCAGCCGGAAGTTCGCCTTTGAGAAGATCGCGGAAAGACTGGCCGGCCGCATCGATGAACTTGTTATTGCGGCGAAGGAAATACATCGGCACGTCGAGCATGTAGTCGCGATAACGCTCGAAGCCGAAACCGTCTTCGAAGACGAAACTCAATAGCCCCGTGCGATCGGGATCGGTGTCCGTCCAGATATGCGCGCGATATGATGCGTAGCCGGACGGTTTTCCTTCCTTGAGGCCGGAATTGGCGAACAGCGCCGTCGCAATCGGCTGCAACGCCAGCGAAGCGCGGAACTTCTTCACCATGTCGGCTTCCGACGCGAAATCGAGATTGACCTGCACGGTGCAGGTCCGATGCATCATGTCGAGACCGAGACCGCCAACCTTCGGCATATACTCGCGCATGATCTTGTAGCGCGCTTTGGGCATTTGCGGCGTTTCGGCCCGGGTCCATGTCGGCGCGAAGCCCATGCCGAGAAAAGCGACGCCCATCGGGTCGCAGACTTTCTTCACCGCGTCGAGATGGCGATGCACTTCCGAGCAGGTCTGGTGAATATTCTCAAGCGGCGCGCCGGAAAGTTCGAACTGTCCGCCGGGCTCAAGCGAAACGCTCGCCCCTTCGCCCTTGAGGCCGATCGGCAAGCCATTCTCCTGAATGATTGACCAATTCGTTTCTTCGCCAAGTTTCTCGAGGATCGCACGAATGCCCGTCTCGCCCTCATAGGGGACAGGCTTCAGCGAAGTACGGCAAAAGACGAACTTCTCGTGCTCGGTGCCAATGCGCCAGTCGGCTTCCGGCTTGCAGCCGCTCGCAAGATGCGCCGTCAGCTGATCGAGCGATTCAACGCGCGGCGACTGGCCGGTCTGTTCGTTTGCTGTGGTCAAGTCCCGTCTCCAGCCCGCGCGGCGTTATCTCCGGAACTCGCTCTATCGCTAGATCGGCCCCTCGCCAAGACCGGAATTCATCACGCTATGCGGAGCATCAGGCCTTGCGCCAGTCGCCAAGCGCGGCCTGCCACAAGGTGATTGCGGCGAAGACCGCCGTGTCGGCTCTGAGGATGCGCGGACCGAGCGTCACCGGCGTCACGAAATCGAGAGCCCTGAGGCGCGCTCGCTCCTCAGGCGAAAAGCCGCCTTCGGGACCGATGAGGATCGCCCATGGGCCTTCGCTTTTGCTCGTGAGCGCTTCGAGCACGGGACGCGCGCGGCCTTCGCGGCCGCCCCATTCCTCATTCGGGTCATCGCCCGCCTCGTCGCAATACATCAGCGCGCGATCTTTGGGCCAGTCGGCGAGAACCTGCGTCAGCTTGCGTGCGGCATCGACGGGCGGAACCGAGAGCCGCCCGCACTGCTCGGCGGCTTCTGTCGCGATCGACTGAAGACGGTCTTCATTGACACGCGCAGCGACGGTGCGTTCTGTCATCACTGGCGAGAGCCGAGCAACGCCGAGCTCTGTTGCTTTCTGCGCGATCAGATCGACAGCATCGCGCTTCACCGGCGCGAAGAGAAGCCAGAGATCTGGCTCTGAAACGGGCGCGCGGCGCTGCGCGCCGAGGCGCGCCGCGCCGCCCTTCTTCGTCAGATTTTCAATCGATGCGTCGAACTCGCCGTCGCGCGCATTGAAGAGCGCGAGCGGATCGCCTTCTTTCCGGCGCATCACATGTTGGAGATAATGCGCCTGCGCGCCTGAAAGAGGTGCGGCCCCGCCCGCTGCAAGCGGCGCATCTACATGAAGACGGATCAGCGAAGCCATGAACGAACTCTGGTTGGACAAGCCTATTCGGAAGAGACTTTGCGCCGCTTTGGCGCCCGGCGCAAAGCTGGGCTAGAAGAAGCTTATGAAAGACGCTTCAAAGCCATTCAATCCGCACGCGGTCGCAGCGCCCGCAGACGCCGATGCGCGCAATTGGGTCGATCGCTATGCGCCAGCCGCGGCGAAGCCCTATCTGCGCCTGATGCGCGCGGACCGGCCGATCGGCTCGTGGCTTCTCCTCCTTCCCTGCTGGTGGGGCCTTGCGCTCGGCGCAGCCGCTGACGGCGCGAACTGGCCGCTGCTCGCCTGGCAAGGCGCGCTGTTTTTCATCGGCGCCTTCGTGATGCGCGGGGCGGGCTGCGCCTATAACGACATCGTCGACCGCGACTTCGACGCGAAAGTGGAGCGCACGGCGCTGAGGCCCATTCCGAGCGGACAGATATCCTTGCGCAATGCGTGGGCCTTCCTCGTCGCGCTCTGCCTCGTCGGACTTGTCGTTCTCCTGCAATTCAATCCGTTCACGATCTTTCTCGGGCTCGCTTCGCTTGGCCTCGTCGCCGCTTACCCTTTCATGAAACGCATCACCTGGTGGCCGCAGGCATGGCTCGGCCTCACCTTTAACTGGGGCGCGCTGATGGGATACGCCGCCGTGACAGGAAAGCTCTCGATCTCCACCGCGCTTCTCTACGTCGCGGGCATCTTCTGGACGCTCGGCTATGACACGATCTACGCCCATCAGGACAAGGAGGATGACGCGCTCATCGGCGTCAAATCTTCCGCGCGCCGCCTTGGCGAGAAAACGAAGCCAGCGCTCTGGCTCTTTTTCGGCGCCGTCATCGCGCTTTTCGCCGTCGCGGGGCTCCTTGAAAGCTTCAGCGCATTTTATTTCATCGCGCTCGCGCCTGCCGCGCTGCACTTTACCTGGCAAGCACGCAGCGTAGACATTGATGCGCCGGGATCGTGCCTTGCTATCTTCAAGTCAAATCGTGAAGCGGGGCTGCTTCTCCTCGCAGCCTTGTTATTGGAAGCAGCCCTTCGCAGCGCTTAAGTCTGTCGCCCGACGAACAGAAATTCGCTGGAGGCAGAAACATGATGGATCGCCGTAAGTTTCTTGGCGCCGCTTCGATGACGAGCATCGCCGCCTTTACCGCCGCAGCAGGAGGAATTGCCGCCATGGCGAAGACAGACGTTTCTTCCATTCCGGACTACGACAAATGGCAGCTTTCCGAGAAAGAATGGAAAGAGCGCCTATCGCCTGAGGCCTACAACGTGCTCCGCAAGGAAGGTACGGAACGGCCGTGGACAAGCCAGTTCAACGATGAAAAGCGTGAAGGCGTATTCGCCTGCGCCGGCTGCGGCTTTGACCTTTTCACATCTGACAAGAAGTTCGACTCCGGCACCGGCTGGCCATCCTTCTTCGATTTCATTCCGGGCGCGCTCGCGACGAAGCGCGACTTCAAGCTTATCGTTCCGCGAACGGAGTATCACTGCGCGCGCTGCGGCGGTCATCAGGGCCACGTCTTCAATGACGGCCCCTCGCCCACGGGTCTTCGATATTGCAATAACGGCGTCGCGCTGACGTTCAGGCCGGCATAGGCCGGATCGGCCTTTATCCCCTTGGGACTTTCGCTGCGCCGCCCGCTCGGCTAGATTCTCCCTCCGTCGAGAAGGAGTTTGGGCATGGCCGACGAGGACCTGAAATCGCGTTTCATGGGCAAGAGCCCCGGGCGCACCATCATCCAGCTTGTCGTCGCCAGCATTTTCGTCGGCGCCGCGCTCGCCCTCTTCGACATTTCGCCCCTGAATTTCTGGCGCGGCATTTTCGACGGCGTCAAAGATCTCCTGTCGGTGATCGGCGATTCCTTCGGCGAGATCATCGGCAATCTTGCGACCTATCTCTTCCTCGGCGCGGCGATCGTCATTCCGATCTGGCTGATCACGCGGTTTCTTGGCGGGCGTAAATAGGCGAGGATGACAGGACTTCTCATTCGCGAAGCGGCGACGCCCGCCGAATTCGAGGTCGCGAGAAACCTCATCATCGACTACTCGAAAGAACTTGGAATCGATCTCCGGTTCCAGAATTTCGACGATGAGATGGCGCGCTTTTCTGAAACTTACGACGCCGTGCTCATCGCGGGCGATCTCGCGAGCCCTGACGGATGCGTCGGCCTGAAAGCGCTGGACGAAACGCGCTGTGAGATGAAGCGCCTTTTTGTGAAACCTTCAGCGCGCGGGCGCCATGTCGGCGAGGCGCTGGCCGTCGCCATCATCGAGAAAGCGCGCGCCGCCGGTTACCGCGAAATGGTTCTTGATACGCTGACGCGCCTCGGCCCGGCGGTGAAGCTCTATGAGCGCCTCGGCTTCGAGCGCTGCGAGCCTTATTACGCCAATCCGGAGCCGGACGTGATCTATCTCCGGCTGGCGCTGTGAGGCTCACTCAGCCGCGCCGCGTAACAGCGCCTGCATCTGACCGATATAGGCGATCCACGCCTCCCGGCCCTTGTCCGTCAGACGCAGGATTGTCTGCGGGCGCCGGCCGCGAAAGCGCTTCTCGACGTCGATATAGCCGGCTTCTTCGAGCTTTCGGAGGTGTACGGAGAGATTGCCGTCCGTGCCGCCGACTTTCGCCTTGATCTCGTTGAAGTCCGCCGCGCCCGCGCCGGAAAGATAGGCCATGATGGCGAGCCTGACGCGCCCATGAATGACGTCGTCAATGCTCTGATATTCGAAGGCGCTCTCTTCTTCGCTCATTGAAACTCAGACGATCTCCGACGGTTCGCGGCGCATCAGCAGGATGCCCGGAACGACTGCGCAAACGAACGACCCCGCCGCAGCGATCAGCATCTGATAAGGGCTGTTGAGGAAAAATAGGAGCGCGAAAGAGACCACCCACGCAGCGATGGCGAACAATTTCAGCCAGTCGAGTCGCGCCGCTGTCGCCGAGGCGAAGAAGGCGACGCCATATAATCCGAAGGCGATGGGGAACATCATGCTGAAGAGAAAATAGGCTGGCACGCCGATATCGATATAGCGCCCGTGCGCAAAAAAGAGCGTCGCCCAGAAGCCGGTCATGAAGAGCCCGACGGCGAACCATGCTGCAGACGCCGTCTTGTTGCCGACGGTGAATGCGCCCGGCTTGCCGCCATTGCGCCAGCCGAAGAAATAGCTGAACCCCCAGCCCGCGATGAATGCAGCAAACCACGGCGCCCATTCGAGCGGGGCCGGCAAAAGCCGCATGCCCATATTGCCCGCGAACTGGATCAGCGCGGCCGTCCCAATCAGCCCGCCCCAGATCACATAGATGACCCCGCCGACCAGCGGCGCGTTGCGGCCTTCCTCGGCCAGCGAGCGGACATAGGCGAGCTCGTCCGCCATCGACTCGTTCGGCAAGGGCATGGCAGCCTCCTCTCAAATTACTTTGAAAAATAGAGTGAATTTGGCTGAAGGGCAAGGCCGCTTGCGACGGGCCGAGCCAAAGTCGCGGCGACCGCCATGGGCAGGCGCCCCCATCAGGGTCAGTATGGCGCCATGACTGAGCGGACAGAAATCGGCAGGCGCGCCCTCCTTGCGGGCCTCGGCGCGAGCGCGATCGCTGCTGGCGCGCCGAAGGCTGTCGCCGCCGAAAGGCTTACGAAGGTCATCCCATCGAGCGGCGAGATGGTCCCCGCGATCGGCATGGGCTCCTGGCTAACCTTCGATGTCGACGCAGACCGGGCGGCCCGCACTCAGCGCACGGAGGTTCTGCGCGCTTTCTTCGACGGCGGCGGCGCAGTGATCGATTCATCGCCCATGTATGGAACGTCGCAGGAAGTGATCGGCGACGCGCTATCGCGCCTCGCACACTCTTCGCGAACGTTCGCCGCCGACAAAGTCTGGACGCCGCGAGGAGAGGACGGCCCGGACCAGATTGAACGATCGCGTGAGCGCTGGGGCGTCGACAGATTCGATCTCCTTCAGGTGCACAATCTCGTCGACTGGCGCCGCCATCTCGAAACACTTTTCGAGATGAAGGACGCGGGCGCGCTAAAATATGTCGGCGTGACGACCTATGCCGGCCTTCGCCATGGGGAGATGGAGGAGATCATGCGCAGCGAACCGATCGACTTCGTTCAGCTCACCTACAACATTCTTGATCGCGAGGCGGAAGAACGGCTCCTGCCGCTGGCGCAAGAGAAAAACATCGCCGTCATCGCCAACAGGCCGTTCCGGGAGGGCGCGCTCTTCCCCATCGTCGAAAGCCGAAAATTACCTGCAATCGCTGAAGCGATCGGCGCCTCGAGCTGGGCGCAGTTCATGCTGAAATTCATCATCTCGCACCCCGCGCTGACGGTCGCGATTCCGGCGACGCGGCGCGTCGACCACATGCAGGAAAACATCGCAGTACTGTCAGGCGCTCTTCCCGACGCCGATCAACGCGCGGCGATGATCAAGGCGATCGAAGCGCTCTAGTCGCTTTCAGATGAAAGCTGCCGGATCACCGGAATGCGTGTCGTCTGCGCGCCGCGCGATAAATCGTAGACGATGATCTCTTCCCGATCCTCGCCCGGCCTGGCGATCTGCAGGACGAGGCGGTCCCCGTCGAGCGCCATGGAAGCGATTTCGGCCCCCGCGGGAAGAATGAGCGGCGCAGGGTCGATCGCAGGCGCATCGCCGGAGGAAAGCGGGCCTGCTTCAAACGCCGGCAAAGCGCTTGGAGCATCTTCTCCAGGTTGCCGTTTGTGCTTACCGAAAATCAGGATCGTCCCGAGCAGCACCACCGCGAAGACAAGCGGCATCGTGACGATGATGATGATGAGATTTCGCGAACCGATGGAGCTCGCCAAGGGCAGCGCCCCGCTCGGCTTCCCGCCCGCTTCCTCATTCTTGTTATTGTCGGTCACCGTTTGACTCCTGCGAAGAGCTCATGCATCCGTGCGAGCCTTATGGCGACAGAACCGGACAGCGGCAAGCAGGCGGGCGGGAACGCGCAGGAGTTTCCTGTGACGCCCGAGGACGTTGGCGCGCGCCTAGATAAATGGCTCTCCGAGCGCATTGAAAACCTTACGCGCACCCGGCTCAAGGCGATGATCGAGGAAGGCGCGCTCTCTCGCAATGGCGAGACCTTCATCGACCCCTCCTGGAAGATCCGGGAGGGAGAACTCTTCACGCTGACGATTCCGCCCGTCGAGGCGCCTGTGCCGAAGCCTGAGAAGATCGACCTCGACATCCGCTACGAGGATGACGACATCATTGTCGTCAACAAGCCTGCAGGCCTCGTCGTCCACCCCGCTTCGGGCAACTGGTCGGGCACGCTTGTCAACGCGCTCATCGCCCATTGCGGCGCGACCCTCTCGGGCGTCGGCGGCGTCGCGCGCCCCGGCATTGTTCACCGCATCGACAAGGATACCTCTGGCCTCCTCGTCGTCGCCAAACACGACCGGGCGCATCAAGGCCTCACCGCCGCTTTCGCAGCGCATGACATTGAGCGCGTCTATGACGCGATCGCGGTCGGCAGCCCTCGTCCGGGTGTCGGCACGATCAATGCGCCGCTCGCCCGCGCCGGCGGCGACCGCAAGAAAATGACGATCGTTCCCGATACGGATGACCGGCCGGACCAGCGCCACGCCGTCACGCATTATCGGGTCATGGAGAACTTCGGTCGCGGACGCGCCAAGCTGGCGGGCGATGCGCTCGCGAGCCTCGTCGAGTGCCGGCTCGAGACCGGGCGCACGCATCAGATACGCGCCCACCTCGCCCATATCGGGCACCCGCTCGTCGGCGATCAGGTCTATGGTCGCGGACCCGGCCTGTCGGGTCTCAAGCCGGGCGACCCGGCCGCCGACCACGCGATCGCCGTCCTCACCCGCTTCCGCCGCCAGGCGCTCCACGCACGCATCCTCGGCTTCCTTCACCCGATTTCGGGGGAGGAGCTCTATTTCGAGGCGACGCCGCCAGCCGATTTCGCTGAGCTGCACGAGGCTTTAAAGGCGCTCTAATTTTAGGCGCACTAAATGCGCCATAATCACATCCGCCCTCACGTCATTGTGCGCCGCCGCGACGAACCGCGTCTGGCGTACTGGCGGGGCTGAGGCGTAGAGTCTGCCTAGGAATTCGGCGGTTTTGACCCTTTCCCCGCCTGATTTCGCCCTAATTCGCCCGCTATCCTTGGGCAGACTTGAACGCGTACCTATATGGAAGCTCAACGCCGCGCGATCGACGCGGCCAGAGGGGCTCTAAGACATGACGACCAACAGCAAAGCAATCACGCTCGCGCCCGCGCTGACGCCGGAAGGCAGCCTGTCGCGCTATCTCGCCGAAATCCGCAAATTCCCGATGCTCGCGAAGGAAGAGGAATACATGCTCGCGAAACGCTTCGCTGAGCATGGCGACCCGGATGCGGCCCAGAAACTCATCACCAGCCATCTGCGGCTCGTCGCAAAAATCGCGATGGGCTATCGCGGCTACGGCCTGCCCATCGGCGAAGTGATCTCCGAGGGCAATGTCGGCCTGATGCAGGCCGTCAAACGCTTCGACCCGGAGAAAGGCTTCCGCCTCGCGACCTATGCGATGTGGTGGATCCGAGCCTCAATCCAGGAATACATCCTGCGCTCGTGGAGCCTTGTAAAAATCGGCACCACCGCTGCGCAGAAAAAACTGTTCTTCAACCTGAGGAAGCTCAAAGGCCAGATCGACGCCGTCGAGGATGGCGATCTGCGCCCCGAACAGGTTGAACATATCGCCAAGAAACTCGGCGTCACGAATGACGACGTCATCTCCATGAACCGCCGCATGGCGGGACAGGAGACGTCGCTCAACGCGCCGATGCGCTCAGACGGCGATGGCGGTGAATGGCAGGACTGGCTCGTCGATGAAGACGCGGTCAATCCGGAACAGAAACTCGCCAATGAAGACGAATATGAGATGCGCATGAGCCTGCTCGATCAGGCGCTTGCGACGCTCAATGAGCGCGAGCAGCACATCATCACCGAACGCCGCCTGAAGGATAATCCGGCGACGCTCGAAGAGCTGAGCCAGGTCTACGGCGTCAGCCGCGAACGCGTTCGCCAGATCGAAGTGCGCGCTTTCGAAAAACTGCAAAAGGCGATGAAGCGCATGGCGAAAGAAGCGCAATCGCAAAAGGCTGAAGCCGCCGGCGCTGAAGCCTAAAGGCGAACAGCAAGAATCGGAACGCGCGTTCCCCGGAATATGCTAGGCTCTCTCCAGTTTGGAGAGAGCCTTTTTCATGCCCAGCATCGCTGACAAGGTCGAAGCCTTCCGCAAGCTCCATCAGCCTGGAAATCCCTTGCTGATGCCGAACCCTTTCGATGCGGGTTCTGCACGCATTCTTGAGGGGCTCGGCTTCAAGGCGCTCGCAACCACGAGCTCCGGCTTCGCGCTGACGCTCGGCCGTCACGACTATGGCGTGACGCGCGATCAGGTTCTCGAACATGCGCGCCTTGTAGCAAGCGCCGTCGACATTCCTGTCAGCGCCGATCTCGAAAACGGCTTCGGGCCTTCACCGGAAGATGCGAGCGAGACGGTTCGCCTCGCGGCGATGACGGGCCTTGCCGGCGGCTCTATCGAGGATTCGACGGGCGATGACGCCAACCCGATCGTCGAACTTGGCCTCGCCGTCGAACGCATTGAAGCGGCGGCCGAAGCAGCAAAAGCGAGCCCTCACGGATTCATCCTCACCGCGCGCGCCGAAGCGCGACTTTATGGCGAAGCGCCGCTGAAGGAAATCATTGCTCGCCTCAAAGCTTTCGCAAACGCCGGCGCTGACATTCTCTTCGCGCCGGGCCTTGATGATCTTGATGAAATCAAGGAAGTCGCAAGCTCTGTCGGCAAGCCGCTCAACGTCTTGGTGATGAAGGGCCTCGTCAATGCGTCGATTGAGGACCTCGCAAAGGCAGGCGTCGCACGCATTTCAATTGGCGGCGCGCTTTCGAGCGCTGCTTATGGCGCGCTCTATGAAACGGCGGAGACGATGAAAGAGAGCGGCGGATTTTCTTCGCTCGCAGCGCACTCTGCATCCGCCCGCGCCGCGAAGAAATTCCTGCGCTAGCCCTCTATGCGCCGTCGCCAAACATAAAGAGAAAGCCGAAAGCAGGCGCATCACCGTCATTGAGGAATTCATGGCTGACGCCGGGCGGCACGAATATCGCCTCCCCCTCGCGAAACACCTTGTCGACGCCATCGATACGCGCTGTCGCTTCGCCGCGCACCATGATGATAAGCGAAGGGAACGGATTGGTCCTGCTGTCGGGGTTTTCGTTCACATGTTCGCCGGGTTTGATCTCGAACCACGCGCTCCGCAACCCCGGTTGATAATAGAACACGCCGAGATTGGTTCCATGCACAAAGCGCGTCGCCTCTGAGGAAAACCGAATGACCTCCGGTGTTCCGCGCGTCCAGAAATGGAAGATGAACGGAAGCAGCATGTCGCCAAAGTCTGCGGCCGGTTCATATCCATCCATCACCTCGACATCCATCGGCGCATAGTCGCTTTCGAACGCCTTGCCCATGAGCGTCAGCGCCGCGATTTCGCCGCGATCGAGCCTTTCAAGCACCGCTTCGCTTTCGATCGTGAAATAGAAGGTAGGCTTTTCCGGTACGCCCACGCGAACATTCTGACGCGGTTTTGACCTACCTTCGGGCGGCGCGACATCAACCGTATAAAAATCTTCGCCGACTTTGACGCCGAATATCATCGGCGCGGTGAGATTCGGATCGCTCAGATAATCAACCGCGTAGCGCTCGAGAATACCGCGAGCGCCCTGCTCGCTCGCCAATGCAGAATTCACGGAAGCGACAGCGCCCGCCGCTGCGATCGATAGAACAGCCAACCGAAGCATCATGGCGTTTTCTCCCTGTTTCTGCGACTTCTGGGTGACTTCGCCAAGCCGTCTCGCCATTCGCGATGCTTTTAATTAATTGAATAATTAATTAACTGTCAATTCATACCGGCGCTCGCCAACGACGGCTCGTCGCTTCGCCGCTCTCAGGAGCTTACGACCTGCGAACCCCGTCGAGGATGATCTTTTCAAGCGCGCCGGCGAAGGCGGCGAGCGAGGGATCGCCAATGTCAGGCGCGAATTTCGGTATCGCGCGGCGCCGAAAGGATGCGGCGATCGTAAAGTGAATGAGCGGGCTGACGATCGACAAATGCAGCGCATGCGGATCGAGCCGCCGAAAGGCGCCCGCTTTGACGCCCGCCGTATAGAGCCTTTCCGTCATGCGATAAAATTGGACCACGGCCTCAAACGGCCCCGCCCTTTCCTGCATCGAACCGCCAAGATATTCGCGCATGATGATCGCCGCGAAAGTCGGGCGCGCCCAAAAGGAAGTCGCAAGCGCGCGGATATAGCCGCGAAAGTTCTTCACCGGGTCGGCGCTCGAAGGCGTCGCAGCCTCTACACCGGCGATCACTTTCTGCGCGATTGTAGCGACGACAGAGTCGTAGAAGCCTTCCTTCGAACCGAAATAATAGGCGATAAGCGCCTTGTTGACGTTCGCTTCTTCAGCAATCACGTCATAGGTCGCTCCCTCGAAGCTCCTTTTGGCGAAGACGACTTCGCCCGCAGCGATAAGGGCGGCGCAAGTCGCGTCCTTGTCGCGCCGTTGGGCCGGCTTCTTCTTGGTTCCGCCTTTAGAGGTCATCGCGGGAGAGTGGCCTGAGCCGGACGAATTGCAAAGATTCTAGGCTTCTTTCGTAAGCCTTGCCTGCCGCGCGGCGGCAATGAAGACGCCCGCAAATATCGGCGCAGCGACCCGCCAGACCTGCCAGAGGCTCGCCTCTACGAGCGCCGAGACAAGAAGACATGCGACCGAAGCGGCGATAGCCGCTTTTTCGAGCGTCGAGAGGGGCGCGCTGCGAAGCGCGAGGGCGCCATTGAAGAATGACGCCCCGAAAAGCAGCACGCCCGGCAGACCGAACTCGATCCAGATCTGGAGAAACAGATTGTGCGGGTGAAGCGGCATCACGTTCAGAGGCTTCGGCGCGCCGGGAATGATCACCTTCTCGCTCGTCGCCGCTATGACCCGCGAATAATCGGCGCCGCACCCGAATGGCAGGCAATTGATCGCATCGCGCGCCGCGCTCTGCCAGATCGCCAACCGTTGCAGCCATGAAATCGGCAAATGCCCGGAGAGTTGCGCAATCGCCGCATCAGCCGGAATGAAAACGGCGAGCGGGACGAGGGCCAGCGCTACGAGAAAAGCACCGCCAACCGACATCAGCGTTACGTGCGGCCATTTCAGCGCCGCGATGAACACACCGCCGCCGAGAAGCGCGCCGGCAAAGTTCGACGTAATGTCGAGCTTCCACGTCGCAAAGAGCGTCGCCGCATAGAGCGCGCCGACAAAAGCAATGCTGCGAAAGCGCTCATAGAGAAGCACTGCGATTCCAAAGAAAGTCAGCGTAACGATCGTCGCACCGCGCCCGACGCTGATCGCATCGCGCACGCGCCCCGGCGTCATATCTTCTGGCGGCGTAATCGAGCGCAGGAAGCCGCCGGTCGCCGCTTCAAACGCGATGAGGACAATCGCCGCAGCGCCGCACCACGCAAGACATGTTGAAAGGCCGCGCGTCGCTTCCGGCGGACGGCGGGAAATCTCCCAGATCACGGCGCCGCCCGCGAGCGCGGGCCCCAAAACGTCAAAGACGAGACGCGAGGCGCCGGAGCGCGGAGACCAGAACCCGCTGAACACGATCCAAACGCAGAACGCGAGAAAAAAGAGGGCCGCGCGCACGAATGGCGCCGACCATTGCGGACGCAGCACGAAATAAGGAACGCCGAGACGCCAGGGTTCGGCGCGGGTCGCCACTATGAGCCCCATTGCGAGCAGGATCGGCGCGACGCCGCGATGGGCGAGGACGACAACGAGCGGCAGAAGCGCCGACAAGCCGATGAGGGCAGCCGTCACGAGGCGCTCGTGAAACGATGCGGCTGGCCTTTTCAAGCAACCCTCTCTCATTGAAAGGCGACGCGGGGTCGCGCGCTCCCGCGTTGCCTCGTATCAGTCTTTTGTGTTTATTCGCAAGCGGCTGCAAAGAACGGGCGGGAAACGCGGTGAAGATCGTCGGCATCGGATTGAACAAGACCGGCACCTCTACGCTCGGCGCAGCCGGCGCGGCTATGGGCCTTTCCTGCAAGACCTGGGACCCGACGCTCTTTCAAGAGACGATTGTGGAGGGAAAGCGAGACGCGCTCTGGGCGACGATCAACGCCTTCGATCTGTTCAATGACTTTCCGTACCCCCTGCTCTATCGCGAAATCGACGCGCGCTATCCCGGCGCCAAATTCGTGCTGACGCGCCGCGCGTCGCCGGAGGCCTGGCTCTCCTCGCTCAAAGCCCACGCCATGCGCGGCGCCATTACGACGCGGACGCACAAGATCGTCTATGGCTGGCAATACCCGCATGGCCGCGAGAGCGCATTTCTCGACTACTATGAGCGCCACAACGAAGAAGCGCGGCGCTATTTCGCCGACCGGCCAGCGGACTTCTTGGAAATCTGCTGGGAGGAAGAGAAGGACTGGACGCGCTTCGCAAGCTTCCTTGGAAAGCCTGCGCCGACAGCACCCCTTCCACGCGCCAATGCGCGCGCGGCCAAGAAGATCAATCCAATGCGCTATGCGTGGAACATCGGCGGAAGGTTCTTGCAGAACCTTCCGCCGAAAGCGTGACCAAGGCGCTGACTAGGCCTTGGTGTTCACGCGCCACTTGATCGAAAACAGCCAGTCGTCGTCTGTCGTCGGGTACGGCTTGTCGTAGGATTTGGCGACGCCGAAATCGATCACGGCCTTCTTCTTGAAGGCGGCGCGCACGCCGAACCCATAAGAACCGAGATCGACTGTCTGCTGCGCCATCAGCCCGCGCGAGAGGATATCCGCCTGCGCGTAATCGGCGAACGCATAGACTTCGCTATGCGCAAAGACGCCTTGGCGAATGGGCCGGAAGGCAGGCTCCGCGAGCAAGGCGAAACCTCTGTCGGCGTTGACGACGCTCGTATTGAAGCCGCGGCCGAAATTGTCGCCGCCGAGGGAAAAGCGCTCATTCGCCGGCAGACGGTCATTCGTCCACTGGCCGGCCGCATTAAGACGCATGAAGAAGCCTTCGCTCACTTTCTGCGACAAAGAAGCGCTCGTCGACGCCTTGAAATATTCCGCCTCTCCATAGGGAGCCGTGACTTCGGCATCGAGCGCGTCAAACCCGCGCGAGAGACCGCTTGTAACGCTAAAAGATTGCGTCTTGCTCGTTTGGGTGTAACGAGCCGAAAGGCGCGCGGCCCGTGTCCGCTCCGTCGCGATGAGCGAACCAAAAGCGGCGTTATCGCTGTTGAGCG
>ERZ795053.3434-NODE-3434-length-18030-cov-4.644061_pt1 | contig 18030 bp, 17 predicted proteins | sample MGYA00375137_ERZ795053 | MGnify/ENA primary metagenome ERZ795053 (study PRJEB30182, sample SAMN05720284) | activated sludge metagenome | isolation source: Anaerobic digester | place: Hong Kong | collected 2014-12-17 ...
AGTTGGCTTTAATAGTCCCAGGATCTGGCGAATCAGCGTCGTCTTGCCAGCCCCCGACATGCCGGTGAGCCCCGTGGCGCCACGTGCCGCAATCTTTAGGGTCACGCCATCAAGAACCAGCGGCATCCCGACGCCGTAGCGGAATGAGACAGCCTCCAACGACAACTCGCGTGTCAGGCGGGGCGCGGGCACACCACCAGCAGCGGTTTGCGCCGCCACCTTGGCCTCACCGGCCAATTGCTCCAGTGCTTCGTGCTGCGGCACGATCTCCAGCAATTCGCGCAAGTCGCCCTGAGCAGCCTGGAAGCGTGGCAGCAGGCGCGCCAGGATCACCGCCAGCAGCACCGGCTCCACCCCTGCGGCACCCGTCCTCACGGCCAGGAAGATCAGCGCACACAGCATAACCGCCGCGGTCAGGGAATGGATCAGCGTGGCCGCCGCATCGTTGCGCGCCAGGGCGATACCCTGCTCGCCATAGTCCTCCGTCAGGTCGGCGAATGCCTGCCGGTAGCGCTGCTCGCTGCCGAGGATACGGGCCGCCTTCAGCCCCGAGAAATGACGCGCGAGCTGTTCGAAGATCGCCTGCATCGACTCCCAGCGCTGTGTGCCGATCCGGTGGGCGCGGAGATCGAACACCATGAGCGGCAGTGCGATGGCGACGGCTGCCACGAGCGCCAGGGCCGCAAGCCGCGGCGCCACCGCAAAAGCCACCAGCAGGCCCGCCAGCATGGACATGGCCGCCGCCATCAGCCGCAAGACGAGCGTGGCGCCAGCTGCCACCTGCTCCGACTGCGTGGTCAGCGCCTGGGTGAAAGTCGAACTGCGCTGGCGGCTGAGATGCAGCCATCCTGCATTGGTGATCGCGTCGTAGGTCTGAATGCGGAGGTCGCTCAGCAGGCCGCTGGTCAGCCGCGCGCCGGATTGGGCCAGAAGCCAGTTGAGAATGCCGCGCAGCAGGATCAGCAGCAGGAACAGCCCCAACACGACCTCGAAGCCAGCCGCCGCGACGATGGCCCCAAGCACCCTTTGGATGACATCCGGCAAGGCCAGGGATTGCAGTCCGGCGCTTCCCCCCACGCCGAGGAAGCCGAGCAGCGGCACAAGCAGGAACAGGCTCACGCCCTCCAGCATCCCGTTGGCCACGTTGAGGGCCAGCGTGGCGGCAAACAGGCGGGGGCGGTGCGACAGCATCTGCCTGGCATAACGGCCAAGGGCAAGAAGAGGAGCCGCGCGCTGCACCATGGTCGAACTCTGCGGTCAGCTGTTCTTGAGGTAGTCCGCAAAGGGCCCGGCAAAATCCTTGTGCCAGCGCGAAAGCGGCGGGCGGTTCTCCACGATATCGCCGGCCGCCCAGGCAATGCGCTTCTCGTCCAGTTCGCGTGTCACTTCATTGTCCGGGCACAGGATATAGAAGTCGCCGCGATCGAGACTCTGCATCATGAAGTCCACGGTCTCGTCCGGCGTCCAGGCCCCGGCCGGCTTTTCGGTGCGGCCGTGAGCGGTGAGTCCGGTGAACACGAAACCGGGGATCAGCAGATGGGCGGTGATCGCACAGCCTTCGATGTTGCGGAGTTCATGTGCCAGCGCCTCGGTGAACGCTTTCACACCAGCCTTGGAGACATTGTATGCCGGGTCGCCCGGCGGCGTCGTGATGCCCTGCTTCGATCCGGTATTGATGATCAGGCCCTTCCGGCCCCGTTTCACCATGTCCGGCGCGAAGACCTGGCTGCCGTTGATGACACCCCACAGGTTGACCGCGATCACCTTCTGCCAATTCTCGGCCGGTCCGAACATACCGCTGCCGGGCTGGATCCCGGCATTGTTCATGAGGATGTCCGTGCCCCCGAAACGCTCATTCACCGCAGCCATGAGGGCTTTCACATCCTCGATGCGGCTCACATCCGCCTCGTGGGCCATCACGCCAGCAGCGCCGCCCGGTGCAGCGGCGGCCAGTTCAACCTGCGCTGCGGCCAGGCGATCCGATCCAAGGTCGGCGATGCAGTCCTTGAGGCCCTGGCGCGCAAAGGTCTTGGCGGCAGCAAGGCCGATACCGGCGGCACCGCCGGTGACGACGGCAATGGCATCTGGCACGATCGCGGGATGGGTCATGGCTTGAGTCTCCAAATCAATTGGCAATAGTTTTGGGATTCCTTGGCCCGATTGGCCGCGATGTGCAAGGCTGCGGTAGCCATTCCGCCACGCGCAGGCGGCATCAGCGGCGGATCATTCCATCGGCTGTGAAATGCTTGCCGAAGAAAGCGGCCGCACACGTATAGGCGGTGGCCAGCGCTTCGCCTTTCGAATAGGGTTCGGCCATCGACTGAAGGTCGAGCCACAGGCCCTCCACCGTGACGCGCAACACCCGCGCGGCCCGCTTCGGATTGATCTCATAGCCACCCGCGCTGGCCAATTCTTCGCAAATCAACTCCAGATTGCGAATGTATTCGAGATCGTTTGCCCCACACTTGCTCTGGTACAGCGGCCGGCTCTGGGCCTCTCCCCAGAAGGCACACCATGCGTTGAGCTTGTTCTTGGTGTAAATCGCATCGTTGAAATCGGCGAGGATGAGCGCGTCAAGTTGCGAGGCCGGGTCCGGTGCTGCTGCGGCCAGTGCCGAGGTCCAGTTGGCGCGGTATTCCGCCGCCAGGAACAACAGCGTCTCGGTGAGCAGCTTCTCCTTGGTCTCGAAATGAAAGTTCACCAGCCCATGTGACACGCCGGCTGTCGCCGCCACGTCGGTCATGGTGGTCTGCGCATAGCCGCGCTTGGCGATGGTCTCGATGGTGGCGTCGATCAGCTGCTGACGCCTGTGGGCACGACTCGCTTTCCGGGACGGAGCTTCCACGGGGATAGCGGCAACAGTTCTACCCATCTCTGAACCAATTATAGTAAAGCATTAATATAGAACAGCAATTCCAAACAATCCGATTCACTGGAGAGGTTCGCAAGCAACCATTGAAGTGCATTTTGATTGACAATTCAGTCAAAATCAAGCCAGGATCGCACTGAACGAGCATTCAATCAATGGGCGGCCACCCGCCCGGTGAGCCATGTCGATGAACGAGTCCGTCACACCAGTCACCGGTTCCCCGCTTCTCGACCACTGCCCCGAGAGCCTCCCCGCCCATTACTATTTCGATCCCGGCCATCATGCGCATGAGGTTCGCCAGATCTGGCGCCGCAATTGGATCTACGCTGGGCGCGCGGCCGACCTGCCGCCAATGACGGTGCGGCGCCTCGCCGTCGCCGGTGACAATCTCATCCTCGTCAAGGATCGGGGCGGTACCGTCCGCAGCTTTTACAACACCTGCCGCCATCGCGGCGCCGAACTATGCCAGGCCCCGGAGACGGAGCTTCGTTCGCGGCTGATCACCTGCCCCTATCATGCCTGGTCCTATGACCTCTCGGGCAACCTCGTGCGCACACCCTTCGTATCGGTAACGCCGGACTTCCGCAAGGAGGACCACGGCCTCCTTCCCGTCCATGTGCATCAATGGAACGGCTTCATCTTCGTCTGCCTCGCAGACGAGCCGCCCGACTTCGCCCATGCACCGGATCTCGGCACGCACATCCTCGACAATTGGCCGATGGCAGACCTGGTCACCGGCCACACGCTGACCAAACGCATCGCCTGCAACTGGAAGATTTTCTGGGAAAACTACAACGAGTGCCTCCACTGCCCCGGCATCCACCCGGAACTCTGTGACATGGTGCCTGTCTACGCCAAGGGCTACATGGCCGCCAACGAGGACCCGGACTGGACGCCGCACCAGGCGGATCAGGGCACGACACTCAAGCCAGGGGCCCGGACCTGGACCATGAACGGCCAGCCCTGCGGACCGGAGTTCCCAGGCCTTTCGGATGTCGAACGCGACCGCGGCCAGACCTTCGTGACGCTCATGCCCACCATGTATGTCGTGGCCCATGTCGACTACGTGCGCGCCGTATCGCTGACACCGCTCGGACCCGAGGAAACCGAACTCAAGGCCGAATGGCTGTTCCCGGCCGGCACGCTGAACGCTCCCGGCTTCGACCTTGCGAATGTCGTCGACTTTGCGTCCATGGTGATGCTGCAGGACAGTGCGGCCAGCGAGATGAACCAGCGCGGCCTGCGCTCCTCCGCCTTCAAGGCGGGGCGGTTGATGCCGCAGGAATTCGATGTCTACACCTTTCAGGAGTGGGTGCGGCGGCAATTGACAACAACGGCGTGAGGTTTGCGATGGATCGCATCTTTTCGGACGACAGGACACGGCAGAATGACTGGGACCGCCGCGGGCTGCCGGGCTGGACCTATCACAATGCGGCGCTCCTCGAACTCGAAAAGGACGAGGTGATCCTCAACCACTGGCAGATCGCCGGCCATGTGAACGACGTACCGAACCCCGGCGACTACTTCACCGTCGACATCTGCAATGAACGCGCGTTGATCGTGCGGGGCGACGACGGCGAGGTGCGGGCCTTTCACAATCTCTGCCGCCATCGGGGTTCCCGCCAGGCCGGTGACGGGTCCGGTCATTGCAAGAATGCATTGGTTTGTCCCTTCCATGGCTGGGTCTACAATTTCGACGGCAGCCTGCGCGGCGCCGCCCGGCCCCAAAGCTATGCCGCCCTCAACCGCAAGGAGTTCGGCCTCAAGCCGGTGGAGATGGAGATCTGGCTTGGCCTCATCTTCCTGCGCTTCAAGCCGGGCCCGCAGGGGTCTGTGGCTGAACAGATGGCCCGCTTCGAACCAGAACTTTCAGCCTACCGGCCGGCAGAGATGGTGCCGTCCGATCGCATCTGGCGCAGCACCTTGCCGGTGAACTGGAAATCGGTGCGCGACGTCGACAATGAGGGCTACCACGTGGCCATGGCCCACCCGGCCCTGCAGGATCTTTATGGCGCGGCCTACGTCGACCATCCCTACGTGAACAAGACCAACCTGTCGCGCGGCACCTTCCGCCGGGAGGGTGCAAGGCGCTGGAGTGTGCGACACTACGTCAAGCTGTCGCGCCCCGAACCATGGCTGCCGGCGCACCTGCATCACGACTGGACCTACTACGGCCTGTTCCCCAACAACGTCATCATCGCCACGCCGGAGACCATCCAGTTCTATCAGGAGTTCCCGCTTGGCGTTGAGAAAGCCGTGGTCCGCGGCCAGATCTACAGGAGGCCCGTGGAAAGCCGGGAACAGAAGCTGGCGCGCTACTTATCTTACCGGATTGACCGCGACACGTATGAGGAAGATACTCAACTTTCCATCTGGTCGAACGAGTCCATGAAATCATCGGCGTTTGAAGGCTTCTACCTGTCTGACCTCGAGAAGGGCCTCAAAAGCCACCACGACCAGCTACGCCAGATCCTTCCAGTCATGACCCTTGATGAGCCGCCGCCCGACACGGACATGGCCACCGTCAATGACGGCATGCGGGAGAAATGATCTGGCATCTGACCGGCACAAGAAGAGAGCCATCAAGGTTCTGACACACCAAAGGAAACGGCAACAGGGAGACATGCAATGAAGATCACGAGACGAACGGCCCTGGGGGCCATGGCTGGCGCGGCTGCGCTCTCCATGCCCTATGTACGGCGGGCCCGCGCCGAGGATACGGTGCTCAATGTCTACAACTGGGCAGACTACATCGGCGAGACGACGATCGAGGACTTCCAGTCCGCCACCGGCATCGCCGTCACTTACGACACCTACAGTTCCGCTGAGGAAATGCAGGCCAAGATGCTGGCGGGCTCCACCGGCTATGATGTCGTGGTGTCGGCCGGCCTCAAAATGCCGCGCTTCAAGGCTGCCGGAATCTACGAAAAGCTCGACCGCTCCAAGCTGCCGAGTTGGGGCAATCTCGATCCGGAAGTGATGCGCATCCTTGGCGGCTGGGATCCGGGCAACGACTACGGCATCCCCTACATGTGGGGCTCCGTGGGTTTCACCTACAATGTCGACATGGTGAAGGAGCGCCTGCCGGATGCCGACCTCCAGTCGATGGACACGATCTTCAAGCCCGAAAATGCCGCCAAGCTCGCCGATTGCGGCATTTCCATTCTCGACAGTCCCACGGACATCATGTTGATGGTGTTGAAGTATCTCGGCAAGGATGGCGACACCACGAATGTCGCGGACTATCAGGATGTGGTCGAAGCCTTCAAGCCCATCCGCCAGTACATCCGCACCTTCGACAACACCAATTATCTCAACGCCATTCCCAACAAGGAACTGTGCGTCATCAACAACTGGTCCGGCGACTATGCCACAGCCAAGGCCCGCGCCGATGAAGCCGGCGTGGAGATCAATCTCGCCTATTTCGTGCCGAAGACCGGTGCGCCCGCCTGGGTCGACTGCCTGTGCATGCCCGCCGACGCCCAGCACAAGGAGGCCGGCTACAAGTTCCTCGAATACCTGCTGCAGCCGGAAGTGATTGCCAAGTGCACCAATTATACCAACTACGCTAACGGCAACGCGGCCTCCAAGCCATTCGTCGACGAAGCGGTGCTGGCCGATCCGGCCGTCTACCCGGATGATGCGACGATCAAGCTGCTGTGGGCGCCGAAACCCTTCAGCGAAGAACAGGACCGGGCCCTGACGCGCGCCTGGCAGGACATCAAGTCGGGCTGATCCTGCATGTCGCAAAGTGCGGTGCCGGATCCGTTCATCCGGATCGAGGGGGTGACCAAGACCTTCGGCACCTTCAAGGCCGTGGACAATGTCAGTCTGGACATCGGGAAGGGCGAACTCTTCGCCCTTCTCGGCGGGTCCGGCTGCGGCAAGACCACCTTGCTCCGCATGCTGGCGGGCTTCGAGCGCCCGACGGCGGGCCGCATTTTCATCGACGGGCAGGACATGGCGGACATCGCGCCCTATGACCGGCCCGTCAACATGATGTTCCAGTCCTATGCCCTCTTCCCGCACATGAGCGTCGAGAAGAATGTCGGCTACGGGCTGAAGCATGAGCCGATGAGCGCAGCCCAGCGCAAGGAGCGCGTGGCCCAGATGCTGGATCTCGTGCAGCTCTCCGAACTCGCCGGCCGCAAGCCTCATCAGCTTTCCGGCGGCCAGCGCCAGCGCGTCGCTCTGGCACGCGCCCTTGCCAAGCAGCCCAAGCTCCTGCTGCTCGACGAGCCACTCGGCGCCCTCGACAAGAAGCTTCGCGAACATGCGCAGTTCGAGATCATGAACATTCAGGAGCAGACCGGCACCACCTTCGTCGTGGTCACCCACGACCAGGAAGAGGCCATGACACTCGCCTCGCGGATTGCTGTCATGGACCAGGGCGTCATCCGCCAGGTCGGCACCCCGAACGATATCTATGAATATCCCGCCAGCAAGTTCGTCGCCGGCTTCATCGGCTCCATCAACATGTTTGATGCAACCGTGACGGGCCAGGCGAATGGCACCCTGTCTGTCGATGTCCCGGGCCTTGGCGGGACGGCTGGCCTCACCGCCGTCGAAGGATTGAAGCCGGGCGACCGCGTGACACTTGCCGTCCGCCCGGAAAAGATTGCCATCTCGCGCGTGAAGCCCGACACGGCCAACGCGTTTCCCGGCAAGGTCAGGGACCTCGGCTATTTCGGCAAGGACTCGCTTTACCGCGTCACCATGCCGTCCGGCGCGCTGGTCTCGGTCAACAGCGTCAATGCGAGGCGCGTCGGTGAAGACGAGCGCGTCGCCCAGTGGGAAGACCAGGTCTGGATCTCCTTCGATCCCTCCTCCGCCATCGCCCTGAACGACTGACCATCATGGCGGAACGGACAGCACATCGCAGGCTCTACCGCTGGTTCAACCGCAACGGCTGGGCCGATACGGTCATCACCATCCCCTATGTGTGGCTCATCGCCTTCTTCCTCGTGCCCTTCATGATCGTCGTGGCCATGAGCGTCGCCCTGCGCACCAGCACCTCGCCGCCGGTTGGCTACCTGCCCGATTGGCCCTATGTGACCTTCGAAAACTACCACCGCCTGTTCGGTGACGATCTCTACGTCCGCGCCTATCTGATTTCGATCCGCAACGCCGTCCTCGCCACGCTGCTCTGCCTGCTGGTCGGCTATCCCATGGCGCTGGGCCTCACCCGCGTCAGCCGGTCGTGGCGCAACATCCTGCTGATGCTGGTGATCCTGCCGTTCTGGACGTCGTTCCTGCTGCGGGTCTATGCGTGGATCGGGCTGATGGGCACCAACAGCTGGTTCAACAAGCTGCTGACCTCGATCTACAACGGCATCGTTCCAGCCGACTGGACTGTTCGCTACGTGCCGATGATGAACACCAATTTCGCCGTGGTGCTGGTGCTGGTCTATTCCTATCTGCCCTTCATGATCCTGCCGCTCTACGCCAATCTCGAGAAACTCGATTTCACCCTCAACGAGGCGGCGATGGATCTGGGCTCCAGGCCGTGGCAGGTCTTCAAGGACGTGACCCTGCCGCTCTCCCTGCCCGGCATCATTGCCGGCGGCCTGCTGGTCTTCATCCCCTCGTCCGGTGAACTGATCATTCCCAGCCTCGTCGGCAACGCCTCCGATCCGATGATCGGGCGGGTGATCTCCGATGAATTCTCCTCCGCGCGCCACTGGCCCATGGCCTCGGCGGTCGCGGTCGCCCTTCTCATGATGCTCGTCGTGCCGCTGATGGTCTACAACCACTTCGAGGCGAGGGCGCAAGCCGGGGCGTCCAAGCCATGAACCGGCGCCCCATCTTCCTGATCAGCTGCCTGTGCTTTGGCTTTGCCTTTCTCTATATTCCCATCCTGTCGATGATTGTCTTTTCGTTCAACCGCTCGCGCCTCGCCACCGTGTGGGGCGGCTTCTCGACGCAATGGTATGGCAAGCTGCTGCACAACGATCAGGTCATGCGCGCCGCCATCCTGTCGCTCGAAATCGCACTTCTCAGCGCCACCTTCGCCACCATTCTCGGCACCATGGCGGGCATCGCGCTGGCCCGCTTCAAACGCTTCCGCGGCCGCACGCTGTTCTCCGGCCTCGTCACGGCACCCCTCGTCATGCCGGAAGTCATCACCGGTATTTCATCGCTGCTGCTGTTCATTCTCATGGCGCAGTGGATCGGCTGGCCGGCCCAGCGCGGCTTCACCACCATCACCATCGCCCATATCACCTTCTGCCTCACCTATGTCGCAACCATCGTGCAGTCGCGGCTGTCGTCCATGGATGTGTCGGTGGAAGAGGCCGCCATGGATCTGGGCTCCAAGCCCTGGCAGGTGTTGAAGGATGTGACGCTGCCGATCATTTCACCGGCCATCCTGTCGGGGTGGCTGCTGGCCTTCACGATTTCGCTCGATGACGTCGTGATCACAAACTTCACCACCGGCCCCGGCGCTACCACTCTGCCGATTCTCATCTGGAGCAAGGTGAAACTCGGCGTCACACCCGATATCAACGCACTGGCGACGGTGATCGTGGTCATCGTCGGCATCGGCGTGGCCATTGCCGGCGTTGTTCTCACCCGGGCTGAGAAGCGGCGCGAACGCGACATCCAGATGGCGATCGCCGCAAACAAGTAAAATCCAATGAGAAAAACGATGACAACCGAAGACAGACAGCAATGGCAATTGCTCCACGCCCCGCTGGGTGAGCGTCATTCGGGCCGCGTGCGCTACGCGGCGGCCATGCATCTCTACAATCGCGGCATCATTGATGACGCCTTGCTCGAAGAGTTCCGCATCTGCGCCAAGTGCGATGATGAATATCCCCGATCCTTCAACGCCGAACAGGACGAATGCCCATGAAAGACGTCAAGCCGGAAGACCGCCGCGTGGCCAACATCTACGATGCTGCCTTCACGCCCTTCGAGTTTCCTGATGGATTGAAGTTGGGTGACGAGGTGCTGCAGCTTGACGAAAACCGGCCCCTCGGCACCGGCTTCCACGTCTATCGCATGGCGCCGGGCATGACCACACGGCCGCACCGCCACAATGGCGACGAGCAGTTCCTCATCCTTGAAGGTGAACTGGTCGAAAACGACGGCACCGTGTTCCGCAAAGGTGATCTCGTCTGGCTGCGCGACGGCACCGAACATTGTTCGCATTCGCCAAACGGCTGCATCCTCGCGGTCCACATCGTGGAGCCGGAAACCACGGTCGAGTGACTCAAAAAGGAAACGGCCGCCAGAACGATGACTGGCGGCCGTCACTGACAAATATAATCGCGGATCAGGCGACCGACGCGTCGTAGATCGACTGTATCGTCCGCTCCAGCACCGCATTGAACTCATCGTCCGACTGCTGCGCTGAAAGCCCCTCGGCCAGGGCGCGCGAGAAGCTGGCGATCAGGCCCGTGTTCTTCGCCAGCAGCGCATTGGCCTCGTCACGGCTGTAGCCGCCCGACAGCGCCACGACGCGCATGACCTTCGGATGGTCGATCAGCGGCTTGAAGAGATTGGCAACCGTCGGGATGGTGAGCTTCAGCATGATCTGCTGCCCCGCCGGCAGCTTGTCGAGCCCCTTGAGGAGCTCGTCCCGCAGGATCGCTTCCGCCTCTGCCTTGTCGGCGATCGAGATCGTGACCTCGGGCTCGAGGATCGGCATGAGATCCTTGGCGAGGACCTGCTGGCCCACGTCGAACTGCTGGGCAACGATCGAAGCGATGCCAGACGGCGAGGCGGCGTCGATGACCGAGCGCTCCTTGGTGCCAAACACGCCCTTGGCCGCAGCGCGGTCCAGCAGCTTGTCGAGATCGGGCATCGCCTTCATCAGGCGCACGCCATCGGCAGCATCGGCGAGGCCCTTGTCGATCTTGAGGAACGGCACCACGCCCTTGTTCTCCCAGAGATAGGACGGGACCGGCTTGCCGTCGATATCGCCGTCCATCGTGCGCTCGAACAGGATGGCACCGATCACCCGGTCGCCGTTGAAGGCGGGAGACTTGACGATCCGCGCCCGCATGGCGTGCATCAGCGCGAACATTTCCTCATCGGTGGACCAGGCGTCCTTGCCGATTCCATAGCCCTGCAGGGCCTTTGGCGTCGAGCCGCCGGATTGGTCCAACGCGGCGATGAAGCCGTTTCCATGGGCGATCTTCTGTGTCTTGGCCGGATCCACTGTAACCTCTTTCGCTTTTTCAGGATGATGGGCGAAACTAGCCCACCCCCCACGCTTCTGCAACGGCGCGATGGGTCGCTCCCGGCGAAAACACGTCAGCGCATGACGAAGGGGTTGGCGATCGGCTGGTCCGACGTATTGATCCACACGGTCTTGGGCCGCGTGTAGTCATAAAGCGCCTGCAGGCCGCCCTCGCGGCCGTAACCCGATTCCTTGAAGCCGCCGAACTCGGCAATCGGCGAAACCACGCGATACGTGTTGACCCATACGATGCCGGCCCGCAAGCGCTTCGTCACCCGCAGCGACCGCGCCCCGTCCCTGGTGAAGACCCCGGCCGCCAGCCCGTGCCGGGTGTCATTGGCCAGCCGCACCACCTCGTCTTCTTCCTTGAAGCGCAACACGCTCAGCACCGGGCCGAACAGCTCGGTATCGACGATCCGCATCTGCTGGTCATGGCACTCAATGATCGTCGGCTCATAGAACCATCCGCGATCCTGCTCCGGTGGCCGTTGCCCGCCGGTCAGCAGCTTGCCGCCCTGCTCCTGCGCATGGGCCACCTCCGCCTCGATCCGCGACAACTGCCCGGTCGTGGCAAGCGGTCCCATTTGCGTTTCCTCCGCCATCGGGTCGCCGATGCGGATCTGTCTTGCCCGGCCCACCATCGTGTCGAGGAACCGGTCGGCGATCCTGTCATGCAGATAGAGCCTGGAACCAGCCACGCAGGATTGCCCGGTGGCGCCGAAGATGCCGGCAATAGAGCCGTTCACTGCGCTTTCAACATCGGCATCGTCGAACACGATGAACGGCGACTTGCCGCCAAGCTCCAGCGACACCTGGGCGAAGTTTTCAGCCGAGTTGCGGATGATGTGCCTGGCCGACTGCGGGCCGCCGGTGAAGCTGATGCGCTGCACCAGCGGATGCGAACTCAGCACCCGCCCGCAGGGCTCGCCATGTCCCGTCACCACGTTGAACACGCCGGGTGGGAAGCCCGCCTCCTCCATCAGGGCGGCAAATTCCAGCATCGGTGCAGAGGCGTGTTCGGACGCCTTCAGCACCACCGTATTCCCCGCCGCCAGCGCCGGTGCGATCTTCACCGCCGCCAGGAACAGCTGCGAGTTCCATGGCACCACGGCGGCGATCACGCCCAAAGGCTCGCGCATGGTCATCGCCAGGATATCGGGCTTGTCGATGGGCAGCGTCGATCCCATCACCTTGTCCGCGGCGCCGGCAAAGAAGTGATAGTATTCGGCGATGTACTTCGCCTGCCAGCGTGTCTCCTTCAGCATCTTTCCGGTGTCGATCGTCTCGACGCGGCCCAGCGCTTCCGACTTGTCGGCGAGCAGATCGGCCAGCTTGCGCAGAAGGCGGCCACGGGCCGACGGCAGCATGGCCGCCCATTCCCCCTCGCTGAAGGCACGGTGCGCTGCAATGACGGCGCGGTCGACGTCATCCGCGGCCGCCTCCGGAATCTCGGCCCATGCTTCGCCGGTAGCCGGATTGAAGCTCTCGAACGACCGGCCATCGGCAGAGTCCACCCACTGGCCGTCGATGAACATCCGATAGCGCTTCAGTTGGACCATGCTGTGTGACTCCCTGCTGTCACCGTATCTGCACACGATGCGGGAAGCAGCAATACAGGGTTTTGCAGCCCACGGTTAGCCCCTGTTGCAAAGTACCTCGCTCACAGAGGCATCACGCGCGCAGGTCCGGCACCAGAGCCAATTGCGCGGCACCGAGCAGCCCGGAGTCATCACCGAGCGTCGACCGCAATATCGCCACATCGCGAAATGGCGGGAGCACGCGCGATCTCACCCGCTCGCGCAACGTTGCTCCAAAGAGGTCGAAGGCATTCGATACCCCGCCGCCGATCACGATACGCTCTGGGCTCAGGAGGTGGATGATGGCCACAAGGCCGATGGCGATGTCGCCCGCCGCTGCGCCGGCAAACGAAAGGGCTACAGCTTCACCTGAACGGGCGCGGGCAAACGCATCTTCGAGCGACCCAAAGCCCGCCTCCCGCGCCTTTCGCTGCAGCGCCGAACCAGATGCCTCCGCCTCCCAACAGCCGGGTTGACCGCAAAAGCAGATGCCACCGTCAGCGGGCCTTACAGGAAGGTGCCCGACATGGCCCGCCAATCCCAACCGCCCGCGCAGCAGTCGCCCCCCTGAAACAATGCCGCCGCCGATCCCGGTTGAGATGGTGACATAGACGAAATCTTCAGCGCCCTTGCCGGCGCCGAAGCACCACTCGCCCAAGGCCGCACAAGGGCCATCGTTCTCGATCGTGACGTCGAGCCCGAGTACATTTTCCATCGCCTGGCGCAGGGGAAAATTGGTGAAGCCACGGATGGTGGGCGTCGCAAGCGCGATACCGCGCTTCGCATCGAGAGGACCCGGAGCACAGAGCCCGACAGGCAGGCGGTCCGTGATGCCGCTCGCCGCGATCACCGCGCGGCAGGCCGAAGCGATGGCTGCCACGACTGCGTCAGCGCCCTCGTTCGCCGGGGTGGCGAGCGACTGGCGATGCAGGATCTGTCCTGACGCATCGACGAGTGCCGCTCGCAGACGCGTGCCGCCGACATCAACAGCAAGTGCCAGATCCCGCGACACTGCTTAGCCCATGTTCAGGCCATGCAGCCAATTGATCCGCGCGGCGAGATCGGGCGCACCAAACGCCAGTGACCCCAACACCACTGTCTGCGCGCCGGAGGCAACCAGCAGCGGCACCGTGTTCTCGCGGATGCCGCCATCGGCGGCGACGATCTGGCGCTGGGGTGCCTTGGCCTCAGCGACCATCTCTTGCATCGCTGCGATGCGCCCCGCCGCCGTTTCAGACAAGCCCTGCCCTTTTACACCGATGGCCGTTCCAAGCAGCGTCACGATGTTCAAATCAGCGAGGATTGGCGTAACGACCTCGAGCGGGCTTTCCACCCGCAGCACCGCGCCCGCCAGCAGTCCACGATCATGGATCAAGCGGACAGCTTCGGACGCGAGGCGGTGTTCGGCATGGACGCTGATGAGATCGGCGCCGGCCTCGGCAAATTGTTCGATCTGTGACAGCAGAATGGCATCGTCCACCATCAGATGGACATGGATCGGCACCGAACTCCGGGCCCGCATCGACCCCACCAAATCGGGAAAGAACAGAAAGGATGGTGCGAACACGCCGTCTGCCACATCGATGTGCAGCATGTCGGCGTGCGGTTGGATCCGCGCCAGTTCGCCGGTGAGATTGCACAGGTCGGCCGACCACATGGAGAATTCGGCCAGGCAGCGGTCGGCGGGAAGGCGATCGAACCAGTCGGCATTCGGCTTAGGCATGAAGGATCTCCGTGATGAAACGGCCGAGTTCGCGGCGGAACATGGCCCGGTAGCCGGCCTTGTCGCTGGCCTTTGGTGGAATCTCAGCCAGCCGGGCACCGGGAATGAGTCCGGCAAGATGGCGGGCCAGCGCCATGGGATGAATCACATCCTCCTCGTGCCCGATGACCAGCACCGGCAGTTCAAGGGAAGCAACCTGCGCCTCGGTCACGCCAGGACCATCACGCGAGATGCGCGTCAATAGCGTTGCCGTCACATCCCGCGGCCTCCGGCTGAAGAATCCGGAAAGCGAGGCCAGATTGTCGGGCGCCTCATTCGCCAGCCGCCGCCCGGTGTCGGAGGCAAGAAACACGTCGCGCTCATCCGGTGTCTCTTCGCACGCGAGGAACTCTCCCACCTCGAGGTTGGGCCGCATGTTCGCAGGGGCGATTTCGCAGCCCCAAGCAGGCCGGGCCAGAACGAGGCCACATACCAGATCCGGCTTCGTGCAGGCGAGACGCAGCGACATGACTGCCCCCAAGGAGATTCCGCCGACGATGCAGGGACATGCGCCAAGGCTTTCAATCGCTGCCGCAAGATCGTCCGTGAACGTCGCAATCGACAGGGCGTCGAGTGGGCCGGCATCACTTTCACCGTGCCCCCGGCAATCGAGAACCACATGGCGCGCCGTGCAATCACGCGGAAACACGTCCGCAGGCTGGCTCGCGTCGCCACAAAGCCCATGCTGGAAAACCACGCACGGCCCTTCCCCGTCCTGCACATGAAGGGCGAGAGCCAATCCATCTCTCTCAACACTTTGCTTGAGATAGCCGTTCACGGCGTCGCCATCTCAAGCTGCCGCCGCAGGAACGCCGCGACGCTCGCCGCCTCATGCGCCGCAAGACCATGCGTGACGAGCGGGCCGTCGAAACCAGCCCTGCACAGCGCCGAGATGAAATGGCCGAAGTCGACTACGCCGGTTCCGGCGGTAGCAAAGCTGCCGTCCGGGTGACGGTCCTTGGCGTGGGCCATGACGATGCGGTCCGCGAGCGTGTCGACCGCGTGTTCGATCAACCGCTGCCGCTCATCGGCGCTGGCCCGTTCGCAGAGATTGGCGGGGTCGAGCACAATGCGGATGCTGTTTGAGCGCAGCTCATCGATCAGGCGCCGCGCCGCGTCCGCCGAATTCACGACATTCGCCATTTCAGGTTCCACGCCAAGCAAGATGCCATGCGCCTCAGCAATCGCGACAGCCGTCTCAAAGGAGCCGGTCATGTCACGCCAGGCCTCGGCCGATCCATTATCGCGATGATGCCGCCATTGGTCTTCCGTATCGCGCGTGCCGGTGCAGAGCGTGATCAGGCCGGTCCCCATGGCGCTGCACGACTGAGCCAGAACCTCCAGCCGTGCCAGACTCTCCGCGCGGATAACGGGATCGGGGTGGGCCATATTGTATGTGCCTGACACGGCAAACACCTGCTGCCCGGTCTGCCCCGATGCACCTGCAATGGCATCGGTAACGTCCTTGGAAATCGCGTCCGGCATCGATGCCAGCCCGGAACAGGCCATGTTGTACTGGACGCCATCAAAGCCCGCGGCGGCAGACGCCTCCATCACGGTCACCGGGTCACTGCCGGGAAACGTCTTGGCGAAGACCCCAACCTGCATCACAGCCTGCCCGAAACCTCGTCCAGCCGCACCTTGCGCCCCTCGGCAACCGATTTGGCAATCGCCAGCATGGCGCGCACCGAGGCGACGCCGTCCTCGATACCGGCACCGGTCAGCGGCCCTCCCGACAGGATCGCTTCGGCAAAGGCCTCAAGCTGGCGGCGATAGAAATGGCCGTCGGCACCGAGCGGCCGGTACGACATGCCGTCTCTCTCCCGAAAGATGTCGACTTCAGACGTCTTGAAATACCAGGGATTATAAGTCTTCCCCACCGCCGACCCGTTCTGCCCGTAGATCTGGAAGCCCTCATGCCAATCCATCCGCACGGCCACGGTGAGGTCCAGATGGCCAAGCGTGCCTGACGCAAATTCAACATCCACGAACCAGCAATGCATGCCCTTGTCCTTGGAGAGCCGCGCCGACACCGCCACGATTTCCCCGGCAAAGTAACGGGCCGTGTCGACAAGGTGGCTGCCATGGGCCAGCATGTAGTAACGCGTCAGATCGGCCTTCGGATTTTCCTTGGGCTTCATCGCTTTGGCGGATTTGACGATCAACGGCTGCACAGCATCCGTCATCGGATAGCGGTGCGTGCTGTCGCAATACCAGGCCTTGAGGGCGACGATCTCGCCCATTTCCTCTTCTATGAAACGCTTGGTCTCCTGCAGGCCGAGATCGTAGCGCTTCATGTGGCCGATCTGGAAATACCGTCCGCTGCGCGTCACCGCCTCCTGAAGTGCGAGCGACTCATCAAGGCCGACCGCCATCGGCTTCTCGCACAGCACATGCTTCCCCGCCTCGAGTGCCTTGATCGATGCCGCGACATGAAAGGCATCCGACGTCGCGATGATCACCGCGTCGACATTGGGGTCCGCCAGCATGGCATCGTAATCGCCAAACGTCTTCTCCGGCGCGTGCGTGCAGGCCATGCGCTCGCGCAGGTCGTCCGCCACGTCGCAGATGGCATAGAGCCGGGCATTCGATGCCTTGGTGCAACTCTCGAAATGTCCGGCTTGCGCAATCGGCCCGCAACCCAGAATCCCGACATTCAGTTCCGTCTTCATTTTATGCCCGTCACGTTTGGGTTCGCGTTCCACCGCCATCAAGGGACCGCTTCTATGTCACTGCTGAACCATAACACAAGCGATGAATCAGCAATGTCTTCTGCCCGCCACGCAACAAGGACGGTCAGCAATGATGTCAATTTGCCTGAAAGACGCCCAGCCCTACTTGCCCTTGGTCAGTACGAAATCCCACTCCACATCCCAGAATGGATTGGGCAGGCCCAACTTCGCTGCGAGCTTCGGGTCATCGACCTTCTTGAAATCCGCAATCAGACTTTCCTTGACGCCAAACACCGCATCGTCCTTGAGCCATGGGCAATCGGGCGTGAAGATATGCGTCGTCACCGGCTTGTAACCCTTGGCCGATACGATGAAGTGCACATGCGCCGGCCGGTTGTGGTTGCGGTCCAATGCCCGCAGCATGTTGCCCACCGTCCCGTCGAACGGAATGGGATAGTAGCGCGGATAGGCTGACCGGAAGAAGTAGCGCCCCTGCTTGTCCGACCTGAAGATGCCGCGCAGGTTCATGTCGGGCTGTACGCCCTTCTGTTGCACGTCGTAGAAACCGTCCTCATTGGCCTGCCACACGTCCAGCAGCGCACCGGCAATCGGCTTACCCTTCACATCGAGCACGCGGCCGTGGACCCACACCGGCTCGCCCTTGCCATCGAGGCAGATGTTCTCGCCATTCTTGTAGCGCGGCGCGTTCGACACGTGGAACGGTCCCAGCACTGTCGATTCGGTTTCGCCTGAATTCTTACGGTTGTTGATGGTCTCCACCAGCATCGAAATGCCGAGCGTATCGGACAACAGAATGTATTCCTGGCGCCAGTCGTTGCACAGCTGGCCGGTCTTGGTCAGAAAATCGATGCCGAAGTTCCATTCCTCCATGGTCGGCTCGGTTTCCTTGATGAAGGCATGCATGTGCTTCACCAGGGAGTCGATCATGAACTTGACCCGCTTGT
>ERZ795053.3435-NODE-3435-length-18026-cov-32.231039_pt1 | contig 18026 bp, 15 predicted proteins | sample MGYA00375137_ERZ795053 | MGnify/ENA primary metagenome ERZ795053 (study PRJEB30182, sample SAMN05720284) | activated sludge metagenome | isolation source: Anaerobic digester | place: Hong Kong | collected 2014-12-17 ...
CTCACTCGCTGATCTCATTAAATCTTATGGAAATTATTGCCCATGACTATAACGGTCAGGGCGCGGCGAGTTGGCGTCCGCAATCAATCGCGCCAACAGGTCCCGCCCGATCACCGCCGCCCGCCAGCCGTGGAGCAACGGCGAATCTTCGCCCAGCAGCAATTTTTCCACATGCCACCGGTCGGCGAGGCTCTGCGATGGAATGCAATAGCGGTCCGCGCAAGCAGCGATTAGCCCCAGCATCTCGCCCACCTTCGCGGCCTGCTCGGGCGAAAAATGGGACCGGGAGATTCGAGCCGGCCATTGTTCCGGAGGCTCGGCGCGGGCGGTGGCGATCCGCGCCAGCAGGGCCTCACCCTGTCGTTGCACGGTGGTCGCCGGCAGGCTGCGGATGCGCGACAGTTCGTCCGGGGTCTTCGGCATTCGCCGGGCCAATTCGAACAGCGCCGCATCATCGAGAATCCAGCGGCGCGGCCGGTCGTGGGTGCTGGCTCGCTCCTCGCGCCAAGCTGCCAGCGTCCGTAACACCGCCCGCTGCACACCGCGCAATCGATTGTGCTCCCGAATCCGTCGCCAAGCTTCCCACGGTTGCAATCGGTACCGATCGGGGACGGCCAGCGCGGCGAAGTCCTCGGCCAGCGCGTCCAGCCAACCGCGTGCCGCCAGCGCCGCCTGTTGCCGCGGGTACAACTCCCGCAGATAACGCACGTCGGCGGCGGCATAAGCCAGCCATTCCGGCGCCAGCGGTCGGTGGCGCCAGTTGGCGCGAGTATGGGTCTTGTCCAGTTCCACGCCGAGTAGTTGTTGCACCAGGGCCGCATAACCGATTTGGCTACCATGCCCCAGCACCAGCGCCGCCAGTTGGGTATCGAACACGGGCGTCGGCACCGCACCGCGCAGATGGTAGAAGATTTCCAGATCCTGCTGCGCGGCGTGCAGCACCTTGGTGATCGCCGGGTCGTAGAGCAGATCCAGCAGCGGGTCCAGGGAGGGCAGCGCCAGCGGGTCGATACAGGCCACCCGGTCGGCGCTGGCGATCTGGATCAGACAAAGCTGGGGGTAATAGGTCTGCTCGCGGATGAATTCGGTATCCAACGCCAGCCAGGACACGCCGCGCAGGCCGGCGCAGAAATCGTTCAGCGCCGGCTGATCGACGATGTAGAGCAGGTCGTTCATGAACGCCGCCAAGCGCCGGATCGGCCGCCGGTCTTTTCCAACAGGCGAATATCGGTCAGGGTCATGCTGCGATCCACCGCCTTGCACATGTCGTAGATCGTCAGTAGCGCGACTTGCACCGCAGTCAGGGCCTCCATCTCCACCCCGGTGGAACCCCGGGTTTCCACGGTCGCTTGGCAACGCACGGCGTTGCGCTCCGGTAGGGGCTGTAAATCCACCGCCACCCGGCTCAGGGCCAGCGGGTGACAGAGCGGGATCAACTCGGCGGTACGCTTGGCGCCCATGATGCCGGCGATGCGCGCCACGCCCAGCACATCGCCCTTGGCGTGCTCGCCCGCGACAATCCGTTCCAAGGTCGCCGATTGCATCAAGATACAGCCCTCGGCGACCGCAGTCCGATGGGTGATGGCCTTGTCACCGACATCCACCATGTGGGCTTCGCCGGCGGCGTTGAAATGCGTCAGGGACATGGCGGGGAAAGGAAGAAGCGGTAGCGGAGAAAAGTATGGGGCGAGGATGGTTCCTCGCCCCTCATCAAAGATACTTTCGGGAGAGCGGGCTTTCCGCCCGTTGCAGCACGGGCGGAAAGCCCGTGTTGCACAACCCTACATGGCCGCCAGCAACGGCACGATCAGCAACGCGACGATATTGATGATCTTGATCAGCGGGTTGACCGCCGGACCAGCGGTATCCTTGTAGGGATCGCCGACAGTGTCGCCGGTAACCGAGGCTTTGTGAGCTTCGGAACCCTTGCCACCGAAGTTGCCATCTTCGATGTACTTCTTGGCGTTGTCCCAGGCGCCACCGCCCGCTGTCATGGAAATCGCCACGAACAACCCGGTAATGATCGTTCCCATGAGCAAGCCACCCAACGCTTTCGGACCGGCCTCTGGACCCATCAGCCAAGCCATGCCGAACGCCACCACGATCGGCGTCAATACCGGTAACAGCGACGGCACGATCATTTCCTTGATCGCCGACTTGGTCAGCAAATCGACGGCCCGCGAATAATCCGGCTTGGTCGTGCCTTCCATGATGCCGGCGATTTCCTGGAATTGTCGGCGCACTTCCATCACCACACTGCCCGCGGCGCGACCGACCGCTTCCATCGCCATCGCTCCAAACAGGAACGGGATCATGCCGCCGATGAACAGACCGATGATCACCACCGGATCGGTCAGCTCGAAGCTAACCTTAATGTGTGCCAGCGCCAGCTTATGCTCGAAGTCGGCGAACAGCACCAGCGCCGCCAGCGCCGCCGAACCAATGGCATAACCCTTGGTCACGGCCTTGGTGGTGTTGCCCACCGCATCCAGCGGGTCGGTGATGCCGCGAATCTTCTCGTCCATGTCCGCCATTTCGGCGATGCCGCCGGCGTTGTCGGTGATCGGCCCGTAGGCGTCCAGGGCAACGATGATACCGGCCATGGAGAGCATCGAGGTCGCGGCGATGGCGATGCCATACAGCCCGGCCCAAGAGTAGGACAGACCGATGCTCAAGCAGACCGCCAGCACCGGCAGCGCGGTGGCCTTCATCGATACCGCCAGACCGGCGATGATGTTGGTGGCATGACCGGTGGTGCAGGCTTCGGCCAGCTTTTGCACGGGGCTGAATTCAGTGGCGGTGTAATACTCGGTGAAAACCACCATGGCGGCGGTCAAACCCAGTCCGATCAGCGCCGAACCGTAGAGACCCCAAGGATGCTGATCGCCCATCAGCACGAAGATGACCGGCAGGAAGGCCACCGCGGCGATACCGCCGGCCACGCCCAAACCGCGATACAGGGCGTTCATGATCTTTTCGCCTTCGCGGGCCTTGACGAACCCACAGCCGATGATCGAGGCGATGATCGACACGCCGCCCATCAGCAGCGGCAGGACAATGGCGTTCTGGGTGGAACCGCCGGTGAACATCAGACTGCCGACTAACATGGTGGCGATGATGGTCACCGCATAGGTCTCGAACAAGTCGGCGGCCATGCCGGCGCAGTCGCCCACATTGTCGCCCACGTTGTCGGCGATGACCGCCGGGTTGCGCGGATCGTCTTCGGGGATACCGGCCTCCACCTTGCCGACCAGGTCGGCGCCCACATCGGCGCCCTTGGTGAAAATACCGCCGCCCAGACGAGCGAAAATCGAGATCAGCGAACTACCGAAGGCCAGTCCGACCAGCGGGCCGAGATCGGAAACCGCGCCGCTGAATCCACCCAACAGCATGTAATAGCCGGTCACGCCGAGCAGGCCCAGACCAACCACCAGCAGGCCGGTGATCGCGCCGCCGCGAAACGCCACTTCGAGCGCCGCGTTCAGGCCTCCGTGCGCCGCTTGCGCGGTGCGCACGTTGGCGCGCACCGAGACGTACATGCCGATGTAACCGGCCACACCGGAACAGACTGCGCCAATGGCGAAACCGATGGCCGACAACGCGCCCAAGGTGAAGAAAATCACCACGCCGATGACCACGCCGACGATGGCGATGGTGGTGTACTGCCGGTTCAGGTAGGCACGGGCACCTTCCTGGACGGCGGAGGCGATTTCCTGCATCCGGGCATTGCCGGCATCCTTGGCCAATACCCATTTAACCGACTGGACACCGTAAACGAGCGCGCCGATGGCACAGACTAACGCGATGATCAATCCTACCGCCGCCATGACAAGGTTCCTCCAGGGTGTGAATAACGTATCCGCATGATATTCTCCCAATTATTGTACGATATTTGTTCGTTTATTCGCGCGACCGGTCGGGCGAATCCCGAAACCCGGTTTGGACGCGACGCCATGTCCAAGTCACCGGGTGGAGGAATCCAGAACGACCTTTCACACTATCTCTAAGAATAGGTCAAGGACAGCCATAACATACAGCTTCGATCATCGGCGACCATCAACGCTCGACCCGTCACGATCGCGCGGCGGTGACGGGCAAGCACGAGGGCCGTATTTTACTTGTCTTTTTCCTGATTATAGAGTTCCACACTCTTCAAAACCTCGGCCTTGGCCTCTTCCAAATTACCCCAGCCATCGAGGCGAACCCACTTGCCGGTATCGAGATCCTTGTAGTGCTGGAAAAAATGGGCGATCTGGTTCAACTGCGCCTTGGGCATCTGTTCGACCGACTCGATATCGTCGTACAGAGCGCATTCCTTTTTGATCGGTACCGCCAGCAACTTGGCGTCTCCACCTCCTTCATCGGTCATTTTCAGCACGCCTAGCGGCCGGCAGCGCACCACGCAACCGCTGATGACCGGCAATGGGGCCACCACCAGCACATCCAGCGGATCGCCGTCCTCGCAAAGGGTGTTGGGAATGTAGCCGTAGTTGCAGGGGTAGTGCATCGCGGTGTTCATGAAACGGTCCACGAACAGCGCGCCGGATTCCTTGTCCACTTCGTACTTCACCGGGTCGGAGTGCGCGGGGATTTCGATGATGACATTGAACTCGTCTGGGAGATTGTGACCGGCACCTACTCTATCCAGAATCATGGAACTTGCCTTTTGTAGTCATGCTGAATGGGTGAAAGGGAGGGAGCTTATACTACAACAAGGCCGGACACTTGGCAGCATGGCGGCGCCAAGCGCGTGTGGGCGCCAGGCAACGGGCGGCGGCATGGTCGGTCGCGACGCTGGCTCCAGGCGCTCAACCGCCCAAATAGGCTTTGCGAACCTCATCGTTGGCCAGCAGGTTGGCGCCGGTGTCGGCCAGTACGATGCGGCCGTTCTCCAAGACATAGCCGCGATCGGCCAGTTGCAGGGCGCGGTGGGCGTTCTGCTCGACCAGAAAGATGGTCACGCCTTCCTCGCGGATCTCCCTCAGAATCTGAAAGATCTGGGCGATAATGATCGGCGCCAGCCCCAATGAGGGCTCGTCCAGCAGCAGCAGGTTGGGCCGGCTCATCAGGCCGCGACCGATGGCCAGCATCTGTTGCTCACCGCCGGACAGGGTGCCGCCGCGCTGGCCACGGCGCTCCTTGAGCCGGGGAAACAGGGTGAATACCCGCTCCAGGTCGGTTTCCAGCCGCGCCTTGTCGGCGAAGAAGCCACCCATTTGCAGGTTTTCCCGCACGGTCAGGCCGGGGAAAATACGCCGCCCTTCCGGCACCTGCGCCAATCCGCACTGCATGATGACGTGAGTCGGCTTGCGGGTGATGTCCTGCCCTTCGAAGATGACGCTGCCTTTCGTTGCCCGCGGCGAGCCGCAGATGGTCATGAGCAGCGTGCTCTTGCCGGCGCCATTGGCGCCGATCAGGGTGACGATCTCGCCGGGATGCACCTCCAGCGAGACCCCCTTGAGCGCCTCGATCTGGCCATAGAACGTATGGACCTTGTCCAGTTTCAGCATCGTCACTCTTCCCCCAAATACGCCTTGATCACCCGCGGATCGCCGCGGATTTCATCCGGCGTACCGGTGGCGATGGGCCGACCGTACTCCATGACCAGAATGTCGTCGGAAATACCCATGACCAGACTCATGTCGTGCTCGATCAGCAGCACCGCCACCCCGTGCTCGGCGCGCAGATTGTTGATGAGCAGGTCCAGGTCGCGGGTTTCCTGCGGGTTAAGGCCGGCGGCCGGCTCGTCCAGCATCAACAGCTTGGGGTGGGTGATCATGCAGCGGGCGATCTCCAGCCGGCGCTGCTGACCGTAGGCGAGGTTGCCGGCCTCGCGGTTGGCGACCTGAAGCAGTCCGACCTTGTCCAGCCAGAACGCCGCTCGCTCCAGCGCCTCGGTCTCGGCGCGATGGTATTTGGGCGTCTTGAACAGGCCCGGCAACAGCCGTGTCTCCAACTGGGTGTGCTGCGAGACCAGCAGATTTTCGACCACGGTCATGGTCTTGAACAGCCGCACGTTCTGGAAGGTGCGCACCAGCCCCAACCGGGCGATGCGATGGCTGCTCAGGCGATGGATCGGCTGGCCATCGAGGGTCACGCTGCCGCTGGTCGGACGATAGAAGCCGCCGACACAGTTGAACACCGTGGTCTTGCCCGCGCCGTTGGGACCGATGATGGCGAAAATCTGGTCGCGGCGGACGTCGAAATTCACGTTGTCCACCGCCAGCAGGCCACCGAAACGCATGCTGAGATCGCGAACTTCCAGCAGCGGGGATGCGACCGGTTCGGCGGTGGGGGCCTGGTCGGGAGCGCGGTTCATGGCGTCGGCTCCGCGCGCTCCGGCAGTTCCAGCCGCGGCCGGGTGGCGGGCACCAATCCTTGCGGGCGCCAGATCATCATCAGCACCATCACCAGGCCGAAGGCCAGCATCCGGTATTCGTTGAACTCGCGCGCCAGTTCCGGCAGAGCGGTAATCGCGATGGCCGCCAGCATGACACCAAGTTGCGAACCCATTCCGCCCAACACCACGATCGCCAGCACCATGGCCGACTCGATGAAGGTGAAGGACTCGGGATTGATGTAGCCCTGACGGGCGGCGAAGAAAGCGCCGGCGAGACCGGCGAACGCCGCGCTCAGCGTCAGCGCCGACAGCTTGATCACGGTCGGGTTCAGGCCCAGCGAACGGCAGGCGATCTCATCCTCGCGCAGCGCCTCCCAGGCCCGGCCCAGCGGCATGCGCTGCAAGCGATTAATGACAAACAGGATCAGCACCACCAGTGCCAACCCCAGCAGGTACAGAAAAATCACCGCATGTTCGCCGCTGTAGTCGATATCGAAAAATTCGTGGAAGGTGGCGTTGCCTTCGCTGGCCCGGCGGCCGAACTCCAATCCAAACAAGGTCGGACGGGGAATGTTGCCGATGCCGTCCGGGCCTCCGGTCAGGACATTCAGATTGTTGAGCAGCAGGCGGGTGATCTCGCCGAAGCCGAGGGTGACGATGGCCAGATAATCGCCGCGCAACCGCAGCACCGGCAAGCCGAGCAGAAACCCAGTCAGCGCCGCCAGCACTCCGGCGACCGGCAGGCTGAGCCAGAACGACAGCCCGTAATGCTGGGCCAGCAAGGCATAGGTATAGGCGCCGACCGCATAGAACGCCGCATAACCCAGCACCAGCAACCCGGCGAAGCCGACCACGATGTTCAGCCCCAACCCCAGCATGACGTAGATCAGCGCCAGCGTCATGACGTCCACCGCGCCGCGCGAGGCGGTAAACGGCCAGATGACGGCGGCGATCAGCAGCAGCATCCACAGTAGCGCCCGGTAGCGCGGTTGCTGGCGCGTGCGCCGCAAGACATCGGCAAGGGGATTGCGCCAGGCGGCCGGGGGGCGCGTCCGCGTCCAGACAGCGCGCAGCGGTCCCTGGAACAGGCGCAGCAGAAATACGATGACGACCGCGACGACGACCGGAGTCAGGGTGCGGTCCAGCGAGACATCGATGCCGTCCACATGGATACGCAGACCGAAAATCGGCACGGCCAGCACGGCGGTCAACATCGCCGCCAGCAGGGCTTCAGGCAGGGCGCGGCGCATGGCTCACACCTTCTCCACATCCGGACGGCCCAACAAACCGCTGGGCCGCACCAGGAGCACCCCGATCAACAGGGCGAACGCCACCACATCCTTATATTCGGTTCGCAGGTAAGCCGAGGCGAAACTTTCGGCCAGCCCGAGCACCACTCCGCCCAGCATCGCCCCCGGAATGCTACCGATGCCACCCAGCACCGCCGCGGTAAACGCCTTCAGGCCGGCGATAAACCCGATGAAGGGATTGACCAACCCGTAATACATGGAAACCAGCACGCCCGCCACCGCCGCCAGCGCCGCGCCCAACACGAAAGTCAGGGCGATCACCCGGTCGGTATCGATACCCAGCAGGTTGGCCATGGCCCGATCCTGGGAACAGGCGCGGCAAGCCCGACCCATCCGCGAGCGGGAGATGAATAGAGTCAGTACCGTCATCGACACGACGGTGATCAGCGCGATCAGCACCTGCATGTAAGACAAATAGACCTGGAACCCGTCTTCGGGTCCGAAGCGCCAGCCACCGACCAACACCGGCTGCATCGACACGTCGCGGGCGCCCTGGCCAAGCTGCACGTAGTTCTGCAGAAAGATCGACACGCCGATGGCCGAGATCAGCGGCACCAGTCGGGGACTGCCACGCAACGGACGGTAGGCCAGCCGCTCCACGGCCCAGCCGTAGGAACCGGTCACCAGGATACTAACCGCCAGGGTCGCCAACAGAATCAGCGAGATGCTATCCACACCGAACAAGCCCAGCACGGTGATGACCAACAAGCCGACATAGGCGCCGATCATGTAAATCTCGCCGTGGGCGAAGTTGATCATGCCGATGATGCCGTACACCATGGTGTAGCCGATGGCGATCAGCGCGTAGATGCTGCCCAGAGTCAGGCCGTTGATCGTCTGCTGAATGAATTCGAGGAGGGGGGAACCGGACATGAGCGCCGTATCTGGGGTGGTGAGGCAGGGGGACAGGAGGCGGGTATTTTCCCGCCTCCCTGAACTCTATTGCTTGACCGGCGTCTTGGTGGCGTCGGCGTGCCACTCGAAGATCACGAACTCGAATTCCTTCAGATCGCCGTTTTCCTTGAAGGCCACCTTGCCGATCGGCGTCTGGAAGCTGTGCTTGCGGATGTAGTCGGCCAACTTGACCGGGTCCTCGGTTTTAGCGCCCTGAATGGCATCGACAATGATCTGCACCGCCGAATAGGACGGCATGACGAACGGACCGGTGGGATCCTGACCCTTATCCTTGAAGGCCTTGACCAGATTGGCATTGGCGGGATCGGTGCTGAAATCGGCGGGCAGGGTCACCAACAACCCTTCCGAGGCCGGCCCAGCGATGGCGCTGATGTCTTTGTTGCCGACGCCTTCCGGCCCCATGTACTTGGCGTCGAAACCCTGTTCGCGCGACTGGCGCAACAGCAGGCCCAGTTCCGGGTGATAGCCGCCGTAGTAGACGAAGTCCACTCCTTCCTTCTTCATTTTGGTGATCAGAGCCGAAAAGTCGGTCTGTCCTTTGCTGACGCCTTCGAACAACACCGGTTTGATACCGGCGGCCTTGACGGTCTTGTCGACTTCCTTGGCGATGCCTTCGCCGTACTGCTGCTTGTCGTGGAGAATCGCCAGCTTCTTCGGCTTGATCGTGGTGGCGATGTATTTTCCGGCGGTCGGCCCTTGTTGATCGTCGGTACCGATGGTGCGGAACACCATCTGGTAGCCCTGTTGAGTGATCGCCGGATTGGTGGCCGCCGGAGTGATCATCAGGATGCCTTCTTCCTCGTACAGCTTGGAGGCGGGCTGGGTGGAACCGGAACACAGATGGCCAACCACGTATTTGATCTTATCGTTGACGATCTGGTTGGCGACGGCGACCGCCTGCTTGGGTTCGCACACGTCATCCATGATCACCGCTTCCAGCTTCTTGCCATCGACGCCGCCCTTGGCGTTGATCTGCTCGACCGCCATCTGGGCGCCCATCATCTGCATGTCGCCATACTGGGCGACCGGGCCGGTGGTGGGACCGGCCACGGCGATCTTCACGGTATCGGCGGCGTGCGCCACCCCGCCCAAAACCAGAACGACCGCGCCGACGGCGGCACCGAGAACATTACGGCTGAAGGTGTTCATCAAGCGACTCCTCTCCTCGTGATGATGGCTTCAATGGGTTCGACTGAATCCGCCACGGACGGGCGTTTGTATTTAACCGTTTAAAGAATTAACTAAATTCCCAGAGAGAACAAGCCGGCATGGAAAAATCGACGCCGGGAACGGCGAAAAGATACCAGGGTATCCAGCGCGAAAGTCCAAGCCGCGCGACCCTCGCGCAAACCCTTCCTTCCCGCCGCTGGCATCACTCCCGCAAAGTGTCCAGGATCGCCCGGGCGGCGTTCGACAAAGTGCGGCCCGTGTGCCGCACCACCCCCAAGGCGCGCTCCAGCCGCAGCCCGTCCACGTTCAATTCGACCAGATCCGCATCGCGCATGGTGCGTGGCAATATGCTCCAACCCAGCCCAACCGCCACCATCATTTTTATGGTTTCCAGATAGTTGGTGGAAAATGCCACCAGCGGTGTCACTCCCAGCCGTGCCAGACCCTCCTCGATGATCCGCCGGGTGAAGGTCGCCTCGCTCGGCAGGATGGCGGGATATTGGCTCAATCTTTCCGGCGTGACGGCGATCGGTTCCGCCAGCGGGTGCGCGGGCGAAGCGATCGCAATCAACGGGTCCGGCCAAAGCGGCAGCACTTCCAGCGGCGGTTCGAGCCGTGGCGGCAGGGTGATGACCGCCAGATCCACTTCGCCGCGCAGCACCGCCGCGCCGGCCAGCTCCGAATCCATGAACCGCATGTCCAGACGCACCTGCGGATAGCGGCTGGAAAAGATCCGTAAGACCGGTGGCAAGCGATGCAGGCCGATGTGATGGCTGGTGGCGAGGGTCAGCGGCCCGGTGACGACTCCCGACAGATTGCGCAACGCCCGTCTGGTGTCGTCCAGCTCGGCCAGGATGCGCAATGCCCGCGACAGCAGCACGCCGCCGGCCTCGGTCAGTCGCACTGCCCGGCCTAGCCGGTCGAACAGCCGCGTATCCAGTTCCGCTTCCAGCGCCGCCAACCGCTTGCTGACCGCCGGTTGCGTCAAATGCAACCGCTCGGCGGCCAGCGAGAAGGACCCGCTGTCGGCGATGGTGACGAAAGCTTGCAAGCCGGCGATATCCATGGCGATGGGCGTTGTTTCGGTGATCACGACGAATTCTTTTATTTTATATGAATTATGAAAAATATGAATTTGTGTTATCCGTCAACGCGCCTTAAGCTGAACGATATCTTGAGGCGGGAGATAAGGCATGGCCGGCAAGACCCTTTACGACAAGCTCTGGGACACCCACTTGGTGCGAACCGATTCCGGCGGCACGGCGCTGCTCTACATCGATCGCCATCTGGTGCACGAGGTCACCTCGCCGCAGGCGTTCGAGGGCCTGCAACTGGCCGGCCGCCGGCCGTGGCGCCTGGAATCGATGGTGGCCATGCCCGATCACAACACGCCGACCGATCCCGGATTCACCACCATCGCCGACCCGGTGTCCCGCTTGCAGGTCGAAACCCTGGACGCCAACGCCCGAGAGCATGGCCTGCGCTACTTTCCCATCGGCGACGTCCGTCGCGGCATCGTTCACGTGGTCGGACCCGAGCAGGGCGCCACCTTGCCGGGCATGACCGTGGTCTGCGGCGACTCGCACACCTCGACCCACGGCGCGTTCGGCGCGCTGGCCTTCGGCATCGGCACCTCCGAGGTCGAACATGTGATGGCCACCCAGTGCCTGATCCAGAAAAAATCCAGAGCGATGCTGGTGCGAGTGGATGGGCGGACCCGGCCGGGCGTGACCGCCAAGGATATCGTGTTGGCGATCATCGGCCGGATCGGCACCGCCGGCGGCACCGGTTACGCCATCGAATTCGGCGGCGACGCCATCCGGGCGCTGAGCATGGAGGGCCGGATGACGGTCTGCAACATGGCCATCGAGGCCGGAGCCCGCGCCGGCATGATCGCGGTGGACGACACCACGCTCGCCTACATCAAGGATCGGCCGTTCGCGCCCCAAGGCGAAGAGTGGGATCGGGCGGTCACGGCCTGGCGCGAGCTGCACAGCGATCCCAACGCCGAATTCGACCAGGTGGTGACACTGGACGCGGCGGCGATCCCGCCGCAAGTGACCTGGGGAACCTCGCCGGAGATGGTGGCGGCGGTGGGGGGACGCATTCCCGATCCCGCCCAGGAAGCCGACCCGGTCAAGCGCGACGGCATGGAACGGGCGCTGCGTTACATGGGCTTGCGGCCGAACATGCCGATCACTTCGATCAAGCTGGATCGAGTGTTCATCGGCTCCTGCACCAACGGCCGCATCGAGGATCTGCGCGCGGCGGCGGCGGTGATCAAGGGCCGCAAGGTCGCGCCGACCATCAAGCAGGCGCTGGTGGTGCCGGGTTCCGGCTTGGTGAAGGAACAGGCCGAGGCCGAAGGGTTGGATCGGGTGTTCACCGCCGCCGGCTTCGAGTGGCGCGAACCGGGCTGCTCAATGTGCCTGGCGATGAACGCCGATCGCTTGCTGCCCGGCGAGCATTGCGCCTCGACCTCCAACCGCAACTTCGAGGGACGACAGGGACAGGGTGGGTGCACCCATCTGGTTAGTCCGGCGATGGCGGCGGCGGCGGCGCTGGCCGGCCATTTCGTGGACGCACGGATATTCTGAGGAAGATAGTGATGCAAGCCTTTAACCGACTCGACGGTTTGGTGGTCCCCTTGGACCGCGCCAACGTGGACACCGACGCCATCATTCCCAAGCAGTTTCTGAAATCGATCAAGCGCACCGGTTTCGGTCCCCATCTGTTCGACGAATGGCGCTATCTGGATCACGGCGAACCGGGCATGGATTGCGCGCGGCGCCCGCCGAACCCGGAATTCAATCTGAATCAGCCGCGCTACCAGGGCGCGAGCATCCTGCTGGCGCGGGAAAATTTCGGCTGCGGCTCCTCGCGCGAGCACGCGGTCTGGGCGCTGGACGAGTACGGTATCCGTTGCGTGATCGCGCCCAGCTTCGCCGACATTTTTTTCACCAATAGCTTCAAGTCGGGCCTGCTGCCGCTGCGGCTGCCCGTCGAGACGGTCGACCGCTTGTTCAAGGCGGTCGCGGCGCAACCCGGCTATCGGCTGACCGTGGATCTGCTGGCGCAGACCGTGCTCACCCCCCAGGGCGCGGTGCTCGGTTTCCAGATCGATCCATTTCGCAAGGAATGTCTGCTCAATGGCTGGGACGACATCGAGCTGACCCTGCGCCACGCCGACGAAATCCGTGCCTACGAGGCGCGGCGGCGTCAACAGGCACCCTGGCTGTTTTCCTGAACTCCGCGGAGGGAGCGAACGCGCATGACCCATAAGATCCTTGTCCTGCCCGGCGATGGCATCGGCCCGGAAATCGTCGCCGAAGCGGCGAAAGTATTGGAATGCCTACGCCAGGAACACGGTCTGGATGTGGTGCTGGAATACGGCCTGCTCGGTGGTTGCGCGGTGGACGAGCTCGGCGAGCCGTACCCCGAGGCCACTCGCCGCCAGGCACACGAGGCCGACGCCATCCTGCTCGGCGCGGTTGGTGGCCCCCAATGGGAGCGGATCGAGCGATCGCTGCGCCCGGAACGCGGCCTGCTGGCGATTCGTGCCGACCTGGAACTGTTCGCCAACCTGCGCCCGGCGTTGCTCTATCCGCAACTGGCTTCGGCGTCGGCGCTCAAGCCGGAGATCGTCGCCGGACTGGATATTCTGATCGTGCGCGAGTTGAACGGCGATATCTACTTCGGCCAGCCGCGCGGCATCCGTACCCTGGACAGCGGCGAGCGCGAAGGTTTCAACACCATGCGTTATAGCGAGTCGGAGATCGAGCGTATCGCCCGAGTCGCGTTCGAAGCAGCTCGCAAGCGCCACCGCAAGCTATGCTCGGTGGACAAGGCCAACGTGCTGGAAGCCTCCGAATTGTGGCGCGAAGTGGTCGGACGGGTGGCCGGGGATTATCCGGACGTGGAGTTGTCGCACATGTACGTGGATAACGCCGCCATGCAACTGGTCCGCGCACCCAAGCAATTCGACGTGATCGTGACCGGCAACCTGTTTGGCGATATCTTATCGGACTGCGCCGCCATGCTGACCGGTTCGATCGGCATGCTGCCATCGGCCTCGCTGGATCGCCAGGGCAAGGGGTTGTACGAACCAATTCATGGTTCCGCGCCCGATATCGCCGGCAAGGGCCTGGCCAATCCGCTGGCCACCATCCTGTCGACGGCCATGCTGCTGCGCTATAGCCTGAACCAGCCGCAACTGGCCGGACGGATTGAGGACGCTGTTGGCCGGGTACTGGATCAGGGTCTGCGCACCCTGGACATATCCACGTCCGGCATGACCCCGGTCGGCACTCAGGCGATGGGCGACGCGGTGGTGGCGGCGCTGATGGAGTAAAAAGGCGCGGATCAAGGATGCGATCTTTTCCGGCGGGGATTCCCCGCTTTTGGCAACTGTTTGGCGATGATCTACTCAAGGTACGGCGATGATGAAGCGAGTGGGTTTGGTCGGCTGGCGCGGCATGGTGGGTTCCGTGCTGATGGATCGGATGATGGCGGAAAACGATTTTGCCCTGATCGATCCGGTGTTTTTCACCACGTCCAATGTGGGCGGCCAGGGGCCGGCCATCGGCAAGGATACTCCGGCGCTGAAAGACGCGCGATCCATCGCCGACTTGCAGGCACTGGACGTCATCGTCACCTGCCAGGGCGGCGATTACACCAATGAGATTTACCCGCGACTGCGCGCCGCCGGCTGGCGAGGCTACTGGATCGACGCCGCCTCGGCGCTGCGGATGCAGGACGATGCGGTCATCATTCTCGACCCGGTCAACCGCGAAGTGATCGAGGGCGCATTGGCGCGCGGCGCGAAAAACTACATCGGCGGCAACTGCACGGTCAGTCTGATGCTGATGGGTCTGGGCGGGCTGTTCGCGCACGGCTTGGTGGAGTGGGCGAGCATCATGACCTATCAGGCCGCTTCCGGCGCCGGTGCCCAGAACATGCGCGAGTTGATCCAACAGATGGGCGCTGTGCATGCCGCCGTGGCCGACCGGCTGGAGCAGCCGGCCTCGGCGATTCTGGAAATCGACCGCATCGTGGCCGACACGCTGCGGTCAAGCGCTTTCCCGACCGCCAGCTTCGGTGTACCACTGGCCGGCAGCCTGATCCCCTGGATCGACAAACAGCTCGATAACGGCCAAAGCCGCGAGGAATGGAAGGGGCAGGCCGAAACCAACAAAATCCTGGGACGCGCGGACCATCCCGTCCCCATCGACGGCATTTGCGTGCGAGTCGGGGCGATGCGCTGCCATAGTCAGGCGCTGACCATCAAACTGACTCGGGATGTCCCTCTGGACGAACTGATCGAGATGATCGGCGCCGCCAACGATTGGGTGCGGGTAGTACCGAACGAGCGCGAGCTGTCCATGCGCGAGCTGACTCCCGCCGCCGTCACCGGTGCCCTGGCCGTGCCGGTCGGCCGGCTGCGCAAGCTCAACATGGGATCCCGATATCTGGGTGCTTTCACTTGCGGCGATCAGTTGCTGTGGGGTGCGGCCGAACCGTTGCGCCGCATGCTGCGCATCCTGCTGGAATCGTGATTTTCTCCCCATCAATCGTTCTCCATCCGCACGCCGAGCAGCGAGACTTTCCTCGCCAGCTCTCGAAACTACATCCAAATCGCGGAAATCCTCTGCGTTAAGGAGTATCTTTAAGGGGAAGCTTCGAGAGATCTCGAAGCGGGAAGGCCGCCGGCTCGATGCGCCGGTGGCGACATCCAAGCCAATCCCGCCGGCACCGCGACGCTCCGGCGGCGGAATGGAGACAGTCCATGCCGACCAGGATATTAATCCGACTATCCCTTTTGGCCGGGCTGGTAGCACCGTTGTGCGCCTTTGCCCTGGGTGTCGGCCCTCTCGAGGTACGCTCGGCGCTCAATCAGAACTTCGAAGCCGAAATCCCCCTGATCAGCAGCAACCCCGTCGAATTGATCGGCCTGACCGCCCAGGTTCCGCGCCAACCAGAGTTCGACTGGGCGGGGGTCGAGCGCTATGAATTTCTATCGAAGCTGCGCTTCTCGGTTCAGACGCCGCCCGGCGGCCCGAACGTTCTCAAGATCACCTCGACCGAGCCGCTCCGCGAGCCCAACTTTACCCTGCTGTTGGAACTGGTGTGGCCGCGCGGCCGATTGCTGCGGGCATTTCCAGTCCAGCTCGATCCGGCACTGTATGCCAACCGCCGGTTGCCGCCGCCACCACCGCCAGTCATGGTTCCGCCACCGATCGCGGCCAAACCAGCCGCCGTTGCTCCACCAGTTCCGGGACTACCACCGGCCCCACCGGTCAGCTTCGAGGGAGCTACGTCTTACGGGCCGGTCAAATCTGGTGAAACGCTGATGAGAATTGCCAGCCAGGTTCGCCCATCGACCGCCATCAATCTGCCGGAAATGATGGCGATCCTGATGGCTGGCAATTCGGAAGCGTTCGTCAACGGCAACCCGAACGCCCTGCGGGTCGGTTCCGTGCTCAAGGTGCCGACCCCACAGGCGTTGGGTGTGCAGGGCGCACCCACACCACCCGTTCCGGATGTGGCTACGGCGACAGCGCCCACCGAATCCGCCCCAACCCAACCGCTACCGGCCACGCTGGTCCCGTCGCAACCGGTTGAGCCGACCGTGCAAGCGGCGGTCTCGTCACCAGAGCCGGCACCGCTGCCGGAGCCGCCAGTTGCCACGATACCGCCGCCGCCCGTGGAGCCTCAACCGTTACCGGTACCGGCCGAGCCGTTGCGGGAGATCATCCCTCAAGCCAGCATCCCTCAAGCGGAGGGAGAAACGTCGCCAGCGCCAGATGGCGCCATGTCCGAGGCGCAACCGGTCGCGCAGCCGGAACCTCCACCTCCCGTGGCCCAACCGGAACCGGCGCCCATCCAGCCGCCACCGGTCGCTAAACCGCTGGCCGCGCAATCGGAGGAAAGCGGATTTAGTTGGCTGGCCAACCCAATAGTCTGGATCGCCATCGCCATGATCGTGCTGGCGGTGGCCGCAGTGGTGCTACTGCCGTTGTTGCGGCGTCCCGCCAAACCGAAGCAACCACCGGTTCAGCCGGAAGCGATCGACGAACCCAAGCTCAAGCCTACACCGGAATCTTCCACGCCAACGACTCGCGCCCAGATTCGCGAGCCTCGTTCCGTTCGGCCGAGGCCCGCCGTCGCCAGTTCGACGACCTCGCCCCCAGCCGAGACTGGAACCATGCCCGCCGCATCCAAACCCGCCGCCGCATCCAAACCCGCCGCCGCATCCAAACCTGCGGCAATGCCTCCCAAACCCATTGACGAACTGCTTAAGGATATCGATTTCGGACTGAGGGACGCGCCGGTGGGCGGAAAAGACACTGCCTCGGCGCAGAAGCTGGAAACACCGCGCTTGCCTGATAGCGAGCCTCCCACGGCTTCGGTAACCCGCACAGCCACCAATCCATTCCTGTCGGCGGAACCGGCATCGGACAAGGCACCTGCTCAATCCCCCCAGGCAGACCTGCCTTCCGAGCTGCGGCTGGAAAATTTGGATTTCGACTTTGGCGACTTGGGGTTGGAAAACACCGCGCGACCGAAAGCCGACTTGCCATCATTGGAGGAGCCGAAAACCGACCTGCCGCCGTTGGAACTGAGGCCGACCGAATCGGACGCAACAGCCAATCCGCCGCCGCAGGCACCCCCTCTCCAGATCGAACCGCCACCCTCCCAGAAATTCGAATTTACCGACATCACCCAGGAACTGGAGCAACCCATCGAACTGTTGAAGCTGGACGAGGACTTGCGGGGAATTGACGACGGATCACTCGACCTCGGCAAGATGGAGTCTGACAGCGCGCCAATCCCCAGCGGCGGCAGTCGGGAAACCGCCGCCGATTACGTGGAAACCAAACTGGACTTGGCCACGGCCTATCTGGATATGGGCGATCAGGTGGGAGCACGCAGCCTGTTGGAGGAGGCCCTGCAAGAGGGCACCGCCTCCCAACAGCAACAAGCCAGGGAATTGCTCAAGAAATTGGGTTGACGTCCCGCCTTGGCGTTATCGGAAACCCCTCCCACGGGAGGGGTTTTTCATGGGAGAAAACCTGGGCGTTATCAGCGCAAACGAACGGTACTGACGGGTTCGGCCAGCGCCAGCGCCCGGTCGGCGGTGCCGCGCTGGGTCAGGCGCAATACCGTTCCGGCCGGCAGCCAAACCATGGTTCCCGCCGGCAGCGCAACTCGTCCATCTTGCGCCGCGGGTTTCCATGCCTTGTTCAGATCGATCAATTCCCACGAGTTAACTTCGTAATAACTCGCCAGCA
>ERZ795053.3440-NODE-3440-length-18007-cov-5.845198_pt1 | contig 18007 bp, 11 predicted proteins | sample MGYA00375137_ERZ795053 | MGnify/ENA primary metagenome ERZ795053 (study PRJEB30182, sample SAMN05720284) | activated sludge metagenome | isolation source: Anaerobic digester | place: Hong Kong | collected 2014-12-17 ...
GGTGGCGATGTGGCGGGTGGCGCAGCACGCGGGGTGCGATCCGCGTGCGTTGAGCTTTACCGGAACGCTGCACCGTCTGCGGCACGCGCTGCCCCTGCTGTTGCTGCATGCGCCGCCACCGTCCGGCGTGCATGATCTGCTGCGGTACCTGATCCACGCGCTGGCCTGCGACCGCCGATCGTATCGGCCCGACCGCTACGAAGCGCGCCGCGTCAAACGCCGAGCCAAACCGGACGACCTATTGTCGAAACCCAGATCCTGGTATCATCAACGAATGACATGACAGGTGCCGTTGGCTTCATGCCATTCGGTCCTGACACCTTTGACGGCAACAAAGGGTCCTGACACCTTTGTCGTGGCCTCGCCGGATCCGTCCGCCTACTGCCAGGCGCGCAGACGTCTGCCGTTCGAGGTCATTCGTCAGGCGCTGAGCGCGTTGGCGGAGCGGCTGTGGACCCCGCGCGCTGCCACGGCCCGCTGGTGCGGCCGACGCGTCTGGGTGGTGGATGGCTCCAGTGCGACCATGCCCGACACGCCGGAATTGCAGGCGGTTTTTCCGCAACCCGCGGCGCAGCAGCGCGGTTGTGGCTTTCCGATCGCGCAGTTCGTGGCGGTGTTCTGCCATGCCACCGGCGCGATCGTCGATCTGACGGTAGATGCGCAGCGCCCCCATGAATTGACCTTGTTTCGCCGGCTGTGGAGCTGTTTTGCGCCCGGCGACGTGGTGTTGGGCGATCGCGCCTACGGTGCGTACACCGATATGGCCCAACTGCTCGACTGCGGGGTCTTCAGCGATTTCCGGCTGCATCAGAAGCGCAAGGTGGACTTCCGTAGGGGCCTGCGGCTGGGCCGCGGCGACGTCATCACGGTGTGGTCGCGGCCGGCGCAGTGGCGGGCCTCGTGCGGCCTCAGCCGCGAGGAGTTCGAGCGTTTGCCGGCGTTGTTGCCCGTGCGGCTGGTGCGGATCACCCACGCCATCAAGGGATTCCGCAGCCGCACCATTGTGGTCGCGACCACCTTGCTGGACCCGGTCGAGACGCCCGCGGACGAGATCCGGGCGCTGTACCGCTGCCGGTGGACGGCGGAGCTGAACCTGCGCAGCCTGAAGACGCACCTGGGGATGGAAGTGCTGCGGGGCAAGAGCGTGGAGGTGGTCGCCAAGGAGATCGCGATGCACGTGCTGGTGTACAACCTGGCGCGGGTGGCGATGTGGCGGGTGGCGCAGCACGCGGGGTGCGATCCGCGTGCGTTGAGCCTTACCGGCACGCTGCACCGCCTGCGGCACGCGCTGCCCCTGCTGCTGCATGCGCCGCCTCCGTCCGGCGTGCACGATCTGCTGCGCTACCTGGTCCACGCGCTGGCCTGCGACCGCCTGCCCTATCGGCCCGACCGCTACGAACCGCGCCGCGTCAAACGCCGAGCCAAACCGCACGACCTGTTGTTGAAACCCAGATCCTGGTATTATCAACGAACGAAATGACAGGTGCCATTGGCTTCATGCCATCGGTCCTGACACCTTTGTCGTGGTCCAACCGATCGAGCCGCTGCCCGGCAGATGATGGATGAACTTCGGTCAGCGTCGGGAGGGAACTAGTATGACGAGCCCGATGCCACTCGTTGATTGCATCGCCGAACTTCTGTATCGCGTTCCAGAATTGCAATCCGCATACTACGAGCATCTGCGTGATTTCGATGAACTTCTGCCGCACGTATTCTTGGGAGAGGTTACACGATGCGTTGTGCAGCAGGTGCGTTCTGCAGAAATTGCTGAGGCCCTCCCGGCAAGGCGGACGCTCGATTTCTTCGAGGAGTACATGGCAGGTGGTGGCAGAGAGGTTCAGCAATTGATTGCCGTGTCTTTTGTGGAGAACCTGGCGAAGCACGATGATATTCTAGCGACCCTAAGCACTATCATCGGACCGCACTTACGCGCGGAGCTTGGGAAGCACTCGCAGTAGTGGGCGTGCGCTCGCGTGTTGTGCCAACGCAACCGGGCGGACGGGGACGCGGATAATATTGCCGTATGCGCTGCAGCAACCGGTGAGGGTGCAGGCCATATTAAGCCTGGGGTGGGCTTGGGGCCATACGCATCCCCTTTCCGGCTCCGCGCCTTGAATTCCTGGCCCCCTGCAACGCATCGATGACCAACGTTGCGGTTTACTCACCGTACTGGGCGATGATCTCGTCGCGCTGCTGGTGCAGGATGCCGTACTTTTCGCCGATCTTCGTGAACGCGGCGACCGCCTGGTCGATGTGGGCGGTCTCGTGCGCGGCGGACAACTGCACGCGGATGCGGGCCTGGCCCTTGGCCACCACCGGGTAGAAGAAGCCGATGACGTAAATCCCCTCGGCGTAGAGGTCCCGGGCGAAATCCTGGGCCAGCTTCGCATTGTAGAGCATGATGGGCACGATCGGGTGCACGCCGGGCCGGATGTCGAAACCGGCTGACGTCATCTTCTCGCGGAAGCGCTGCGTGTTGGCCTCCAGCTTGTCGCGCAGGGCCGTCGAAGCACTCAGCAGCTCGAACACCTTGAGCGAGGCGGCTGTTATCTCCGGCGCCAGCGTGTTGCTGAACAGGTACGGCCGCGAACGCTGCCGCAGCATCGCGATGATCTCCTTGCGGCCGGTGGTGAACCCGCCGGAGGCTCCGCCCAGCGCCTTGCCGAGCGTGCCGGTGATGATGTCCACGCGGCCCATCACGCCGCAGTGCTCGATCGCCCCGCGGCCGGTCTTGCCCAGAAAACCCGTGCAGTGGCACTCGTCGGTCATCACCAGGGCGTCGTAGCGGTCCGCCAGGTCGCAGATCTGATCGAGCCTGGCGATGTCGCCGTCCATGCTGAAGGCGCCGTCGGTCACGATCAGCCGGTAGCGCGCGGAGCGGGCCTCCTTCAGCTTTGTCTCGAGTTCCGCCATGTCCGCGTGGGCGAAGATGTGGCGCTTCGCCTTGCACAGCCGCACGCCGTCGATGATCGATGCGTGGTTGAGCGCGTCGGTGATGATGGCGTCCTGCTCGCCGAGCAGCGGTTCAAAGATGCCGCCGTTCGCGTCGAAGCACGCGGCGTAGAGGATCGTGTCCTCCGTGCCGAGAAACTCGGCGATGCGCCGCTCGAGCTGCTTGTGGATGTCCTGCGTCCCGCAGATGAAGCGCACGCTGCTCATGCCGTAGCCGTGGCTGTCGAGCGCAGCCCGCGCCGCCGCGATGACGTCGGGGTGGCTGGACAGGCCGAGGTAGTTGTTGGCGCAGAAGTTAAGGACGGTCCGTCGGGGGCCGCCTTCCGGGAATTCGACGGTGATTTCCGCGCCCTGCGGCCCGCAGATGATCCGCTCCTCCTTGAACAGGCCGGCGTCGCGGATGTTGGCGAGTTCCCGCTGCAGTGCGTCCTTCATGGATCCGAACATGGCAAGCTCCCCGAATGGATGACGAAATGATGAATGATGAATGATGAATGCGGAATGGGCCCGTTTTTTCTCGTGCTCCGTTCAGTTTCAACTCGACACGAACTTCATGGTGGATGGCAACCCATTCATCATTCATCATTCCGCATTCATCATTTCGTTTTCTATCACTGTTCGTAGCGTTTCGATATCGTGGGGATCAGGTATTCGGTGAACGCCCGATCCACATCGTAGTCCGGCTGCCAGCCCCAGTCGTTCGTCGCCAGGCTGTCGTCGACGTCCGCCGGCCAGGTGTCGATGATGTTGGCGCGCTTGCGGTCCGGGGCGAAGGTGATGTCGGCCTTGGGAAAGGCCTTGCTCACGCGGTCGCGGAGTTCGTGGGCGCTGAGGCTGAAGGCTGTCACGTTGTAGACGCGCTGGGAGAGCTTCTCCGCAGGGGCGGCGGCCAGGAGCTCGAGCGCCTTGATCGCGTCGGGCATGACCATGAACGGGATCCGCGCGTCCTCCCCGACGAAGCAGGCGTACGGCTCGCCGCGAGCCGCGCAGTGGATCATTTCCGCGGCGTAGTCGCTGGTGCCGCCCGACGGCAGCGTGATGGCGCTGATCAGGCCGGGGAAGCGCACGGAGCGGAAGTCCACGCCGCTCGACTGCGGCTCAGCCGACAACTGCCGGTAGTACTCGGTGTAGTAGCGGCCGAGCTGCTCGCAGTAGCACTTGTTGCACCCGTACATCGTCGTCGGCAGGTTCCACTCGCTCTCGCGGACGCGGCCGGCGCGGCGCTTGGTGGGCAGGTCGGGCAGGCCGTAGACCGCGATCGAGCTGGGAAAGATGAAACGCACGGGGTTGCCGTGCCAGCGCGACTGCTCGTGGGCCAGGTTGATCAGGTTGAGCGTGCCCTCGACGTTCACGCGGTGCGCGGTGTCCGGCGTGAACTCCGCGCGCGTGCTGAGCAGCGCCGCGAGATGGTAGATCGCGTGGATCTCGTACTCGCTGATCAGCCGCTGCAGCAGGTTCTGGTCGAGGATGTCGCCCGCGATCGCGCTGCCGCACATCGCCCGCAAGTCGTCCGGTACGGGCTTGAGGTCGAGCGCGACCAGGTCGGTGTTGCCGGATTGGGCAAAGCGTTCGATCAGGCCGTAGCCCACCTCACCGCTCGCCCCCGTGATCAGCGTAACGGGTTTGCGCACCACGCGAGTCTCCGCCTCCTCTGCCGCGAGCCAGCGCCCCGGGAATTACCTTCCGGCTCGGTTGCGCTCCTCCAGCGGCTCGACCGATACATGATAACCGCTCGTCTCGTCGGGGAGTTTGAAGGCACTGTCGGGAATATTCACGTTGATCGATTTCGCGGAAAGCGGCTCCTGCGACCGCGCGCCATCGCTCAGATCCTTGAATTCCGCGATCGTCACCTTGGTCTGGTTGGCGTCCTCAGCCACGATGCGCACGGGCAGGTGCGTGCTCTTGGCGATGTAGTACTCGAGCCGCCGGTAGTCGCGGGCGAGCGGGCTGTCCGGCCGCGGGACGCAGTAGAGGTGATCGGTGTTCTGCGGATCGCCGACCTGCGGGGGCATGAGGCGAACCTTGAACTTGGCGAGCACGTCGTGCCGCGTCTGTCCGAACGGCATCGGCACCGGCGACTTGTCCAGGTCGAAGAGGTCGAACTTCTCACCGGGTGCGAACAGCTCGCGCTTGATGATCGTGCTGCTCTTGGCCTTGGCCTCCCAGAGCCAGCGGTCACGGAACAGCCACCACTCGTTGGCCGGGAACTGAATGCCGTCGGAGACGGTCTTCGTGAAGGTGATCAGGAACATCGGGTTGTCGCTCGACCGCTTGAAGAGAATCGTGCCGAGCTTCGTCGTTTCCGTCTCGTTGAGCGCGTCGCGTGTCGAGTAGACGACGCCACAGTGGATCGTCTCGACCGCGCGCCCCGCAGCCTCGAAATCGGCGAGCACCGCCGCTGCGCCTGAGGTGTTCGTATCAGCGGCGTCCGCCTGGGCGTCAGGCTCGTCTGCCCGGCAGGGCGCCAGTCCGACCCACAGCGCCAGCGCGGCGACGCTCCATCCGCTCCGGCGTATCCATGCCACGTACATCATCTTCCTCCCATCGGGACGATCCCCCGCCCTCTGCTCGTAAGACACGTCGGCGGGACGCGGGTGAGTCCAATTCGCTGCGCGCGCCATTCTAGGCCAGCGGGCGTGACCCGCCAGTGACCCGCTCGCGGACGGCTGCCGCGGGCTTGGGGCCGCGTCTGACGATGCCTGGGTTGCCCTGCGGGCCGCGTGTATGCAGAGCGTTTGTGCTTGCTCCGTGTCGTCAGGCGGACGTAGACTGCCGGGTGGCTGCGGCGTCCGTCCGTGCGCCCGGCAGTTCGACCTCTCCACGCGGAGCTGCACATGAACGTCTATCGTTTTCATCGGGATGAGTTCCTCACGTTGCGGGAAGAGATCAAGGCCAGCCGGTCGCGGCTGTTCTGGATCGTCACGATGGGCCTCTTTGGCGTGCCGGTTCTGAGCTACCTCGCGTACGACGCCGCGAGGCTGGTGTGGTTGCTGGTGCCGTACTCGGTGCTCTTGCTCATCGTGATGTTTGTGCTGGAGCAGAGCAACATGATGCGTGCGGGCCGGTACATCCGCGAGCGTGTCGAGCAGGGTGTTTTCAAGGTCGAGGGCTGGGAGGCCTGGCTCGAATCGAGCATGCGTACGCGGTTGATCGAGAAGCAGTTCGTGGCGTGTTTCGTGGTGATCTTTTTCGTGTACTACGTGATCACGATCGCGATGGCGGTGCAGCGGCTGCTGGATCACGCCGAGGCGGACCCGTCGGGGCAGTATTGGTACTGGTTATCGGGTGCCGCGGTGACGTACGCGATTGGTGCGGTTTGGGCGTTGGCGACGCTGGTCCACCACTGGCGTGACACGGTGAGCACGCGTGACGAGGCGGTAGCGTGAGGGGGCTGGTGGGTGGCTGACCGTTTTGGCCGCAGTTTCTTGCCTGGGTGAACGTCCGAGTTGTGCTGCCGTTTGGCAGAAAACACCCACAACTGTTTCATTGTTGCATGTTTATCCTTGTTGTTGTCGTCATAGTTATTATTTATCGACAAACAGTCTCATTTTGTGAACACGGAAGCTCTTTTTCTTCTGTGTTGCTTGTCTTGATTACTGAGTTTTTGGCGTCTACCAACCTGTAGTGGGATCGGTATTTTTGCGGGTGGTTGTGCGGGTATGCGCGCTGTAATCCGCTTGACACTGCTCATGGAAAGTTGCTAATCTGCCGATTGAAACAGTTCCAGCAACTGTTGTTAAGCCTGCTGCCTCAGGGAGCTCTGCGGTGTCCAGTGTCCGCGAAATCGCCGAACAGGCCGGGGTGTCCATCACCACCGTGTCCCGCGCCCTCAACAACGACAACACGGTGAATCCCAAGACCCGCGAGCGCGTCCTCGCCGTCGCCAACCGCTTCGGCTACGTCGCCACCGTGGGCCGCCGCAACACCACCAACCTCGGCTTCGTCTACCTGGGCGAGCAGACCATCAACCACCCGTACGACTGCGCCGTCCTCGCCGGCGTCGCCCAGGGCGTCGATGAATGCCGCTTCGACGTCGTCGTGCTCGACCTGCGCCGCGACAAGCGCACCGACGAGACCTACTCGCAGTTCTTCATGCGCAAGGGCGTCCGCGGCGTCATCATCCGCACCATGGCCGAGTCCCGCGACATCTGCCGCGACATCGCCAAGGAAGGGTTTCCCCATATCGTCATCAGCGAACGCTTCGAGGACGACAGCGTCTGCTGCATCGACTGCGAGTCCAAGTCGGACAGCCGGCGGGCGGTGGAGTACCTGATCGCCCTCGGCCACCGCCGGATCGCCTTCGCGGTGCACAACGTTCCCGACCGCGACCACAACGACCGCCTCGAGGGCTACCGCGAGGCGCTCGCGAACCACGATCTCGACTTCCGCGACGATTGGGTGTTCCGTCATCAGTACACGCTCGCGGGCGGCGAGACGGTGATGAAGATGATCGCCAGCATGCCCGAGCGGCCCACCGCGGTCTACATCGCCGACCCGATGATGGGCGTCGGCGCGGTGCGCATGGCCCACGAGCTGGGCCTGAACATCCCCAATGATATTTCCATTATCGGCTTCGACGACACCGAGCTGCGCTTCAGCGTCTACCCCACCTTGACCGCCGTCTGTCAGGACGCCTACACCATCGGCTTCGAGGCGGCGCTGCTGCTGACGCGCATGATCCGCGACGGGGCCGTTCGCAAGGGGCTGCAGAAGTCGCTGCCCACGTTCTTCGAGGTTCACGATTCGACAGGTCCGCCCCCGGCCCAGACGGCGCCGGTGCTTTCGCTGGCCCGCCACCGCGCGGTGGCTCCCCGGCCGGCCGGTGCCCGCAACGGCGATGGGGCGTTACACGAAAAGCGCTAGGATATCGGCAGGCATCACATGAGAAGGAATCACGCCATGTTCAATCGAATACCGCATCATCGGGCGCTGCGCACGGCCCCCGTCGCGCGCGGTTTCACCCTCGTCGAGCTGCTCGTCGTCATCTCCATCATCGCACTGCTGATCTCGATACTGCTGCCGTCGCTGCGCGCGGCGCGTGACCAGGCCAAGCTCGCCACCTGCCTGGCGCACATCCGCGGGACGGGGCAGGCCGCGATGACCTTCGCGAACGACCACAACCAGCGCTTCCAGATCGCCACGGACGAGGTCGGCCTCAACATCGCGGACCCGGACCGGTCGCGTTTCGAGTATGGCGTGGGTAACGAGCTGCTCGCCTGGCCGGTCGCGATCGCCCAGGGCTCCGGCATCGCCATGCGCAACAACTGGGACTGGGGCGTGCGCGCCACGAGCTACGCCGACGCCCTCACCAAGGAACAATGGATCAACAAGGTGCTGGAGAACGTGGTGTGTCCGTCGGACCGCGTCGTGGTCGCCACCCCGTTTTATCCCAAGAACCTGATGGGCTCGGGCGCGGCGAACCCCACCGACGGCCTGAAGGGCAGCGGTGATCCCTCCAATCCCATCTCGAGCCAGTCGGGCATGTCGTACTGGGGGCGCCTCAGCTTCGCCGTCAACGAGGACATCGTCGGTGCGGAGAACGGCTACAGCGGCAACAACCCGGGCTGCTGGCGCGCCGTGCAGATCGGCGGGGGCTGGTTCGGTTGCCGCGGCGAAGCCAGTACGGCCCAGTGCAAGTCGTTCGCAGCCGGCCGGCGCCTGCAGGGCAACCTGGACAAGGTGTTCCGGCCGGGTGACGTGGGACTCGTCTTCGAGGCGGGCCGCGACAGCTCCGAGCAGGAGGAGAGCACCGCGGGCAATTCCAACTTGGTGCTGAGCTCCAAGGCCTACGGTCCCTACCTGGGCGACGCGATGAAGAGCGACGCCAGCGAGGGCGGGCTGGCCTCCGATCGCATTCCCCGCAAGCGCCACCCGAAGGGCCGGCTGAACGTGCTGTACTGCGACGGCCATGGCGCCAGCATCCAGCCTACGAAGTTCGACTCCAGTGGTAAGCCCACTGAGTTTTCGCCGTCGGTTCGGGTTTCACCCTATCAGCCGCACGACGTGGTGACCACGTTCCGCTAGGCGCTGGGGGGTACTGGGTAGCGCTCGCGATCGTCGCATGGCCTCGCTGGCGTACACCGATGCATCACCGCCGCAGGGCTGCGGCCGGCCGGGCGAGAGAGAACAGCAGTCGGCTGCCGGGATCGGCACGTCGAAGAACGCCAGGGCGGGCGGAGTTCCGAGCGATGAAGGCCACGTACGCCAAATCGAGGATCTGCTCACTCGGCGCCGCTGGTGCCGTGGCGATCGCACTGTGCGCACAACCGGCCCGCGCCCAGTTGCTCAACGGCGGTTTCGAGACCGGCGACTTCAACGGATGGACGACGTTCGGGACGGTCGTGACGGTCGCGGGCTTCAGTCCGCGCAGCGGCGCCTACGCCGCGGCGGTGGCGGGCAGCAACAGCGGCAATCCCAACTACACCGGCTTTTATCAGAGCCACGTCGCCAGCGCCGGACAGGTGTGGCAGGCGCGCGGCTTCGTGCGGCAGAACGCCGGCACGACGCTCACCGGCACGGCCAACCGGCTCGCCATGAAGATCGAATTCTACCGCGTGACCGGCGGGAGCTACGGCGGTAGCGATTTCCTCGATGAGGGCTCGATCACCGTGCTGGACGCATCATCCCCGGTCGGCACGTGGACCGAGTACAACCTCCAGGCCGTCGCTCCGGCAGGGACGGTCGAGGCGCGCATCGCCTTCGTCTTCACACAAGTGGACGGAGCCGCCGGCGCCGGCGTCGTGGACGACGTCACGTTCGCGACCACCGACGCGCCCAGTGGCTGGGATGTTGTCTGGCGCGACGAATTCGACGGGCCCGCGGTCGATCCGGCCAAGTGGCGCATCGAGGACGTCCACCTCATCAAGAACAACGAACTCCAGTACTACACGCCCGAGGATGTCTACATCAATCCGCAGGGCACCGGCGGCGAAAGCGTCCTCACGCTCCGCAGCCAGGCGCGCACCTTCTGGGGATTCGACACTGCGGGCAACTGGCGGCAGTTCGACTACACGTCGGGGCTCGTGGACAGCCGGGGCAAGTTCGCGGCGGTCTATGGCCGCTGGGAAGTGCGCGCCCGTCTGCCCGGCACCAAGGGCATGTGGCCGGCCCACTGGATGCTGCCGATCCGCCCGGTGTGGCCGCCGGAAATCGACATCATGGAGGCCATCGGCACCCAGCCAACGCGGGTGGTGATGAGCATGCACTGGGGACCCGTGCCGCCCGGAACGTCCCCCTGGGACATCGGGCAGACGGTGAGCACGGCCTACTGGGGCCCCGACTACACGCAGGACTACCACACTTTCGCGATCGAGTGGTGGCCGGGCGCGGTGTACTGGCTGGTCGACGATGTGGTCCGCGCCGCGACGGCGCGCTCCGAGGTTCCGGCGGAGCCGATGTACCTCACGCTCAATACAGCCGTGGGTGGCGACTGGCCGGGCACGCCGGACGCCACTTCGGTTTTCCCGCAGTACCACGAGATCGACTGGGTGCGCTTCTCGGTGCCGAGCGATCCCGGACCGGGCATCGCGCAGCTTGCGGATGACACGCGAACAGCCGCGGACGCCGACGGCGTGATCGCCGCTGGGGAGTACTCCGTTGCCGCGCGCGGCATCAACAGCGGCTACGGCGACCTGCTCGGCCAGGACTCCACGCTCCACCTCGACTCGGACCAGTTCGGGCGGTTGAACATCGGGATCGAAAGTCACGCGAACTGGCCCGCGTCCGGCTCCACCGGCGTCGTCATCTACGTTGACTCCCGGCCGGGTGGTTTCCATGCGACGTATGCGCTTGCGGATACGGCGGACATGGGGCGGCGGATGGCCTCCGGCAAGGGGGCCTCGGGCGAACGCGGCGACCTGTTTTTTGCGCTGGGTTTCCTCGCGGACTACGCGATCTGCGTGCTCCCGAACGCGGTGGCGATCTACGAGTTGCGGACGGGCAGTCATCGCCTGGTCAACGGTGCCGTGCTGGGGGCTGCGACGGATGTGAACGGCGGCGACGAGGTGCATTACCAGGGCAGCGGGGCTGTTCGCGAGGTGTCCATGCGGCTCGCGCACCTCGCTTCCGCTCCGGGGCGGGAGTTGCGTCTGGTCGCCAACGTCTTCAACGCGTCGACGGGCCAGCGCTACGACGAGTTTGTCGGTGCGGCTGGGGGCAATGCCTGGGATGGCGCGGCACTCGGCGCGGCGACGGTGCTCAAGTACGGCGACTTCATCGCCTTTCGCGCGGCGCCGCCCTTCGGCGACTACGACGCGGACGGCGACGTCGATGGAGCGGACCGCATGGCGCTGATCGGTTGTCTGGCGGGTCCGGCGGCGGCGCCGGTTCCGCCGCTGGCCGCGGGTTGTCTCGCGGCATTTGACGGAAACAGTGACGGTTTCGTGGATTTAAAGGATTTCGCAATGTTGCAGGGCGCGGCAGCCGGATGGTGACCCCCCGGACGCGTCCGACAAGTTGGCCACGCGGCGCCCGGCGGCGCGGGGTCAGGGTATTCAAACGAGGAGTGACCATCGTGGCGAAGCAAAAAGGGATGGAAGCATGGGTACTGGCGACATGCACAGCGTTTGCGTTGTTGTGCTGCGTCGGGCAGTCGGCACACGCGCAATTCTTCGAGGAGGATTTCGATGGCGTGACGGCGAGCGGAGAAGGGGAGAATTTCTTCAGCGGTTCCGGCTTCCAGTTGAACAACAACTGGGATTCCGGCATCACGGGTGAGAATGCGTTCGCCGGGACCGTGCTCAACGCCCGGTTCGGCAGCGTATCGGCCCGCGGAACCACGACCGGCGGCGTCGACGGCACGGGCGCCGGCGAACTCGAAGTGGCGGGCGTGTCCTTCGCCGCGCTCTTCGAGGAGTTCAACAACGCCACCTTCACCGGCGGCAACGACTTCGCCACGAACGGAGCGACGACAGGCTATACCCAGAACTGGGACAACGGCATCGACGGCGAGACCGCGTTCTTCGGCGTCAAGGGTTCGGCCGTCGTCGGCGCCTCGGGCGCTGCCTCGGCCTCGGTCAATCCGCTGGCGGGTAATCCCGGCGCAGCCGCCCAGGTCGCGGTCAACGGCGTCACGCTCAATGGCGGCAACTGGTTCGCCGGGCTGACCATTCCGGCCCAGCCGCTGCAGGGGGCCAATCCGCTGTACAACGCGGGTTTCGACGACAACGGTGGCTCGCTCGACAACTGGCCCCAGTTCGGCGGCAACAACTTCTCGGTGACCGACGGCCCGACGGCGCTCAGTGGGGCGGCGGTCTACAAGTCGTACGGCATGTTCAACTCGCCCGACAACGTCTCCGGTGTTTATCAGGACCTGCGCGGCGAGGAAGGCCAGGTGTGGCAACTGGGCATCTCGATCCGCAACGACACGATCGTCAACGGCGGGCTCGACGACATCACGGGAACCAACCCCAACCAGTTCATCATCAAGATCGAGTTCCGCTCGGCCACCGACGTGCTCCTCGACGATGTGGAGATGATCGCGCTCGACAACATGACTCCCACGAACCAGTGGATCGAGCGGAACCTGATTTCGAATCCGGCGCCGGCGAACACGGCGGTTGCCCGCATCGTGTTGCTTTTCCGCAATGTCAACTACGCGGGCGGTGCGGCCTTCGCGGACAACGTGACTGTCGGCGTGCTCAGCGGTCCGCCGCAGGCCGACGTGGATCTGTCGCAGATCGAGTTCATGGCGGATGTGAAGGGTGAGACGAACGGTGCCGGTTCGACGCTGGGGGCGTACCAGTTGCGGCTCGAGGACGCGAACGGCAACCGCCTGGCGTTCCTGGAGACGGCCAACGGGGGCTTCCAGTCCGTGGGTGGCGCGCTCAGCACGGCGATCGAGTACGGCGCGGATGACATGACCACGACCGGGGCGTTTGACGTGAATTCGCCGTCGATGACCGCGGTGCTCGTGTTCGATCCGGACAGCGCGCCCGCTTGGGGCACCGGGGGTCTGCTCACCCTGGACAACCTGGTCCTGACCAACGACGACACGACGGGGAGCGGCTGGTACGCCGGCATGTTCTTCGACGGCATCGACATCAACAGCAACGCCGCGCTGGATCTTTCCCGGATCTCGCTTACGGCGAACGTGAAGGGTGACGTGCCGGGTGGCGATTACCTGATGCGCGTCGAGGGCAACACCATCACCCAGGCCGGACTCGACGATGGTTTCGAGACGGCGACGGGCACGGGCGGCGGTCTCTTCCTGACCACGAACGGGCCGGACTACCAGTACATCGCGACCTGGGACGACGGCATTTCCAACAGCGGCGCGTTCGCCGGCTTTACGCCGGGCACGGGGCTGTGCGAGAGTTTCCCGCCGTTCTTTACCTGCGACACGAACGGGTTCATCGCGCGGGCCAAGCTCAGCGGCGGCAATCCCGGTGCGTACGCGCAGTTGAAAGCGCAGAACATCAGCTACGATCCGGGCGAGACCTGGTACATGGGCATGACCTTCCCCGAGCAGGGCGTGGCCTCCACGGACCTCTCGACCGTGTTCCTCTACGCGGACATCCGGGGCAAAGGTGTGGACGGCGGCCCCGTCGGCACCTACGAGCTGCGCATCGAGGATGCCCAGGGCGACCGGCTCTACGTGACGGGTCAGGCCTCGACGTCGTGGACAACGGTGGGCGGCGCGCTCAGCACGTTCACGGAGGATGCAGCCGCGGGTGGTGGCGGTGACGGCACGTTCGACCTCGACTCGAGTTCGTATACCGTCGTCGTCGCGACCGGCGCCGATGCCGAGCAGCACTGGGAGAATGGCGGTATTCTCGAGATTGACAACGTCTATCTCACGCCCGTCGATGTGCTCAACCAGATCGGGACGGTCACCTTCGACGGAACCGCCGATGGCAGCTTCCAGAAGATCGGCGGCATCCTCACCGCCGGGACGTCGACGTTCTCGCCCAACAACTTCGAAGAGGATTTCTCGAGCGGCACCGGCACGGGCGGCGGCGTGTTCGTCAACTCCAACGGCAACGTCGGCCTGGTCGGTTGGGATGACGGTCTCACCGGCGAGTCGATGTTCTTCGGTGGCTACGGCACGGGCAACGTCGTCGGACCGAACACGACAGCCGCAGCCCAGGTTTGTCCGACTTGTGGTGTCTCCGGCACCCAGGCCGGCCAGATCATCATCAGCAACGCGGTGCTCACCGGTTCGAACACGTGGTACGCCGGCCTGAGCTGGGGCGGCCTGCACCTCAACTTCAACCAGATCGATCCGGCGGATGTGACCATGACCGCCAAGATCAAGGGTGAGGTCAACGGTGCCGGTTCGACGCTGGGCATGTACACGCTGCGCATCGAGGATCCCAACCTGGACTTCCTCGCCTTCGACGTTCCGGCAGCCAATGGCACGTTCCAGACCGTCGGCGGGCCGCTGTCGACCGCGGTCGAGGGTGGCACCGGCGATGGTGCGGCCGGGTCGGACTTCGTGTTCAACTACCAGGCCGGGACCTACGCGTTCGCGTTGGTGTTCCTGGGCGGCCAGGACGGCACTTGGGGCACCGGCGCGAAGTTCACCATCGACGACCTCTTCCTGACGCTGAAGGGCTTCCGCTTCGCGGACGCCGAGACCTACACCGTGACCATCGCGTTCCGCAACGAGCTGGACACGTGGGGCACGTCGGGCAAGCTGGTCGTGGACAACGTGACGCTGACGCCGGCCGCCAATTCGGACGGCGATCTGGACGTCGATCTCGTGGACTTCGCGCAGTTCCAGGCGTGCTTCGGGCTGACCCCGGCTGACCCGGGCTGCTCGAGCGACGACCTGAACGGCGACAACGTGATCGACCTCGCGGACTTCTCGGTGTTCGAGAAGGCGTTCTGCGGTCCGATGTAGTCGAGCGGTCAGTCTGTTCTCTTCCGTGCGGACGCCATGTTGCCGCTGTGCCGCTCGTCGGCACTCGGCGGCATGGCGTCCGCCATTTTTCCGAGGTGCGTTATGCGCCGCGCCGCCTGTTGCGTCGTTGCCGGCTTTACCGTCGCAGCTACCGGTTTGATCGCGCGCGGCGAGTGCGCCGTCCTGCACGACACGCTCGACAGCGCCGCGGCAATAACGTCAGCCGGCGGCGACATCAGCGGAACGCTGACGTTTGCACCCGGCGTGAACGCGAACGCGGTCGTCTTCGGCGGCGGTGCGGAGGTGCAGTACAGCTCCCCGCGACTCGCGGCTCCGGCGGGGAGCATCAGTTTCTGGATCCGCCGCAACGGGACGAGCACGCAGGGGGGAATCGCGGAAATCGGCGTGCTGGGCACGTCGAACAGCCTCGGCCTGTTCTATTTCGACAGTACGCATCTCGTCTTCGAGATGCGCAACGACGCCTCCATCCACACGGCGATCTGGGGCACAGATGCCCTGTCATCCGTGCAGTGGCGCCACGTGGTCGCCACGTGGCGTGACGCAGCCGGCGGTACCGACTTGTGGCTGTTCCTGGACGGCCAATACGTCGGTTACGCGTTCCTCGAGGGCGCGTCGAACCGAACGGCGCTGACGCTGCGCCTCGGTGCGACCGGTTACTACGGCGGCGGCGAAGTGCTCGTGGACGAGCTGCGCTTCTTCGACTGGAACCTGCACGACGGCGAGGTCTACGCCGAGTACGTGGTGTCGGCGAACCGGCATCGTCCCCAGCCGTCCAGCCAGCCGGTGAGCACCGGCCCGGTGCGCATCGTGGATGGACGGCTCGATGTGGAGGGCCGCCCGTTCACCGTGCGCGGCGCGTGCTACTCGCCGCTGCCGATCGGCGTGGGGCCCACGTCGGCGGCTGCCCAGCAGATGTACGGCGACCCCGCAGTCATTGCGCGCGACTTGCCCCTGCTGCACGGCCTGCACGCGAACACCATCCGCACGTACATCCCGCCGCCCGACACCGCGCTGCTCGACGCGCTCTACAACGGCGGCACGGATCCGATCTACGCCATCCTGGGTTTCTGGATTCCCTGGGACGGTGTTGATTTTTCCAATCCTGCCTCCACCGCGCCGATCGAGGCGGATTTCGTCGCGTTCGTGAACCGCTTCAAGGATCATCCCGGTCTGCTGGCCTGGGGTCTCGGCAACGAGGTGAACATCAACATCTCGGCCGGCCAGCGGCCGTACTTCTTCGTGTTCTGCGACCGGCTGGCCCAGATCGCGCACGCGCTCGAGGGCGCGGCGTATCATCCGACGGTGATCGTCAACGCGTTCAACGTCTACGCCGGCACCATGGACGAGTGGTCGGACGACGTGTCGCTGCCGAACGTGGACATGTGGGGCCAGAATCTTTATGCCGGCTGGGATCCACACTGCTACTACGCGTACTGGCGGCAGATCTCGGCGAAGCCGCTGCTGGTGACCGAGTTCGGCATCGACGCCTGGGACAACGCGCACAACCAGGAATACCCCGCGACGCAGGCGGCGTACGACGTGCGCCAGTGGCGGTACATCGAGCAGAATGCGCTGGGCGGCACGGTGTTCGAATACTGCGACGAATGGTGGAAAGACACCAGTCCCACCACGCACGATTTCGGCGGCTACGGCACGCACTGGCACCCCGACGGATACTCGAACGAGGAGTGGTGGGGCCTGCTGGCTGTGAGCGACAACGGCGCCGGCCCCGACATCGCGACTCCGCGCCAGGCGTACTTCGATCTCGCCGTCGAATACGCCCACGCCCCGGGCGACTACGACGCCGACGGCGACGTCGACCTCGCTGACTTTGCCGCGTTCCAGCGGTGTCTCGGCCAGCCAGCGGAAGGCGCGTGCGGCTCGGCGTTCGAATTCCGCGTTGATGGTGTTATTGCGACGACCGATCTACCCGGCGTGGTCGGGTATCTGGCGGGCCCTGCGTCAAATTGAACCACAAAGACACCAGGACACGAAGAAGAGATTGTTTTTTCTTAAACCGACTTTTCCGGTCGCAGTCGTGTTGAAAGTATCGGTGCTCGAGACGGGCCAGAGATCACATCCCAGAGACGGGGTATTCGTTGCGCCTTCGCGGCATCGCGTCTTTGTGCTGCGTTCTTTCATCGAGCCGTTGAGTGTTTGAAGACGTTTTCGTCGATACAGCCGTCGTGGCGGACGGTTTCGACGAAGGTGGTGAGGACGTGGCCGGAGTCGTGGGGGCCCGGGCTGGCTTCCGGGTGAAACTGGACGGCGGCTGCGTTGCAGTCGGGCAGGGCGAAGCCCTCGAGGCTGCCGTCGTTGAGGTTGACGTGGGTGATGACGCCGCCGCGGGCCTGGAGGCTGGCCGTGTCGACGGCGAAGCCGTGGTTCTGGCTCGTGATTTCGACGCGGCTCGCCGGTTCGTTCATCACCGGGACGTTCGCGCCGTGGTGGCCGAATTTCAGCTTGTACGTCGTGGCGCCGGCGGCCAGGGCCATCATCTGGTGGCCCAGGCAGACGCCCAGTATGGGGATTTCACCCATGAGCGTCTTCAGCGTCGCGATGGTGTCCGCGACCGTGGCCGGGTCGCCCGGGCCGTTGCCGACGAGCAGGCCGTCGGGCTGCAGCGCGCGGATCTCCTCGGCGGACGCGCTGGCCGGCGCGACCGTGACCCGATCACCCTGGGCCGCCAGGCGGCGCAGGATGTTGTACTTGATGCCGCAGTCGATCGCGACGAGGTGGCACGACTTGCCCGCCGGCCCGGTCGCTGCGGGCCCCTCCTCGCCCCAGGGCCGCGCGGCCTTCGGCGCCACCTGCGTGACCAGGTTGGCTCCGACCATGGGGGCGGATTCGAGGGCGCGGCGCACGAGCTGCACGTCGTCGAGGATTTCCGTCGAGACGATGCCACGCACCGCACCGTGCACGCGGATCCGGCGCGTCAGCGCTCGCGTATCGATGTCGCAGATCCCGACGATGCCGCGCTCGGCCAGGCAGTCGGAGAGGCCGGCGGATGCGCGATAGTTGCTCGGCCGCCGCGGCAGTTCCTTTACGACGAGTCCGGCGAGGTGCAGGCCGGCTGACTCGATGTCCTCGGCGTTGATGCCGTAGTTGCCCATCAGCGGGAACGTCATGACGACGATCTGTCCGCAGTAGGAGGGGTCGGTGATCACCTCCTGGTAGCCGGTCATCGCGGTG
>ERZ795053.3443-NODE-3443-length-17996-cov-5.765844_pt1 | contig 17996 bp, 17 predicted proteins | sample MGYA00375137_ERZ795053 | MGnify/ENA primary metagenome ERZ795053 (study PRJEB30182, sample SAMN05720284) | activated sludge metagenome | isolation source: Anaerobic digester | place: Hong Kong | collected 2014-12-17 ...
CAGCAAAGCATGAGAATATTATTTTTGTCAAAAAAAACATAGATGGTAAAAAAGAGAAACCTGCCGGGCAATCTTGTCTATTCTACCAATCGTGACCTGATGAACCTTAAGGTTGAAGAAGAGCAGCAGGCAGAAATTGCACCGCAGGAGCAAAACCTGCGTGTGTGGATTGACCGGAGGCAGCGAAAAGGAAAAGCAGTAACGCTGATAACAGGTTTCGCCGGAAGTGATGATGCCATGAACGAGCTGGCCAGGATGCTTAAAACTAAATGTGGTACAGGCGGGTCGGCGAAAGATGGTGAAATCATTATTCAGGGAGAAATGCGGGAAAAAGTGCTGGAAATACTGAAAAGTTTGGGATACAGGGCAAAAGCTGCCGGCGGATAAACCAATAATTGAGATGTTTTATCGGATACGTTTCAATCTTTGTTCCTTGCTTTTAAGGCAATTTGAACACTGATGACGCAGATTAAACTGATTTTCGCAGGTCAGTGTAAATCTGTATCATCAGTGTAATCTGTGTTCTATTTTCTTTGTGATTTTCGATAAAATTAAATTTCTGCTTTTAGCAAGTCAAAAATAATATCTGCTTTATTTAAACCACTAAATTATGGATAAATCATTCGTTATTTGATGTTTAAACTAAGTACTTAAATAAATGCCTCAAACAAATAATTTAAACTTGAAAGAAAGTAACCATGAACGAGCAGGAAGAAATTTTGCAGGAACCGGTATATTCACCTTTTGTACTTGAGTTTCTGGCAGTAGCACACAAATATTGTGTTTTTATCGAAGAGTCGGACAGGTACAGCCCTGAAGAGATAAGGGAATATCTGCAAAAAGCATTACCGCTGCTTTATTTACGCGGAACGGTATTGCCGTCGGTGGAGCCGGACGATATTGCTTCGAACGAAAAGTATGTTACCGAAGAGCAATGGCAGTCGGTATTTAATGACCTGCGTTCAAAATTTGGTAACACCGATGAATATTGGTTTACCGAAAACGATAATTCCACCAACGACCTTATCAAAGGAAGCTTGTCGGATAATCTGGCCGACATTTATCAGGACATGAAGGATTTTGTGATTCTTTACCAGAAGCCTTTGCGCGATGCCAAACTGGCTGCTGTATGGGCAGTCCGGAAGTTGTTCCGATCGCACTGGGGTTTCAGGGTGGTGAATGTACTCAAAGTGCTGCATTATCAGCTTTTTGGCAGTGAAAACGACCGTTTGCTGAGCGAAGAGTCTGATATTTAACCAAAAGCGAAACCGGAGTATAAAACAAAAGCCCTGCACATAGCAAGGCTTTTTTGTTTGGTGCCCAGGACAAGATTCGAACTTGCACACCCGTGAAGGCGCCAGCCCCTCAAGCTGGTGTGTCTACCAGTTCCACCACCTGGGCATTTTCGGGCTGCAAAAGTAAGATTTATTTTTTAGAAGCCGAATATTTAGCATAAAAAAATTATTTTAGCTTTGCATGGTAAATCATCAATTTCTAAAACCTATGAAAATGTTCACACAGAAAGACTTGGAACAGATCAGACAACGGGGGATGACCCAAAAGCAGATTGAACAACAGATTGAGAATTTTAAAAACGGATTTCCTTATATCCGTCTGATTGCCCCTGCCGTCAAAGGAAAAGGTATTCATGTGCTACGGGAATCTGCACTGAATAATTATGTGGACTTTTATCAGCAGTTCTCACCACAGCGAAATGTGCTGAAATTTGTACCTGCTTCGGGTGCAGCCAGCAGGATGTTCAAACATTTGTTTGAGTTTCTCGGTTGGTACGACGGAAGTGATGCAGCCATTGCCCGTCTTGAAGCTGACAAGTCGTTCAATTCGGTATATCACTTTTTGAAGAATATTCAGCGTTTTGCGTTTATCCACGATTTGAAAGCCGTGCTGGAAAGGGATCATCTGCAGTTTTCCACCTTGATGGAAGAAAAGAAATATGACGTAGTCATCAATTATCTGCTTACCGGAAAAGGACTTGGATATGCCGATTTACCGAAAGGGCTGATGATGTTTCACCAATATGACGGATTTTCGAGAATGGCCATTGGCGAACACCTGGTTGAAGGCGCTCACTATGCCAGAAACGAAAAAGGAGAGGTGAACATTCATTTTACGGTTTCTCCCGAGCACAGGCCAAAATTCAGGGAATTTATTGAACGCCGGCAGGCTGGCTACGAATCATCCTATAAAGTGAAATACTCGATAAGTTTTTCGGAACAAAAGCCATCCACTGATACCATTGCCGTAGATATGAACAACAACCCTTTCAGGGATGAGGATGGAAACCTGTTGTTCAGACCCGGCGGACATGGTGCTTTGATCGAAAACCTGAACGACCTCGGAGGAGACATTATATTTATAAAAAATATTGATAATGTTGTTCCCGACCGACTTAAGGAACCTACTTATCTTTACAAGCGGGTGATTGGGGGACTCCTGCTGATGCTTCAGGAAAAAACCCATAATTTTCTCCGGCAGCTTGAAGCCAAACGCGTGAGTGCGCCCGAACTTAATGAAATAACTGAATTTGTCGAAAAAGACCTGATGCTCCGACTGAACGAAAATTTTGACAAGTTGTCGCTGGCCGAAAAGTGCAGCTATCTGTTCAAAAGGCTCAATCGCCCCATGAGGGTTTGTGGGATGGTGAAAAATGAAGGAGAACCCGGCGGCGGGCCTTTCTGGGTAAAAGACAACGCAGGTGAAGTCTCGCTGCAGATTGTCGAATCTTCACAAATCAATATGGAAGATCCTGTGCAGAAGCAGATTGCCGGAGAAGCCACACACTTCAATCCTGTTGACCTGGTTTGTGCAGTGAGGGATTATAAGGGCAATGCTTTCGACCTGCACCATTATATTGACCCTTCAACCGGTTTTATATCCGTCAAGTCAAAAGACGGCCGCGACCTGAAAGCACAGGAACTGCCCGGATTGTGGAATGGCGCCATGGCCGGATGGATCACCGTTTTCGTGGAAGTGCCTGTCATTACCTTCAATCCGGTGAAAACCGTGAATGATCTGATCAGGGAGCAGCATCTGTTCCTCTAAGGATGATAAAAAAGTTTTCTGAGATTTCCTGCCGGATGAAAATCTGATGTTTTGGTTTCAATTGTCAACCCGCTGCTTGTTTGGTCTGGCCGTATGTCAATGACCCGTTCTGACTGTTCATCAATCCATTTTTTTATCCCCATGAGTGTTTTTAAAATTTGTTAAAATGAGGTAGTTTTTGCCGGCTGAGCTGACATACTGATTATTTTTACAAATCTAAAAATTTGATCTGTTCGCTGTTTACAATCATTGGGAGGTGAAAATAAACGGGCGTATCTCAGCACAGAACAATCAGATCAGTTTTCATTTACCGGCCGGATCATGTTAATCTGAATCCGGTAAAGTGAGGAGGAAAGGGGTTAATCAATCGTTTTAACATGCGGAAAAAAAGATACTTCTTATTGATATTGGGGTTGGGTATTATTTATTACCATCTTGGGGCACAGGATACTTTTTCGATCGTAGCTGTTGATACGCTCACCGGTGAGGTTGGCGGTGCCGGAGCTTCCTGCATCGACGAGTCAGCCATTCAGGGCGGAGTGCTTATCATCAGTGATGTTATTCCCGGCAAAGGGGCCATTCATACACAATCCTACTGGAATGCAACCAACCAGCAAAATGCGCATAATCGTATGCTGGAAGGTCTTTCACCACAGGAAATCATCGACTGGCTGATTGCCAACGATGTACAAAACAACCCTCAGATCCGCCAGTATGGCATTGTGGATACCGATGAAACAGGAGCACCGCGCAGTGCAGCTTTTACAGGGATCAACTGCATGGACTACAAGAACCACATCACAGGTCCCAATTATGCTATTCAGGGCAATATCCTGCTCGGTCAGCAAATCCTCGACAGCATGGAAGCACGTTTTTTGAATACTGAAGGAACACTGCCCGAAAAACTGATGGCAGCACTTCAGGGAGCAAAAGTGCCGGGTGCTGATACGCGGTGCATGAACGAAGGCACTTCTTCGCTCTCGGCCTTTATCAGTGTGGCCAAACCCGGCGATCAGCCCGGAGATTTCTGGTGTCACCTGCTTGTGCCTTCCACACCTTATGGTGTAGAACCCATTGATGTACTTCAGGAGCTTTTCGACGAGTGGCTGCTGTGGACAAGTATAAGTGAAGAACCTTTCCGGCTGTCATCCATAACCACCGTAGCACCTAATCCTGCCGGCAATCAGATCGTGTTTTCCATTACCATGCCCGATAAGAGTGATCCCCTTTTTATTCAGATACTTGCAGCCGACGGCCGAATCACGGACAAACTGATCTACGACGGTAAACCAATAGTACTGAATACTGTTAAATACCCGGAAGGGACCTATATTTTTACCGTCTCCGACAGCCGGAAAATTCTGGACTATGGAAAGTTTAGCATTATTAAAAATTGATGAAGGTATGAGTAAAGATAAAATTGTTCAATCTGCTTTTACAGCCATTGACAACAGCGATGCCACAGTCCCTGCCGGACTGATGAATGATAATGCGGTGTTCAGGTTTAGGAATAATCCTGAAGTAGTGGGAAAACAAAATATTGTTCCTTTCCTCAAAGGGTTCTTCAAAAGCATCCGCAGCACCAGGTACGACCAAATCGAAGCATGCGAAGTGCCGGGAGCAAATGTGATGAATGGTCGGGTTGCTTCCATTTGTCTTGACGGATCAACCTATTCAGGCTGGTTTTCAAATACCTTCAGGATGAAGGACAGAAAAATTAAGGAATACCTCATTTTTGTAAATAATTCGAAATTATGCGCTAACTGAACATAATGAGTCGGGAGAACTGCCTGGTTCTTTGTGTGCCTAAAGCAGCGTGATTAGAATCAGTTATTTGCCATTAAAACTTTGATTATCAATTAATATAAACTAAAAATATTCATCGTGTTCACATTAGAAACCAGAATTGATGTTCGTTCTGACGAGTTCAGAAAAAACAGGGAAGATTTTTTAAAACTACTGACTGAGTTCAGAAAAATTACCGCAGACAATACCCGCGGTGGACCGGAAAAGTTTATCCAGTTGCACAAATCGAGAGGCAAACTGCTTGCCCGCGAACGGATTGACAAATTGGTTGATCCCAACACTCCGTTTCTTGAATTGTCGCCACTGGCTGCTTTCAATATTTTTGACAACGAGCATCCTTCAGCCGGAATAGTCACCGGAATTGGTGTGATACACGGGCACGAAACCGTCATCATAGCCAACGATGCTACGGTAAAAGGCGGTACTTACATAAAGGAAACCATCAAGAAACACCTTCGTGCCCAGGAGATTGCAATGGAAAACCACCTTCCCTGTGTGTACATGGTGGATTCCGGCGGAGTCTTTCTGCCTGAGCAGGCCAATGTTTTTGCTGACCGTGATCACTTTGGAAGGTTTTTTTATAACCAGGCGCAGCTTTCGGCAATGGGAATCCCCCAGATAGCTATAGTGATGGGAATGTGTACTGCAGGCGGGGCTTACGTTCCGGCTATGAGCGATGAAACCATCATTGTGAAAAAACAAGGCACCATCTACCTTGGAGGTCCGCCGCTGGTGAAGGCTGCTACCGGTGAGGTGGTTACACCCGAAGAGCTCGGCGGTGGTGAAGTGCATACCTCTATTTCCGGTGTGGCCGATCATCTGGCCGAAAACGATACCCACGCCATCCAGATCTGTCGCAACATTTTCAGGAATATTGAGAGAAAACCCCGTCAGGTACTTGATATTTCAACGGTTGAAGAACCTCTGTATGATCCGGAAGAGCTCTATGGCATTGCTCCTGTTGACCTTCGCAAGATCGTTGACCCGCGCGAGATCATCATGCGCATCGTGGATGGTAGTAAGTTTCATGAATTCAAGGAGAAATACGGACAAACACTGGTTACCGGCTTTGCAAGGATCATGGGTTTTCCGGTGGGCATCCTGGCCAACAATGGAATACTTTTCTCGGAGTCATCACTCAAAGGTGCGCATTTCATCGAGTTGTGCACTTCACGTAAAATACCTTTGCTCTTCCTGCAAAATATTGCAGGTTTTATTGTCGGAAAAGAGTTTGAGCGAAAAGGGATTGCCAAGGACGGTGCCAAACTGGTTCATGCAGTGGCCAATGCCAATGTTCCCAAATTTACGGTAATCTTTGGTGGTTCATTTGGAGCCGGAAACTACGGAATGGCCGGCCGTGCCTATAATCCAAGGTTGCTCTTCATGTGGCCGAATGCCAAAATATCAGTGATGGGCGGAAACCAGGCTGCTGGTGTGCTCGTTACGGTAAAACAGGATCAATATGCCGCCAAAGGAAAAGAAATGCCACAGGATGAAGTTGATGCACTGCGCAAAAGCATCATTGAGAAATATGACGAGGAAGGATCGGCCTATTTCAGCACTGCCCGTCTCTGGGACGATGGCATTATTGATCCGGCCGACACGCGGAACATCATCGCAATGGGAATATCCATGTCGCTCAACCGGCAGTTTGCCGACCAGAAATTCGGGGTGTTCAGGATGTAATCATTTTTCAAATGCTGAAAACAAGTATGAAAACTTACATTAATATTGATTTTGAGCTAAATGGCACAGTAGGAACTGTCTGGCTTAACCGCCCCGACAAACACAATGCCATGAATGCTGAGATGATCGCCGAGATCATCGACATTTTCGAAGCACTGAACGACAATCCGGAGGTAAAAATAGTGGTGCTCAGAGGTCGTGGAAAGTCCTTCTGTGCAGGTGCCGATCTGAACTACATGAAAGGTATCGCCGAATTCGGATTCGACGAAAACTATCAGGACAGCCTGAAGCTGGCGCGGGCTTTCAATGTGATTTACACCTGTCAAAAGCCGGTGATTGCCGTAGTGCAGGGAGCTGCCATCGGCGGGGCCAACGGACTGCTTGCTTCCTGTGATTTTGTTTACTGCACCGAAGATACGAAATTTGCTTTTGCTGAAGTAAAACTGGGTATTGTTCCTGCTACCATTTCACCCTATATTGTCAAACGCATCGGCGAATTTGCAGCACGCGATCTGATGCTCACCGGACGCAGGTTTACCGGAAAAGAAGCAGAACATTTCCGACTGGTAAATAAATCTCTTCCCGCCGGGGAAATTGAAGAACAGGTAAATACTACTGTCAGCCAGTTACTGACCAGCGGACCTCAGGCCATGAAAGCCTGTAAACAGCTTATTTATGATCTTTACAACAAGCTGACTTTTGACGAATCCATTGATTATTCGGCACGGCTGATTGCCACGTTGCGGGCATCTGCCGAAGGGCAGGAAGGAATGGCATCATTTCTCGAAAAACGGCCACCGGAATGGACAAAAAAGATTTAATACAAAAATATGATGACTAAAAAACAGATAAAATTCAGCCTGATATACCGCGATATGTGGCAATCTTCCGGAAAGTACGTTCCAAGGGTTGACCAGTTGAAAAAGATAGCTCCCGTGATTATTGACATGGGTTGCTTTTCACGCATCGAAACCAATGGTGGCGCTTTTGAGCAGGTCAATCTGCTTTATGGTGAAAACCCAAATAATGCGGTGCGCGAATGGACCAAACCTTTTAACGAAGCCGGTATTCAGACCCACATGCTCGAACGTGCGCTCAATGGCATCCGCATGTTCCCTGTTCCTGCCGATGTGCGACATCTTATGTTCAGGGTAAAAAAAGCACAGGGTACCAATATTGCCCGCTCGTTCTGCGGTTTAAACGATCCCCGCAATCTTGAACTTTCGATCAAATACGCAAAGGAAGCCGGGATGATTTCCCAGGCAGCTCTTTCAATCACCCATTCTGCCATACATACTGTGGATTACTATATGGGTATCGTTGACAAGGCTATCGAATTTGGTGCTGATGAGATATGCCTGAAAGATATGGCCGGTATAGGACGACCGGCAACACTCGGTAAGCTGGTAAAATCCATCAAGCAGCGGTATCCTGAAACAGTAGTCCAGTACCACGGCCATTCAGGTCCAGGGTTTTCGGTTGCTTCCATGCTCGAAGTTGCAAGAGCCGGTGCTGATTACGTGGATGTGGCAATGGAACCCCTCTCGTGGGGAATGGTTCACCCTGATGTGATAACCATCCAGAGTATGCTGAAAGATGACGGTTTCGATGTTCCCGAAATCAATATGAAAGCTTATATGGAAGCCCGGCACCTTACCCAGCGTTTTATTGACGATTTTCTGGGCTATTTTATTGATCCGAAAAACCGTTATCTCTCTTCCTTATTGGTCAAATCAGGCTTACCCGGCGGGATGATGGGCAGCCTTATGGCCGACCTTAAAGGCGTCCACCAGGGTATAAATATGTCGCTGAAAGCAGCAGGTAAACCTGAACTCAATGAAGATGAACTGCTGGTAAAACTTTTCGACGAAGTGGCCTACGTCTGGCCAAAACTTGGATATCCGCCACTTGTAACGCCATTCAGCCAGTATGTGAAAAATGTGGCATTGCTCAATATTGTTCAACTTGCCAAAGGAGAAGCACGCTATTCGATGATGGACGAAAACACCTGGGCCATGATCCTTGGCCGTGCAGGTAAGCTCCCCGGTGAGCTGGCACCGGAAATTGTCGAAATGGCAAAACAGCAAAAACGTGAGTTTTATACCGGTAATCCACAGGACCTTTACCCGGATGTGCTCGACAAATATCGCAGTGAAATGATTGAAAAAGGATGGGACCTGGGTGAAAACGAAGAAGAACTTTTTGAATTTGCCATGCACGAAACCCAATACCGGGATTTTAAATCAGGACTTGCCAAAAAACGATTTGAAGAAGAAGTCGAAAAAGCCAGATCCAAAACATCAACAAAAACTACTATAGCCGTGAACGAAAAACCATCAATAAATCGAAATTCCTACAGCAAAGAGAAAGTGGATTATCCCGTCGCCATGATTGCCTATTTGCTTTACAGCTTCAGCGAAAAGCCAACCGACACTGACCAGAATGCTATCCGGCAAAACAATGTCTGGTCAGCAATCGGCTACTGGCGAAACCAGAAAACCATTCATCTGCTTTACGACAACCAAACCATTCCCGTGATTGTCAATAAAAATTTCAGAGGAGATTATTACTTTGGATTCAACGGGTTTGAAACCACTGCAAAACTTCTTCACCTGGGGAATGCAGAAGTGGATTTCAGGATCGACGACCAGTCATATACAGCGACCATTTCAGCAGGACAGGAAGGGATGGCCAGGGTAGTCATTAATAACAGTGAATTTCAGATGATGCGGACTGACCTGCTTGAACAACGGCTGAAGGCTGCTTCGGATGAAGATACTCTTGCTGCCGGTGAAAATAAAATCTTTTCTCCATTGCCGGGGAGGGTTTTCAAAATTAATGTGAAGGAAGGCGATGCGGTTTCAAAGGGAGACATTCTGTTAGTGATTGATGCCATGAAAATGGAAAATAATATCCTGGCTAAAAAAGATGCTACCGTGAAGAAAATCCTGGTTGCACTTCATGACATGGTTGACTCTTCCGCCGTACTTATCGAACTGGAATAATCATCTGAAAAAAATAATAAAAATGAACTTCGAACTGACTGAAGAACAAAAAATGATCCGTGACACTGTCCGGGATTTTGCCGAGCGTGAAATCAGGCCGGTAGCCAAAGAACTGGACGAAAAAGCCACGTTTTCGGAAGAATTGACAAAAAAAATGGGTGATCTTGGGCTTTTCGGGATGTATTTGCCCGAAAAATATGGTGGTCAGGGACTTGATACGCTTTCCTATATCATTGCTGTAGAAGAACTTGCCCGCATTGACGGAAGTCAGGCAGCGACACTGGCTGCACATAACTCATTGGGAATTGGTCCGCTTTACTATTACGGGACTGAAGAACAGAAAATGAAATACCTGCCCCCTCTTTGCACAGGTGAAGCACTGTGGGGTTTCGGACTTACCGAACCTGAGGCCGGCTCCGACTCAAGGGGATCAAAAACCACTGCCGTGCTTGAAGGCAATGAATGGGTAATCAACGGTTCAAAAATTTTTATTACCAACGGTTCGGCTGATATTTCCGTAGGTTCTGCCGTGCAGGTTGTAACCAGAGTTTTTGAAGATGGTAAAAAAGAATATTCTACCATTATTGTTGAAAAAGGAACACCGGGATTTACACGTATGCCTATGCACGGCAAAATGATGTGGCGCGCTTCGGATACAGCACAGCTTTATTTCGACAACTGCCGTGTTCCGAAGGAAAATTTGCTGGGGAAAGTGGGAGAGGGGTCACACATCATGTTGTCAACACTCGACAACGGAAGGCTCTCCATAGCAGCTATGGGACTTGGTGCTGCCCAGGGAGCTTTCGATCTGGCCATACAATATGCGAAGGAGAGAAAACAATTTGGGAAACCGATCTCTAAATTTCAGGTCAATGCGTTCAAGCTGGCTGATATGGCAATGAAAATTGAGCATGCACGCTGGTTTCTTTATCGTACCTGCTGGCTGAAAGACAACAATAAACCTTTTGGAAAAGAAGCGGCAATGGCCAAACTTTATTGTTCTGAGATTGCCAGAGAGGTGGCTGATGAAGCGGTACAGATACATGGCGGATACGGTCTGATGAAAGATTACGATGTCGAACGTATTTTCAGGGATCAGCGCCTGCTGCAAATTGGCGAAGGAACTTCGGAAATTCAGCGGCTGGTCATCTCACGCCATTTAGGATTATAAACCAACGTTTTTGTGATGTCGAAAAACAACAACGGTAACCTGCCAGCAAGCCTGAACCTCAACGTGCGCGGATTGAAAACATCGGCAACGCTGGCCATTAATGAGGTCAGCAGGCAGCTTGTCAGCCAAGGGAAAGAGGTGTACAGATTAGGATTGGGACAATCGCCATTTCCGGTTCCCCAAGTTGTAGTTAAAGCATTACAGGAAAATGCTTTTCAGAAAGATTATCTGCCTGTAAAAGGACTTCCTGAGCTCAGAGCGACCATTGCAGAATTTAACCGCAAAGCTCATGGTTTAAACTCTACTGCCGAAGATGTAATTATCGGTCCGGGTTCCAAGGAATTGATTTTTCTTTTGCAGATGGTGTATTATGGTGACTTAGTTATTCCAACTCCGAGTTGGGTTTCTTATTCGCCGCAGGCACAGATCATTGGAAGGCCGGTATCATGGGTGCCCACCTATGAAAAGGACAAATGGATGCTTACCCCCGAAAAGCTGGATATCATTTGTCGTGCTGATCCTGAGCGTCCGCGTGTAGTGATTTTAAACTATCCCAATAATCCCACCGGTGCCACTTATACGCTGGCGCAACTCAGAGAAATTGCACGCGTAGCCCGAAAACACAAAGTGATTCTGGTATCGGATGAAATTTACGGACTTTTGCATCACCGAGGTCAGCATGTTTCTATTTCAAGATTTTATCCCGAGGGTACTATTCTCAGCAGTGGTTTGAGCAAATGGTGCGGTGCCGGAGGCTGGCGGCTCGGAACTTTCACCTTCCCATCATCCATGCGTTGGCTGCTCAATGCAATGGCAACCGTAGCCAGTGAAACCTATACTGCTACTTCTGCTCCTATCCAATATGCGGCAATTACTGCATTTCAGGGTGGTCAGGAAATTGAAAATTATCTCCTGTTCACCAGAAAAATTCTTGGGTCTCTTGGAAGGTTCATTGCCCAATCGCTTCAAAAAAACAACATCACATTGCCCAATCCTGAAGGTGGATTTTATCTGTTTCCCAACTTCGGATATTATCGGGAAAAACTCATTAGGAAAGATATTTATACTTCTGTGGAGATGTGCGATGTCATTCTGAAAGAAACTGGCGTGGCTATGCTGCCGGGAAGAGATTTTGGTCGTCAGCCCGAAGAACTTACTGTAAGAATGGCTTATGTGGATTTTGATGGGGACAAAGCATTGCAGGCAGCAATGGCACTTTCACCGGATAAGCCGCTTACAGAGCGATTTTTAAATGAATACTGCGGTAAGATGATCCGTTCAGTTAATCTGATTAATGACTGGTTTTTATCACTTTAATTTACATCATAAAAATCTTTGAAAATGGACGAAAAGGAAAAAGTAGAAATTAAGCCATTCACCAATGGCCCCTACATGGTATCAGGGAAATTTAAACTGCTTGATGCCAAAGGAAATGAAGTGAACACCACCAACCCAACCTATCTCTGCCGTTGCGGTCATTCCAAAACCAAGCCTTTCTGCGACGGGTCTCACAGAACAGTTGGCTGGAAAGAATAAAGGAACAATTTTCGAATAGCTTTAATAAGTCTTTGTTTTCAGATTATAAACGTTTCAAAGACAACGCAGACTTTTGAATCAGCAACGTAATTAAAACCTGAGATGATGAAAAATCTTCCACTCTGGCATCCTGACCCCGAAACTATGAGGCAGACGCAGATGTATGAATTTCTGCAGAATGCCTGTAAAAAATTCAGTCTGAAAGAACCAACCTACGGCGCTTTGCACGAATGGAGCGTGATACATCCGGAGGAGTTTTGGGGAGAATTCTGGGAGTACTCCGGAATCATACATTCAAAAAAGCCGTTCAGGGTTGTGGACGATCCGCATAAAATGCCCGGTGCAAGATGGTTTGAAGGCGCCAGGATGAATTTTGCTGAAAATCTTTTGCAATACCGGGGAGATAAAACAGCCATTATCTTCAGGGGCGAAAACGGAGCCGACAGACGGCTGTCGCAGAAAGAGCTTTACCTTGAAGTTGCACGTATTGCAGATGGTTTGCGCCGTTTAGGTGTTGGTGCGGGTGACAGGGTTGCCGGTTTTCTTCCGAACATTCCCGAAGCTGTAATCGCGATGCTGGCGGCTGCTTCCATTGGAGCTGTCTGGTCTTCATCATCTCCTGATTTTGGCATAAAAGGCGTTTTGGACCGCTTTACCCAGATTGAACCACGGGTTATTTTTGCAGCAGATGGATATTTTTACAACGGAAAACGTTTCGATTCGCAGGAAAAACTTAAGGGAATCCTGGAAAAACTTCCTTCTGTTGAGCAGGTGGTTATGGTTGATTTTACCGGAAACTGTAATACCGAAACCATACCCGGTGCAAAGGATTTTAAGGACTTTGGCCGGAAAAATTACAGTGAATTGAATTTCGAACAACTTCCTTTCGATCACCCGTTGTATATCATGTATTCGTCAGGCACTACCGGACTTCCCAAAAGTATTGTGCATTCAGCCGGAGGAACACTTATTCAGCATTTAAAAGAGCTCCGCCTGCACTGTGATTTGAAGCAGGACGATACCATCTTTTATTATACCACCTGTGGCTGGATGATGTGGAACTGGGTGGTAAGCAGCCTTGCAACGGGTGCCACGCTGGTTTTATTCGATGGAAATCCGTTTTATCCCTCACCGGATGCTCTGCTGCGCATGGCTGATGAACTGGAAATAACCATCTTTGGAACCAGTGCCAAATACATTGCTTCGCTCGAAGAAGCCGGCGTCAGACCAAAGGAGATTTCAGATTTTCCAAAATTAAAGGTTATTACCAGCACCGGTTCACCGCTGACCAACGAGAGCTTTGAATATGTTTACCGTGAATGGAAAAACAATGTTCAGCTTTCTTCGATTTCGGGCGGAACTGATATCATATCCTGTTTTGTACTTGGTAACCCGCTGTTGCCGGTTTACCGGGGCGAAATACAATGCAGCGGGCTGGGTATGGATGTGGATTGTTTTGATGAAAACGGAAAATCCCTTGTCGGAGAAAAAGGGGAGCTGGTTTGCAAAACAGCTTTTCCTTCTATGCCGGTGTATTTTTGGAATGACCCCGATGGTAAAAAATACCACAAAGCCTATTTTGAAGTCTTTGAAAATGTCTGGCATCACGGCGATTACGTGGTCATAAGCGAACACGGCGGAATAACCATGTACGGCCGGTCTGATGCCACACTGAATCCGGGTGGAGTGCGCATTGGAACTGCTGAAATATACAATGTTGTGGAAAATATGGCAGAAGTGGCCGATTCGGTTATCGTCGGGCAGCAGTGGCATGGTGATGAGCGGGTGGTGCTTTTTGTCAAACTGCATTCAGGTTATGAACTTGATGATGCCCTGGTGGCAAAAATCAAACAACTTATCCGCACCAACTGTAGCCCAAGGCATGTGCCGGCTGTCATTATGCAGGTGAATGACGTGCCTTATACCCTCAACGGAAAGAAAGTGGAAGTAGCTGTGAAGAAAATCATCCACGGCGAAGAAGTGCTCAACCGTGATGCACTAAAAAATCCCGAATCCCTCGGTCAGTTCGTCGGCATTCTGAATCAATAATAGTAGAAAAGGTAAATAAAGTCATATAAACCAACACACCAAAAATCATGAATTATCCAAAAAAAGTCGTTATTGGCGACATCACCGTAAGAGATGGATTTCAGCACGAGGAAATATTTATCCCTACCGAAGCCAAACTTTGGATGCTGGAACAATTGATCCTTGCAGGATTCAAACACCTCGAAGTCACCAACCTCGGCAATCCGAAAGGTATGCCCCAGTTTAAAGATGCCGATGAGCTGTTCAGGATGATACGAAACAGCAAACGGGTGAAACATCTCATCAATGACGTGGTACTGACGGCCATCACCATTCGCGAACGTTCGATTGAACGCGCCATTATTGCCAAAAAGGAAGGATACGGCCCCGACCGGATTTTGCTGATGGTTTCGACCAGTGAATCTCATCAGATAAAAAATTCAGGCATTAGTTTGGCCGAATACTGGAAAATGAGTGAAGAATGGGTAAAAAAAGCACTGGATGCCGGTTTGAAAGTTAACGGAACAGTAAGTACAATCTGGGGTTGTCCGATTGAAGGCCCGACCGAAATGTCAAAAGCCATTGAGTTTACCAAACGCTGGTTTGATATCGGTGCTACTGATGTTGAACATGCTGATCACGATGGCTCTGCATCCCCCGACAGGGTGTACAAATATTTCTCCATGCTGCTCGACGCAGTGGATAATCCACACAAACAAATTGCCCATTTCCATACTACGCGGGGCTGGGGACTTGCCAATGTACTGGCTGCACTCCAGGCAGGAATGACCAATTTCGAATCTTCGATGGGTGGTATCGGCGGACAGCCTGCCAATTTTGTAGATCGGGTACCTGTGGCCGGAACCGGGGATTATTATTATAAAGACCCCTCGCTGGCAGGATTGGTTTCGACAGAAGACATGGTTGTGATGATGGATGAAATGGGTATTGAAACCGGACTGGATGTGGATAAAATTCTGGAAATCGGCAATGTGCTCGAACGTATTGTCGGTCGGAGATTAAGGTCTGAATCCATCAAGTCAGGAAGAATACCTAAATCCTTGTCAGGACGAAAGTAGGGAAATGTCTTCGCGAAAGTCCCCGATGTGGGTAATCACTATTATGGCCTGATTAGGTTTGGTTAAACTGACAAACTCTCCATATCATTTGACATTTGAACCATCGGGGAATCAAAAAATTATCCGGTTACCTGCTGATACGGTTTGATTCTTTTTTGGAGACTTTGAATTTTTTAATTCAGTGCAAAAAGTTTTACCAAATCAAAACCTTTGCGGAGTTTCCTGATCATTCACCATGAAATGATTCTGTTGGCTGAATTAAAATCATGAAACGATCGCCCATCATCAACATTCTGTCAAATCCGTTTTTCCTGGCTTTTGTTTTTATCCTGCCTGCCATCATTTATTTCTAATTTTCCATTCTGGTTTACGAATCCCGTACTTTACAGAGAAATGCTTCCTGAAAATATTATAATCATGTATAATGATTTGAACAGTGATGTAAAAGTGAAAGCAATCCGTGCCAGGCAGAACAATATTGGCAGAGCTGCCATCTTCATTGAAAATCCCGTTGAAATAGTTGACCAGTTTAACCTTCCGGGTCAGTTCTCCCAAATGAACAATTTGTTTATCGGAGATGCCAGTGCCGACGGTATGAAGGAAATTAACATAAACTATAAGCACCGCAATAAAAGGGACAAATCAGGCGCGATTTTGAAATAAAGGTACCGAAAATCACAAAACTGATTAAGGATAATGGGGGAATGAATAGAAGAGATTCTCACAGAGTTTGAATAGAAAAGCCTTACTTCGTGTTTTTTGCGTGTTTTTTTCTCTCTGTGGTCTTTGCGTTAAAATTCCCCTGTTAGCCATCATTACTTGGTTACCAAGGCGCTGATTTATTTCACACAGAGGGCGCAAACGAGAAACAAAATGAGCATTGACTTTTTATGCACTGCACCTTTTACCTGAAAATGATGAGGTTGTTTTTTACATTAAGTTAAGAAGTTATACCAGTCATTGAAAGCATATTCTGCTTCAAATGTTTTCCATCATTATCATAAAATTTAAAACCCATACCGATTTAACGCTGAGTGCATAAGGTTCGGAAGTTGCAGCAGGTAATAGCGGGGAAATTAATTGGAAAGAACAATGTGATTGTTTTCAATGATACAGTATTGTATGATGCTATCAAACAATTTTGTATTTTTGTATCAAACAAAATCTTTTTTTATGATACTTGAGAGTACACTTAAAAAAGTTATTGAGCAGCAGCGATCACTGTTAAACCAAAAAGATCAGGGATTGAAACGGGAACTTGTGCCGGCGACAAAAAGCCTGTCGTCGCATGCACTAATCATATCCGGAATAAGAAGATGCGGGAAAAGCACGCTTCTATTGCAGATGCTGAATGGTATGCCTCCTGAAACCAGTTTTTTCTTAAATTTTGATACACCTCAGTTGTATGGATTTTCAGCAAACGATTTTACCCGGTTGGACAATATTATATCCGGTTCTGGCGTATCCGTGCTGTTTTTCGATGAGATACAAATGGTAGTGGGATGGGAAATGTATGTCCGGCAGAAACTGGATGAAGGTTTTAAAGTCATTGCTACCGGATCGAATGCATCAATGCTGAGTATGGAATTGGGTTCCCGTCTGACCGGCAGACATATTACGCAGGAACTTTATCCATTCTCTTATTCTGAGTTTTTAAGATTTCGAAAAATAACAGCTTCAGCCGACAGCTTGTCAGTTTATATGAATCTGGGGGGGTTTCCTGAATATTTGAAAAATGAGGATGTTGAGCAACTGATAATGCTTTACGATGATATCCTTGTGCGGGATATTGTGGCGAGATATAATATTAAAGATGCTGTTGGTCTTAAACGCCTCGCCAATTTTCTTATAGCCAATATCGGCAACCGTGTAACAGCCACAAAACTTAAGCAGCCTCTCTCAATCGGGGCCACCAGTACAGTGCTCAACTGGTTGTCACATCTTGAATTATCCTACTTATTCGGGTTTTTACCCATGTTCAGCTATTCTGCCAAAGCACAGTTGATCAATCCACGCAAACTGTATGCAATCGATACCGGACTTGTCAACGCATTGTCGGTAAGCAAGTCGGAAGATAAAGGCAGGAAACTCGAGAATATGGTGTATGTACATTTAAGAAGACAATATTCAGAGCTCTACTATTTTGATGACAAGGGAGAATGTGATTTTGTTGCTTTTAAGAATGGCCATCCGGAAAAACTGGTACAGGTTTGTTTAGAACTTAATGCAGATAATGTCGATCGTGAAGTGAAAGGACTGACTGCGGCCATGAACTTTTTTGATATTGATAAGGCTTCCATTGTAACCTTTACCGATTCCGACAGTATTGACACAAATGGCCTTACAATTGAAGTCATTCCCGCTTATTCGTTTTTGTGCAGAGGGAATGAATAGGAGGTTTTTACTGGTTTCCACCGATTTGTTGCACAAAAAGGCCGGGTATTGCATCTTTCATTAAACACAATTTTTTGCTCATTAAGCGATTCTCAGAATTAACTGTATTTTCCAATAAACTGCATTGATTTATATTCATACGAAAAACACGAATAGTTGGAAAACTATTCTTATTCATGCGCCCTGCAGCCATTTGGTGCGGGGTATTTTTTTAGCTGGTCAGTTATC
>ERZ795053.3444-NODE-3444-length-17989-cov-9.526151_pt1 | contig 17989 bp, 14 predicted proteins | sample MGYA00375137_ERZ795053 | MGnify/ENA primary metagenome ERZ795053 (study PRJEB30182, sample SAMN05720284) | activated sludge metagenome | isolation source: Anaerobic digester | place: Hong Kong | collected 2014-12-17 ...
GGCTAAAGCCATATTCTTTTTTCATTTTTATCTATGGGCTAAAGCCCATAGCAATTGATAAAATTGAAAATTTAAACAGTTGCTAAGAATTTGTTTTTCTACTTTAGCTCTTCTTCCAGAAACTTCTCAAGCGATTCAACCGGAATGCGTTTAGCAATAATCTTTTTGTTCTTGTCCAAAACGTAAATTATTGGCGTGCTGTAAATATCGTATAGCTTGTGGTAGTTCGAAACCCGGGTTGGGTCCCAAACGTTTATCCAACTCAGCTGTTTGCTGTTAATGTATTCTTTCCACTTGTCAATTTCGCCCTGCGTGTAGATGGCGTAAACCTCAAAACCGCTGTCCTTGTATTTTTTGTACAAATCGTTAAGAACTGGTGTTACTTTTTTACAGTGGCTACAGCCTGGTTCCCAGAAGTAAACAATGGTAACTTTTGCATTTATTGCATGTAGCTCATGGGCTGTATTGTTAAAATCCTTCAAGTTCAGGTTTGGTGCAACCTGGCCAATTAAGTTTGGTTTCAAATCCGAAACCCTTTCCTGAATCTTTTGCTTAATTTCATCCGAAATCCAATCAACGTCACCTGAAAGGTAGTACTTTTCAGCAATGTATACGAAAACAGCGTCCATACCCATTATCTGCGATGCTTGAAACTTGGTAAGCAGATGCGAAACAACGTACTGAAACATTCTCTTGTTCTCTTTGGTTGTGTCTAGAATTCGGGCAACGTACTTTGTAAGCGTATCGGGAACGGGAAGCAGAACGCGGTCGAAGTATGTGTCGAGCCGTCCGAGGAAGAAAGGTGTGCGAATTAACCGGTCATCGGTTAGGTCAACATTGTCAAAAAAGTGCTCCTGGTTGTAGCGGTAGCCCATTATCCAGCGCAGCGAGTCGGGATTCGATACATCGGCAGGAATTTCAAATTCCGGAATATCAACAGGTTTCAACGACTTTATGATGGTTGCAAGAAAGGTTCCCTCGTTATCAACAATTAGGTTATCCCAGTACTCCTTTACCTGCTTGTCGAGCAGGTTTATTTCTTCCATGGTAGCCTTCTCCAGCGAGTCGCCCTCCGTTGTATTTTGAATCTGGTCGCGAAGTTCAGCCATGCGTTGCTGCTTCTCTCCCATAAATCGCTGGTAGTTGGCAAAAGCAGTATTCTCGGGCGAGTTTGTAAACTCCAGGTCGTCAATAAGGTTTTCGAAGCTGGTTTTTACACCAAACTGCTGGTTGTCGCCCACAAGTATGTCGAAATAGGTGCGCTCGGGAAGAATAATGAGGTACATTCCGCCATCGAGCAGGGAATCGCCCTCAAAAACACCAACTCCGCTGGAATTCACAAATGTTGTGTCGGCAACATACTTCTTGTCGCCAAGGTGATAGCCAAGCATAATGGTGGTGTCCTTAACCCCATCAACATTCACTTCAATTCGGTAACCTTTTTTATTCTCGCTATTTCTGCTTTGGGCACATGCGGTGAATTGCATAAACAGGCTGGTAATCAGTAAAAAGAAAATTGTTCTCATGGTATATTTTTCTTTGTTTCTTTAAATTATTCAACTAAAAAAGCACTCAAAAGTAAAAAATAACTTCTTTGGTTCACTATTTTGCGACATTGTTTTCAACAAACGGCGTGCCTTTTTGTTAAAGCAGGAAACAACAATTCTATATGCATTCGTTAAATCGCCTTTCGTCCGAAACTAGCCCATACTTACTTCAACACGCAACAAACCCGGTGAACTGGTTCGCCTGGGGCGATGAAGCCTTTGAAACTGCGAAACGTGAAAACAAGCTCATGCTAATTAGCGTTGGTTACAGCAGCTGCCACTGGTGCCACGTAATGGAGAGGGAGGTTTTTTCAAACCAGCAGGTAGCGGAATTTATGAACGACCATTACGTTTGTGTTAAAGTCGACAGAGAAGAACGCCCCGATGTTGACCAGATATACATGAACGCAGTTCAAATAATTACGCGTTCGGGTGGCTGGCCCCTGAATTGTTTCACTACGCCCGAAGGCAAGCCGGTTTTTGGTGGCACGTATTTTCCAAAGGAATCGTGGATGGATATTCTAAAAGGGTTGAACGAAACATGGCAGAATGAGCCAGAACGCGTTATAGAGGTTGCCGAGGAGTTAACCCAGGGCGTTAGGCAAACCCAAATTGTTAGCAAGCAGAATGAAGAAGGAAAAATATCGGTTCGCAATCTTAAGGAATACGTTGAAAACTGGACTCGATACTTCGACTCTCGATTTGGGGCTCATAAGGGCGCACCAAAATTTCCTATGCCCGGCTCGCTCAGTTTCCTTCTACAGTATGCAAAGTTTTTCGCCGATGAGAAAATTTTTGACCACTTGAAGTTAACCCTTGGAAAAATTGTTCAGGGAGGAATATACGACCACATTGGCGGAGGTTTCTTTCGCTACTCGGTTGACGAGCGCTGGGATGTACCCCACTTTGAGAAGATGCTCTACGATAATGTGCAACTTATTGGCTTGTACAGCTCTGCATACGAGCACTATAAGAACGATTACTATAAAAATGCGGTTTACCAAACCATTGAGTTCTTGCGGCGTGAGTTACGTTCTCCTGAGGGTGGATTCTACAGCGCCATCGATGCAGACAGTGAAGGCGAGGAGGGGAAGTTCTACACTTGGAGCAAAGGGGAAATAGAGAATATACTAGGCGGAAACGCCGAAATTTTTTCTGTAGCCTACGGAATATCTGCTGCTGGTAACCACCTAGGGAAAAATGTTATACAGGTAGCCGCTTCGGCAAGGGAAACAGCCTGCGTTTTTGCTCTTTCAGAGCAGGATGTTGTAAAATCACTCGATGATTCTAGGGCCAAACTATTCAACGCCAGAGCTGTTCGTCCTCGTCCGGTTACCGACGATAAGATAATCCTTTCGTGGAATGCGCTGGCGGTAACTTCGCTGGTAAAAGCTTACCAGGTTTTTAACGAGCCATCGTTTCTGAACGATGCAGTTTCGTGCATACAATTTATTGAAAATAAACTGTTTACTACCGACGGTACTTTGAACCGAATTCACTGCAAAGGGAAAACTTCTGTACCGGGTTTTTTAGACGATTATGCTTTTCTAATTCAATCGTACATAGCGCTTTACCAAACTACATTCAACGAAATTTACATTGAGAAAGCGCACTCTCTTACCCAAAAAACCATCGATAACTTCTACTGTTCCAGCACAGGAATGTTTTACTACAGCAAGTCGGAGCACGACAACCTTATTACCCGAAAAATGGAGATTACCGATGGCGTTATTCCTTCTTCAACTGCAGTTATGGCCGAAAACCTGCTGGTTTTAAGTGTTTACTTCAGGGATAGCAAGCTACACGAAATGGCAAGCCAAATGCTGGCAAATATGAGAAACGAACTTGTAAAGGGTGGCCCTTACGTGTTCAAATGGGCAGAGGTTTACATGAAGCTTTTTGCTGAACCGATTGAGGTTCTGACATCAGGACAAAACGCAGCCGCCATTCAGCAGGAAATTGCATCGGGGAGTAATTTCCCATTTCTGGTTCCAGCAGTTTACAGTAACGAAACGAAGCTTCCCATTGCTGAGTACCCAGTTAACGATGGAGAGATAAAACTCTGTTTTAGGCAAGCATGCCAGAAACCATCCAAGGATGTTTCAGAGGTAATTTCATTCATTAATGAGCAAAGAGTTAATGGCTAGCCCTTCCCTGTAAATTCTTCCTCAATAAGTGCAGGGCAAATTTTTTGCAAACAAATTCATATATTTGTCACTGCTTAAGTTATTGCTATGCTACGAATTGCCGTTGATTTCGATGGAACCATTGTAGAAAACCAGTTTCCTGCCATTGGTAAACCTATGCTTTTTGCTTTCGAAACGCTTAAAGCTTTACATGAAAAAGGTTTTCGGCTAATTCTGTGGACTGTTCGTACCGGCGCCGAGCTGGAGCAGGCAGTAGATTTCTGTAAACAGAACGGTGTTGAATTCTACGCGGTTAACCGAAATTATCCAGAGGAGGTGCTCGATGGCGAAACCTCTCGTAAAATTGAGGCTGATATTTTTATCGATGATAGAAATCTGGGCGGGTTCCCGGGCTGGAGCAACGTATGGCAACATTTTTTCCCCGAGAACCAAAACGTTAGCATGGAGAAAAAAGCCCTCAAAAATTTGGGGAAACGCTCCCTGTTACAAAAAATATTTTTCAGAAATAGAAAGTAGATGAAAGAATTCTTCTCCCTTTGGTTGCTTGTAGCTTCAGTATTTGCAACTTTTTTTTCCTCGTGTACAAACGGTAAAAACCCCGGAACTGCAACTAAATCACCAACTAAAGAAACCCTGCATTTAGTCCGCATCACGTATCCAATTAATGGAACTATGATTGATTTGGCTGATGTGGTTAACGTTGAGATTTCATTTTTAACCGATTCAATTACTCCCGATTCGGTGATTCTATTTGTTGGGAATAACAAGGTTGGCCCATTTGAGGGCAAGTCATTTGCATTGTCAACTAATGATTTTAAGGTAGGAACGCATCAAATTCGTGCGGCTGCCTGGTACCGTGGTGAAAGACAAACGGCTTCGGTTGCTGTTAAGGTAAAATCGAACATTATTCCCAGCAAGCTATCGTACAGAATAGTAAACACTTTCCCGCACGATATGCAAGCTTACACCCAAGGTTTATTCTTTTTTGATGGTAATTTAATTGAAAGTACCGGACAAAAAGGGGAGTCGAGCTTGCGGCGGGTTGAACTGAAAACCGGAAAGGTTCTTCAAAGTGTAAACCTTGAACGACAGTATTTTGGCGAGGGCGCCACTCTTTTCAACGATAAAATTTACCAGCTTACCTGGACATCCCGAAAGGGATTTGTTTACGATGCAAAAACGTTTAGCCTAATTCACTCATTCGATTACCCAACCCAGGGTTGGGGATTGGTACGATATAACGACAATCTAATCATGAGCGATGGCTCCAACATCCTGTACATTGTGGAACCTGAGTCCTTCACCGAAATTTCAAGGCTTGAAGTGTACGATAATAACGGCCCCGTTTACCAGCTAAACGAGCTGGAACTCATAAACGGTAAGGTTTGGGCAAATGTTTACCAAACCGATAAGGTTGCTATTATCGATCCGGAAACAGGAATTGTACTTTCCTACGTTGATTTCTCTGGGCTTCTGACCGAGGCTGATATACACCGACGGATAGATGTTTTAAACGGTATAGCCTGGGATGAAAAGGGGAACAGGCTTTTTGTTACCGGAAAATACTGGCCAAAACTCTTCGAGGTGGAGGTATACTAAGCCCTATTTTTTGCAAAAAACATTGTACTTAAAAATACAGTACAAGGCTCTTAACCCATCGCGCCAGTTTATTTTTTTCCCTTCAGCGTATGTTCTGCCGTAGTACGAAATTCCTACCTCGTAAATTCTAACGTTCGGGTAACGCGATACCTTTGCCGTTACTTCAGGTTCAAAACCAAAACGCTTCTCTTTCAGGTTTAAACTTTTCAGAATATCGGCACGGAAAAGCTTGTAGCAGGTTTCCATGTCGGTTAAATTCAGGTTTGTAAACATGTTCGACACATTGGTAAGAAATCGGTTACCTATTGTGTGCCAGAAGAAAAGAATTCGGTGTGGCTTCGATCCCATAAAACGAGACCCGTAAACAACATCGGCAAAACCTTCAAAAATCGGTTTTAGCAGGTCAACATACTCACGGGGATCGTATTCGAGATCAGCATCCTGTATTATTATATATTCGCCGGTAGCGCTTGCTATTCCGGTATGGAGAGCCGCACCTTTTCCTTTATTAACCTCATGGTTTACAAGCCGAACGTTTGAAGTGGGGTTTTCGGAAATGAATCCTTCTACCAGCTTTGCTGTGTCGTCTTTGGAGCAATCGTTTACTACAATAACCTCCCTTGAAATATCGGGGATTGGTGCTTGTATAACCCGGTTTAAGATTCCAATAATCGTATTCGACTCGTTGTATGCAGGAATTATTACGCTAAGAGTTTTTTGCATAATCAAAAAATTTGAGCAAAAGTATCACAATATTTATTTTTTTAAAACATTTGAGCAATGCAATTCCTCTTTGGGAAATTTTATATTGTTTAAAAAGTCTAGAAAAATAAAGGGCTTAGTAAAACACCAAACCCTTCCATAATATACTACACAAATAAACCTACCAAATGGTCGGTCTGGTTTCTGTATGTCTATACAAAGGGCTTTCGGGACTTACCTCAAAAGCATCGTAAAACTCGTTAATGTTGAAAACCGCACCGTTTACTCTGAATTTTCCGGGTGAGTGAACATCCTCCTTAACCCTACGCATTAGCTCCTTGTCGCGAATAACCTGCCTCCAAACATTTGCGTATGCAAGGAAGAATCGTTGTTCGGGAGTGAACCCATCAATAGGGTCGGGCTTTTCGTTCGTATCGAACGATTTTTGAAGGGCGTGGTATGCAATGGTAAGCCCACCGTAGTCGGCAATGTTTTCGCCAAGCGTTAACTTCCCATCGAGCGTCATGTCGTTTATTGCCACAAAGGCATCGTACTGGTCAATTAGTGTTTGGGTTAGCTTATTGAATTTTTCAGCATCCTCAGGCTCCCACCACTCTTCAAGGTTTCCGTTTTTATTATACAGTCGGCCCTGATCGTCGAAGCCATGTGTCATTTCGTGTCCAATTACCATTCCAATTGCTCCGTAATTTACAGCATCATCTGCATAAAGGTTAAAGAATGGAGGCTGAAGAATTGCTGCCGGGAAAACAATTTCGTTCATGGTAGGGCTGTAGTATGCGTTCACGGTTTGGGGAGTCATAAACCATTCGTCGCGGTCGACGGGTTTCCCAAGTTTGCTCATATTTTCACGGAAGTTAAAGGCCAAAGCCTTCTTAATATTTCCAGCATAGCTTTCCCGGTCAATTTCAAGACTAGTGTAATCCTTCCACTTGTCGGGGTATCCAACCTTAAGGTTCATGGCATCTAGTTTTTCTATGGCTTTCCCCTTGGTTGTGCTGCTCATCCATGTTACGTTTTGAATTCTTTCGCGGTAGGCTGCTTTTAGGTTTGCTACCAGCTCTAACATTTTTTCTTTTGCCTCGGGAGGGAAATTTTCCTCAACGTATATTTGTCCAACAGCTTCTCCCAGCGCCATATTTGCCGAACCGGCAACACGTTCCCAACGGGGTTTGTTCTTTTCGTTGCCCGATAGTTTGGTTCCATAAAAATTGAATTGCTGGTCGGCAAAAGCCGAACTTAGGTACGGCGAGAAGCGGTTAATCAGATTCCATGTTAAGTATGTTTTCCACTGTTCCAGCGGAGTATCGGTTAGCATGGCTCCTACTTCTTTGTAGAAACCCGGGTTGTCGATTACAAATTCGGAGGGAACCTCTATGCCAATGTTTGTGAAGTATCCGTTCCAGTCGATTGAAGGGCACAGCAGCTGCATTTCCTGTAAGGAAACCTTGTTGTATGTACGGTTCGGGTCGCGGCGTTCAACCCTTGTGTATGAAACATTTGCCAGACGGGTTTCTATGTCGATTACATTTTTTGCAAGATTCAATGCTTCCTCTTCGTACTGACCCATGAGGTTGAAAACGGTTTTCACATGGTTTAGGTACTCGGTTCGAATTTCCTGCGAGCGGGAATCATCGGATAGGTAGTAATCCCTGTCGGGTAAACCTAAACCGCCCTGGTATAGGTTTACAACTATTTGGTCGGATTTTTTGCGGTCCTGGCCAGCGTAGATATTAAAGAACGGACTAACCCTCATGGCATGAAAACGAGCCAATTCTATTAGCAGGTCGTTGGTATTTGCGATACTCTCAATTCTGGTTAGCTCGTTCCTTATTGGGTCTAGCCCCTGCAACTCAATGGAAGCAGTGTCCATTCCGGCTGCGAAGAAATCGCCAACCTTTTGCCAATTGCTGCCCTGCGGGGCATCGGTTGTACTGGCAGCTTTTTCTAATATCGATTTAATGAGGTTATTGTTCTCTTCCTGAAGGATATCGAACGAGCCGTAGCGCGATTTATCCTCGGGAATAGCGGTTTGCTTAACCCAATTTCCGTTTGCGTAGGAGTAAAAGTCGTCGCCAGGATTTACGGTTATATCCATGTTGGAAACATCGAAGGCGGGTTTCTTCTCCTTTTTTTCAGTTGTACAAGCTGCAAAAGCAAGCAATACAATTAGCATAATTCCTATTTTTTGTTTTAGCATTTTGTTTAAATTTTGGGGATTAGTTTTCTTTTGATGCTGAGCATCAACGATGGTTTAAAAAAAAACCGAAGCATATGCCTCGGTGGAAAAAAAGGTTAAATGGAAATCCCCCTAAATATTTTTCTTTGAAGTTTTGCTTTACCTGATGGTAAATACCTGAAAATCAACTTTTCGCTGGTCAGGCATGAGGCCGTAAATCCAAGAGAATACGGCTTCGTTCGTGGTTATTTGGTCCTCCTTCAGCGTGAAGTTTAGGAACGAAACGGGTTGCTTGGTGAAAACGAAAACTACCCGGTTCATCTCAACATCCTTGGCTTTTTCATTTTTTGCAAGCCAGTAATCTACATGGCCAAAAGGAAACTCGACATTCTTGCTGGCAGGAATAACTTTTTGCTCCTCGTATTGGTTTGGATATAGTAACCAGGTATCAAAATCGGAGATTGTGAAAATATGCAGGTAGCAATCCTTGGTAGCGTAAACGCTGAACTTCAGGGGTTCACCATCCTCGTATATTCCTTTGATTCCGCTTACTTTAACGCTGAAGGTTGGGTCGGGTTTAACATCGTAAAGAATCACGGTTGCGTCGATGGTAACCTCAATGAAGAAGACAGAACCATCAACCTTATTCTCTTCATTTACAATGGTATAATCCTTAACTGCGCCCTGCAGTTCGGCCTGTACATCGGAACTGAAGAACTCAGTGAAATCGTTATCAACTTCGCTCTTAAAGAGCGATTGGTACGACTGCAAATTTTCTGTAACTCCCGCCTTGCGTAAGGCTTCAACCTTTGCCTGGTTAATTGCTTCCTGGCGAGCTTGTGCTGGTGTTATGGTACCGGCAATAATTCCACTTCCCTTGGCTCCGGTTACTGTAATGATATCCTGCGCCACCACAGATGTGAACATAAAAGTTGCAAAAATCAGCAACGTTAACTGTAGCGAATGTTTTAGTTGAATTTTCATGGCTCGGTTCTTTGGGTTACAAAAATCACTTCACCTACAAATTTAGTAAAATAGGTATCAATAAGCGTGCAAATCTTGCGAAAATTATGAAATATAGGTAACCAAAATTTGAATTAAGTTCGCTACTTTTGATGAAACATTGTTCTGCATACTACTCATTCACTTATGGGCAAGGTAGTTATTGGTATTCATGGGCTTGAGAATAAACCGTCGAAGGAAATTCTTGAGAGCTGGTGGCTTTTGTCGATGAAGGAAGGCTTGAAAGGAATTGGGAAAAAGCAGAGAATACCAAGGTTTGAATTAGTTTACTGGGCCGATTATTTTTACTCCTCGCCCCTCGACGAGCGGATTGGCGACAAGGATGACCCACTTTTCTTAGACGAACCCTACCGGATTGCTCCCGTTTCACTTCGACCCGAAACCAGCAATATTCGCATTAAAATTCTCGATTTTTTAGGAGAAAAGGTGAATAAATTTTTACTATCACCCGATTTTTCGCTTAAATACTCATCGCTGCTCGATAGCATTACCGAAAAGTACTTCCACGAGCTTAGCGAGTACTTCAATGGGGAGCAGGCTGGCTCCGAAAAAAATGTGCGAGAACGAATTGTTAGCAGGTTGGCTGAGGTTTTAAGAAGGTACGATGGGCACGAAATTTTTCTGGTTGCGCATTCCATGGGGTCAGTTATAGCTTTCGATACGCTTAGTTTACAAGAGTTTGATGTTCGTGTGAAGGTTCTGGCTACCATTGGTTCGCCCTTGGGAATGCCCAATGTTATTAGCAAACTTGCGGGAATACAAAGAACATCAGGAGTTGAGAATGTTTCGATGAAAACTCCACCCTCGGTGGAAAAATGTTGGTACAACTTTTCCGACCCCGACGACAAGGTTGCCTTCAACTATAAGCTAAGCGACGATTACCGCGAGAACAAATCTGGGGTTAAGCCAACCGATTTTGTGGTATTCAACAACTACATCAATAACGGCGAAAGAAACCCGCATAAGTCGTATGGTTACCTTCGTACCAAAGAGTTTGCTACCGTTCTTGCGGAGTTTCTGGAAAGCAAACAAACATTCAGACAATGGATTAAGAATACATTTTATAGGGTAACCAAATTTTTCAGAAAGTAGAACTTTCAATATTGGTTTATGAGTTATAAACTACCGTGAGTTCGATGTAAGAGTAAATTTTAATTGCTGATTAATAAGGTAATAAGGTTCTGTTTTGTCTCTCTTGTTAGCGTTAGTAAATTATCTCAACCATTTTTCAAAATTAGAATTGTTTATCACTTCAAATGAAGCGTTTGGATATGCATTTTCCCACTGTGTAGGAATTTTCACTTTATCTTCTTTCCATTTAAATTCATACCCATACAATGAACCGCCTCTTTCTTCCACCCAATCTATCTCTTGTTGTTCATATGTTCTCCAAAAATAATTATTAGACGATATCTTTTTGTATTCCTGATATTTAAGCCTTTCGCTAATCATATAATTTTCCCAAAGCTGCCCTAAATCATTTCGGGCTTCGATAGGATTGAAATTTGCAATTATTGCATTTCTGATACCATTATCTAAAAAATACCATCTTGAATTTTTGGTAATCTCTTTTCTTAAATTACGACTAAAACCTTCTACTTTATGAAGAATAAAAACTTTAGTTAATAAATCGAGGTATTTTTCAACTGTATTTTTACTTATTCCAAGCTGTTTCCCTAGTTCTTGCATTGATACTTCTCCGCCTAATTGAAATGCGATTAATCGTAAAAGATTAAAGATTGTTTGTGAATTTTTAATGTTTTCATAAACTAAAATATCTTTTAGTAAATATGAACTAATCATATCATTTAAGTAATCAACTTTATCTGCTTGGTCAGGCAGCTGAAGTAATTCAGGATAATTTCCAAAAATTAAGCGTTCTCTAAGTTTATCAATTTTTGAAATACTATTTTCAACTTGGTTATACTCATTTTCAGACAAAGAAAATAGATTGAATGTATGTTTTCTGCCTGTTAATGGTTCTCCCGCTTCTTTAAAAATATCAAATGATGATGAACCAGATATTATAATTTTTAACCCCTCTATTTCATCAACCATTAATTTAAGTTTTAAGCCAATTTCTGGAATTTTTTGAGCTTCATCTATATATAAAACCCTATATGAACCAATAAGTTGTTTGTAATTTTCAACTGATCTGATTGCGAGTTTATCGTGTACATTTATGTCTTCTCCATTTAAGGATAGAATAGGTTCTTCTAACTGCGCTAAAATTTCTTTTACTAGAACAGTTTTTCCTACTCGTTTTGCACCCAAAACAATAACAACCTTATTTGGTTGAAGTTTTTTAATTACACTATCTGTAATTTCTCGTTTTAAAAAAATCATAATTCCGTCACATTAATGACGCAATTTATGTTATTTGTGTCAATAATCAAAAATTTGCTCGATTTTTTTTCGCAAACGTTTGGTGGTGAATTTTCGCGCTGGATTCGGATGCGAGTCAGAATCCTCCGAGAAAACGGGCGGGAGCGGGGCGGTATGTTCGCTAATCGCCTGGAAACCAGCGCACGATGCGCCATGTGTTGTGGCAAATGCTTTTTATTCGTCGAGTAGACTTATAATTTCTTGTTTAAATTTCTTCAAGTCACTAGATACAATCGCCCAGATTATGTCTTCAGAAACCGTATCATAACCGTGAATTATTCTATTCCGTGTGTCAACAATTTTTCTTGCGTTAGTAATCTTTATTTCAGGGTTCACATATAGAATTCTGTTAACCGCTTCGCCAATTATTTCAATATTTCTTTCTATGGCTTTTCTTGTTTTTATGTCCTTTTTAAATTCGAAAAAGTCTCTTCTTTCGGGAAGAAACTCTTCAATTTCATCAATTGATTGCTTAATGTCTTCAAGCCAAGTTTGGACCTCTTTTTCCATAAATTAGAACTTTGGTTCGGTCAATTTCACTTTTTAAAAATCTGTTTCTTATTGCTTTCTGTTCGAGAAGGTCAATTTGTCTTTTTAGGATTTCTTCGAGTTGAAATTTTAAATTAAAATATTTGTCAGAATAAGAAATTGGGTCATTATCATCAATTTCTACAACCAAATCAATGTCGCTGTCAGGTTTAAACTTATCTGTAGTTACTGAACCAAATGCAAATAAGAAACTAACCTTGTTCAATTCACAAAGTCGTTTTATTTGGTCGATATGTTGATTCAATACATTCATACTAACGCAAAGATAATAAATTTTGGAATACGGTTTAATAGTCTTCTAGGCGGTCTTCTAGCATTGGCTACAACTTGTTTGTATGTAATTTTTTCTTCAATCCACTGCTTCACATAAAATCTCTCAAATTTTCATACTTTTGAGAAAAAAAGTATGACCCGAACCGAGCATGACTACCTGGGTGATCGTCAAATTAAATCTGATGCGCTTTACGGAATTCACTCGCTGCGAGCCACCGAAAATTTTACGAACAACACTCCGTTCCCCATTGATTGGTACAAAACCATGGGGATGATTAAACATGCCTGCTACCTCAGCATAAAGAATTTATACCGAGCGCTCGATAACGAGGGCTTGAAAAGCAAACTTGAGAAAATTATTCCCGACAGAATTATTGAATCGCTTCTTTCTGCTTCGCAGGATGTTTGGGAGGGGAAGTACTTCGATCATTTTATTGTTCCTGCAATTCAGGGCGGTGCCGGAACAAGCATCAATATGAATGTAAATGAAATAATTGCAAACGTTGCGCTGCAAAAAATTGATAAAAAACCGGGCGATTACGAAATAATCGATCCCATTGAAACCGCAAATATTTACCAAAGCACCAACGATGTGGTTCCAACTGCACTTCGAATTACAGCCATGAAACTGCTGGTAGAGCTGGAGGAATCAATCAACTACCTTCGGTATAAAATTGAGGAGAGGGAGAAAGATTACCGCTCGTCAGCACGAATTGGCTACACGCAAATGCAGGCGGCAGTTCCTTCAACTTGGGGAAAACTTTTCAGCAGCTACAGCGATGCGCTTGCCCGCGACTGGTGGAGAGTTTCGAAATGTTTTGAGCGGATAAAAATTGTGAATTTGGGTGGCGGTGCTATCGGAACCGGTGTGGGAACTCCGCGTTTTTTTATTATGGATGTAATTACGCAGCTGCAGGGGATTTCGGGATTTCCGGTAACCCGCAGCGAGAATTTGAACGATGCAACATCGAACAACGATGCGCTGGTTGAGGTTCATGCAACGCTGAAATCGCACGCGGTGAATCTCGAAAAAATGGCTTCGGATTTACGGCTTTTGGCTTCGGATATTGCAGGAAACCAAATCAGTTTGCCGGCACGGCAAGTTGGCAGCTCAATTATGCCGGGAAAGGTAAACCCGGTAATTTGCGAGTACGCAGTAAGCGTTGCCCACAAGGTTTACACAAACGATATGCTGATTAGCAATTTGTGCGGTCAGGGATGCCTCGATTTGAATGCGTACATCCCAGTAATTGGCAATGCGCTAATTGAAAGCATAAAACTATTAAATTCAGCTTGCAGAAGTTTGGCCGATAATCTGGTTGAGGGTTTGAAAGTGAATACTGAAAAATCTTTACAAAATCTGTACAAAAATCCGGCAATTACAACTGCACTCTTACCTGCAATTGGCTTTAACAAAGCCGCAGAGTTGGCGAAAATAATGCGAAGCAAAAGCTACGATATTTTCAAGGCAAACGAGAAGTTTGGATTTATCGAAAAATCGAAGATTGAAAAAATTCTTACTGCCGAGAATCTGGTGAAGTTGGGATTTTCGGTGAAAGAATAGGAATTGTTAACCTGCCCCTTCAGGGCGAAAAATAAATTGTTAATTTTTACCCAAGGCTACGCTTCGATTGCCTTGGTGCTTTGTTAAATTGGGCTTTCAGCCCGTTTTTGAAAAGCAAGAAAGGATGTAAGAAGATTTTATCGACACCCAATTCTGGTCTCATTTTTTTTAATAATTGAATATGTACGATTGTAAAATTATTTTTATCATTGAATAATCGTCCTGAAAGGACAGATTACTAATGTCCAAGACAACGTCTTGGGTTGCCTTTGTAATTATTTTGTATTTTCGCCCTGAAGGGGCAGGTTAATAAAGAATTATGTCACAATCTCTCTCAAAACTATACGTTCACATTGTTTTTCATGTTAAAAATAACATTGTTCTTATTCTCAATGAGGACAGGGAAGAAGTATACGCGTACATGGGAGCAATAATAAAAGACAATGGTTCGACTCCAATTATAATAAATGGAACAGGAAACCATGTCCACATTCTTTGTATAATGTCGAAGAATATCACCCTAGCCAAACTAGTAGAAGAAATCAAACGTCACAGCAGCCGATGGATTAAAACACGAGGTAAACATTACAGTAAATTTGCTTGGCAGGGAGGATATGCTGGCTTTTCGGTTAGCCAATCTTTAGTGGATAGGACAAAAAGATATATTGAGAATCAGGAAGAGCATCAAAGGAAGAAGAGTTTTAACGAAGAACTTATTGCCTTTTTAAAAGAATATGGGGTTGAATACAACGAACAATATTTATGGACGGATTAACCTGCCCCTTCAGGGCGAAATTCATTAACATATTGAATCCAAGGCTACGCTTCGCTTGCCTTGGTGCTTTGTTAAATTGGGCTTTCAGCCCGTTTGAAAGACTATTTCCACAAATGAAATTATACTTAGTTATCACCCAATAGGTATCATTATGTTTATTTTTGAGTTCAACTTATGTCAAGAAAAAAAAGCAAACAACAATTTGTAGGTGAAGCAATAAAGTACACATTTTGCATATATCTTGCCCTTTTGGGGATATTCGTTACCTCTCGCATTTTTGAGCAGGTATACATGTCAATATCACATGGATTTGTTGACGGTCAAATTCAGATGGGTTTGCTTGGACTTACGCAAGACATATCCCTTGCATCGTTATTTTCAATAGCGTTGCTACCTGTTTATACTATTCTGCTTTTAATTTCGAAAAGGCTGCTTACCATATTTCTTGTTAGTATTACCGTAATCCTTTCTGCTGTTTACAACAGCCTAATAGTATTTTTTCAGCATGCGCTGAAACCTCTTGATGGTGTGATTTTTCAAATGTCGTATAACGACATGCTTGAAACTGTAACAAATACAGCTTCGGTACCCATTTCCTTATACGCGTACTTTTTTCTGCACGCCATTTTGTTGGGATTGCTGTGCATTCTTCTTATTAAAAAATTTAAAATAGTAAGTTTTAGAAATACCTTGCTGGTTAGTGTTCTTATCGTTTTTTCAGCATCGCTCATGTTTTTATTTAAGCCTACTATGCTGAAAAGTTATAAGCACTACTTTCAGAATAACAAGCTGTTATACCCGTTTTCATCATTTTTCCCAAATGAGCTAAGCGATATTGAGAATTACAGTTCTCGTGAGCAAGATAAGTTAGTTGCCTACTACCAGAAAAATATTAAGAGTAAAGAATTTGTTAACGATGAATACCCTTTTCTTACAAGAACAGAAAAGAGAAACCCTATTGGTAACTTTTTTATAGAAACCTCCGAGAAACCTAGCATTGTTCTTATTATTGTTGAAAGTTTAGGAACCCAGAATTCCTATCCAAATCCATACAATGGAGTTAGCTTCACGCCATTCCTTGATTCCTTGGCTCAGAACGGATTGTACTGGAGTAACTTCTACGCAAACCACGAGCGAACCTTTGGCGTACTGCCCACAATACTAGGATCTTTGCCTTCGGCAAAAAAGGGTTTTAATGAACTCGACGAATATATGCCGTTCCATATTTCGTTGCCGCGCTTGCTTGGGAAGAATGGTTACCACACAACCTTCTACTATGGTGGATGGATTGGTTTCGACAGGATGAATTCATATCTTTTCCGACAAAACTTTAGCTGGATTGAATCGGGTGCGAAAACCGTTGACCTCAACGATAAAAAAGAGTTTTGCTGGGGCGATAATGATTTGGCACTTTACGAAAGAGCGATTCCTTTAATTAAAGAGTATGTTAGCAACAAGCCCCGACTCGATGTTTTGCTGACCCTTTCAACCCACGAACCGTACAAATTTCCTGAAAAAGAAGTATTTGAGAGAAAATTTGAAGCATTGGTAAACAATGGGAATCTTAGCGAATCGCAAAGAAAAGAGCTGAAGTTTAAATCAGGACATCTTCAATCCTTGCTTTTTGCCGACTCGGCAATTCATTACTTTTTTAACGAAGTGAAGAAGCTGGAAAGGTTCAAAAACACGATATTCATTATTACCGGCGACCATAGTTTACCAATGTTCACAGGCAAGTATTTTGAACGCTACCATATTCCGCTAATCGTTTATTCGCCCTTGCTGAAGGAAAGTAAAGCATTCGATGCGTTTGGCTCGCAGCTCGATATAACTCCAACCATCGCTGCATTCCTTGCTGATGGTTACGATTTTATTCTTCCCGACAGTGTAAGCTGGCTTGGCTCACCGTTAGATACATCCTCAGAAAATAGTACTTCCCGATTTGTACCAATTATGCAAACCAACCGGGAATGCAACGAGTTCTTTTTTATGAATCAGTTCCATAGTTTAAATGAAACTATCGAGCTGGTTTCTGGAAATAAAATATTAAACGAAGAAAACTCTCAGCCTGATTTCGATGCATTGAAGTTGCTAAAGGGCTACCTGGTTGCAAACCATTTAGCCACTAAAGATAATCGGTTGGTTTCTCCTGAAGATTTTTTAAAGTATAGCAACATTCGATTTAGGGAAGTAGTTACCGATAAGACACTGACCAACAGTAATCAGCAGTATCATAGCAGCGATTCTGTAGCCTACAGCTACAAGCTAAGAGGCGATCAGTACTTTGTTTGCAAGCGCACATTCTTTCCGGTTTTCAACAGGTCTTTCGACAATTGCCAGGATAATGCCTTGCTCGTAAAGGGCACCTACGAATGTTTCTATAACGGCAAAGATATCAATAAATTACCAGTGCTATCTTTAAGCATCGACGATTCGGAAGGTGAAAATATTAAATGGCTGAACTACGAGATAAAGCCCCGGTTAGGTAAGTTTAAAAAGAATGCGTGGAATACTTGTGAAGCATCGTTTCTGGTGAAACTTTCGGGAGAAAAGATGGAAAAGCCAACCGTTAAGATTCACTTTTACAATCCAAAAAAAGAGTCCGTTGCTATAAAGAATCTTAACTTTGAAGTAATTATTGAGAAACCATTCGAAACATTTTAACATGAAGCAAACACGTACTTTTGTATTATTTAATTTACTTGGAATCTTTACTTTACTCCTTCCTCTCCTTTTCATATTTAACGCTTGTAATCCGGAGCCAAACATAGAAAACGAACCGTACAACATTGTCCTTGGCCATAGAGGAAGTGGGAGCGATAGCTTCCAGCAGAAGGATTCGTTGCTTCCAATCGAAAATACCTACGAAGCCATGGAGTTTGCATTCAGCAAGTTGGGCGGAGCCGAAACCGATATTCAAATGAGTACCGATGGAACCATCTGGCTCTGGCACGACGACTATGTTGGTACAGAAACAATTAACTGCATTCCGTGTCTTTCCGATGAACAAATTCTTGAACTTCTGCCTGAGGGAGAAACTATCACAAAGCTATCTGATGTTATTAAACTTCTGGCAAACAGTTCTGAGGAACGTTTTCTTTCTTTGGATGTGAAAGGATTCTTTACAAACTGCAACTTTGACCACACTCCGTATTTCGACAGGATGAGCGATTCAATAGTTTCGCTTGCCACACGGTTTGGTGTTGAGGATCGGTTAATGGTGGAAAC
>ERZ795053.3447-NODE-3447-length-17987-cov-19.861254_pt1 | contig 17987 bp, 10 predicted proteins | sample MGYA00375137_ERZ795053 | MGnify/ENA primary metagenome ERZ795053 (study PRJEB30182, sample SAMN05720284) | activated sludge metagenome | isolation source: Anaerobic digester | place: Hong Kong | collected 2014-12-17 ...
ACATTGTTCGACCATGCACACAGTCGACTTTCCTACGGGCGCAGACGGATCACGTAGCACAACGGCCACCGCCCGGGCGGTCATAGCCGACGCCCTGCGGTCGGTCGATCCCGCGGCCGCACGCAGGGTCGAAGCCATCAAGGACTGGCGTTCGGACTATCTGCCGGCGATTCGCGAACTGGTGGCCGTGGCCGCGGCCAACCCGACTGCCGCGGTCGACGTCTCGCGCGAGGGTCTTCGGTCGCTGCACGAACGTTTCGTGTGGGCCGGCGATGGGGAGGACGAGCCGCTGTTGGGCGGGTTGGCCGCCAGCGAGCACGAGGGGATGGACACCTTCGAGGTGATTGGTCGCGGCGAACGGCGCAGCGACTTCTCCGTGCCCTATCAGGGCAAGCGACTGGCAGGCGGAGACCTGCACCGGCAACTCGACGACTGGGTGGCACGCGGGATCGCCGAACCCACCTTCGCCGATGCCGTGCGGGCCGTGATGGCCAACCCCGAATGGCTCGATGCCAGGGACCTGCAGATCGTGGTGATCGGCGCCGGGTCCGAGATGGGCCCCCTGCGGCAACTGCTGGACTGGGGTGCGAACGTCCACGCCGTCGATCTACCCAATTCCGCAACGTGGGAGCGGGTGATGGCCACAGGCAAGGATTCGGCGGGACGGTTGGCGGTCCCCGTGCCGCGGGGGTCCGCCTACCTCGACAGCGCGCCCGACTCGCGGATCGCGCAACTGGCCGGGCTGGATGTCCTGAGTCAGACCGACGCCCTGCTGAGCTGGTTGCGTGAGATCGACGGTGGGTTCACCCTCGGCAACTACCTCTATGCCGACGGCGGCGCCCACGTGCGGCTGTCGATGGCGATCGACGCCATCGGGTTGTTGTTGTCCGAAGAGCGCGAGGACGTGTCGCTGGCGTACTTGGCAACACCTACGGATGTGTTTGCGGTGCCCGAGGATGCTGTGGCCATGGCCCGGCAGAAGTGGCAGCAGCGACGCACCCGTCGGCTTCTGCAAGCACCCCTGCACTTGGCGAACCTGTTCGAGCCGGCCTATCGGGACACGGTGATCGACGACAGCGGCCGGGAGGTGGGGATTGCCGACTGCTTGGTCCCTCAACAGGGCCCGAACTACGCGCTGGCCAAACGTCTGCAGCGGTGGCGGGCCATCGTGGCCCGTGACGGGGGCCAGCTCGTGTCGCTCAACGTGGCGCCAGCGACCCGGACCCGGTCGGTGGTGAAGAATCGGGCGCTCGCTGCAGCCTACGCCGGCGCCGGTCAGTTCGGGATCGAGGTATTCGCGCCGTCCACGGCCAACACCTTGATGGCCGCGCTGCTGGTCCGCGACCTGCGGGATCCACAGTCAGCGTCGAACCCGGCAGCGGCGCTGCACAACCCGATGGATCTGTTCGCCGACGCGGCCAACCACGGCGGCATCTGGCGCGCTGCCTACGAGCCGCGTTCGGTCCTCTCGTTGGCGGCAGTGCTGGGCTTGTTCGTCCGCAACGCCTGATCGACGTCCGGCGGGAATGGCCGCCCCCCATCAGTGCGTTGGAATCTGCGTGAGCACCAGCGTGGATCTCGACCTCGAAGGCATGACCTGTGCGTCGTGTGCGGCGCGCATCGAGAAGAAACTGAACGCACTTCCTGGTGTGGAGGCCAACGTCAACTTCGCCACCCATTCGGTGCGTCTGGATCTTCCGAGAGGTGTGAGCGTCGAGGACTGTGTGGCTGCCGTGGAGAAGGCTGGCTACGGCGCTGTGGAGCACCAAGCCGAGACCGAGCATCAGCACGACGATCCGACGTTGTTGCGACGTTTGATTGTCGCCGCAGTTCTGGCGATCCCCGTCATCGTGCTGTCCATGGCGATGCCGATGCCGCACTCGGCAGCCTTGATGTGGACCATCGCCGCGCTCTCCACCCCCGTGGTGGTGTGGTCGGCGTGGCCGTTCCACCGAGCCGCGTTCAACGCTGCCCGGCATGGCAGCACGACCATGGACACCCTGGTCAGTCTGGGAGTCCTCGCCGCGTTCACCTGGTCGGTCGTCGCGTTGTTCACCGGGGGGCACATCTACTTCGAGGTTGCTGTCACCGTCACGACCTTCCTGCTGGCCGGGCGTTACGCCGAGGCCCGGGCCAAGAAGCGCGCAGGTGAGGCGGTCACCGCGTTGCTGAAGCTCGGTGCAAAAGAAGCCACCGTTCTGCGCGATGGCCAGGAGGTGTCCATCCCGATCGGGCAGTTGGTCGTCGGTGACGAGTTCGTCGTCAGGCCCGGTGAGCGCATCGCGACCGATGCGGTCGTCGTCGCCGGTGACTCCTCGGTCGACAACGCCCTGATCACCGGTGAGTCGGTGCCTGTCGAAGTGGGACCGGGCGACCGGGTGATCGGGGCAGCGGTCAATCAGACCGGCCGCTTGATCGCCCGCGCCGAGCGGGTCGGCAAGGACACCGAGCTCGCCCAGATCGCCGCAGCCGTCGAGAGCGCCCAGACCGGCAAGGCTCCGGTGCAGCGACTGGCCGACCGGGTGTCGTCGGTGTTCGTGCCGGTGGTGCTGATCCTGTCGGTCCTGACCGCAACGGGCTGGCTTCTTTCAGGGGCCGGATGGACTGACGCCTTCACAGCGGCGGTGGCGGTGCTGATCATCGCCTGCCCGTGCGCTTTGGGTCTGGCCACGCCCACCGCCATCCTGGTGGGAACCGGCAAAGGTGCGCAGATGGGGGTACTAATCTCGGGCCCGGAGATCCTCGAGCGCACCCGGGCAATCGACACCGTCGTGCTGGACAAGACCGGAACCCTGACCCAAGGAGCGATCGAGGTCACCGTCGTGTCCGACGACCCGCGCTGTGATCGTCTCGTCGGAACGCTGGAGTCCGCCAGCGAACACCCGATCGGTCGAGCGATCGCCAACGCTCTGCCCGAGCGGGGACATCTCGAGGACTTCCGTGCCGTCCCCGGCAGAGGGGTAACCGGCACGGTGGACGGCGTACCCGTGGTCGCCGGCACCCCCCGGTGGTTGCGTGAGCTCGGCTTCGAAGTGGCCAACACCGACGCGGCTGTTCTCGCGGCATGGGACGCAGAGGTACGGGCGCAGATCCTGGTCAGCGACACCATCCGGCCCACCAGCGCCCGGGCGGTGGAACAGCTGCACGAGATCGGTCTGCGCACAGTGCTGCTGACCGGGGACACCCGTCACGCTGCGGAGCAGGTCGCTGAGCAGGTCGGGATCGAGGAGGTCATCTCCGATGTGAAACCGCTGGACAAACAAGCGGCGGTCATGGACCTTCAGGCCGGCGGCGCCCGGGTGGCGATGGTCGGCGACGGGGTCAACGACTCCGCTGCTTTGGCGCAGGCCGATCTCGGGATCGCGATGGGTGCCGGCGCGGACGTGGCGATCGCGGCCAGTGACATCACACTCGTGCGCGGAGATCCGGTGGCCATCGTGGACGCGATCCGCTTGAGCCGGCGCACCTTGCGCACGATCAAACAGAACCTCTTCTGGGCGTTCGCCTACAACAGTGCGGCGATTCCGTTGGCGATGGCAGGGCTGCTGACGCCAATGGTGGCCGGCGCGGCCATGGCCTTCTCGTCGGTCTTCGTCGTACTCAACAGTCTGCGTCTGCGGCGGTTCCGCAGCCGGCAAGATCACTGAGCGTAGCTGCGCCCCGTACGCAGAACCGCACTGCGTCGAAGGCCGGCTGCGCCGTTGGTTACCCTCGATGGATGGGTAGGTCGATCCTCGTCTCTGTGCTTGTGGCAGTCGGGTGCGCCATCATCATCGCGGCTCTGGGTCGCCTGCTGGACAGCGCGACTCTTACCACCGTGGCCGTGGCCGCAGGTGCCGGCGCCGGGCTCGGGTACTTCATCACCACCCGCACGAACAAGCCAGACGGGGACCCCAAGCGCGGCAAGTAGGCCCGACAAGCCATTACCGTGACCAAGTGAGGTGATCCGGTGAACAGAGCAAGTGCGGTGACGGTGGCCGTCGCCATGGGCTTGACGCTGCTGGCCGGTGCCCCGTCGAATGCCACTTCATCGGCCTCGGCGCCGTCGATCACGCCGCAATCGGTTGCCACGAAGAAGAAGCCGGAGCAGAAGTCCAAGAAGAAGGCTAAGAAGAAGAAAGCCAAGAAGCGCGGCACCTTGCGCGTCGTGGCGCAGGGGATTCCGCAGGGAGGCTCTGCGAAGATCACCGTTGCGGGGAAGCGTTATCGCAAGAAGCTCCCGGCAGCGGGCAAGCTGCGCAATCTCAAGCCCGGCAAGTACCGGGTCTGGGCCGCGCCGATCGTCGTGGACGGTGGCACATCCTCGGTTCCGGATCTGCCGGTCCGGGTGAAGGTGCGCAAGAGCAAATTGACCTTACGGCTGCAATACACCTGGAACCCTCGCACCGACAGTTTTCCCCCCGGCCCGGCCGACGAGCTGAAGGTGAGTGGCCGCACCACGTCGTCGATCGACTTGACCTGGGTGAACGGTTCGGCACCGGACTTGCAGGCAGTGGCCGTGCGCCGAAAGGCCGGCTCGGTTGCACCCGCGTCGCTGGATGAAGGCCGCGCACTGTCGCTGGCCGGCTTTGCCACATCGATCACTGACACTGGCCTGCGGCCCCACACCACCTACAGCTACAGCGTGTTCATGGTCGACTTCTCGGGCAACGCAAGCAGACCGGTGAGTGTGGTCGCTCGCACGACCGCCGAGGCCGTGGCGGTCACCGCTGGTTTGGCGCACACCTGCGCTTTGGTGAAAGGCGACACTGTCAGCCCCGATCTGGCCGCGGCCGACCAGGGCCAGGCAGTCGAGTGCTGGGGGGACAACACTCACGGCCAACTCGGAAACGGCACGACGACCGACGCTGAGGCTCCATCCGGTGTCGATCTGACGGGAGCGGTGCAGGTGGTCGCCGGCGGTGAGCACACATGTGTGCGTCAGCGCACCGCTGGCGTCGTGTGCTGGGGACGCAACGACGAGGGGCAAGCGGGGCAACCCGGGGCCAAGGATGTGCCGGCCCCCGCGACGGTGGAACTGCCCGCTGCGGTGGATTTGGCCGCGGGTGGGGGGCACACGTGCGCGGTGCTGAGCAACGGTTCGGTCCGTTGCTGGGGGGCCAACGACCGTGGGCAGCTGGGTGTCGCAGCGCCTACCCGTAGCGATGTCCCAATCGTGGTGCCTGGCATCTCGAACGCGGTATCCGTCACCGCGGGCTACGCCCACACCTGCGCGGTTCTGAACAACGGGTCGGTGCGCTGTTGGGGCGCCAACGACCATGGCCAGCTGGGCAACAACTCCACCGACGATGCCTCGGTTCCCGTCCGGCCACAGGTGGCTGATGTTGCCTCCCTGACGGCCGGGGTGTTCCACACCTGTGCCCTGCTGGACGACAATTCCGTACAGTGCTGGGGCGGCAACGAGCACGGGCAACTCGGCGATGGTGGCTCCAGTGACGCGCTGATGCCCACTGAGGTGAGCATGCCCGCCGCGTCCATGGTGTCGGCCGGTGCCTACCACACCTGCGCGGTCACCGGCTCGAACGTGCGGTGCTGGGGTCGCAACCAGGGCGGCCGCCTCGGTGACGGTACGCAGATCGACCGGGGCACTCCCACCCGGATCGTGCTGAGCTCCACCCGGTCGGTGGCAGCCGGTGGATATCACAGTTGCGCGGTCAGCGGCGCCTCAGTGCAGTGCTGGGGTTCGAACAACCAGGGCCAACTCGGCATCGGCAGCCGGGTCGGTTCGTTGCGTCCGGTGCCGGTGCCAGATCTCTGAGCACCGGCCTCAGGAAGCGCCCGACAGGAGAACTCGCAGCAACTCCGCGGTTGTTGTCTGGTGCCGGGTGGCAGCCTCGATCCCGGCCTCGAGCAGCGGCTTCCAGCCCTCCGGGGTGGCGGCTTTCGCCAGGACTTCCTCGTCCCCGCCGGAGGTGAGCGCCGCGCGCACCGCCTTTGTCACCGGCAGCACCTCGAAGACGCCCATCCGGCCGCGGTACCCGTGCGCTTCGCATCTTTCGCATCCCCTGCCGACGACCATGTTCGCCGCCTGAGCTTCGGTGAGGTGCAGGCGCTCGCGGGTTTCGGCGTCTGCGGGGTCGGGCGCCTTGCAGTAGGGACAGGGCTTGCGCACCAGACGTTGTGCGATGACCATGATCAGCGACGAGGCGATCAGGTACCGAGGCACACCCATGTCCACCAGTCGCATCACCGCCGAAGGTGCGTCGACGGTGTGCACGGTGGCCAGGACCAGGTGACCGGTCAACGCCGCCCGGATCGCCAATTCGGCGGTCACCTTGTCCCGGATCTCGCCGACCATGATGATGTCCGGGTCCTGCCGCAGGACCGAGCGCAGGCCGGCCGCGAACGTCATCCCGGACTTCTCATCGATCTGTACCTGGCTGACTCCGGGTAGTTCGATCTCGACTGGCTCCTCCAGTGTGATGAGGTTCCGGTCGCCGGTCACGACCTCGTGGATGGCCGAGTACAGAGTGGTGGTCTTGCCCGAGCCGGTGGGGCCGGTGATGAGCACCAGACCCTGATTGCTGCGCAGCGCCTGATGCACGCGCGACAGCATGTCGTCGGGAATGCCCAGCGCCGTCAAGGCCGGCAGTTCCCCGATATCTGCCAGCAGCCGGATCACGAGAGTCTCTCCGTGCAACGTGGGCAGGGTCGACACTCGGATGTTGCGTCCCACACCGTCCAGGCGGATACGCGCTCGGCCGTCCTGTGGCACCCGCTTCTGGGCGATGTCCAGGTTGGCGATGATCTTGATGCGTGAGGTGAGCGGTGCCTGACCGGAACGGGGCAGAGTCATCACCTTGCGCAGACCTCCGTCCACCCGCATGCGCACGCGCACCTCGTCGGCCATCGGCTCGATGTGGATGTCACTGGCGCCCATCCGAATGGCGGTGGCAAGGATCTGGTGGACCGCGGCCACCGCGCCGGCGTCTCCTGCTCCCGTTTCCGAGTCGACCGGTGCTGCCTTGCGGGAGTCGTCGAAACCCTCCAGGGCGTCGACCGCGTTCGCCTCGCTCCAGGTGGCCGCCAAACGTCGCCGGATCTGGCTTTCCGGGGCCACCACCACTTCCAGTTCGACGCCACGGTGCTTGCGGTGCAGATGCAAGCGGACGTCGTCGAGCCCGACCACGTCGACCGGGTCCGCGGCAGCTATCCGCAACACGTTGTCCGACCGCGACAAGGGGACCACGAGGGCTTTCATGGCCACCACCTGGGGGATCGAGCGGGCGACGTCGGTGTCGATCTCCTCCTGCGACAGATCCACCGCACGCAGGCCGTGCGCCTGGGCCAGGGCGGCGGCCAGCGAGATCTCCGTCACGCGCTCCTCATCGAGCAGGATGCGACCCAATCGCCTTCGCCGTCGCGGCGGGTCCTGTGATTGCATCACCAGGCAGTGGCGTAAGTCCTCCTGCGTGATCGCCCCCCATGCGACCAGGATCTCTCCTACTCGCTGCCGCATGCCGACTCCTGTTCGTCAATACCGGATCTGACGCTACGCCGCGGCGAGGGTCCGGTGCGAGTCGACACTCGCGCCGCCGCTCAGCCGATGGGGTTCGGTGTGCCCGAAGTGCGACTGGCCGAAGCGCGGTGAGTACGGGCGACGCCTTGGTTTGTCCGGCGCGCGTCAATGCAGTGTCGTCGGCCAACGCTGTCCCGCGACCCTGTTGGCCCCCGCCTTGAGCCGGTTCAACGGCCTGCGTCGACACTGATACATCCCGGCCCGGTGATCGGTAACGTGCGAATCGCTATGGACACGTCGAACCCCCGGACCTGGATCGGCCACGTGATCGTGTGCGGTGTGCAGGGGCTCGGCGTCAGGGTGGTGGAGCTGCTGCGATCGGCAGGCATTCGGGTCGTCATCATCGGAACCGCCGCACAGGAACAGCATCTGCGCGTGGTGCAGACACTGGATGTGCCCCGTATCGATGCCAGCCCTCGCAATCCCGAGAGCCTGTGGGCCGCGGGTCTTGCTGGTGCTTTGTGCGTCGTGTGTGTCGAGGACGACGATCTGCGCTGTCTGGAGGCCGCACTGCTGGTGCAGGAACTCGCTGCGCAGACGCGCGTCATCGTCCGGCAGTCGAATCCGGCGGTGGGCCGGGCTATCACATCGGCGATTCCCCGCGGGCTGGTTGTGAACCCGGCGGATCTGGCGGCGCCGACCTTTGTGGAATCGGTGCTGGACGAACGACTGCACCGGATGCAGATCGCCGGGGACGACTACGCCGTGCGAGAGGTCGAGGTGCGGGCGTCGGGCAGACTGCAAGACCTGTTCGGGGAATTGGCGCCGATCCTGGTTATCCACCAAGACGCGACGACTGCGGTCTGCCCGAGTCGTGAGACCTCGGTGAGCGTCGGTGACCGGGTGGCTCTGGTCGGCCTGGAATCCGAATTGATGGATTTCCAGGAGGTGCCGGCGCAGCCCTTGGGGGTTCCCGCCCGACCGGGCCGACCCGCGCGGCGGCCACTGCAGGCCCTTGCGCGCAACCTGTCCTACGGGGCGAACAGTGCCTTGAAGTGGACCGTCGGCGGCCTGTTCGTCCTCGGCTCCCTTTTTGCGGTGATCCTCATGTTCGGGTACGTGGACACCGCCAACGACAAGATGGACCTGCTTGATGCGGTCTATTTCTCGGTAGAGACGTTGGCGACCGTCGGGTACGGCGACTTCGCGTTCGACGCGCAGCCCGGGTATCTGCGGATCGTGGCGATCTTGGTCATGATCATGACCGTTGCGCTGATGGCCATCCTGTACGCGCTGGTCACCGAATTCCTTGTCAGCCGCCGGTTGGCTGCGACCTTCGGCTTGCTGCGTGTGACAGGAATGACCAACCATGTGGTCGTGGTGGGGCTCGGTTCGCTGGGAGTGGCCGTCGTCGAGCGACTGGTCGCAATGGGCCAGCAAGTCGTCGTGGTGGAGCGCGATCCGAACAACCGCCATATCGGCAGGGCGCGGGCCCTGGCAGTGCCGGTCATCGCCCAAGACGCGACCCAGACGCAGACCCTGGTCTCGGCAAACATGCCGGCCGCCGCCGCGGTGGCGGTCTTGACGTCCGACGAGTACGCCAACCTTGAGACGGGCTTGGCGGTGCGCGACAGCCTCGGCCAGCGCTGGCCCGATGTGCCGGTGGTCATGCGGGTTTTCGACCGCCGGCTGGCTGCCATGCTCGAACAACGGCTCAAGTTCCACCACGTCCGTAGTGTCTCCGCGGTCTCGGCCCCGTGGTTCGTGGCCGCCGCGCTGGGCCTGGAAGTGATTGCGACCTTCGCGGTGGATCAGGAGACATTCATCGCGGGTCGCCTGACGGTGCGGGCCGAAGGAGGGCTCGCCGGGGTTTCGATGCTCGACCTGCCGATGCGGGCGCGGGTGATCGCCTTGACCAGACAGGGCGGCCTCGAGCATCTCCCGCGCAGTCAGACCACACTGCAGGCCGGTGACGACGCGTATGTGGTGGGGCCCCCGGAGGACCTGCTGTCGCTGTTGATGCACAACCGCTCGGTGAACGTGCAGGGCGGCTCATCCCAGCCCTGAATGCACCACCCGACCCGCTGCGATCGTCATGTTGATCGGCACGTCTGCCAGCCCGCGACCGGATCTCAGCAGGCCGCGGGTGATGTCGGCGCCCAGCAGCACCATGTCCGCCCGCCTGCCCAGCGCCAGAACCCCGCCGTCGGCGTCGTGGTTGACGTACGCCGAACCCGAGGTGAAGGCCTCGATGCCCTTCCCGGCCTCGATCGCCTCGGTAGGCAGGAAGGGCGCTGCCTCACCGCGTTCGGAGGGGTCGACCCGTGTGGCCCCGACCTCGATCTGAGCCAAGGGGTTGGCTGTGGAGACCGACCAGTCGCTGCCGGCGGCCAGTCGCGCACCCGAGCGTTGCAGGGATGCGAAGGGGTACTGCTGTCCTGCCCTCTCGGTTCCCAGGAACGGGATGGTCAATTCCTGCATCTGCGGATCGCTCGAGGCCCAGTACATCTGGCAGTTGGCGACGACCCCCAACCGGGCGAAACGCACGATGTCGTCGGGGTGGACCACCTGCAGATGAGCGATGTGGTGGCGGTTGTCGGCTAGGCCGTTGGCCGTCCTGGCTGCCTGCACGGCGTCCAGTCCCATGCGCACTGCGCGGTCACCGATCGCATGCATGTGGACCTGCAGGCCGTGGCGGTCGAGCGAGGTGACTGCGGCGTCGAGCAGGTCTGCATCCACGAATGTCATGCCGTGGTTGGAGGTATGGCCTCCACAACCGTCGCAGTACGGCTCGAGCAGAGCACCCGTGTAGTTCTCCAGAACTCCGTCAATCATGATCTTGACGGTGGTCGGGTGGAAGCCCTGCGCCGACTCGGCGGATCGTTCGAGCAGCTCATCGATCTGCTCGAGGCCACGGTGCCGGTCCCACCACAGGGCGCCGACCACACGTGCGGTGAGTTCCCCGGACTCGGCCAGGCTGCGGTAGGCCTGCTGTGTCGCCGGTGTCACCCATGCGTCCTGCCAGGCGGTGACCCCGAGGGAATGCAGGTGGCGCTGACCCTCGAGGATGGCTGCGCGCCACTGCGCCTGCGACGGCGGCGGGACCACGCGCTCATACATGGCATAGGCCGCTCCTTCGTGCAGCATGCCGGTGGGCTCCCCGGTTGCCGGATCACGCTCGATACGGCCATCGGGAGGATCCGGGGTGGTCGCGGTGATCCCGGCGATCTCCAGTGCGCGAGAATTGACCCAGGCGCCGTGGACGTCGCGGTTGAACAAGAAGACCGGGCGGTCGGGTGCGATCGCGTCGAGGTCCGCTTTGTGCGGGTTGCCGCCCGGGAAGGCTGACATCGCCCAGCCACCGCCGGTGATCCAATCGCTTCCTGGGTTGCTGCGTACGTGTTCGGCAATGATCTGCTGGTACTCGCCGCGGTCCACGGCATCGTTGAGCCACACGCGCAGCATGTTCAACCCGGCGAAGGGTGCATGCACGTGGGCATCCTGGAAACCCGGCACCACGGTCGCGCCTGACGCCTTGATCACCCGCGTGCTGGGCCCCACCTCGGCGGGCACGATGCGATCCCCACGGATACCGATCGTCGTATCGGCACTGCCCCAGATGCTGGCATCCTGAATGACCATGTCGGCAGTCGTCACCCGCCAAGTCAATCAGGGGTGACCCTGGTCGTCCCTCCCGAAGTGGGCACTGCAGGCCCGCTGGTTCAGGAAACCGCCACCTTTGGGAGGAAAATGGGCCCGAAAAGTGCGCTTTGGGGTATTTGCACCCACCGAAAGTGGGCAGTCGAGGCATCCCGTGCCCACTTTGTGCGGGGCACAAGAAAGGACCCCCGACCCTACGCAGGTCGGAGGTCCTTCTTCTTGCCCTAGATGTCGTAATACATCTCAAACTCGTGCGGGTGGGGACGCAGGCGGATGGGGTCCACCTCGTTGGTCCGCTTGTAGTCGATCCACGTCTCGATCAGGTCGTCGGTGAACACCCCACCCTCGGTGAGGAAGTCGTGGTCGGCTTCGAGTGCGTCGAGCACATCGGACAACGTGCCGGGAACTTGCGGGATGTTGGCGGCCTCGTCCGGCGGCAACTCGTACAGGTCCTTGTCGACCGGCTCGGGCGGCTCGATCTTGTTCTTGATGCCGTCGATGCCTGCCATGAGCATGGCCGAGAAGGCCAGGTACGGGTTGCTGGAGGGGTCCGGCACGCGGAACTCGATGCGCTTGGCTTTGGGGTTGTTGCCGGTGATCGGGATCCGGATGCAGGCAGAGCGGTTGCGCTGCGAGTACACCAGGTTGACCGGTGCCTCATACCCGGGCACCAGGCGGTGGTAGGAGTTCACCGTCGGGTTGCTGAAAGCCAGCACCGCCGGTGCGTGCCTGAGCAACCCGCCGATGTACCAACGCGCCATGTCGGACAGGCCCGCGTAGCCGAGCTCGTCGTAGAACAGCGGCTCGCCGTCCTTCCACAGCGACTGGTGCACGTGCATGCCTGAGCCGTTGTCACCGAAGATCGGCTTGGGCATGAAAGTCACCGATTTCCCGGCGGCCCAGCCCACGTTCTTGATGACGTACTTGAACTTCATGACGTCGTCGGCGGCCTTGGCCAGGGAGTCGAAGCGATAGTTGATCTCCGCCTGACCCGCAGTACCCACCTCGTGGTGAGCGCGCTCGACGCTCAGGCCGACCTCGGCGAGGGTGAGCGTCATCTGATCGCGCAGATCCGCGTAGTGGTCGACCGGCGGCACCGGGAAGTAGCCGCCCTTGTAGGGGGTCTTGTACCCGCGGTTCGGGGAGCCGTCGGGCTCGTTCTCCCGCCCGGAGTTCCACTTGCCCTCGACGGAGTCGATGAAGTAGTAGCCGGCGTTCTGCTTGGTCTCGAAACGCACCGAGTCGAAGATGTAGAACTCCGCTTCGGGGGCGAAGAAGGCGGTGTCGGCGATACCGGTCGACTTGAGGTAGGCCTCGGCCTTGGCGGCGATGTTGCGGGGGTCGCGACTGTACAGCTCGTCGGTGAACGGGTCGCGGATCGACATGTTCACGATCAGGGTCTTCTCAGCCCGGAACGGATCCAGGTATGCGCTGCCCAGGTCAGGCGTGAGTTTCATGTCGGATTCGTGGATGGCCTGGAAACCGCGGATCGACGAGCCGTCGAACATCTGGCCGTTCGCGAAGAAATCCGCGTCGACGGACTCGGCGGGGACATTGAAGTGCTGCATGACGCCGGGCAAGTCGCAGAAGCGGACGTCCACGAATTTGACATCCTCTTCTTGGATATACCGGATAACCTCGTCAGGACTACTGAACATCAGACTCCCTCATCTGTCTCGGTGGCGGGGCGGCCCCCCACCCTGTTCGTACGCTTGCCACTTGAGCTTGCGTCTGAGTCGACCATACGTTTCGCGCGTTTCCCGGCCGTCACCTTGTTGTTTCGTGTTTGTAACACGCATTCGCCGCAACGATGGTGCGCGGGGGGTGGCGTCGCACTGAGCCTTTGGCCAAGAAGGAGTAGGGCTGGGTGGTTCTTAACGACTGCGTGGCTGGCCGCAGACAGCAGTCGCAGAGACCTGGGCCTGCTCTTTGGCCCCTTGCAGATCGGGAGTCGAGAACGTCAGCGTCCACTTCGATTTCGCGGGGACCGCTGATTCGACAAACGGCGACTGGATCGAACCGCTGCCCGACCACGCGTTGGCCGGCATCAGCGGCGATGAGAAGCCCCACGCCAGGGCGCGACTACCTTTGGGGCACTTCGCGACGATCGTGGCGGTGCGGTTGCCCAGCGTGAACGACGTGCTCTTGGTCACGGACCGGACCTTCTTGAATGCCTTCTTGTGCACGCAGACCGCGGCGCTGTTCGAGTACTCCGAAGCCATCCCCTCCTGGCGCCATCCGGTGCGGCCCGCGGGGGTCGAGGAGACCGCGGCGCTCTGTTTGACGCTCACGAGGTTCATGTAGCCCAGTGCCGTCTTGGATCCACACCGCGCGACTGAACCCTGTGCCGTTTCCTTGCGGACAGCCTTCACCGGACCCTTTGCGCAGACAGTGCGGGCCTGCATGCTCCCCGGTGCCAGGCCGCGCGCGATGCTGAGCCGGTAGCCGTACTTCGTGGTGTCCTTCTTCGTGCCCACGAACCAGCCCGGCCCCGAAGTGGGGGTGTTGGTGCCCTTCCAGCCGGCGGCGATCGGTACGTAACCCTTCCCGCAATCGAACTGGGACACCGATGGCTGATCGTTGTTGAAAGGGAATGTGGAGTCAGGTGAGCCGGCCACAGAGACAGTCGCGGACTTGACCAGTTTCACCTTCACCGGGTCGGCCTGCACGGCGGGTGTTGCGACGGCGAGGATCCCGAGCACGGCGCCACCCAGGGCGAGAGGGCGGCTGGCCCACGGTTTGTTCATCCAATGAGCGTAGCCGTCGGGACACGATGCCGGAGTCGGTCGACCCGATTGTGATGTTTGCGTGCCTGTGCGTTTCAGCCTGTGTAATACCCGTCCACCTCGGTGAGCGCCTCGTCGACTATCGACAAGCCCTCGCGCACCTCGTCCTCGGTGATGTTGCAGGGCGGGACGATGTGCATCCGGTTGAAGTTGGCGAAAGGAAGCAGCCCGCGCGAAACACATGCCTTGGTCAGCACACCCATCGCCTCACTCGTGCCGCCATAAGGGGCCAGTGGTTCGCGGGTGGCGCGGTCGACCACGAGATCCAGGGCCCAGAAGACGCCGAGGCCGCGCACCTCGCCGATCACCGGGTGCTTCTCGGCCAGCTCGCGCAACGCGGGGCCGATCACGGTTTCGCCGAGTTTCTTGGCATGTTCCACGATGCCTTCGGAGCGCATCACCTCGATGGTCGCCAATGAGGAGGCGCAGGCCAGGGGATGGCCGCTGTAGGTGAGCCCGCCGGGGAAGACCCGCTCGTCGAAGGTCGCCGCGATCTCATCGCTGATGATCACCCCGCCCAGCGGCACGTAGCCCGAGTTCGAACCCTTGGCGAAGATGATCAGGTCGGGGTTGACGCCCCAGTTGTCGATGGCCAGCCATTCGCCGGTGCGCCCGAAGCCCGCCATCACCTCATCGGCGATGTACACGATCCCGTATTTGTCGCACAGCGCCCGAACTCCATCGAGATAGCCCGGCGGCGGCACCAGGACGCCGGCGGTTCCGACCACGGATTCGATGAGCACCGCGGCGACCGTGTTCGGGCCCTCGAATGTGATGATCTCCTCGAGGTGGGCCAGTGCGCGTTCCGTTTCCTGCTGCTCGTCGGCCGACCAGAACGACGAACGGTACAGGTACGGCCCGAAGAAGTGCACGTGTCCGTAGGCGAACTCGTTGGGCCAGCGACGAGGGTCGCCGGTGGCGTTGATGGCGGCGCCGGTGTTGCCGTGATAGCTGCGGTAGAAGCTCAGGACCTTGTGTTTGCCGGTGTGCAGACGGGCCATGCGGATCGCGTTCTCCGCAGCATCGGCGCCGCCGTTGGTGAAGAACACCTTGTTGTGGCCAGGTGGGGCGACTTCACTGATCGCCTTGGCGGTGCGGCCGCGCACCAGCGATGCGTGCTGCGGTGCCAGGGTGGTCTGAACCGCGGCCTGCTCCTGGATCGCGGACACGACAGCGGGATGCTGGTGACCGATGTTCAGGTTGACCAGTTGGCTGGAGAAGTCGAGGAACGAGTTGCCTTCGAAGTCCCACAGCCGACTGCCCGAGCCGGACTGGAACACCAAGGGTTTGAGGGCGCCCTGCGCGCTCCACGAGTGGAAGACGTGGGCGCGGTCGAGGTCGAACGCTTCGGAGTTGCTCGTCATGTCGTGCGGAACGACGGAATCAGAATCGGCCATGCAGACCAGGGTACGGTTTGCTCCGTCGGTTGGGGAAGCGTCCTGCGGAAACAGTATGAACGAAGGGCCGGGTGAAGTATTGTCTGGACATGCCGGCCGTTCTTAGCCCCGCCTACCGGGAGGCGTGTCTGTGGCAGGAGCAGGTGCCGCGGGAACGGCGCTCCGTCGAGGACGTCCCGGACTCCGTGGACGTCGTGGTGATCGGGGCCGGGTATTGCGGTTTGAATGCGGCCGCGACGGTCGCAGCTGCCGGGGCATCGGTGGTCGTACTCGACAAGGAACCGCTGGGATGGGGTGCCTCGAGCCGCAATGGCGGCATGGTGATCCCCGAGCTCAAGTCGAGCCCTGTGGCACTGGTGAAGAAGATCGGACCGTTGGGCGCCCAGTTGTACGCCGAGGTGGAGCAGGCCTTCGAACACACCGAGGCTCTCACCCGGGAAATCGACTGCGACTACGAACGCACCGGCCAGTTGTACCTGGCACATTCCAGGCACCACACAGCCGAGCTTCAGGAGCTCAGCGGCCAGCTGCAAGGCGTGCATTTCCTGAGCAGGTCTCAGGTGCGTGAACGGATCGGCAGTGATGCGTTCGACTCCGCGGTGTTCTTCGAGAAGGTCGGAGCTCTGCACCCCGCCAAGTACCACGATGGGCTGGCCAAGCGGGCCGAGAACGCCGGTGCGCAGATCCGCGACCGCACGGCAGCGGTCGCCGTGCACAGGCACGGGGCCGGCTTCCGGGTGGACACCACGCGTGGGAGCGTAGGGGCCGGTCAGGTGATCGTGGCCACGAACGCGTACATGGACGCCGCAGTGCCCGAGCTGGCCCGTCGCGTACTCCCGATCAATTCGTACATCATCGCCACACAGCCACTGAGCCAGGAGCAGCAAGCGATCATCGGAAAGCAGATGATGGTCGACACCAAGAACCTGCTGTTCTACTGGCGGCTCACCCCGGACGGCCGGATGGCCTTCGGTGGGCGCAACCGGCTGGATCCCGTCGATATCCCGACGGCCCGGGAGTTCCTCTACGACAACATGGTGCGCATCCATCCCCAACTGCGCGGCATCGGTGTCGAGTACGCCTGGACCGGATATGTCGCGATGACGTTGGACCGTTTGCCTCACGTAGGCACCGTCGACGGCACCTGGTACGCCACCGGGTGTAACGGCACGGGTGTGAGCCTCAACGGATGGTTGGGGCATCGGCTGGGACAGGTGGTGACCGGCCAGGCCGCACCTCCCGCATTCGCCGAGCTGCCGCACAAGCCGATCCCGTTGCGAACGATTACTTCCAGCTACCTGCCGTTCGTCGGCAGGTACTTCGCATTGCAGGACCGACGCTAGGAGAGCACATGTCGATCGACAGAAGCCGGCTCGCATCGCTGCTGGATGCGCAACGCACGCTGCACCGGCAGCGGACGACGCGTTCGCGGGAGGCGTTCGAAGCAGCAGACCATCTGTTCGGGCGGGTCCCCATGACCTGGATGAACAAGTGGTCCGGCGGATATCCGTTGTACCTCTCAGGCGCGCACGGGAACCGGATCACCGACCTCGACGGCCACGAGTACGTCGACTTCGCGCTCGGCGACACGGGGGCGATGGCAGGGCATTCCCCGAGGGCCACGGTCGCCGCGGTGACCGAGCGGATCGCCGAACTGGGTGGCATCACCACGATGATGCCCACGCAGGACGCGCAGTGGGTGGCCGCGGAGCTGACCCGGCGCTTCGGGCTCCCGCTTTGGTCTTTCAGCCTGACTGCCACCGATGCGAACCGCTGGGCGCTGCGGATCGCCCGGATGGTCACCGGTCGGCCCAAGGTGATGGCCTTCTCCTACTGCTACCACGGGTCGGTTGATGAGACTTTCGTCATCACCGGCCCGGATGGGGGCACTGCGCCGAGGGCCGGCAATGTGGGGCCGGCGGTGCCCGTCTCGCAGACCACGCGCGTTGCGGAATTCAACGACCTGGCCAGCGTGGAAGCGGGCCTGGCCCATGAAGACGTTGCTGTCGTGATCATGGAGCCGGCCCTGACGAACATCGGCATCGTGCTGCCCGAGCCGGGCTTTCTTGAGGGAGTGCGCGATTTGTGCACGCGATACGGAACCCTGCTGCTGATCGACGAGACTCACACGATCTCTGCGGGCCCGGGCGGATGCACCGAGGCCTGGGGACTGGAACCGGACATCTTCGTCATCGGCAAGAGCATCGGCGGTGGCCTCCCGAGTGGCGCGTACGGGATCACCGAGGCTGTTGCCGATGCAGTGCGCAACCACCCGGAGGCTGACTTGGTGGATGTCGGGGGAGTGGGCGGGACTCTGGCCGGCAACGCGCTGTCGACTGCTGCGATGCGAGCGACGCTCGGCGAGGTCCTGACGGACACGAACTTCGAGCACATGATCGCGCTTGCCACCCGGTTCCGCGAGGGTGTGGAAGGAGTACTGGAGAAGTACGACGTGCCGTGGTCGGTTGAGCAGCTAGGTGCGCGCGCGGAGTACCGGTTCTGTTCTCCGGCGCCGCGCACGGGTAGCGAATCCGCGGCTGCCCACGACGACGAGATCGAGGAGTATCTGCACCTCTACCTGAGCAACCGGGGGGTGCTGATCACTCCGTTCCACAACATGGCCCTGATGTGTCCGGCCACCACGGCCGCGGATGTGGATCTGCACACCGAGGTATTCGGTGAGGC
>ERZ795053.3449-NODE-3449-length-17983-cov-14.197903_pt1 | contig 17983 bp, 20 predicted proteins | sample MGYA00375137_ERZ795053 | MGnify/ENA primary metagenome ERZ795053 (study PRJEB30182, sample SAMN05720284) | activated sludge metagenome | isolation source: Anaerobic digester | place: Hong Kong | collected 2014-12-17 ...
TAAGGCGTCCCGAGGCCGATTGAAACCCACTTGCCCATGCGGCCATCTGCTCCGACTTCAGCGACTTTTGCCGCGATCCCCGCCGTCTCGCCCAGCAGCGCACCGCCTCCAGGAACGCATTCCCCGCCAGCTGCAGCTGTGTGTAGACGCCTTCCAGGAAAGCAGCGCCGGGCAAGTCCGGCATCGGCCGGCGGATCAGCGCCGCCGCCGCCTCATGCGCCGTCACCAGCGGCACGCTTGCCGCCGCCTCGGCCACCATGCGCACGCAGCGATAGGCGACCGCATTGCAGTGATATCCGTCGCGGGTCAGGGCGCCACCGTCCCGGCCGCCCCAGGTGGGACCTCCGGGCCCTGTTAACGCCACCAGCGGTGGAGCCGTTTTCGACTCTTGCCTGATCCATCCCCAAGCCCAGTTCCACGCCATGCCACGCCGTCCGCCTCCACCCTCTGATGACGTGAAGTTAAAACAGTGCCTTCCCCCGGGGATTGGATTTGATAAATCCTTATGTTTTCAATATCAAACATGCTGAATATGGCAGGTTTGCTGCTGCAATTTCCCACAAAAACGACCTAGCCGGGCGTAGCCACAGCGGCGCAAATCTGCTTTGTCCAAACCTTCGTTTTTACGGGGTTGAGGAGCAGAACGCATGTCGGCACGGGTCATTTCCATCGCCAACTCCAAGGGCGGGGTCGGCAAGACGACGACCACCGTCATGCTGGCCGAGGCGTTCGCCGCCGAAGGCCGCCGTACTCTGGTTGTGGACCTCGACACGCAGGCCAACGCCTCGCTCCTCGTGTTTGGCCATGAGGGCGACGAACACCTGTTCCAGGCCATCAACGACTACGCGACCATTTCCGACTGGCTGCTCGAGAATTTCGAGGCCAACGAGCAGAAGCGCCTGTCCGAATTCGTCGTCACCGACGCGTCGGACGTGACCGCGAACGGCAAGGCCCTGCCGCTGGACCTCGTCCCGTCCTCGCCGCGCCTGCGCAAGACCGAGCGCGAGCTGATCTACCACCTCACCGACCAGGGCTATTCCATGGAAGCCCTGCAGAACCAGGTCGGCCGGCGCCTGCGCGACGATTTCGGCCTGCTCAAGTCGAAATACGACATCATCCTCTGCGACTGCCCGCCGGGCATCTCGGTGATGACCGAAACCGTGCTCGCTGCCAGCCACCTGATCATTGTGCCGACCATTCCGGACTTCATGTCCACGCTCGGCCTCGACCTGTTCACCGGCGACGTCATGCACAACCTGCGCGAACGCGATGTGAAGAAGCTCCCCATGGTGCTTGCGACCCGTTATGATCATTCGACTCACCAGCAGGTCGTGCTCAACGCGATGCGCGAGGCGGCCGCCGCACAGGAAGCCGAATTCTCGATGTTCAAGACCGTCATCCCAATGAAGCCGGGCTTCGCCACCAACCCGATCGAGCTCGGCCCCAACCCGACACTGGAAGCCAAATGGCCGGGCGATGCCCTGTCCGTGATCCGCGACCTGCTCGCCGAAGTGAAGGCCAACATCGCATGACCGCCGAAGAGCACAAGCGTGGCGCCGAGGCCCTGAAGGCGCTCCTCTCCATGGCCTTCTCGGCGCTGGGCGAGAAGGAATACGCCGCCGCGGCCGGACTGCTCACCAAGAAGATGATGATCTCCGCCGGCCAGACGGTCGAGATCATGTGCGCCCTGCGCGAAGCCGTCGGTAACGACATTTTCGAGGCCCAGCTGAAATCGCTGACCGCCCATCAGGCCCGCCTGCTCGCCCGCCGCCTCGACAAATCCGTGCCGGACCTTGAAGTCTCGACCGCCGGCGCCGCCATCGCCTGGATCCGCGGCCTGATGAACGGCGCCATCGCCGCCTCCGGCGCGCCCGCCGAAGCACCGGCCGAAACCGTGGCGGAAACGCCTGCCGGGACCGTCACCGACCCCACCGAAGCGGAAGCCCCCAAACCCGCCTCCTCCGGCTCCTATTTCGGCCGCCGCAGCTTCCGTACCGGGAACTAGTGCGCTCAACCGCACCCTCGCTCGATCCCCCTCTGTCTCCCCCTTATAAAGGGGGAGAACCCCATCAGCCATTCCGCGCGATGGACCTGACAGCGTTCCCCCCTGAGGGGGAAAGTACAGGTGGGGGTCCTGTCCCATAGGGCGGCCCCCTTCATCCTTCCCCGCTCAGCAGGGAAAGACAAGTGAGCCTCAGCTCATCTCCCGGATGCCCGCGATGCACTGCGACGGGCACGGGCTAGAGGCCGGATCGGTCACTTTCCCGGTGCGCTCGATGGCTGATTTCGCGCACTCGAAATCGAGGTCGGCGATGGCATCGAACTGGTTCATGTAGACCTTGCCGGTAAGGTTCTCGAGGAAATGCGAGCGTTTCAGCTTGTCCATGACCGGGCCTTTCACCTCGGTCAGGTGCAGCGTCACCCCGGCGTCCTTCAGGCGCGCATTGATGGCCTCGAGGCTCTCGAGCCCGCTCGCGTCTATATGGTTCACCGCCGGGCACATCAGGATCAGGTGCTGCAGGTCCGGCCGGTTGCCGAGGACGCAATAGACTGTGTCCTCCAGGAAGCGCGCATTGGCGAAGTAGAGGCTCTCGTCGATCCGTATCGTGACGATATGCTCGGGCGTCACCACGGCATGCCGGTTCACATTCCGGAAATGGTGGGTGCCCGGCACCTGCCCGACAATCGCGAAATGCGGCTTGGACGTGATGTAGAGATGCAGGCCGATGGAGATGACGATGCCCGTCGTCACGCCGAGTTCGACACCCGCCAGCAGCGTCACGAGGATCGTGCCGGCCATGGCCGCGAAATCGCGCTTCGAATAGTCCCACGTCTGCTTCAGCGTCTTCAGGTCGACAAGACTCAGCACGGCCACCACCACGGTCGCGGCGAGCACCGCCTGCGGCAGGTTGTAGAGCAGCGGCGTCAGGAACAGTGCGGCCAGCGCAATGCCGACCGCCGTGAAGGCGCCCGCGGCGGGCGTCTCCGCCCCCGCATCGAAGTTCACCGCCGAACGGGCAAAGCCGCCGGTCACCGGATATCCGCCCGAAACGCCTGCCGCGAGGCTCGCCGCGCCGAGCGCGATCAGTTCCTGGTCGGGGTCGATCCGCTGGCGGCGCTTGGCGGCCAGCGTCTGCGCCATGGAGACGGATTCGATGAAGCTGATCATCGCAATCAGCGCCGAGGAGCCGAGCAGCGAGCGCCAGAGGCCCGCATCGAACGCCGGCAGCGCGAGGCCCGGCAGGCCTTTCGGGATCTCGCCGACGACGCGCACGCCCTTCGCTTCGAGGCCGAAGGCGACGACCGCGATACCACCCGCCGCGACGGCGAGCACAGGCCCGCTGCGCGCCAGCATGCTCGCCACGTTGGGCTTCAGGCCCAGCGCCAGCAGCAGCGGCTTCAGCCCGGTCCGCGCCCAGAACAGGAAGATGACCGACGGCACCCCGATCGCCACGGTCGGCCAGTTCACATGGCCGAGCTGGCCGGCGATACTCGCCAGCGTCTCGATGATATTGTGCCCGCTCGCGCTGACGCCCAGCAGGTACTTGATCTGGCTGACGGCGATCAGGATGCCGGTCGCCGTCACGAAGCCGGACATGACCGGGTGGCTGAGAAAGTTCGCGAGGAAGCCCAGCCGGAAAATGCCCAGCACGACCAGCATCAGGCCCGAGATGACCGCCAGCACGATGGCGGCAGTCAGGTATTCCGGCGTGCCCTGCTCGGCGACCTTCCCAGCGGCGACGGCGGTCATCAGCGAGAGGACGGCCACCGGCCCGACCGCCATGGTCCGGCTGGTGCCGAAAATCGCGTAGACGATCAGCGGCAGGACGGAGGCGTACAGGCCGACCTGCGGCGGCAGGCCCGCGAGCAGCGCATAGGCGAGCGATTGCGGGATCAGCATCACCGTCACAATCACCGCTGCCATCATGTCATTGGCAAAGGTCTCGCCCTTGTAGGCGCGTCCCCATTGCAGGATCGGAAAATAATCGGACAGTCGCATGCCTCGCCCCCCGACCCGTTCTATATCACAGAACGTTGATGGGAAGTTTCAGGTAGCGAGTGCCGTTATCCTCCGGTTCCGGCAGCTGTCCGGCCCGCATGTTGATCTGTATCGACGGAAGGATCAGCCGCGGCATGCCCAGCGTCTTGTCCCGCGCTTCCCGCATCGCCACGAAGGCATCCTCGCTGACACCCTCATGCACATGGACATTATGCGCCCGCTCCTCGGCGACCGTCGTCTCCCAGCGATACTCGTCCCGCCCCGGCGCCTTGTAGTCATGGCACATGAACAGCCGCGTCTCGCCCGGCAGGCTCAGCACTTTCCGGATCGACCGGAACAGCGTCCGCGCGTCGCCGCCCGGAAAATCCGCCCGCGCCGTGCCATAGTCCGGCATGAACATCGTGTCGCCGACAAAGGCCGCATCGCCCACGACATAGGTCATGCAGGCTGGCGTGTGCCCGGGCGTGTGCATGGCGCGCGCCTCGATATTCCCGATACGGAACGTGTCTCCATCCACGAACAGTTTGTCGAACTGGCTCCCGTCCCGCTGGAACCTGGTGCCTTCATTAAAGATCTTGCCGAACGTATCCTGCACGGTGCGGATCTCCGCGCCGATCGCGATCTTGCCGCCCAGCTTCTCCTGGATATAGGGCGCAGCGGACAGGTGATCAGCATGGACATGGGTCTCGAGGATCCATTCCAGCGTCATCCCGCTGTCGCGGATAAAGGCAATCATCTCGTCCGCGGACCCCGTATTGGTCCGCCCGGACGCCGGGTCGAAATCGAGCACCGAGTCGACCACGGCGCAGGCCCTGGTTTCCGGATCGGCGACGACATAGCTCACCGTGAACGTTGGTTCGTCGAAAAATGCGGTGACGTTCGGATTTGTCATGACTCGTTCCATATTGCCTTGTCTCAAAACCTGTTTGCGATCCGCACGACCGGATCGGCCTGCTTGCCCAGCATGACCGAGCAGATGGCGTCCACCATGGCGTGCGCTTGCTTGTCGGAGAGTGTGTAGAAGACCTGCCGCGCGTCACGGCGCGCACTCAGCACGCCTTCCTCCCGCAGCTTGGCGAGCTCGCGCGACAGGCGCGGCTGGGGAATGCCGAGGTCCTGCTCCAGCTCGCCGACCGACATTTCGCCGCCGCGCAGCTGACAGCAGATCATCAGGCGATCCGGGTGCCCGAGCGATTTCAGGAGGTTCGTCGCCTCGTTCACCAGCGGCTCCATCCTGCGGCTGTCCCTGATCATCCGGTCAACTCCACGTTCCTGCCGAGGCCCTTCCGGCCCGGTTATACTTTACATATGCGTAAAACGTAAACTTCCAACCCGCCATACCTTCCGGCAGCACATAAGCCCCATGCGGGACCTGCATACGGGTGGACGGCCCCCTCCGGGCTTCCGGTCAAAAGAAAACCGGCCCGGATCGCTCCGGGCCGGCCATTCGTCAGGTGGGGCTGCGCACCTAGTAGGTGTAACGCAGGCCGAACTTGGCGGTGTAGGAATAGGTCTCGAACTGCAGCAGGCGATCGCGGCCCGGGCCCTTCTGGAAGGCCAGGTACGGTTCGTCATTGATGTTCACGAGGTCTGCATAGACCTGGAAGTGCTCGTTGAAGCGATACTTGGCCGAAGCGTCGATCTGGAGGTGATCCTTCACGTAGCGGTCGGTCTCGGCGTCGCCGCCCAGTTCGTCCAGGTATTCATCGCGATAGGCAGCGGTCAGGCGCAGCTCGAGGCCGCCCTTCTCGTAGCCGATCATGGCGTTGTAGGTGCTTTCCGATGAGGCCGGCAGCGGGATCGAGCGGGTGCCGCCGTCGCCGTCCGGAACGTCGCCCTGGCTGTCGGTGTAGGTGTAGTTGAAGCCAACCAGCGTGCCGTCGAGCAGACCCGGCAGGAAGTCGAGCGCCTGCTGGTAGTTGAACTCGACGCCGGTCACGGTGGCCGAGTTGCCGTTGATCGGGATCAGGGCTTCATCATAGCTGATGCCGCGATAGGTGCCCGGATCGGTGTAGAACTGGTCGACGATGAAGTCCTTGATGTCCTTGTAGAACAGACCGGCCGAGAGCACGCCGCCCGGCGCGAAATAGTACTCGACACTGGCGTCGTAGTTGGCGGCGCGGTACGGGTCGAGGTCCGGATTGCCGAACTCGCCTTCATTGTCTTCGTTCAGATAGAAGCGCGGAGCCATCTTGCCGATGCCCGGACGCACGACGCTTTCGGAGAAGGCACCGCGGACGATGACCTTGTCGGACACGTCATAGCGGATGTTCAGGCTGGGCAGGATGTCGGTGTAGTCGTTCTTGAACGAGACGGGCGTGACGGTGATCACGTCGCCATCGTCGCCGATGCTGTTACCCGAGAGGTCGTCGCTGGTGTGCTCCAGACGGACGCCGGCCACCATCGTGGTGCGGTCAGCGGTGATCTTGCCCTGCACATAAGCGGCGTAGATGTTCTCGTCGACTGCGTAGTCGGCGGCGTTCGACTCATAGTCGGTGTCGTACTGGTTCAGCACGAAATCGCCGGCATTGGCCTTGTTGTAGGCGCGCACCTTGCCGAGGTCCGGAAGCGGGCCGAGATCGGCGAGGCCGTAGGTCTGGCTGCCGGTCACGTCGGCGAGCGTGTAGCCGTCGAGTTCGTCATAGACGTTGAGCGTCAGGCCGTAGTCCTTCTGGCGCAGGCGGGCTTTCACACCAGTTTTGAATTCGAACTCGCCGGTATCCATCTGGATGGTGCGGGCGGCATCGAACTTGGCCGACCATTCCTTGTCGGTCGACAGGCCATCGACCTGCTCGAGGTCGGTGAACTTGTAGTTCGACGGATCGATGAATTCGTCGAGGCCGGTCGTGACTGCATAGCCGACGGTTTCGAGGTTGCGGTAGTCGAAGGCGACGGCGAGGTCGCCGGCATTCTTGAAGTCTTTCTGGAAGCGGGTCGGGTCCTGGGTCTGGAACTCGTGCTCCTCGGCGTCCGAATAGGCGAGCTTGTAGTTGAATTTCCAGTCGCCGGTCTCGGTGTCGCCACCGATCTGGTAGGACTGGATCTTCTGGCTCTCGAACCGGTCCTTCAGGTCGCGGCGGACGCGGATGCGGCCGTCGTCGGAGAGGAAGGTTGCGCCGTTCTCGTCGATCGCTGCCGGTTCACCGCTCATCTGGAAGATGAGGCGCTGGCGCTTCTCGGTGTCGTCGAACTGGCTGTAGAGGGCGCGGGCGTAGAGCGTCGTGCCTTCGGTCGGTTTCCAGTCGAAGGAGAGCGAGGCGCCGATGCGCTCGCGTTCCACGTCGTAGTCGCGGTACTGGACTTCCTCGGCATAGACCAGGCCGTCATCGTTCTCGGTCCAGTCGGCGATCTCCTGGTTGTCCGTCGAGGTCTTGCGGTCATAGTAGGACAGGCCGCCCGAGATGCCGAATGTGTCGGAGACCGGAACGGTGAAGTCCACCGAGCCCTTCGGCGAGGTTTCCCCGTTCAGGTCGTTGTAGGAACCCTCGACGGTGGCGGAGACGTAGGGCTCCTTGCGGTCGAAGCCTTTGGTCGTGTCGATCTCGATCGAGGCGCCGATCGTGTCGGCATCCATGTCCGGCGTCAGGGTCTTCTTGACCTGGATGGACTGGATGAGTTCCGACGGCAGCACGTCGAGCGCGACGGCGCGGGTGTCGGCTTCCGGTGCCGGCAGGCGCACGCCGTTGACCGAGGAAGCGTTCAGCGTCGGGTCAAGGCCGCGGACCGAGACGAAGCGGCCTTCGCCCTGGTCGTCGAGGATGTTGATGCCCGGCAGGCGGCGGATCGATTCAGCGACGTTTTGGTCCGGGAACTGACCAATACCGTCGCGGGTCAGCACGCTCTCGACCGTGTCGGAGTTGCGCTGCATGTTGATGGCGCTTTCCATCATCGCGCGCTGGCCGACCACGGTCACCGTGTCGAGTTTCTGGACGTCGCCCTCTTCGCTGGCACCCTGTGCAATCGCCGGAGCGGCGATGACAGCGGCGAGCGCGGACGAGACGAGCAGCGCACGGTTGCGCTTGGAGAAGTGTGTACGTTTCATGACGATTCCCATGTAAGAGCCCCGGTTTGGTTCCCGCGGGCCTGCCTTAGGAAGGAGTCATGACAGTCAGATGACGGACGGCGTTGTTCTGCGTGCAATCGCAGCCTAAGCAACCGACTGTGGTATGAGCGCAACACGCATCCGGCGCAGAGTCCCCTTACAGGCTTCCGGAAGAAGTCTGACGTGCGCCACCCGCCACAAAAGTGTCACGAGCGGCGGCCGTTTCGCGCGGTCACTTCTTCCTAAAAGCGGCTGACTCGCGCGTCCGGCTCGGTTAAAGCGGTCGGCACAGGGGCCGGGATTCGAACGCTGGATTCCGGCCCTGCCCGTTTAACGCAGGAAGAACGCCTCATGAAACCGCTCCTCTGGCTTACCGCCCTCGCCCCGCTTGCCGCGTGTGCCACCGCGCCGGTGGAATATACCGGGCCTGTCGTCACGGTCCTGCCGATCAACGAGACGGCACCGATGAACGGCGAAGGCGACCGCGCCGACGATCCGGCGATCTGGGTCAACACGTCCGACCCGGCCAGCTCACTGATCCTCGGCACGAACAAGGACGAAGGACTCTATGTCTATGCCTTCGACGGCGGCGAGCTGCAGGAACTTCCCGTCGGCCGTGTCAACAATGTCGACCTGCGCGGCAATATCGCCGTCGCCTCGAACGACGAGTTCAATTCCATCTCTTGGTTCAACATCGACCCAGAAACCCTGACCGTCACCCATATCGGCAATTCGCCGACCGACCGTGAGGAGCCCTACGGCATCTGCGCGGGCCTCGACGGCGAAACCTATCGCACCGCCGTCACCTACAAGGACGGCACGATCCAGATCTGGTCCGCAAGCTGGGAAACCGTGGATGAACTCGACCCGACGCTCGAGCGCGTGGTGAAGATCGCCACCCAGATCGAAGGCTGCGTGTTCGACGATGCCAATGACCGCCTCTTCGTCGGCGAAGAGAATTACGGCCTCTGGGCAGTGGACCTGTCCGATGCGAACTCGGTTCCGGTCGAGGTGGACACGATCGCCGCCGGCAACGGCCTGATCGACGATGTCGAAGGCGTCAGCATCTGGCTCGGCCCGACCGACGATACCGGATACATCGTCGCCTCGGCCCAGGGCGCCGACCGCTATGTCGTCTATGACCGGGTTCCGCCCTACACCCCGCGCGGCGTGTTCCGGATCGGCGACAATGAAGCCATCGGCATCGACGGCGTCAGCGTGACCGACGGGATCGACATCACGTCCGAACCGCTTCCGGGCATGCCGAAAGGCATGCTGGTGGTCCAGGACGATGCGAACCCGATCCCGGAATTCGAACAGAACTTCAAAATGGTCGACTGGGCGGCCATCGCCGAGGCACTCGGCCTCGACTGATCCCGGTCAGAAATGGACGAGGACCCAGACGCTGGCACTATAAAGCAGGGCCAGCGTCACGATCCGCACGGCGGCGGAAACGACATGGGGCCTGACATCATGCCATGAGGTTTCGCGCGCCACATCCGCGACGGCGGTGGCGACCTCATGGTGCATCTTGCCCCGGTCTTCGCCGGCCAGCATCATCATGATGGCGTGCGAGCGTTTCTGCGGCAGGGCATTCGCCTCCTCCAGCACTTCCTCGAAGACGCGGGCGGCGATGGTTTCGGTCAGCGCCCGTTTCGGATGCCAGCCGTGCCGGTGCAACTCGGTAAGCGTGAGGCGGAGGATGGGGTAATTGACCCACAGGTCGCGCATCATGAAGACGGCGAGCGTCGCCGAGGTCATGCCGATGAACACGCCGCGCGGCATGCCGAAGAAATGGTTGAGGCTCCAGATCCAGAGCAGGATTGCGAGCTTGATGCCGGTGGCGATGAGGAAGGTTCGGAAACTGCGCGCGGCGAGCATCATCGTGTCGGCGCGGATCCGGTGGCGGGCCTCCACAACGGCGGCCTCGATCGCCTTGTTCTTGCGGCCCACGATTTCCTTGCCCAGCATCTTGCGCCCGGCCAGGAGGCCGGCGGCAAGGGCGGAAAGGATCATCAGCGGCGCTCGCATGATCCTAATGTAGGGAGCGTCGGCCGGTCTGTCTCGCCTGCTGTCACAGCATGGACATGAGGAAGCGCTCGACCTGGCGCTGGGCGGCCTTGGGATTTTTCACGAGCGTGTAGCCGAGCACGAGGGCGACGGCCGTTGTGGTCAGCGGGCGCCGCTGGATGATGGCGCGGACCGTGTCGAACGGCAGGTCGGCCAGCGCCTCGGCGGTGGCTTCCTCGACTTCCTCTACTTCCTCCTCGATGGAGCGGAAGGGCTGGAGGAAAAAGAAGAGGCTGAGGCCGGACAGAAGCAAGCCCACGCCCGCCACCGTGAACGCAGCCCAGGTGAGGCCCATGATTTCGGCTAGGGCCAGCGTCGCGGCGACAAACAATGCGAGCGTGGCGCCCAGCCCCAGAAGGAGGCCGGCCGCCGCCGCAAGCAGGCGGAGCTTGGTAATGTCCACGCGTTATTTCCGGTTGAGGAGCGCGAGCAGCAGGCCCGCACCGAAGGCGATGCCGACGGCAGCCAGCGGCTTCTCGCGGATACGCTTCTGGAGGTCGTCGCGGGCGGCTTCGAGCTGTTCGCCGGCGTCTTCCGCCATTTCCTTGCCCTTCGCGACGCCGTCCTTCGCCTGAGCGGAGGCATAGCCCTTGAGATCGCCGAACATGGACTTCAGGTCCGCGCGCAGCTTCGCGAGGTCTTCCTTGAGCATTTCGACATCGTCCTTGAGGGGCGACTCGTCTCCTTTGGCGCTGGCAGATTCGGCGTTACTGGCCATGGGCGTGTCCTTTCGGGTCCGGGATGTGCAGGATACGGATATTACGGATGCCGGTTTGCTGGCAAGGCGCCCGAGGGTCGCACGCCCTGCCGCAACCGGGGTCGAAGGGTTAACGGCGACGGCTCAGCATGGCCGTCAGGACGCCCGCACCGAATGCGAGTCCGATGGTTGCCAGCGGCCGGGCGCGGACACGGCCCTCGACATCGTCGCGGACACCGGCGAGGCGTTTGCCGGCGCCCCTGGCCAGAAGCTGGCCCTTGTCGATGCCCTTGCGGGCCCGGCCGGTGAGGAAGCCGCGCAGGTCCACGATCGTGGTGCGCAGGTCGTCGCGCAGGCCCTCGACGTCTTCCTTCAGGATAGCGGCATCATTGCTGACCTGCATCTTCGCGGCGGCAGCGGAGCCATTGGCGGTGCGGCGGTTTGTGTTCGGCATGGGAGAACTCCTTTTCGGTTCGCTATGCCCCATCAACGGCCTCGCTCCGTCTGCGGTTCCGGCCGGGGCGTCCGGTTTATTTGCCGTCGCCGGTGGAACAGGCAGCGGCACGCGGCGTTTCCGGTCTCATGCAAGCTTTTTACAATCGCGTGTCGCAATATGTTTCAACCCCGGACGAGGTCTGCGATCGGATCGACAGGCTCCGCCCGCGCGAGACCGACATCCTGCCGGACGAAGACATCATCCGCGTCGGCGAAGTGGCGAGCCAGTTGTTCATCCTGCGCGAAGGCTGGGCGGTGCGCTACCGCACGCTGGAAGACGGGCGCAGGCAGATCGTCAACTTCATGCTGCCGGGCGACATATTCGACCTGCAGGCCCTGTCCGGCCTCGAGGCGGACCATACCGTGACCGCGGTTACGCGCAGCCGCATCCTGGAAGTGGATGCGATGGCGTTCGTCGAGGCGCTCAAATCATCCGGGCCGTTTGCCTCCGCCTTCTGGTGGGCGGCAGTGCAGGAGGAATCCATTCTCCGCGAACAGATCGTTCGCGTCGGCCGCCGCTCGGCGCGGGAACGGATTGCTCACCTGTTGCTGGAACTTCACCGGCGGCTGACATGCGCACTGGGCGGCAAGGACAACAATCTCGTCCTGCCGGTCACGCGGTCAGACCTCGCGGATGCGCTGGGCCTGACGCCGGTGCACGTCTCGCGCACAATGTCCTGGTTGCAGTCGGCCCGGCTGATCGAACAGAAGCGCGGCGTCGTCTCCATCATGGACCGGGACCGCCTGTCGCGTCTGGCGCATTTCGACGATGCGTATCTGCACCTGCGGAAGCTGGACCTTTCGTTCCCGCCACAGGATCCGGACCGGATACGCCGGGTGATCTAGCGGTGACGCGATGACCCGGCCAGCCTACCCCATCGATTATCATCTATTGCTTCAGCGCCTTCGGCGGCTCGGCTGGATCCTGCTGGGCAACCAGGAACTGGCGGACAATGTGCTGCAGGACCTGCTCGTCTCGCCGCCGGCCGAACGCGACGCGGATGAAGATGTCGCCCACCGCCTTTTCCGCATCGCCTTCGAAGCGTTCGACGACGTGGCCCACGGCCTGACGAACATCTACACGCTGCGGCCGAAAGGTCCCGGCGAGGGCCTGCTTGCGCGCCTGCGCCAGCTCAATCCCGACGAACGCACGGCAATCGCCATGATGGTGGTGGAGCCTTTCAGCATGACCGAAACTGCTGCCGTCACCGGCCGGCAGGCCTCGACCCTCGCCTTCGCCCTCCAGCGGGCGCTCATCCTGCTGGAGCAGGACGAGTTCTGACCGGAACCGGGACCCCACCGGCACGTTGGTTTCCCGAAAGGAGACTGATCATGCAGACTGACAGACATACGACCATCACCCCGGACCAGGCCCGTCAGGGCGATAGGGTCGGACTCATCTGGGTACTGACCGCAGGTACGCTGGTCGCCATCATGGGTCTTGGCGCGACCATGCTGTTCCAGGCCATCTGACGCCGCGTGCGGCGGGCGCTGTCATGGCGCCCGCCACCGCTCGTTCCGTCTCAGGCGGATTCGTGCGCCGGGTGGAAGAACAGGGCCTGGCCGATGGCGGCCTTCACTGTGTTTTCCTGGAACGGTTTCGGGATCAGGAATGTCGGCTCCGGCCGCTCACCCGTCAGCAGGCGTTCCGGGAAGGCCGTGATGAAGATCACCGGAACATCAATGTGTTTCAGTATATCGTTCGCCGCGTCGATACCGGACGAGCCGTCGGCCAGCTGGATGTCGCAGAGGACGAGGCCTGGCGTGTCGGATTTCACCAGCGCCATGGCCTCGGTATAGGTCGTCGCATTGCCGATGACCTTGTGGCCGAGTTCCTCGACGAGGCTCTCAAGGTCTGCCGCGATGATCGGCTCGTCCTCGATGATCAGGACGCGCGTCGACAGCTGCGCCTCGATCTCGGCGAGCGCGGCACGCTCAAGGTCTGCCTGCTCGTCCTCGGTGACGCCGAGGATGAAGGCCGCCTCGTCGCGGGAGAACCCCTCGAGCGAGGTCAGCAGGAAGGCCTGGCGCTGGACCGGGGCGAGTTTCTGCAGGCGCTGCGACACGGCATCGTCGGCTTTCTGACCGGTTTCGAGCCGGGCGCCGGTGGTGCCCCAGATGGCATGGAAAAACCGGTAAAGCGCCACACGGGGCGCTGCGTCGGAATCGATCTGTTCGGGGCTCGCCGCGAGGGCTTCCAGCGAGGCCAGGATATAGGCGTCACCGCTCTCCTGGCTGCCGGTAAGGGCACGTGCATAGCGTCGCAGATACGGCAGGTGCGGCGCCAGCTTGTGTACAAGACTCATAGGAACAACTCCATCAACTCTGCACTTCCAACACTCGGGATCGGAAAAGGTTGCACGTGCCGCGCATTTTTTTTCGCATTTTCTTCGGAACCATCCGCGCGATCAGGCTTTATACTCTGCAAATGGCGCCCCGGATCGCCGGAAAGCGCCGTAAAACGACCTGAATGCCAAGGGCAACAAAAGAAATGGACGAAAAGAAGACCGCCGGCCGGAAACAGGCCGATACGGAACGAAAGCGTCGCGGTGACCGGCTCGGGGAACAGCTTCGTCGTCTTTACGACGATGTGACCCACGAGAACGTGCCCGACGATTTCCTGCGCCTGCTTGAAGAAGCAGAACGGGCCCGTTCGCCTGACAAATCCGACAAGTCGTAGGGGCGTGCATGAGCGAACCTATGGACCGCCTCGATGACGCCACGTTCAAGCGGGAGCTGACCGGGCTTATCCCGCACCTCCGCGCCTTCGCCCGCAGCCTGTGTGGCGACGCCTTCATGGCGGACGACCTGGCGCAGGACGCGATGCTGAAAGCCTGGCATGCCCGCGAAAGCTTCCAGGCCGGCACGAACATGAAGGCCTGGGCCTTCACCATCCTGCGCAACGTCTTCTATTCCGAGAAGCGCCGGTCGTGGCGTCGGGAGTCGCTGGACCCGGAAGTGGCCGAGGCGACGCTGGTCTCGCCGTCCAATCCCGGGGACGGGCTGGACCTGCTGGCCCTGCGCAATGCGCTGAACATGCTGCCGGAAGACCAGCGCGAGGCGCTGATCCTTGTCGGCGCGGGCGGGCTTGCCTATGAAGAGGCGGCCGAAGTTTGCGGCTGTGCCGTCGGCACGATCAAGAGCCGCGTTTCGCGTGCCCGGAAAGCGGTGACCGATTTGCTGGAAAGCAACCAGAGCGGATTCAGCAGCGACGACACGATGCGCGCCGCAGAGGCCTTCGACGACATCATGGAACAAGCCGCGGCAATTTCTGCCGCCAACAACGGCTGAATCCGGCGTGCCTCACCGGGCTGCCTCTTCGACCCTCCGGCGGCGCCTGGTCGCGACGCTGGCGATTGCGCTGACGCCGGTCCTCGTGCTGGGCGCCGTCAGCGCCTATCGCGACGCCCGCGAGGCGGTGCAGGCCCGGTCCAACCAGCTGCTCCTGGTCGCCGGCGCAGCGGTCGACGGCGTTGACCAGTCCATCGACGAGGCCGAACTCCTGCTCGGCCTGTTCAAGGACGAAATCGGCACCAAGAACTGCATTCCCGTCTTCGAGAAACTGGCGCCGGCGCTTCCGGCCCTGTCGAGCGTGATCCGCTTCGACAAGGACGGCGTGGCGATGTGCACCTCGACCGGCGCATCGGGGTTCGAGATGTCGAACCCGGACTGGAACACCGCGCTCCGCCACGAAGTGCAGACCCTGCGCACGGATGCCTTCTACGGCCAGACCAGCGATGACTGGATCTTCGCCGTGTTCCGGCGGGTCGATGCGCCGGACGGCTCGTATGACGGTTCGGTCTCGATGGGGCTCCGGTCACGGGCGCTGGCCGGCTTTGCGCGGGCGAGCATCCTGTCGGAAGGTGTCGAGGTCGCTATTGCGGATCTCGACGGGCGCGTGTTCGGCAGCGACCGGTTCAGCGCGATCGACAAGACCTGGATCGCATCGGCCGCCGAAGCGCGCGAAGCGAAAATGTTCGTGATGACCCGGCCCGGGAATTCGCCGATGGACGTGGTGATCAAGCCCGTCGGCCCGTCGAACGTGTTCGCCGTGATCTCGCGGGAATCGCCAGGCCTCTGGAGCGAGTTCACGCTGCAACCGGTGTCCTCGTTCGGCCTGCCGCTGCTGGCCTTTTCCATCGCCCTGCTCGCGGTCTGGCTTGCCATCGACAGCCTGGTGCTGCGCTGGCTGTCGCGGCTGATCCGGATCGCGCGCGTCTATGGCGCCGGGCGGTACACGTTCCGGGCGAGCGACTCGATGGCCTCTGCGCCGAACGAGATCGCCGAGCTGGCCGATGCCATGCAAGACATGGCCACGAATGTCGACCAGCGCGACCGCGACCTCAAGGCCGCGATTGCCGTGCGCGATGCCGCCGTGAAGGAGATTCACCACCGGGTGAAAAACAATCTCCAGATCGTCACCAGCTTCCTCAACCTTCAGGGCCGCCAGCTGCAGGACCCGGAGGCACGGCAGGCCATCGCCGCTGCGCGTCACCGGATCGACGCCCTCGCCATCGTCCACCAGACCCTTTACCAGCACGAACGGCTGGAACTCGTCAGCATGCGTCCGTTCCTGCAGGGCCTGATCGACCACCTTGCCGAGGCACTCGGCATGGAGGCGCAGAATATCGGCATCTTGCAGACCTATGACGATATCGAACGCCCGGCCGACGATGCGATCCCGATTGCGCTGTTCCTGGTCGAAGCCGTGACCAATGCGACGAAGTACGCGTTCAACGGCACGAAGGGCGGGCAGGTCGTGATCTCGCTCGACAGCGACAATACGGGCGGTGCCTGCCTGCGGGTGAGCGACAATGGCGTCGGGTTCGATACGTCCGCCTCGGATGCGCCGAAGGGGCTCGGATCGAAACTGATGACCGCCTTTGCCCGCCAGCTCGGTGCGAAGCTGGAAATCATCTCGGCGCCCGGCAAGGGCAGCATGATCTCGCTTTACATGCCGGTCAAGGAATAGGCCCCGGCCACAGGGGCGCGGGGCCTTTCTTTTCAGTGAAGTTGCCTTGCCGGCTATTCGGCTGTCAGGGCCTTCAGCATCCAGACGGCTTCTTCGTGCCAGGACATCCGGGCGATCAGCATGTCGGCCGTGACATAATCGTTCTTGTCCTCGCACCATTCGACGGCGGCGCGCATGTTGGACACGGCCGTCTCATGGTCGCCGATCAGCATTTTCAGCATCTGCGCCACGGACTGTTCCTTGTCGGTGTCCTTGATGGAGGACAGCTTGCCATACTTGGTATGGCTGGCCGGCGCTTTGTGACCAAGGGCGCGGATGCGTTCGGCGAGCTTGTCGATCGCCTCGTACATGTTCTCGTACTGCGCCTCGGTCAACTTGTGCACGCCCATGAAGGTCGGACCGGTGACGTTCCAGTGAACGCCCTGCGTCTTGATGAACAACATGTACGTGTCGGCCAGGACGATGCCGAGCGCTTCGGCGACCTTCTTGCGGTCGGCCGCCGTGATGCCCGTTTTCGTCTTGAAGTCAGGCTTCGATACGTCGAGTGCCTGGGTGGTCATGATTGTCTCCTTTCCCGGCTCTATGGGTTACTGGGGCGGATCGACGGCCTCTTCCATCGCCTCACCAGCCTCGTCGATCGCGCCGTCAACGTCATCGGCCGCATCGTCGATCGCATCGGCCGTCTCGTCGGCCGCTTCCTCGAGCGCTTCACCGAGCGTGTCCGGCTTGTTCATTTCATCCATGGCCTCGTCGATCGACTCGCCAGCCTGTTCGATCGGGCCGTCATTCCGGTCGCACGCGGCAAGCATGCCGACAGCAATCAGTGAGGCAGCAATGATTTTGGAACGCATGACAGATCTCCTCTTTTGTCATGCCGATACAACGCGCGGTGGACGCAACTGTTCCATCCGGACGGTATTCCAGACGCTACGGATCTTCCGTGTAAAGTCATATCCGTCATGGGAGTATGCGGTGACGGTCATCAAGGCGTCGTCGAATTCGAGCGTGTTGAACGAGGGCGGTACCTGGCGCAGACGCAGGGAGAGCGTCCCCGCCGTCACCGACACATAGGCCCCGAACGGACCGGGGATGATCTCGACCTGCGGCGCATGGACATGCCCGTTCAGGAGGACGTTCACATCGCTGGCACCGAGACGCGCACTGGCCCGGCGGCCGCGGCGCGTCGCGGTCTGGAGCGGCGCGCCAGCGGGAGAGACGAACGGATGATGACAGGCGAGAATGCGCGTTTCCGCCTTCGACTCCGCCGACAGGATTTGATCCAGGTCGTCCAGGTCTACGGAGCCTTCGGCCCAGTTGCGGCGCACCTGCCAGCCGCGCGCGGTGTTCAGCCCGTCCACGCGCACCTTGCCAAGGTCCAGCGGGAAGCTGAATTCCGCAACATGGTCGCGATAGCGGGAAAACGGACGCATCACGCGGTGGTGCAGCTGGAACATGGGCGTGTCATGATTACCGGGCGTGCAGGCGACGCGGGTTCCGAGCCCGAGCAGCCATTCCCGCGCCGCATCGAATTCGCGCCGCCGGCCATTCTGCGTGAGATCGCCCGAGACCACGACCGCATCGGGCGCAAACACCTGGATCTGGCGCGCCGCAGCCGCCATCACGTTCGGATCGGCGGCGCCGAAATGCAGGTCGGCAAGGTGGACCAGTTTCAATGGTCCGCCTCCGCGCGCAGCACGCGCGCCGCCT
>ERZ795053.3453-NODE-3453-length-17978-cov-5.430676_pt1 | contig 17978 bp, 22 predicted proteins | sample MGYA00375137_ERZ795053 | MGnify/ENA primary metagenome ERZ795053 (study PRJEB30182, sample SAMN05720284) | activated sludge metagenome | isolation source: Anaerobic digester | place: Hong Kong | collected 2014-12-17 ...
CCTTTTTGCCGGAAAATTCTTTAGAAAGTGTAGAAATACCAACAAGTGTAACCTTCTCACTGTCATCAATTATCTGTGCATACATCGACTTATTCGAACGGTATATACATAGGCGTTTGCGAGTAAGATCTTCAGTTTTAATTTTATTTTTTACACGAAGACGTCTTTTAATATAACGACGCTCTTTTGCACTGACATTCTTCATATTTTACTTACCTGCCTTACCAGCTTTTCTTCTGATTATTTCTGTACTGTACTTGATACCCTTGCCTTTATATGGCTCTGGAGCACGAAGCTCTCTGATATTTGCAGCAACCTGACCAACCTGCTGTTTATTAAAGCCTGAAATAGTAAGATGAGTCTGATCAACAACCTCAATCTTGATTCCAGCAGGTGCTTTAAATATAACAGGATGAGAAAATCCAAGATTTAACTGGATATCATTTCCTTGTTGCTGAACACGGTATCCAACACCATTTATCTCTAATTTTTTTTCAAATCCGGTAGAAACTCCGATGAAAATATTTGAAATAAGCGACCTAAAAAGACCGTATTTTGCATTCAAATCTTTATCATCTTGACGATCAGATGCCTTAGTAATGCATAGTGCACCATCTTCTTCTTTGAAAACTAAACCATCACAGAACTCACAACAATCTTCACCGCGTGGTCCTTTAACAGTAATTTTATTACCGGATATTTCATACGTAACCTTTTCAGGTATACTAATCGGTTTTTTTCCTATACGTGACATATTTCTACACTCAAACTATAAATTTTATGCTATTTCACACAGTAACTCGCCACCAATATTCTGAACTTTGGCAGACTTATTTGTAATAACACCTTTAGACGTAGACAAGATCCAAATACCAACATTATTAAGAACCGGTTTTAAATCTTCAGTTTTTATATAAACACGTCTTCCAGGTGAACTTTTTCTTTTTAAATGCTGTATTACAGATTCACCGCTGTCTGTATATTTAAGTTGTATTGAAATTGTATTCTGAACTGAATCTTCAATTATTTTATAATTTCGTATAAATCCCTCATCTTTCAGAATCTTTGCAATAGATTCTTTCATATTGGAATGAGGCACAACTACCTTGCTTTTATTTGCCATTACAGCGTTTCGAATACGTGTAAGCATATCAGCTATTGGATCTGAAATTGAACTCATATTACTCCTCTTATCTTACCAGGATGATTTCGTAACACCCGGAATTTTTCCTTCTGCAGCATATTTTCTAAAACAGACACGACACATATCAAAACGTCGAAGAAAACCACGAGGTCTTCCGCAAACCGCACATCTGTTATGATTTCTCACTTTGAATTTAGCACCTCGAAGATGCTTTGCTATCATACTCTCTTTAGCCATCAGTCAACCCCTACTCCCAAAACGGCATGCCAAAACCATCAAGCAATGCCTTAGCTTCTTCTTTAGATTTTCCAGTAGTAACAACTGTTATATTAATACCATATATATATTCCGCTTTATCAAAATCGATCTCGGGGAAAATAATCTGTTCTTTAACAGAAAAATTATAGTTACCAAAATTATCAAACGACTTTGGAGAAATACCTTTAAAGTCACGAACACGAGGAAGCGAGAAATTTATTAATCGATCTAAAAACTCGTACATGGTATCACCACGCAAAGTGACCTTGCAACCTACATCATAGCCATCTCGTATTTTGAAGTTTGCAATCGACTTTTTTGCGACAGTTTTAACAGGCTTTTGTCCAGTTATAGCGGCCAACTCATCCATAGTCGAAGCAAGTCGTTTAGAATTTGCATGGGCATCACCCATACCAATATTAAGTACAACTTTTTCGATTTTTGGAATTTCCATCGAAGATTTATACTTAAAAGTATCCATAAGCTGCTTTTTTACATCTTTTTTATAAAGATCAAATAATCTTGCTGACATCTCAATTACCCTTTAGTCCAATCTTTTTCCGCATTTTCGGCAAATACGGTATTTATTATCGCCAGAAATCTCTTTACCAACACGGACGCCTTTTTTGCATTTCTCGCAAAAAAACATTACTTTCGAGAGTTTCATAGGAAATTCCATATCAAGTATCCCGCCCTGACCGTTAGGTGACTGAGCTTTTTTGATATGTTTTTTCTTTTTGTTAACGCCTTCGACAAGAACTCGATTTTTTTCATTATCAACAAAAAGAACTTTTCCTCTTTTACCCTTATCTGAACCAGAAATAACAACAACCTGGTCTTCTTTTTTTATTTTAGTCTTAAACATATTATTAATCCTCTTAAAGTACTTCGGGAGCCAAAGAAACTATTTTCATAAAATTCTTCTCACGCAATTCCCTTGCGACCGGTCCAAAGATACGTGTGCCGCGAGGTTCATTTTTGGCATCAATTATCGCGACAGCATTATCATCAAAACGGATATAAGAACCATCAGGACGACGCACAGGTTTGGTAGTACGAACAATTACTGCCTTTAGAACAGATTTGGTGTGTACTTTTTTACCAGTACTGTCTTTTAAACCATAAGACGGGTGAGAGTCTTTTACTGCAACAACAATAATATCACCAACCGTTGCGTATCTACGATTAGTACCACCAAGTACTTTGATACACTGTACTTTTTTTACACCGCTGTTATCAGCAACATTCAGGTATGTCTGCATCTGTATCATGATAAATCCCTACTTAACTTTTTCGATTATTTCAACAAGAGTAAAACGTTTATCCTTGGATAGCGGTCTTGTCTCTTCGATACGAACTGTGTCACCAATTGACAAAGTATTATCTTCATCGTGACATTTAATTTTCTTACTCTGCTTAACATATTTCTTATAAAGAGGATGCATTGCCATCTTCTCGGTAAGAACAACAGCTGTTTTATCCATTTTATTACTGGTGACTTTACCCACCATCTGTCTTCGTGGCTTTTTGTTTTCCATCAAAAATTACCTGCTCTATTACTTTTTACGTTTTCCAAGATCATACTCTTTTTTAAGAGTGAGTATTCGCGCAATCTTTTTTTTCTCTTCACGAATTAACTTGGTATTATCCATGTTGCCAGTTACGACTTTAAATCGGGCTTCCTGAATCTTAGACTTTGACTCATTAAGCGCCTTTATTAGCTCATCACTGGTTAATTCTTCAAGGTGTCCTTTCATATTAAAAACCTATTAATCTTCAAGTGTTATAACTTTTGTTTTAATTGGCAGTTTAGAAGCTGCGGCTTTCAAAGCAGCTATACCAATCTCATTGTTTACACCGGCAAGTTCAAAAAGAATTCGACCTGGTAAAACATGAGCTTCAAAACCTTCCGGATTTCCCTTACCTTTTCCCTGACGAGTTTCAGCAGGTTTTTTTGTAAAAGGTTGATCAGGAAAAACCCTAATCCATAATTTTCCACCACGCTTTACCTTACGTGTAATAGAAATACGAGCAGCCTCAATCTGACGGCTATTAAGTTTTCCGCGCTCCAAAGCCTTAATGGCTATCTCGCCAAAAGAAATTGAAGAACCTCGTTGAGCGGATCCCTTTAGGCGACCGCGATGTATCTTTCTATGCTTAACTTTTTTAGGCATTAACATTATTTATAACCCTAACCATTACTTTGTCTTGCGTTTTACTGCGTATTTATCTTCCTGATTTTGCTCGGCATCATTTTTTGAAAGAATGTCTCCGTTATAAATCCAGACTTTAACTCCAATCAAACCGAAAGTTGTCAAAGCTTCTGCAAAACCGTAGTCAATATCGGCTCTAAGTGTATGAAGAGGAATTCGCCCCTCCTTGTACGATTCACTTCTAGCCATTTCGGCTCCGTTTAATCGACCAGACACCATAACCTTTATTCCCTTGCAACCGGAACGTGTGGCAGCAGTTATTGCCTGCTTAACTGCTCTTCTATAAGGAAAACGTCCTTCAAGCTGTTGTGCAATTTGTTGAGCAACAATTTGAGAATTACGCTCAACTTTTTTTACTTCAACAATATAAACATAAACTTTTTTTGACGCAAGCTTCTGAATATTTGCCTGAATAACCTCGTGAAAAGCACCTTTTTTTCCGATAAGAATTCCTGGACGCGCAGCGTGGATATGAATATTTACCTTATCGGCGAGTCTTTCAATAATAACCTTCGCTATACCGGCATTCTTATGTTCTTTTTTAATAAAAGATTCAATCTTTAGATCTTCATGAAGATTTTTTCGGTACTGTTTCTTTTCATCAAACCAGATACCGCTCCATGTTTTAACTATTCCGACCCTAAGTCCAATTGGATTTACTTTTTGTCCCATGAAATATTCCTTTATTCGTCTGATAATACTACAGTAACATGACTGGTTTTCTTTCGTATTCTTGATGCACGGCCACGGGCACGCGGTCTAAACCGCTTTAGTCTTACACCTTCATCAATCGTAATCTTCTTAACGAAAAGATCTGCTTCCTGAAGATCAGGATTAATATTCTTTGCGTTTGCTCCGGCTGACTTAAGTGTTTTAAGAATGATCGCAGCAGAACTGTTAGGCATATATGATAACATATCCACAGCGACCGGAAAAGACATACCCCTAACGTTATCGGCCACTAATCTTGCCTTCATAGGAGACATGCGCACCGTTTTTGCTATTGCTTTTGTTTCCATCTTCTATAATCCCAATCTATCTTTTTTTAGCAACTTTATCATTTTTACTTGAATGGCCACGGTAGTTTCTCGTTGGAGAGAATTCTCCCAGTTTGTGACCAACCATATTCTCTGTAACATATACCGGGATGAAACTTTTCCCATTGTGAACCATTAAAGTATGACCGATCATTTCAGGAAAAATTGTTGAACGTCTCGACCAGGTCTTAATAGTTTTTTTAGCCCCAGAAGAATTCATCTCTTCAATTTTCTTATAGAGCTTTATGTCAATAAATGGTCCTTTTTTTACCGATCTAGCCATATTTACTTCCTTCTATTGATAATCATATTATCACTGTATTTATTTTTCTTTCGAGTCTTGTAACCTTTAGCAGGTACACCTGTAGGAGAAACGGGGTGTCTCTTTCCAGCACTCTTACCTTCACCACCACCAAGAGGGTGATCTACAGGGTTCATTGCGCAACCACGAACTTTTGGTCTTTTATTCATCCAACGTGAACGGCCAGCTTTACCTATAGTAACATTCATATGATCCTTGTTACCTATTTCACCGATAGTAGCCATACACTCTTTAAGAACTCGTCTCATTTCGCCTGAAGGAAGCTTGACCATACAATACTTTCCTTCACGACCAGTAATCTGAGCAGCTCCACCAGCAGAACGCGCCAGCTGTCCACCCTTACCAAGACTAAGCTCAACATTACAGATACTAGTACCAACTGGAATGTTTTTTAGAGGCATAGCATTTCCAACTCTTACTTCAACCTTTTCACCTGAGACAATTTCATCACCGACAGAAAGATTATTTGGAGCAACTATATATCTTCTCTCTCCATCCTTGTAAAGGATAAGAGCTATATTAGCAGAACGATTTGGATCATACTCGATAGTTTCTACTTTACCAGGAACATCAATTTTGTTTCTTTTGAAATCTATAACCCGGTACTTACGCTTATGCCCGCCACCTTTTCTACGAACAGAAATCTGATTCCCGGCACCACGTCCGGCTTTCTGAGATTTACCTTTGGTTAAACCCTTAAATGGGCTATCTACAGTAATATCTGCATAATCAAGAGTAGTCTTATATCTCTGAATCGGAGTAATTGGTCTGTAATTTTTAATTCCCATTGCTATACCCTAATGACTGATTATTTTTCATACAAATCAATTTTGTCTCCCTGTTTAAGCGTAACTACAGCACGCTTCCACGAGGGCTTAAAACCGATTGTAAACTTATTTCTCTTTTTTTTACCGCGAACGATAGATATGTTAACCTTTTCAGCATCAACATTATACAGACTTTTTACCGCCTGTTTTACCAAAACTTTGTTTGCTCGACGATCTACTTTAAAAACATACTTTCCATCTTCTTGTTGAACAGTTGTCTTTTCGGTAATCACCGGACGTATTAAAACATCATTCAAATTCATCATCATACCCTATGCGAAATTCTGATTTATAGCATTTACAGCACTTTCTGTCATCAACACTTTTTTAGAATAAAAAACGTCACGACCAGAAAGTCTAGAAGCATTGTTATATTTAACATCAGCAATATTTTTTATGGATCTCTTAATCATGGTATCATCTCCAGAAGAGACAAAAATACCTCTTTCGACATTAAGTTTCTTTAAGACAGAATTCATCTCTTTGGTTTTACCCGAATCCACATTAAAATCTTCAACAACAACGATATCCCCTTGTTGAGCTTTAATGGACAATATTGAACGGAAAGCCTTTTTCTTTACCTTTTTTGGAAGCTCGATACGGTACGAACGCACTCTTGGTCCAAAAACGGTACCACCACCAACCCAAATTGGAGATCGATTTGATCCTGAACGCGCACGTCCAGTACCTTTTTGACGCCAAGGCTTAACTCCACCACCGCTAACTTCAGCTCTCTCTTTAGTCTTATGAGTTCCCTGCCGAAGATTCGCATTAGCAGCCTTTATATACTCATAGACAACAACATCATTAATCTTATCCGAAAAAACCTTGTCAGACAATTCTACCTGACCAATTTTTTCACCTTTTACAGAATATTTATCTACAATCATCTTAGTACTCCACCTTGTCAGCTTTCACAAACAAGAACAATTGAATCTTTGCGACCGGGAACGGCACCGGATACAAGAACAAGATTCTTATCCTTGATAACTTTTACAACTTTAAGATTTTTTACAGTAACGCGATCAGAGCCTTTTCTTCCAGGCATACGCTGACCTTTCCAGACTTCACCCGGATAGGCACAAGCTCCAATTGAACCGGGAGCACGGTGAAAATGCGAACCGTGTGTCGCACGACCACCACCAAAACCATGTCTCTTAATACTTCCAGCAAATCCCTTACCCTTGGATGTCGAAACAATATTTACTTTTTCAATTCCATCCAAAACACTACAATCGATTACTGAACCGACATCAAGAGATTCATCAAAAGCATCTATTTCGCGAAGAACACGTTTAGGCTCGACACTCTTCTTTTTAAAGTCTTTTAATAAAGGAGCAGGACAGTTTTTTTCTTTAATAGATCCAAAACCAACCTTTAACGCCGAATATCCATCTTTTTCGACAGTCTTTTTTTGTAACACGACATTGGGACCGAGCTCTATAACAGTCACCGGCACAACTACGCCATTTTCATCGTAGACTTGAGTCATGCTAATTTTTTTCCCAACTAACGCCTTTTTCATCACATTTTTCCCATATATAATTGATTATACACCGGCCATGGTCAACAAGAACCGGGTAACGATATCAACACAATTCTCAAAACTATTTTAGAGATACTACGGCAATTCTTACGACTTAATATCTACAGAAACACCAGCAGGAAGTTCAAGCTTCATCAACGCTTCAACCGTATCAGAGTTTGGATTAACTATATCAACCAAACGCTTGTGAGTTCTAACCTCAAACTGCTCACGAGAAGTCTTATTAACATGCGGCGACCGCAATACACAAAACTTTTCAATTTTAGTAGGTAGCGGAATAGGACCTGCGACCTTCGCTCCACTTCTATTTGTTGTTGCAACAATCTTTGCTGCCGATTTATCAAGTAACTTTACATCAAAAGACTTTAGTTTTACCCTGATTCTCTGTTCCGCTAACTTAGCCACGTTTTTCCTCAAATTGTAAAATTATTATTAGTTGCCAGGCCTTATCTGTTCAGCCTGACAACTATTATTATACGGCATTTATTCGTCAAATAAATTTTAAATTATTTTGTTATTTTTGATACAACACCTGCACCAACAGTTCTTCCACCTTCGCGAATCGCAAAACGAAGAGTCTCGTCCATTGCTACCGGAGTAATAAGTTGAACACCCATCTTTTTAACATGGTCACCAGGCATAACCATCTCTACTCCCTCAGGAAGTACGATTACACCAGTTACATCTGTTGTTCTAAAGTAAAACTGTGGACGATAATTTCCGAAGAAAGGAGTATGTCGACCACCCTCATCTTTTGAAAGGATGAAAACATCACATTCAAAATCTGTATGTGGAGTAATAGAACCCGGCTTAGCAAGAACCTGACCGCGCTCGATATCATCCTTTGCAGTTCCACGCAAAAGACAACCAACGTTATCACCCGCTCTACCCTCATCAAGAAGCTTCCTGAACATCTCTACACCAGTAACAACAGTAGAAGCAGTCTCTTTGAAACCAACGATTTCAACGTTATCGCCAGTATGGACGATTCCACGCTCAATACGTCCAGTTGCAACAGTACCACGTCCTGTAATTGAGAAAACATCCTCAACAGGCATAAGAAAATCCTTATCAGTTGCACGCTCTGGTTCTGGCACATACTCATCAATGGTTTTAATAAGCTTAACAACGCCCTGAACCCATTCTGAATCTTTGTTTCCTGCAGCTGAATCCTCAAGAGCTTTAAGGGCAGAACCAGGAATAATCGGAGTATCATCTCCAGGAAATTCGTAAGTACTTAATAACTCACGTATCTCCATCTCGACAAGCTCTACCAGCTCGTCACGCTCATCAGCATCAAGCATGTCAACCTTATTAAGAAATACAACAATATAAGGTACGTTTACTTGACGAGCAAGAAGAACGTGCTCTTTTGTTTGCGGCATTGGGCCATCAGTAGCAGCAACTACAAGAATTGCAGCATCCATCTGAGCGGCACCTGTTATCATGTTTTTTACATAGTCGGCGTGTCCAGGACAGTCAACGTGTGCATAGTGACGAACATCTGTCTCGTATTCCTGGTGAGAAGTAGCGATAGTAATACCACGCTCTCTCTCTTCTGGAGCATTATCAATATTTTCAAATGCAACAGCTTTGTTTTTTCCGCCGAATTGAAGAGCCATACAGTTTGTGATTGCCGAAGTAAGAGTAGTCTTGCCGTGGTCAATATGGCCAATCGTTCCAATGTTTAAGTGTGGCTTGGATCTGTCAAATTTTTCCTTTGCCATGTGAATTCACCTCTTTTATTACTTGAATACAAATCTATTATTAATTTATTTAATAGCAATAGTGACCTGAAAGTAACAAAATTAAAAATTATATGCCTTTTGTGTCAACAAAATTAATCCATTAATCTTAATTAATCGAAATATTAGAAAAAAAAGATCAAAATGTCACAAGATTATCATATCCGCCCCATAATCTTGTTTATTATAGTTTGCGCTTTCTGTTTACCAACTGCTTCATAGCGACTAAACTGCATAGTGTAGTTGGCTCTACCCTGGCTCATGGATCTTAATGCTGTAGCATATCCGAACATTTCAGACATTGGCGCATAAGCATGCAATACTTTAATGCTTTTTTCCATATCCATACTCTCGATTCGTCCAGAACGCATATTAATATCACTTATTATGTCTCCAGTATAGTCTTCAGGTGACATAATCTCAACACGCATAATAGGTTCGAGCAGAACCGGTTCAGCTTTTGCAAGAGATTCTCTAACAGCCATACCGGCCGCAGCCCTGCATGCAAACACAGCACCCTCGGTATCATCATATACACATGAGTTAATCTTAATTTTTAAATCATCTACCTTGAACATTGCCAAGGTACCAGCTTGCGTTCCATCTATCACTCCAGATTCAACAGCATCTCTGATCTCGGAAGCTATACTATCTTTATTTAAGGATGATTCAACAACAATGCCCGAGCCTGATTGCAACGGAGAAATAGAGACCGAAACCGCAGCCTTAATTGTTTTACCGCCAATCACACTTTCATATTTCTTCTCGACAGAGGTCTCGGCAGTAATTGTCTCTTTATACGATACCTGCGGTTGACCAACATTGGCATTTACATTAAATTCGCGCATTAAACGATCTACAATAATGTCCAGGTGCAGCTCACCCATACCTGATATTAGATTTTGACCCGTATCTTCATCTTTGACAACACGAAAGGTCGGATCTTCATCTTCTAGCCGAACAAGTGCCTGCTCAATTTTTTCTTTATCAACTTTTGTTTTTGGTTCAATTACAATTGAGATAACAGGCTCCGCAAAATCCATTTTTTCAAGAATAACGGGATTTGACGCATCACATACGGTATCACCGGTTTTTGCAAATTTTAGACCTACAATCGCAACAATATCACCGGCAAAAGCCTCCTGCATCTCTTCCCTGTTATTGGCATGCATTCTCAGTATTTTGCCAATTCTCTCTTTTTTATTCTGTGTAATATTGAAAAGCTGATCACCGACCTTAATTGTTCCTGAATAAATTCTCATGTATGTTAATCGGCCAACATATGTATCCGATCGAACCTTAAATATCAAAGCAGCAAACTTTTCTTTATCTGAGGATTCGCGATATACTATCTCTTCAGAATCTGGAAGGTGCCCATGCATTGGAGGCACATCCTTTGGAGAAGGAAGATAGTACGTTATGGCGTCAAGAACTGGCTGCACACCCTTATCCTTTAGCGCTGAACCGCAAAATACTGGAAAATATTTTCTTTCAGCCACAGATTTTTTTATTGAAGAACGTATCTCATCAACTGTTATTTCTGATCCTTCCAGATATTTTTCCATAAGCTCATCATCATTTTCAGCAACAATTTCAAGCATCATATCACGCATTGAGCCTGCCTCAGCAGCAAATTCTTCAGGTATATCAGATAAAATCAACTTTTCGCCATGATCACCTTCATTATATATTGCTTTCATGGTTATCAAGTCTATTGAGCCCTTAAACTTGTCTTCGGCTCCCATTGGTATCTGAAGCGGCAAAGGTAACGCGTGCAATTTTTTTTCTATCATATCGCAACAATATGCAAAATCAGCACCGATTCGATCCATCTTGTTTACAAAACATATTCTTGGAATGTGGTATCTGTCTGCCTGCCGCCAAACTGTTTCTGATTGCGGCTCTACGCCAGCAACACCGTCAAAAACTGCTATTGCCGAATCAAGAACACGTAAAGACCTTTCAACCTCTACGGTAAAATCGACATGTCCAGGTGTATCTATTATATTAATTCGCGTATTATTCCACATGCAGCTCGTTGCAGCAGCCGTGATTGTAATACCTCGCTCTTTCTCCTGATCCATCCAGTCCATTTCGGCCGCACCCTCATGAACTTCGCCAATCTTATGGGTTTTCCCAGTAAAAAACAAGATTCTTTCGGTTAACGTGGTTTTCCCCGCATCAATATGTGCCATTATACCTATGTTTCTTGTCCGATGAAGTGGTAGATCTCGTCCCATAAATCCTCTTAAATCACAATCCTAATAATAAAAACACCTGTCTCTGCAGTAGCTGAAACAGGTGTGTCCATATAATACATAAAGGTTATACTGGGTAAAACAAAGAAACTATGAAACCCAGATTAACCAAATACTTAAAGCTGATATTATTACCATTTATAATGAGCAAAGGCCTTATTTGCCTCAGCCATTTTATGTGTATCCTCTTTTTTCTTGATCGAAGCACCTGTATTATTAAAAGCTCCTATCAACTCGGCAGCAAGACGCTGAGACATTGTTTTCTCAGCTCGTGCTCTAGAAGCAATGATCAGCCACCTCATCCCAAGAGCTTGTCTTCGTTCTGGACGAATTTCAACTGGAACCTGATAAGTAGCACCACCAACTCGACGAGATTTTACTTCAAGAAGTGGCTTGACATTATCAAGAGCTTTCTCAAAAACCTCAACAGGATTCTGATCGACCTTCGATTTGATTATATCCATCGCATCATAAAATATACTTTCTGATACACCTTTTTTACCATCATACATCATAACATTTATGAATTTGGTAACTAGCTGAGAACTAAATTTCGGATCAGGCAGAACCTCTCTGCGTACCGGTCTTCTTCTTCGCGACATAATATTCCTCTTTAACAGACAGCATCAATAGAACAAATGAATAAAAATTCTTGTTAAACTTACGCTGTAAAAGTTATAATATTTTCTAATTATAAATAAAGACAAAGTAAACCCGGATGCAAAGCCATCCTGATTCTCCATAAACAATAAAAGACAACCGAAACCCGCTCCCGGAAGATGCAACTCTTTCCCTGGATTACTCAGCATGTACGTGTCTCAGTTATGCAATTAGAGCTTAAGCCTTTGGTCTTTTTGTACCATATTTAGAACGACCACGTTTACGATCATTCACCCCAAGCGTATCAAGAGCGCCACGAACAATGTGATAACGCACACCTGGAATATCCTTTACCCTTCCACCACGAACAAGAACTGCGGAGTGTTCCTGAAGATTATGACCAATTCCAGGAATATACGCTGTAACCTCTATTCCGTTTGTTAAACGAACACGGGCAACTTTTCTTAACGCTGAGTTAGGTTTTTTTGGTGTTACAGTCATAACACGCGTACAAACCCCACGTTTTTGCGGACATGATTTTAATGCAGGCGACTTGTAACGTTTACCCTTACTTTCTCGTCCATTTTTTATTAGCTGATTGATTGTTGGCATTTTATATCCTCATAAAAATTATATATCAATTATTGAAAACCTAACATCTTAGATAGATGCTTAAAAACCATTAAGTCAAAATTGGTCAGGTTATGACTATATCTTCGTAGAGCCGTTAATTGTCAAGAAAATTAATGCAAAAGCTCATCGCCAGCAGTCGCATCATGACAGATATTAACCGAAAACAACTTTAGACCGAAACATCATTTTGATATTTCGGTCTATTGTATTAATCTATATCTTCGTCGTCAGACTCATCTGGTTCGGGAAGATCATCTTCAACATCTGAATCGGCGACTACATCTTTGAAAAGATTCTTAACAGCAGTCTCTTCATCTGTCTGTTCTTTTCCTATTGTAGCTTCAGTTTCAACCGCAGCTAAAACTGCTGCTTTTTCGGCCTCTTCCTGCTCCAGGCTCTCTTCCTCAGAAATATCAAGATCACCCGGTTCATTCTGATAAACAGAGATATTGTTATAATCAGGCATACCTGTACCAGCCGGTATAAGATGACCAATAATTACATTTTCTTTTAAACCTCGGAGATTATCAACCTTTGCCTTGATAGCTGCATCAGTTAATACTCTTGTTGTCTCTTGGAACGAAGCTGCAGAAATAAAGGACTCGGTATTAAGCGATGCTTTTGTTATACCCATCAAAACAGGTTCTGCCGAAGCAGGGCTACCACCTTCCGCAACAACTTTGTCATTCTCAAATTTAAAATCAAACTTATCAACTATCTGTTCGATTACAAAATTTGTATCACCAGGATCAGAGATTTTAACCTTACGAAGCATCTGGCGAACAATAACCTCTATATGCTTATCGTTAATGCCAACACCCTGTAAACGATATACCTCCTGAACCTCATTTACAAGAAACTTTTGAAGTTCTGGACGACCTTTGATTCTTAAAATGTCATGAGGGTCAATCGCTCCATCGTCAAGTTTTTCCCCTTTTCGGATAAAATCTTTATCCTGTACTCGGAGAAATTTGGATGATGGTATAGAATACTCGCGGCTCTCATCCTCATTCTCAATTTTAATTTTTCGCTTATTCTTAACGGTATCTCCGATGATAACTGTTCCATCAATTTCGGCAAGAGTTGCCTTATCTTTTGGTACGCGAGCCTCGAACAATTCGGCAACACGTGGTAGACCACCTGTAATGTCTTTTGTTCTTTCAGCCTCTTTTGGTATTTTTGCGAGAACAGCACCTGCTTTAACAGAAGCACCATGCTCAGTTTCAATATAAGCCCCTTTCGGCAACAGATAAGTTGTTGGTTCACCAGATTTACCAAATACATCTATACGCGGTTGCAATTTTTCTGTCTTAAACTCAACAATAATCCGCTTTTTAGATCCACTGACAGGGTCTGTCTCTTCAACCATACTCTTATTTTTTTCAATGTCATAGAACTCTATGGTACCATCAATTTCGGTTATAATAGGTTCCATCATAGGGTCAACCGTAGCCAAAACTTCATTACGGTCATAGAATTCTCCAACATGAGAATATATCACCGCACCTACGTTAACTGGAACAGAATGGACATCTCCAAGAATAGTAACCTTGGTTGAGTGCAGTTTGATAATACCTGAAAAACGCGAAATCTCTTCGGTTTTATCGGCATGTCTTGCAATAATTGTTCCCGGGTATACTTTTTCACCTTCTGCAACAAGTATTTCATCACCCTTGGCAATTTCGTACTCAAAAACATTACGCTGAATTTCCATATAACCACGACGTACTGAAACGAACTTGTTATCATCGGTTTCAATTGTGCGGAATGTAATATTTTTAAGATATAACGGGTATGGGAATCGTATATCAGTTTCGTTAACAGAACCTGTAGCAATACCCCCAATGTGAAATGTTCTCATTGTAAGCTGGGTTCCAGGCTGCCCTATTGATTGTGCCGCGATAATTCCTACCGCTTCCCCTATTTCCACACCCCTTGTCGAAGCAAGGTTTCTTCCGTAACATTTAGCGCATACACCATGACGTGACTCACAAGTTAAAACAGAACGTATTTCAATTGTATCAATTTTTAACTCGTCAATCTTTCTGGCAGTATCTTCATTTATTATTTGATCAGCTTTAGCGATAATCTCATTTGTAACAGGATGATAAAGATCATAAAGAAGATTTCTTCCAACAACTCGACTACCAAGAGATTCGATTATCTCATCACCCTCTTTTATCGCCGATACATCGATACCTATAGTTGTTCCACAATCAATCTCGTTAATAACAACATCCTGTGATATATCTACAAGTCGTCTTGTAAGGTATCCGGCATCCGCAGTTTTTAGGGCTGTATCAGCAAGTCCTTTACGAGCACCGTTTGTCGAAATGAAATATTCAAGAACATTCAATCCTTCTTTAAAGTTAGATCGAATAGGTACATCAATAATTTCGCCACTCGGTTTTGCCATAAGTCCGCGTAATCCTGCCAACTGCTTAATCTGTTGACGACTACCTCGAGCACCCGACTTAGCCATTACGTAAACATTGTTAAAACCACCTTCGGCTTTTTCAAAGTTTTTCATCATAACGTTGGTTACATCATCAATAACACCAGTCCATTTGTTTACAACCAGGTTAAAACGTTCACCATTTGTACGCATACCCATTCTATAATTGTTTTCTATGTCTTCTATCTCTTTGTTTGCAGCTGTAATCATCGCCTTTTTTTCATCTGGAACAATAATATCCGATATTGCGATTGTCGGAGCAAAATGCGTTCCATACTTGTAACCAAGAGCTTTGATTACATCTAGAAGCTTAACAGTCTCTGTTGCACCGTAAATACGAACTACATCAGCGATTATCTCGGCTATTTCACTTTTCCCGACAGTATGATTTATGTATTTGTAACCTTCAGGAAGCGACTTGTTGAAAAGAAGTCGTCCTGCCGTTGTTTCTACAATTTCATCGTCAAAATAGAAGCCAATCTTTGAACGCAGTTTTAAAACACGACGGTCAACAGCCATCATAACTTCATCGTAGTTATCATAAACCTTTGGTTTCTCATTGTCATCTTCAAATATTGCTGTAAGATAATACAATCCAAGAACTATATCCTGTGAAGGCGTAACAATAGGTTCACCGTTTGCAGGCGATAGAAGATTGTTTGTAGAGAGCATAAGAGTCCAGCACTCAAGTTGGGCGCGCGGAGATAAAGGCAAGTGCACAGCCATCTGATCGCCATCGAAGTCGGCATTATAAGCAAGACAAACCAAAGGATGCAAACGTATTGCTTTTCCCTCTACGATTACCGGCTCAAAAGCCTGAATACCAAGACGGTGCAATGTCGGAGCTCTATTAAGCAATACAGGATGTTCAGAAACGACCTCTTCCAGAACTTCCCATACTTCAGGTTTCTCGTTTTCGACCATACGTTTAGCCGATTTTATATTGGGCACAAACCCCTTATCAACAAGACGGCGCATAATGAAAGGCTTAAAAAGTTCGATTGCCATCCGCTTAGGAAGTCCACACTGATGTAGTTTCAAATCGGGACCGATAACAATAACCGAACGACCGGAATAATCGACACGTTTACCCAGAAGGTTTTGCCTAAAACGCCCCTGCTTACCTTTAAGCATATCTGAAAGTGATTTAAGAGGTCGGTTTCCCTTTCCTTTTACAACTCTCTTGCGTCGGCTGTTATCAAATAACGCGTCTACAGCCTCTTGAAGCATACGTTTCTCATTTTTTACAATGATATCTGGAGCACGTAGAGCCAATAACCGTTTTAAGCGGTTATTACGGTTAATTACTCGACGATAAAGGTCATTAAGATCCGAAGTTGCGAAACGTCCTCCGTCAAGCTGCACCATCGGACGAAGCTCTGGTGGAATTACAGGTACAACATCAAGTATCATCCACTCAGGTTTGTTTTCGGAATCTCTGAAAGCCTCGATAACCTCAACTCGCTTAACAAGTTTTTTATCGATAGCTTTACCATTCGCCTGTAGATCCAATATCAGTGCCCGCAGATTACGTGATTCGGCATCAAGATCTATATCAAGAAGCAGCTCCTTTATTGCTGCTGCTCCCATATCGGCGATCATCGTATCACCATATTTTTCGTAGAGCTCGTAATATTCATCTTCTTCGAGCAAAGATCCCCTGCTTATGTTTTCAGCCTCGGCCTCACCTGGATCTGTCACTACATATTTTTCATAATACAGCACTTTTTTAAGGTCACTAACCGCTATATTAAGCAGCAGTCCGAGCCTTGAAGGTACTGAACGGTAATACCATATATGAGCTACCGGTGTTGCAAGTTCAATATGACCACTTCTTTCACGACGAACCTTATAGTGTGTTACCTCAACACCACAACGGTCACAAATTACACCCGCGTAACGGATCGATTTAAACTTACCACAGTAACACTCCCACTCCTTTGTGGTACCGAATATTTTTTCACAAAATAGACCGTCCCTTTCAGGTTTAAGTGTTCTGTAGTTAATAGTTTCCGGCTTTTTAACTTCACCATACGACCATTCCCTGATGATTTCCGGTGAAGCAAGCTGTATCTTAATTGAATCAAAGTTATTAAAATCTTTCATCTTCTATCCTTGATCTTTTTATAGGATAATACTGATTACTGCTATTATTTCACTGCCATTCATGAAAAAGCAATGGCAGATCAATTCTTAATCATTCTTGATAGTATCAAGTTTAATTTTTTTGCGATTTTTACCGAACATATCACCCCATTCGGTAATTACTGCCTCTTTGCCGTGGATATCATAAATACGCACATCCAACGCAAGACCGCGAAGCTCCTGAACAAGTACATTAAAAGATTCTGGAACCCCCGGAGAAGTTGTATGGTGTCCTTTAACAATTGCCTCGTACATCTTCGCGCGACCAAGCATATCATCGGACTTAACAGTTAAAAGCTCCTGTAGTGTATACGCAGCGCCGTAAGCTTCAAGAGCCCAAACCTCCATCTCTCCCAAACGCTGACCACCAAATTGGGCCTTACCGCCAAGAGGCTGCTGTGTTACAAGAGAGTATGGCCCTGTTGAGCGCGCGTGAATTTTATCATCAACCATATGAGCTAGTTTAAGAATATAAACATAACCCGTCATTACACGGTTTTCGAAAGGAATTCCCGTACGGCCATCATAAAGTACCGCTTTTGAATCTTCAGGAAGACCTGCTTTTTTAAGATATTCCTTGATTTCATACGGTTTAGCACCATCAAAAATAGGAGTTTCCATATAGAGATCAAGTTCATGAGCTGCCCAACCAAGCTCGGTTTCAAGCAACTGTCCTAGATTCATACGAGACGGTACACCAAGAGGATTAAGCACGATGTCAATTGGTGTTCCATCCTCCAGATAAGGCATCTCATATTCAGACATAATGCGGGAAATAACACCCTTGTTTCCATG
>ERZ795053.3454-NODE-3454-length-17974-cov-8.774318_pt1 | contig 17974 bp, 19 predicted proteins | sample MGYA00375137_ERZ795053 | MGnify/ENA primary metagenome ERZ795053 (study PRJEB30182, sample SAMN05720284) | activated sludge metagenome | isolation source: Anaerobic digester | place: Hong Kong | collected 2014-12-17 ...
CGGGCTCGAGCCGTCGTCGCTCTACCTGTCGTGGATAGTCGACGTGTCGACGACCCGGAGCCCGGCCGACGTCTCGTCTGTCTTCATGTTCGTCGAGGACTACGCTGAGCTGCGCATAGAGCGCCTGCGCGTGGTCGACGCCGAGGGCAAGCCGGCGGTGCCGCCGATCGGCGAGATACTGGCGGCGCGCGGCGCGCTGGCGCGCGACAGCATAGCGTAGATTCGCGGCCGGCAGAAGCCCTTCGGGGAGCTGGCGCTCGAGTCCGGCAAGGTCAGCAAGCCGGAGCTCGAGGCCGCGCTCGCCGAGCAGCGTATGGCCAAGGCCGCCGGCCGGGAGCGCGAGAGCAAGAAGGAGTCGGCGAGCATCCGGGTCCGCAAGGAGAAGCTCGACTACCTAGTCGACGCGGTAGGCGAGCTCGTGATACTCCAGGCGCGGCTCCGCCAGGCCGCGGCCGAGGCCGGGCTGGACGAGTTCTCGGGCATAGCCGAGGACCTGAGCCGGCTGACCGACGAGCTGCGCGACGCGACGATGAATATACGCATGGTGCCGCTCGACGAGTCGTTCTCGGGTTTCCCGCGCCTGGTCCACGACCTGGCGTCCCAGCTCGGCAAGGAGCTGAACCTGACCGTACGCGGCGGGGCCACCGAGCTGGACAAGAACATCATCGAGTCGCTCAAGGACCCGCTCGTGCACATCGTCCGTAACTCGGCCGACCACGGCGTCGAGGCGCCGGACGAGCGCGAGCGGGCGGGCAAGCCGCGGGCCGGGACCATAACGATAGAGGCCCGCCAGCAGGGCTCGCGCGTGGAGATAGAGATAGCCGACGACGGCGCCGGCCTCGACCTGGAGCGCATACGCGAGCGCGGCGTCGAGCGCGGCCTCATAGACGCCCAGGAGCGCGATCCGGAGCGGATCAAGACTCTGATCTTCGAACCGGGCTTCTCCACGGCTCGCCGGACCACCGGCGTGTCCGGCCGCGGCGTCGGCATGGACGTGGTCATGAGCAACCTCAGGCGACTGCGCGGCGACGTGACGATAGACTCCGAGCGGGGCAGGGGTACCGCCATCACCCTGTCGATACCGCTGACGCTCGTGATCGTCGACGGCCTCCTCGTCAAGGTCGGCGGCGTGCACTACGTGGTCAACCTGAGCCAGGTGCTCGAATGCGTCGACGAGCCGGCCGCGGACAGGGCCGGCCGGGCGGCTCGCGGCTTCATCGACCTGCGCGGCCGGACCATCCCTATCGTCGACCTGCGCGAGCGCTTCGCCCTCGGCCGCGGCGACGATACGGCCGACCGGCGCCTGGTGATCATAGACGACGACGGCTCGGTGGTCGCCCTGTGGGTCGACGCGGTCGTCGGCAAGCAGCAGGTGGTCATCAAGCCGTTCACGATGGACCTCCGCCAGATAGCCAGCATCGCCGGAGCCACCGTGCTCGGCGACGGCTCGGTAGCCCTTATCCTCAACTCGAGAGAGATCGTTAAGACGATGAGGCGCGACGAACGCGCTCAGCAGAAGGAGTAATCATGAATCTCGGAATCCGCGCGAAGCTATGGCTTGGCTTCCTGGCCATCACCGCCCTCGGCGTCATCATCGGCGTGGTCGGCATCGTCAACCTGAACAGCATGAGTGACGCAGACACGGTGCTGTACGAACATGCGACCCTGCCGGTGCAGTACGCGAGTAGGATCGAAGGCTATGTGCATCGGCTTCGAGCTAATTTGAACGCCGCCTTTATAGAGAATACCCCAGATCGAATCGCGTACTACGCATAAAGGCGAGTGGGCTACTTCGAAGAAATAGCTAGGCTGGGCGCTTTATTCGCCGAGCGCGTAACGACCGAAGAAGAACAAGCTATGCTCGACGCGACCGTCCCGCTCAGGATGAAGCTCAAGGAGCAGGATGAGGCTGTACAGCGCTTGCTTGAGAAAGGCGACTTCGTTCAGGCCGAGAGTCGTTTGCTAAAAGAATATCGTGCCGCGTACGATGCTTATACAGAGGACCTAGACAAGCTGGTCGCGTATAACATCGATATGGCCAAGGCGACCTCCGACGGCAACACCGCCCTGGCGAATCAGTCGAGCATGATCCTTATCGGGGTCCTGGCCATCAGCCTCGCCGGCGCCCTGCTCCTGTCCTGGTTCCTGAGCGGCTCGATCATGAAGGTGGTCGACGTGATAGAGGAGAACGCCCGGGGCGTCAACGACGGCATCGTGCAGGTGTCCGGCGCGGCCGAGAGCCTGGCCCAGGGCTCGAGCGAGCAGGCCGCGAGCGTCGAGGAGGTGTCGGCGAGCATCGAGGAGCTGACCGCGACGATCAGGCAGAACGCCGACAACGCCGGCCAGACCGAGAAGATAGCGACCAAGTCGGCCGCGGACGCGCGCGAGGGCGGGGCCGCCGTGACGCAGACGGTAAGCGCGATGAAGGACATCTCCGAGCGCGTGCTGGTGATCCAGGCCATAGCCACCCAGACCAACCTGCTGTCGCTCAACGCGGCGATCGAGGCGGCCAGGGCCGGCGAGCACGGCCGAGGCTTCGCGGTGGTGGCGAGCGAGGTGCAGAAGCTGGCCGAGCGCAGCTCGACGGCGGCCAAGGAGATCGAGGAGCTGTCTCGCTCGAGCGTCGGCATAGCCGAGAAGGCCGGAGCGATGCTAGCCGAGCTGGTGCCGAACATCCAGAGGACCGCGGACCTGGTCTCCGAGATCAACGCCGCCTCCGGCGAGCAGGCCGGCGGCGTGCAGCAGATCAACGCGGCGATCCAGCAGCTCAACTCGGTGATCCAGGAGAACGCGTCCGGATCGGAGGAGATGGCCTCCACCGCCGAGGAGATAGCCGCCCAGACCATGGCGATGCGCGACGAGGTGACCTTCCTGAAGACCGGCCGAAGGACCGGCGCCGTAGCCGCCCCGGCCGACGCCGGGAAGGCTCGCGCCGCCGACAAGCGTGCCGAGCCCAAGGCGGCCGCCGCCAAGCCGGCTTCCAAGCCCGTCGCCAGGCCCGCCGACTCCAAGCCCAGGAGCGCCAAGACGGCCATCGTGCCGCTGTCGCGGGACGCCGAGGACGACGAGTTCGAGAGGTTCTGAGCATGACCCAAGCCAACGAGACCGCCCGCGACGGCGCGGCCGGCTCCCACCAGTACCTGCGTTTCACCCTCGCCGGCGAGGACTACGCCTTCGACGTGGTCAAGGCCCGCGAGGTGCTCGCGCTGGTCAGGATCACCCCGCTGCCCTGCTCGATGGAGCACTTCGCGGGGGTGATCAACCTGCGCGGCAGCATCATCCCGATCATGGACCTACGTAAGAAGTTCGCGATGGGCTCGCCCGCGGCCGACTTCGGCTCGGGCGCCGGCGCCTACATCGTCGTGATCGAGGTCGGCGGCCGCGACGACCTGTCGGTGGTCGGCGTGCTGGTCGACTCAGTCAAGAGCGTCGTGCGCTTCGACGACGCCGAGCTTGAGCCGGCCCCGAAGTTCGGCATGAGGGTCGACTCGGCGCTGATCAAGGCTATAGCCAAGCGCGACGAGCTGTTCATCACGGTGCTCGACTCCGACAGGCTGTTCTCCGAGAAGGAGCTCAGCCAGGTCGCGGCCGTAGAGGCGGGCCCGGCCGCCGCCGAGGCCCTGGCCAAGGCTCGGCCGAAGGCCGAGGGCGAGGCGAAGACCGAGCCCGTAGCCTAGTCCCCATCGTCGCCCCGGGCCGCAGGGCCCGGGGCTATTTTCCCATAGCCATACCAATCGACGTTCCTCGTCACGTACATGACGAGCGCGATAGCGGCGAACGCGCCGACAGCGCCGAAGAGCAGCGCGCTATCCTCCGAGCGTAGCGTCGCGTACAGGTACAGGTACGACAGCCCCATCACCGGGGCCATGTACCAGGCCTTGCGGACGTCCTTGAACATCGACCACGAGTACAGGAAGGTCAGCCCGCCGGTCGCCGACGCCGCGATCAGGTAGGCGGCCCCGAACGCGACCCGCTCCGACAGCGACAGGAGGAGCAGGTAGAAGACCGTGTTGGCCACGCCGGCCAGCAGGTACTGGATAGGGTGCACGGCCCGGCGCGCGAACAGCTCGAGCAGGAACAGCGTCAGGAACGGCACGACGACGAACAGCGGCGCGTGCTTCGCGGCCCGCTCGGACAGCGCGTAGCGGTCGAGCGGCTCGAAGAAGTCGACGCCGAAGTAGAAGCGATCCATCGCGCCCGGCGAAAGCTCGCCTGAGCGCCAGTACGACGGGATGCCGCGGCTCAGGTCGCTGACGCTCCAGGCGGCCGAGAAGCCGCCGTCGCCGAGCTCGTGGCCGGTCGGCAGGTACTCGCCCCGGAACGACGGCGAGGCCCAGTCCGACGAGAGGGACGCCTCCGTCGACGAGCCGAGCGGCAGCAGCCTTACGCGGCGGCCGCCCTGCGCCGAGACCGTCAGCGCGAAGTCCGCGGCCGCTCCCGGACCGAGAGGTGCCGCGGCCTTGACGCCGCCCGACAGGAGGCCGAGGCCGGCGTCTCCCGGCTTGAACGCGAGCGGCGCGCCGTTCCACGAGGCGCCGCCGATGCCGCGCAGGCCCTTCTGGCTCTCTATCGCGATGACCAGCTCGGCGTCGCCGAGGAGGGCCGTCTCGTTGCCGCGGAGGCCGGCGAGCGCCTCGGCCGCGTCGAAGCGCCCCTCGACGGCGATAGGGCCGGAGAACACCGGCACGCCGAAAACGCCGCGGCTCCTCGTCTCGCTGCGCAGCTCGGCCTTTAGCCCGAGGGCCGTCGGGGCGACCCAGAGATCGAAGGCCGTCGTCCGCCGCTCGACGGTCTCCGCCCCGCCGTCGCCGCGCCTGAGCGTCTCGTCGGTCCGCAGGCAGGGTATCCTGAGGAGCGGCCCCGCCAGCCTGAGCTCGCCGCCCCACGACTCGACGATCTCGTCGGCCGCCTCGTCGGCCCGGTCCGCGCGTTCGCCGACGACCCCCCTGACCAGGCCCGTCGGGATCAGCATGACCAGGACCAGGAAGGCTATCAGGGCCGCCTTGAAGCCCATGCTCCCGGTGATTCTCCGTATTACGTCCATAGTCTCTCCTTCCTTAGTTCCTCGAAGCTTGTGGCCGGCGATGAAGCGATACCGCCGGCGCTACCCGGAGGGTCGTACGCCTACGACGCGTAGCGCTCCCGTACTATCCGCCACAAGCTTCGAGGAACTAGCACAGGCTACCCCGCCAATCGGGCCGCCGGATGGCCGGAAGGTGGCAGGATTCCGGCTTTCGCCCGCCCGGGGATTCACGCGGCCGCGCGGCCGTGCTATCCTCGCCCCGGATGAACCGCATAGCAGTCGTCGACGACGAGAAGAATATACGCGAGACGATCAGGCTGGCCCTCGAGCGCGAGGGCTACGCCGTCGAGGAGTACGCCAACGGCGAGGAAGCCTGGGCGGCGTTCAGGCCCCGGTGGCCGGACCTGGCCATCCTGGACATCATGATGCCCAGGATGGACGGTATGGAGCTGTGCCGGCGCGTCAGGTCCGAGTCCGCGATGCCGATCATCTTCCTGTCGTCGCGCGACGACGAGCTCGACCGGGTGCTGGGCCTCGAGTCCGGCGGCGACGACTACGTGTGCAAGCCCTTCGGCATGCGCGAGCTGACCGCCAGGGTGCGGGCGGCGCTGCGCCGAGCCTCGCCCGGCGTCGCCTCCTCGTACGGGCTGCGCGCCGGCAGGCTGGAGCTAGACGACGAGCGCTACCTGGTGCGCTGGGACGGCCGCGAGGCGGCGCTGACGGTGACCGAGTTCCGTATGGTACGGAGCCTCGCCGAGCATCCCGGCGCGGTGCGGACCCGGGAGCAGCTGATGCGCGCGGCCTTCCCCGAGGACGCCTGGCCGAACGACAAGGCGGCCGACAGCCATATCAAGCGGATACGCGCCAAGCTGTCCGTCGTCGATCCCGCCTTCGACGGCATCGAGACGGTCTACGGGCTCGGTTACCGACTGGGCCGCGAGGCGAGCCGGGCGCGATGAGGCGGCGCTTCGTCGGGCGCCTGTCGGTGCGCCTCCTGGCCTTCAACCTGCTGCTCGTCTTCCTGCCGCTCGCCAGCCTCCTGTACCTGGATACCTACGAGAAGCAGCTCCTGGAGATGCAGGAGGCGTCGATGATCCAGCAGGGCCGCGTGTTCGCGTCGGCGATGGCCGGCGCCGACCTCGCGGCCGAGTCGACGGCCATACTCGCCCGCCTCGGCGCCAGGGTCGACTCGAGGATCAGGGTGGTCGACTCGGGAGGGCGGCTCGTCGCCGACTCCGCCGCCGCGTCGCGGCATGAGGCGCCCGCCGACATGGCCGGGGCCGCGCCGTTCTCCCCGGACCCGGCAGGCTCGCCCAAGGCCAACGAGCGCGTGCTGTACCGGACCTTCGTATCGCCGATCAACGCGATCAGGCGCTGGCTCCTCCCGCCGCGCGAGTCGTACGACTCCGGCGAATTCTATTCAGGCGCCGCGACCCTGCTCGGCCCCGAGGTCCAGTCGGCCCTGTCGGGCCGCTACGGCTCCATTACCCGACTGTCGACGGGCGGCCAGGTGTCGGTCAACCTGTACTCGGCCATCCCGGTCTTCGGCTCGACCTCGAACGAGGTCATAGGCGCGGTGCTCGTGTCGCGCTCGACCTACGGCATCCTCAGGCAGCTGTACGAACTGCGCCTCGAGGTCATCAAGGTGTTCGTCTTCTCGCTCGCGGCCGCCCTGCTCCTGTCCGTCGTGCTGTCGATGACCATAACGGTGCCGATCGTGCGGCTCAAGCGACAGGCCGAGGGCCTGCTCGACCGCTCGGGCCGGTTCAGCGGCCGCTTCACCGGCCTCAGGCGTAGGGACGAGATAGGAGACCTGAGCCGCGCGCTGTCGGACCTGTCGTCGAGGCTCGAGCGCCGCATCGGCTTCATCGACGGCTTCACCGCCGACCTGCTCCACGAGCTCAAGAACCCGTTGGCGGCGATACGGGGCGCGGTCGAGCTGGCCCTGTCCGAGCCGGACGACGCCGACCCCGCGGGCGACCTCGCCGGCGGCTCCCGCGAGCGCGGCCTGCTCCTGCGCGTGCGCGACGAGGAGCTGCGCATGGAACGGCTCCTGTCGCGGCTGCGCGAGCTGGGGCGCATCGACAACGGCATGGACGACGAGGAGGCCCCGCTCGTCGACCTGGCCGAGCTGGCGCCGCTGATCCTCTCCCGCTACCCGCATAAAGACTATCCGGCCGTCCGGGTCGCCTTCGATAACCGGGTCGAGGGGCCGGCGACGGTCCGGGCGAATCCCGACCGGCTCACCCAGCTCCTGTCCAACCCGGTGGACAACGCCGTGTCCTTCTCGCCGGCCGGCTCGACCGTGTCGGTGCGGCTATCGGAGGGCTCGCTGCTCGGGCTGTCCGGCTACCTCGTCGAGGTGGACGACGACGGGCCGGGCGCGGACCCGGCGTCGCTGCCGCGCGCGTTCGACCGCTTCTACTCGGATCGGCCGGCGGAGGCCGCCGACGACCATACCGGCCTCGGGCTTTCCATAGCCCGGGCGATAGTCACCGGCTACGGCGGCGCGTGCTCGCTCGAGAACCGCCCCGGCGGCGGCTGCCGCTTCAGCCTGGTGCTGCCGCGCGGCTGAGCGCCCTCCGGCTTGCCGAGCGAATCGCTTCGGCTATATAGTGGCGCATATCCATGCGCCTCTCCCCGCTGTACCGGACCGTCCTGGCTATCGCCGCTCCGTCTGTAGTCGAGCTCCTCCTCACCTCGCTGACCCACCTGGTCGATACCATCATGGTCGGCCGCCTCGGCGCCTACGCCATCTCCGCGGTCGGCCTGACCACGCAGCCGAAGTTCATCATGCTCGCCGTGTTCGTGGCGCTGAACGTCGGCTCGACGGCCCTCGTCGCCAGGTTCAAGGGCCAGGGCGACCGCAAGTCGGCGGAGCTGGTATCGGCCCAGTCGGTGATACTGGCTATCCTGGCCGCCGGGGCTCTGACCGTGCCGGGCATCCTGCTGGCCAGGCCGATGGTACTGTTCATGGGCGCGGCTCCCGACACCGTCGACGCGGCCGCCGGCTATTTCAGGATACTGATGATTGGCTTCGTGCCGACGACCCTGCCCATAGCGATCACCGCGCTGCTCCGCGGCGTAGGCAACGCCAGGACCTCGATGCAATACAACATCGTGGCCAACGTCGTCAACGTGGTCTTCAATTACCTGCTGATCTACGGCAAATTCGGTTTTCCGGCCCTCGGCGTGGCCGGCGCCGCAATAGCCACGGTGATAGGAAACTGCGCGGCCTGCGCGATGGCCGTCTACGCGCTATTCCGCCGGCGCTCCGGCGAGCGCAGCTTCGCGTCCTTCAGCCTGACCCGCGAGAACCTGGTGCCGAACCCGGCGATGCTAAAGCGCATGATCCGGATAGGGCTGCCCTCGGCCGCCGAGCAGCTGGCCCTGCGCGCGGGGCTCGTGATCTACACGATCACCATCACCGCGCTCGGCACCGAGGTCTTCGCCGCGCACCAGATCGTGCTGTCGATCCTGAACATATCCTTCGTCAACGGCCAGGCCTTCGGCATAGCGGCGACCAGCCTGTCGGGCCAGGCGCTCGGGCGCGGCAACCCGGACGACGCGAGGCGGGCCTCCGGCGCCTGCCAGAGGATGGGCGCCGTCGTATCGACCCTGATGGGCGTGCTGATGTTCGTCTTCAGGCGTCCCCTCGTCGCGATGTTCACTTCGGAGCCGGAGATCATCGCGATCAGCGCCGGGGTCATGCTGCTCGTCGCCTTCATACAGCCCTTCCAGTCGTCGTTCCAGATCTACGCCGGAGCCCTGCGCGGCGCCGGCGACTCCCTCTATCCGGCCATATCGCTGGCGGCGGGCATCCTGCTGATCCGGCCGTCCTTATCGTACGCCTTCATCCACCTGTTCGGGCTCGGCCTGTTCGGCGCTTGGCTGGCGCTGCTCGCCGACCAGGCCGTACGCTTCGCGCTGATCGCGCTGCGCTTCCGCGGCGGCAAGTGGGTGCACACCAGGGTCTAGGCGAGCGGCGTTAGCGGCCGGCTATCGGCAGCTCGAACGTGACGTAGCGGACGTGCTTGGAGACGCGGTCGTCCTTGCGACCGTAGGCGAACAGCGACTCGAGGCTCGTCCCGTCGGCCAGGCCGACGGCGGGTACGGCGAACTCGAGGGTCGTGCGGCCGTTCGCCTCCCGTACCGCCTGGGCCTTCAGCCGCTTGTCGGCGTTCGGCCTATGGGAGCGCCCGTAGCCGGTTTCCTCGCTTACGAAGGCCCCGCCCGCGTCGACGTAGGCCAGCACGAAGTACGCGCCGTCCATCCTGAGCGAGCCGAGGCCGACGGCTACCCAGCCGGCGGTCGGCGCGTCGACGGCGGCGTAGAGCGTCGAGCCGTCGGCAGACAGCGACAGGCCTACCCGTATATCCGAGCGCTCGAGCCAGGTCAGGTACTCGCCCGCGGCGGCTACTCCGTCGACGGTCGGCGCGGTAGAGGACCGGGCGAGCTCCTGGGCCGAGGCTACGGACGCCGCGGCTATCAGCGATACGATGACGACGACTATGCGCTTCATAGCGATGCCTTTCCCGCGCGCCTCGCCGTGATACGGGAGCGAGCGAATATGCCGAGGGATAGCAGGGTCCAGGCCGCCAGCCAGGCCGGCCCCGCCGGATTGAACGATAGATCCGAGCTCGACGCGAGCGACAGGTGGACGAACAGGGCGACGACGGCCAGCGCGGCCAGGCCGTGCGCCGTACGCGCGGCCTTGTAGCCCAGGCCGAGCCGTTCGGCGGCCCATGCCCTGAGCGGCTTAAGCGCCTTGCCGATGGCGCCGCCGAAGGCCGCCAGCAGCAGGACCGCCGCTACCGAGGCCGCCGCCAGGAACCAGAACGATGCCGCGCCTATGGTCGCCTGGACCGTCTCGTCGCCGAAGCCCAGGCTCAGCTTGAGCGCTCGGTGGGCGACGGCCATGCCCAGGGCGATGAGCGGAACGATGCCGTGCAGCGTCGAGCCGCCCTTGGCGCCGATGGCCTTTACGATGAAGGCCGGCCTGGCGGCCAACGCGGGCTGAGCGGCGAGGAGAGCGTAGGCGTAGGCGCCAAGGGCGACCGAGACGCTATAGGCGTCGGGGAAGCCGCCGACCGAGGCGGCGTACAGCGCGGCGGGAATCGCGGGCGCAAGGAACCACGCGACGAGCAAGAGCGATTTAGCCATTTCCGAAGCCTCCATAGTTCGAAGGATAACGCCTCGGAGGCCGGCCGGCAAACGCCGGGCGCGGGCGATCGCCGGCCGCGGCTCGGCTAGGCGTCGCCGCTATCGAGGTCCCGGTACTCGATGCCGAACTCGTAGTCCCAGTCGTCGAAGTACAGGTTGCCCCCGCTCCACTCGACCTCGCCGCGTTGGAAGTCCGTCGGCTCTGAACGCTCGAAGCGCTTCGGAGGGTAGAGCTCGCGGCCGTAGTCGTCGTTGACCACGGCCCTGAACGCGTCGATGCCGCCGAGGTAGAACCAGCGCAGCTCCTCGTCGTCGGTATCCCTGAAGCCGCGCGACGGATCGGCCGGCAGCCAGCCGTAGGGCTCGACGTGGAACATAGCCCAGTCGTGCAGGTTCATCTTGCCGGGCAGCAGGGTTAGGCCCGACTGCCAGCGCGCCGGAACGCCGGCCGCGCGGCACAGCGCTATGAACAGCATGGCCTGGACGCCGCAGTCGCCGCGGCGCTCGCGCAGGCAGTACTCGGACAGGCTCGGTATCGTCGAGTATTCCGGCGCGGCCGTATAGGTCACGTTCCGGTCGAACCACTCGAAGATCAGCCTGGCCTTGAGGTACGGGTTCGCCTCGGCTCCGACGATGGACTCAGCGAGGCTCCGGATCTCCGGGCTCAGGCTCAGGTGGGGCGGGCGCTCGGCCGTATACTCGCGGTACAGCGCCGTCGACGCATCCGCGGGCCTGACCCGTTCCGGGTCGACGAGCGGGGCGTAGTCGCGGCTCGTGAACTCGTAGCTCGCCGAGAAGACCGTCGGAAGCCCGGCCGGTGACGCCGGCCGCTCCAGGTACAGCGTCCGCTGCGGGGCTTCCTCGGGCGCGGCAGCCGCTCCGGCCGGGTCGGTCGCGATCACGGCCAGGTCGAGGTTCTGCCCCCCGACGCGCGGCAGCGGCAGCCAGCAGCGTAGCGTCTCGCCCTCCGGCGCGGCGCCCGGGCGGACGGTCAGCCTGTAGCCGAGCCTGATCCGGATCGGCCGTACGTAGCCGGGCCCCGTCGCCTTGGCCGCCTCGACTGCCCGCCTCATGCGGCCGAGCAGGTCGAACTCCAGGCCGGAGACGCCGGTGTCGCCGGACGGCCTCGCGCCCGAATAGGCGGCCCTGCGATCGCGGGCCTCGGGACAGAGCCGCCACAGGTTGACGACGGCCCGGTTGAAGTAACGGCGTTCGCCGTCTATCGTCCGCCACTCGAGGGCGCCCGACTCGGACCAGCGCCGTAGCTCGTCGGGCGCGAGGTCGGGCAGCTCGGCGCGCAGCCGGGCCTCGACCTCGGCCTCGGACAGGCGGTAATCGTGCCGTACTCGCTTCAGCAGCTCGCCGTCGTCGATGGCCATACCTAGTTCCTCGAACCTTGTGGAGGCGTCGGCCGGTCGTACAGCTCTATGGCGCGTCCTCCCGCCGGGGGCTTATCCGATCCGTCCGATCGGCCCTCCCCGTCGTCGCCCGTTCCCTCGCCGCGCGGCCCTTCCTTGTAGGCCTCGAGCACCGCGCGGGCGTCGTCGTAGTCGTCCTCGAGCACGTTGAGGATGGCGTCGTTGAAGCTGAGCGCCGGGATGCCGGTACGCAGCTTGGACTTGTTCTCGAACTCGAAGTAGTACGGGATCTGCTCCGACTGGAACAGCGACTTGATGAACATGATGTCGTATTGGTCGTAGGCGCTCGCGATCCTGACGGCGCGCCTGCCCGAGGCCACCTCGTCGAGGAACGCGCGCTCCATCTCGACGCCCTCCTCGGGGGCCGCGGCGCAGCCGTCCGCGGGCTTTCCCGCCTTCGCCTCAGCGTCGCGCTTCTTCCGTCTATCGCGATAGTACTTAACCAGCGCCATCCCGAAGACGACCGCCATCGCAGCCGCTATGATCTTCTGGTTCATAGTCGTTCCTCCCCTCGAGCCGGAGCCGTCGATACGTCGTCAGGATAATCCTTGAGCCGCAGCTCGGCCAGCAGCTCGCGGCTGAGTATCGGCGGTTCAAGCAGCTCGTCGGCGTGCTCCACGAAGCGCTGGACCAGGTCGAGCGCGCGGCCCATGTACACGCCGTCGGCGATGCGGTCGTCGAAGGTGTAGCGCAGCCTGAGCATCTTGCGGGTCACCGGGCGGAAGCCCTCGTCGAGGCAGCGTTCCTCCCGAACCTTGCCCATCGCCAGGAACACCGGGCAGTTACCGCGCTCGAACAGGTGGTGGTACGGCGCGTCCAGCCCGAAGGAGCCGACGTTGGTCAGGAAGACGCTCGACCACATCGGGTCCGAGTCGGTCATCGAGCGGGGCATCAGGTTGCGCTGGTCGAGCCAGTCCATGCCGCGCACCAGCAGCCTGACGAGGGGATCGGGCAGCCTCATTATGGTCGAGACGACCGCCTCGTTCTCCGCGCCGTCGTCCGACACGGCGCGCTTGACCGCGGCCCGCACCTTCCTCGCCGTGCTGGCGAGCGTCTCGTAGGGGCTCATGTCGATCTTGACGTTCACCTCCTGGCCGTCGTCGCTGATCTCCTTCTTGGCCACGAAGTTGACGAGTATCTGGTTCCGCTGCCAGAAACGGTAGCCGGAGATGAAGCGGTTGAGCTTGGGCCGCATAGCGACCGCGCGGGTCGCCGCGGCGATCACCACGCCGAACAGCGTCAGGATCTCGCGCTCCTTGATAAGCTCGCGGTTCACTTCCTTGATCAGGTCCATCGTCTCGGTGACGTCCAGGTCCTGCTCGTAGTTGATCACCGACCCGCCCTTGTTCGGCATCAGGAAGGGCATGAAGCGGGTAAAGTCCGGTAGGTCGCGTATCAGCGTCGCGTCTGATCTCGTCTTCTTGAGCATCGTTCCCTCTCGGCCGTCGTGTATCGCAGTTCCGGAATCATAGCACGGCCGGAGGAGGGGCGCTACTCCGACCCTATTTATCGGGCCTGTGCTTCTCGAAGCACTCGGGGCAGATGCCGTGGCTGAACTCGGCCTCGGAGCGGTCCTCTATGTACAGCTCGAGCGGCAACCAGGCGTCGTTCTTGTCGCGTATCTTCTTGCAGTACGAGCAGATGGGGAGGAGACCCTCGAGCTTCTCCGCGCGCAGCTCGCTCGCCTCGGCCTTGGCCTTCTCGCGGTCGACCACCATCGCCACCATGCCGAAGGCCGACAGGATCTGGAGGCCGGCCAGGAAGCCGTAGAACAGGTTGAGCAGCGTATCGAAGCGGACGAAGGCGAAGAATACCATGTACGCGCCCCAGGCTATCAGGCTATAGCCGGCGACGCGGTTGCCGAGGCGCGCGCCGTCGGCTCGCCCGTCGAGCGCTATCAGGCCGGCGACGACGAATAGAGCGGCCCGGAGCAGCTTGATCGCGAGTCCCGCCGGGTACGTGTAGTAGCGTAGCATGGCGACGGATACGGCCCAGGCCAGCAGCCAGGCGACGACGCAGACGAAGAAGGCGGTTTTATAGGCGTGGCCCGTGAATCGATACAGACCGGTTATCATCATCATGAAGCCGGACACGTGGAAGACCTCGCCGATCAGGAGATAGCTCGCCGTGGGTAGCGGGATCGTCGCCGACCAGAACAGGAAGCCGAGCGCGTTCAGGAAGAATCCGAGGGCCCAGTGACCGGGGCCCGGCTCGCCGCGGTCCACCCGCTTGAGGAACAGGAATCCTACGCCCACGCAGACGAACAACGACGCGTAGCCGAGGTTGCTCTCCAGTATCGAATCGATGAAGACGGTCATCGGCATAAGCCGCTCCTCGAGGTGCCTGGTTATCACTTGTATCTATGGGTGGAGCCGCGGAACGATCCGCGTTCGATTGATCCGCGAATAATAGCACGCGCGCCGATTTCGTGTCAGCCCGGCGGCGAGGGGACGTCGCCGGGCCGGGGCCCTACTTGACCAGGAAATGGATGACCGTCTCGAGCTCCTCGGGCGGCACCTCCTCGGGGCTGTTCATATACTCCTCGTACATGCGTTCCTCGAGCTCGAGCCCCCGCTCCTTGCAGAAGGCGGTCAGGGCGTCGTAGGTCTTGGCGATGGTCTCGTAGGAGCCCTTGTGCGAGGCCGTCGCGTGGCGTCCGCCTGGCAGCTTCCCGGGCCTCACGCGGCCGCCTCCGGCGACGGGGGCGGCCACCGGGAAGCCTACCTCCACGTCCAGGTCGTCCATGTCCATGTTGTAGTACATGGCGAAGGGCGGCCCGGCGAAGGGGACGCCGTTCTTGCCCATGAAGGCGGCGATCTCGCCGTAGACGGGCCCCATGGTCTCGGGTAGCTTGGCGGCCGGCGTCCTATAACGTACCGACAGCGCGTCGCGCTCCGCGCATTCGATGATCCTCATGCTCGCTCTCCTTATAGAACCAGGATGGACGCATGGTAGCGCGGGATATACGACAGCTGTATGTCGGGGTTATTTATAATTTTTATTCATATAGGGATCGAATTCTGCCGGCGGCGTCCTTGATCACGGCGCGCAGGCGCTCGGGCTCGAGCACCTCGACGAAGTGGCCGTAGGAGAGGACGTAGCCGTACATCCAGCCGTCCTCCGGCATGGCCGTCCTGACGACTATCGAGCCGTCGTCGCGGCGCTCCAGGTCCTCCTCGTTATGGTACTCCTCGACGAGCGGGGCCATCTCGGGGGAGAAGCGCAGCCGCATCTCGACGAGCTTCCCGGTCCGGGCCGGATCGTAGTCGCGCTCGAACTCCTCGAACGCCTTAGGCCGCCTCGCGAAGCGCTCGGATAGCATCACGGGCCCGCGGATGCGCGACGCGCGGAACAGCCGGTAGTCGCCCCTGAGCCTGCAGTAGCCGAACAGGTACCAGGCCCGCCACTTGAACACGACCGTCATCGGCTCGACCACGCGCCTCGTCGACTCCAGCCGGTTGCTCGTGTACTCGAACTCGAGGAGCCGCCCTTCCTCCACCGCCGCCTGAACGACGCGGAACGCGTCCCGCTGCGCCGGCCCGCCGCCGAGCGCGCTGAAGTCGACGTGCAGCCGTTCCTCGCGTCGCCTGAGCCCCTCGTCGCCATGGCTCGGGAGGAGGCCGCGCACCGTCTCGAGCGCGCCCGCGATATGGCCGTCGTCGAGCGTGCCCGCGATGCCGTTGAGCGCCGTGATGATGTAGAACAGGTCCTCCGGCGAGACCAGGCGCCGGTCCAGCTTGAACCCGTCCATGATGCCGTAGCCGCCCGACGGGCCCTGGACGCTCATCACCGGTATCCCAGCCAGGTTGATCGCGTCCATGTCGCGCTGTATCGTCCGCACCGACACACCGAAGCGCTCCGCCAGCGCTGACGCGCTGGCGAGCTCTCGGTTGAGGAGGTAGACGACTATCGATAGCAGGCGGTCGATCTTCACGGCGGCTCCGATCGGAACTAGTATACTATTCCTGCGCGTTACTATCGAGGCGAATAAAAACTGGGACTATCTGTAGCGGGCATCGGCGTATTCGGGGTACAATGAGCCCGAGGAAACGCTATGAACATGACCATCCGACTCGAGACTAAAGCCGATTACCGCGCCGTCGAGGAGCTGACGCGCGAGGCGTTCTATAACCTATACGTTCCGGGCTGCGACGAGCATTATCTCTGCCATATCCTGCGCGAGCACCCGGACTTCATGCCCGAGCTCGACTACGTGGCCGAGGTGGACGGACGGATCGTCGGCTCCATCATGTACAGTAGGTCCGTCCTGATTGCCGACGACGGGGAGACGGTCCCCATCGTCTCCTTCGGCCCGCTGTGCGTCCATCCCGATTACCAGCGGAAGGGCATCGGCACCGCGCTGATCGGCGAGACCCGGGCCATGGTCGAGGCCATGGGCTTCCCGGCCATCGTCATCTACGGAGACCCGCATAACTACTGCAAGCACGGCTTCAGGAACGGCCTCGACTATCGCGTCAGCGACATGGCCGGCGAGCATCCCCTCGGCCTCCTCGTCCTGGAGCTAAGGCCCGGGTTCTTCGGGAACAAGGAATGGAAGGCCAAGCAGAGCGACGTCTTCATGTTCGACCCGGCCGAAGCGCTCGCGTTCGACGCGGGCTTCCCGCCCAAGGAGAAGAAGGCCCAGTACAGCCAGGTGCTGTTCGCGATGCAGGTGCGCTCGGTCCTGAGGCCGGCTTCGCAGGCCTGAGATAGCTGACCGGGAGGATGGCGTGGACGTCCGCATCGTCGACATAGGCGAGTCGAATACCTATAAGCTCGACGCCGCCAGGGCGCTCGTGGCGGCCTTCGCCGACAGGGAGCGCAGCGCCTGGCCCGACATCGAGCGGGCCGCCGAGGAAGTCGAGGACTGCGCCGAAGGCGCCAATATATGCATCGGGGCCTATGACGGCCGTACGATGCTGGGATGGGCCGGCTTGAGGCGTATGTACGAGGCCACCTGGGAACTGCATCCCCTGGCGGTCGATCCCCGTCATCAGGGAAAAGGCGTGGGCAGCCTGCTGCTGCGCGAACTGGAGGCGAGGGCCGCCAGGCGCGGGATCATCGGCATCATGCTCGGTACCGACGACGAGGATTTCGGCACGAGCCTGTCTTCGGTCGACCTGGACGGCGCCAATGTATTCAGGGAAGCCGGGCTCATCCGGAACCTCAAGAGGCATCCGTACGAATTCTACCTGAAGAACGGCTACGCCATCGTCGGCGTGGTACCGAACGCGAACGGCAGGAGGAAGCCGGACATCTGGATGTGGAAGGACCTGACGAATGTGGGGCGCTAAGGCCGCGGAGCGGTACGCTCGCTACAATGATCAAGACCGTAGCCTACGTCGATACCGCTTGCTTTATTGTTCGATAGTACTAAAATCAAGCTAGATATGGATAGAATCTAGCTATAATTAGAAAAAATCTAGCTAGATCTCAATCGAATCTAGCTAGATTTAATATCGAATCTGGTTGCATCTGAAGCGAGAGCGCTCTTGGACGGAGGCCGTATGCCGTTGATCGTCGGACTGAGGGATAACACGCTCGTAGGCCGTAAGGAGTCGTATCGCTTCCATTCGCGCTGTTCCGGTAGCGTCGACCTCGAGGGCCTCGTCGAGCTGATGGCCGAAGGGCGGACGACGGTAACCAAGCCCGATATACGAGCGGTCCTGGAGCTCTTCGGGCAGACCGTGGCCGAACTCGCGGCCGACGGGCGCTCCGTGAAGACGCCCCTGGGCTCCTTCTACGTTTCGGCCGCGGGTACCGCCGACGCGCCCGGAGCGCGCTTCACGCCGCGCGACGAGGGTTCCGGCCACCGGCTCAGGCTACGCTTCAGGCCGGATCGAGGCTACGAGGCCCGGATAGCAGAGCGGGCGACCGTCCGGCGCGACGAGGTATCGTGGCGGCTTTTTCCCAGGCCCGATAACCTTTCTCAGGCCGACGGCTCGGCCAAGGAAGCCGCGAGCCCCGGCGACATCCTGCGCCTCAAAGGCGCGTATCTCGCCTTCGATCGGGGGGATCCGCGCCAGGGCGTGTTCCTGACGCGAGCGGACGGCTCGGCCGCGTATCGCTCGACCGGCTACATAGAGGTCCGGCCTCGATGCATCGTGTTCCAGCTACCGCTCTCGATCCCGCCGGGGGACTATGGGCTTGCGGTGACGGCCGCTACGAAAGCCGGCGTCCTTCGATCAGGAATATTGCAGGAAACGGTGAGGGTGGGGTGAGGGTAGGGCGAGCGCGATGAAAGAGCGGTGGTTCAGCCCAGGAAATCGATGCATTCCTGCACGGTCAAAACCTTGCATGGAAGATCGCCCCGCCGATCGAGGATATGATGGTCTCCGCTTATAAGTACGGCGGACGGTTCGCTTCGCGT
>ERZ795053.3456-NODE-3456-length-17969-cov-17.069945_pt1 | contig 17969 bp, 17 predicted proteins | sample MGYA00375137_ERZ795053 | MGnify/ENA primary metagenome ERZ795053 (study PRJEB30182, sample SAMN05720284) | activated sludge metagenome | isolation source: Anaerobic digester | place: Hong Kong | collected 2014-12-17 ...
CTGGCAGTCATGAGGTCAGGGGTTCGACCCCCCTAGGCTCCACCACCCAGGATCGAAGAAGCGCGGAGAGCGAACTCTCCGCGCTTCTTTTTTCCCCCACGTTTTTATCGCCGGCCGCTCCGGGTCGGGTCTAGGGCGCCAGGACGGTCACCGTGTAGGTCCGGCAGGGCCGTCCGCGCGCATCCACGCCAGCGACCCCTCCTTCCGGTACCGCGGTCTCCGCGCCGCAGGCGTCCAGCGGGCGCTTCAGGGCGCCGCTCACCGTGTAGGTGAACGTGCCGGCCGCCTGCGGGGTGATGCGCAGGCGCAGGTCGTTGCGCTCGCCGCGGGTCCAGAAGTCGTCGCGGTAGTCGGCCAGGACGGCGTCGGTGGTCCGGGAGGCGCAGTCCGCGGCCTGGATGATGCTTCCGGGCGGCAGGATCGCCAGGCCGGGGTCGTCGCCGGTGCTGCTGCCGGCGTTGATCGCGCGGGCGGGGTCCGTGAGGTCCGGGAAGCCCACGCTGATCAGGCCGTCGTCGCTGGCGTCGCCCTGGTTGGCCAAGGTCAGGTTCAGCTCGAAGCTCTGGCCCAGGGTGATCGTGTCGGCCGTGCGGGTGTGCGACGTGAAGACCGGCTCGGGGCGGGGCTCGCGCACGGTCACCGTGTAGGCGCGGCAGGGGTAGCCCAGGGCGTCCACGACGTCGGCCTGATCGTCCGGCGTGCCCACCACGGGGTCGCAGGCGGCCAGCGGCCGCTGCATGACGCTGCGCACCAGGTAGGTGAACGTACCCACCGCGCGCGGAGTGATGCGCAGGCCCAGGTCGTTGCGCTCGCCGGCGGTCCAGTTGGCGTCCCAGTACTCCGCCACCACGGAAGCGGCGGGCATGGGCGCGCAATCCGGCGTGAGCAGGGTCTGGCCCACGGGGTGGATCATCAGGCCGGGGCTGTCGCCGGTGCTGCTGCCGTAGTTGCGGATCAGGGCGGCGTCGCCGGCGCCGGTCAGGTCCGGGAAGATCACCATGATGCCGGCCTGGGCGCTGGGGTCGCCGGCGTTGAGCACGGAGAGGTGGAGGTCGAAGCTCTCGCCCAGGGCCACGGCGTCGGCGGAGCGGCTCACCGCGCGGAAGACCGGCGCGGGCTCGGGCTCGCGCACGGTCAACGTGAACTCGCGGCACTCGTGGCCCTGCTGGTCCACGGCCGCCACGCCGCCCTCGGGCAGGGCGGTGACCGCCTCGCAGCCGTTCGCGGGCAGGGCCAGCGAGCTGCGCACGCGCACGCGGAAGTCGCCCACGCGGCGGGGAGTGACGCGCAGGCGCAGGGTGTTCTGCTCGCCGGCGTACCAGTTGGTGTCGGCGTACTCCACCAGCAGGTGGGAGGCGGACCGCGGGGCGCAGTCGGCGTCGGCGAGGGTGCCGCCGCGGGGCGTGACCAGCAGGCCGGGCGCGTCGCCGGTGCTGCTGCCGGAGTTGTCGATGCGCGCCCCGTCATCCACGTCGTCCAGATCCGGGAACGAAACCGCGATGCCGGACCCGGCGGCCGCGGCGCCCTGGTTCGCCACCGAGATCAGCAGCTCCACGCTGTGGCCCAGCGAGAAGGAGTCCGGCGTGAGCGCCACCACGTGGAACCGCGGCTGCGGCTCGGCGCCCACGCTGCCGCCCACGGTGAAGCTCCAGAGGGGGCCGGAGGTGGCGCCGGCCGCGTTGCGGGCCGTGACCTGCCAGTAGTAGGTGACGCCGGGCTCCAGGTCCTGGGGCTGGTGCTCCAGGGCGGCCAGGCCCGCGACCGCCAGAGGCGGCGGCAGGGTGGTGCCCAGGGAGAGGTCGTAGGTCACGCCGTCGGCCACGGAGTCGCCGTCCCAGGACAGGTTGGCGGTGGCGGGGACGGACGCGGCCCCGTCTTCGGGGTACGGCCGCGACGGGGTGGCGGGCAGGCCGCCCACGGACTGGCCGTCGGTCCAGAGCAGGCTCTCCAGGGCGGTCCAGCCGTCGGCATGATCGGGCGCGCCGGCGCCGAGGCGGGCCATGGCGCAATCCACCGACGCCTCCAGGCCGTAGGCCATGGATCCGGTCAGGGTGGTGCGCCCGGCCTCCTCCTGCTCCGCGGCGGCCGCCCGCAGCACGCCGGCCTGGGTCAGGGCCAGGGCCTCGTCGCCGAAGACCCGGAGCTCCAGACGGCTCCGCACGGTGACCGTCAGGGACGAGGGCGCATCGATGCCGTGGGTCAGCGGACCGGCGCGGTGCACGGCCTCGGTGAGACGTTCCCAGCCGCCCGATGCGAACGCGGCGCCGCTCCTGGCGGTGGTGTCCACGTCGTAGGCCACGGTCATGCCCGCGGCGTGGGCGGCCTCCACGTCCAGGCTCACGCGCAGGATCGGCCGCAGGACGAGCGGAAGCTCGCCCAGCATGAGCACGGTCCGCGGGTAGACGACGACGGCCAGGTCCTGCTGCCAGGCTCCGCCGGCCAGGTCGTCGCCCGCCGCCACGCTCAGGTCGGTGACGCGGGACTGCGTGGCCAGCCAGCGGAAGCCGGTCAGCTCCGAGGCGGCGACGGTCAGGCCCAGATCCACGGCCCCGGACAGCTCCACGCGGCCGCTCAGCGCCAGGCGGTCCTGCGCGGTCGCCGCGCTGCCGTCGGCGTCGAAGGGGGCCAGCTCCAGGTCCAGCGCGAAGGCCTCGCCCGCGCCGGCCTCCGCCGTCGCGACGCCCGCCGCGGTCCAGACCGAGTCGGCCGCGGCCGCCGTGATGGCGAGCGAACCGGCGCAGGCGCCCGACAGCACCGCCCGCGTCAGGGGCGCGGCCACGGTTTCCAGGATGGTCCGGTCGCCGTCGACGCGCACGTCCGTGACCTGCCGCAGCAGGCCGTCCGGCAGGGCCGTCGCGGGGCCCGCGATCAGGACATCGCCGGCGGCCGCGCGGCCCGCCAGGTCCGACGCCGCGTCCAGCACGAGCGTTCCGGCGGCAGGATCGAACGCCTGGACGGCGGCGACGTCGGCGGCATCCATCACCACCGCCGCGGGCGCCAGGACGATGTCGGCGGGGACGACCACGTCCGGGCCGAGGGTGGTCTCCGCGCAGCCGCAGAGGATGGCCAGGCCCCACAGGACCGCGAGGATCAGCTCTCGTCGCATGACTTCCTCCCAGGAACCGCGGCCGTCCGGGCCGCAAGGCGTCCGATGGCGTTCGGGATCAAGGCGTGCTCATTCCGACGCGGCCGGTCACCGGCCGCAGGGTGAAATCGTTGCCCGCGCTCACGCCGCCCTCGGCGCTCACGCTCACGGCCACGGGCGCGGGCAGGCGCAGGTTCTTGCGCGCCAGGCTGTCGGCCACCACGCGCACCTCGTACCAGCCCGGCGGCACCTCCTGGAAGAGGTAGTAGCCGTCGAACTCGCTCACGCAGGTGCGCAGGGTGCGGTCGGTGAGGTCCACCAGTTCCAGCACCACGCCGCGAACCGGCACCTTGCCGCCCGTGGTCAGCGCGTACACGGTGCCCTCCACATCGCCCGCGAAGGTGACCGGGAAGTCCAGCACCACGTGGGCGCCGGGATGGCCGGTGGCGCGCAGGCCCGCGAGGCTGGGCAGCAGGTAGGGGTCGTCGATGGAATCCACGTTCAGGGTGATGTCGCGCTCGCGGTGGGCGGGGAGGCCGCCCACGAAGACCTGGCCCCGCGCGTCCGTGGACACCACGCCGGGCAGGCCGGTGCCGTCCAGCTGCACTCCGGGCAGGGGGTCGTCGGCGTCGTCGTAGAGGCCGTTGGCGTTGCGGTCCAGGAACACGCGGGCGGTGGCGCCGTAGCCGTCGCTCATGCGGTTGCGCTGCACGTGCAGGCGGCCGCTGTCCGGCTCGCGCGTGAGCGAGGTGGACAGCGAGACGCCGAACCAGGGCTTCTGGTGGTCGTCGTCGGACACGTTCAGGCTGAGCTGGAAGGAGTCCAGCAGCATGGTCAGGCTGGCGCCCACGCTGGTGGTGCCCGTGCCCAGCAGGGTGCGCTGGAGGCGGCCGCTCAGGCGCAGGTCGCGCGACGGACGCCAGGAGGCGCTGGCGGCCAGGGATTCCAGCTGCGACTCCGGCGCGAAGCCCCAGCGCAGCGACCCGCGCACCAGCACGCCGCCCAGCGAGCCGCTGAGCAGGTGATCCATGGCCACGCGGTCGTAGCCGCCGGACACGGTCTGGCTGCGCCGCCAGTCCAGGCGGGAGTTGAGCTGGGTGCGGCCCAGGCTCGTGGCGCCGCGCAGGGCCACCAGGTCCTGGCTCACGATGCCGCGGTTCTCGTAGCCCGTGTGCTCGTACTTCAGGTCGTACGCGAGGCCGCGGCCGCGCCAGCGCGTGTTGCCGCCCAGGCGCAGGCGGGTCTCGGCGGTGCGCTGCTGGCCGGCGTCGTTGGCGTCGCTCTGGAACCCGTCGAACCGCTCGTGGGCCAGGTTGAGGGTGCGGCCGAGCAGGGCGCCCTGGGCGGTGAGGCCCAGGGCGGTGCCGCCGTCGGCGTCGTCCACCCAGGTGGTCTGCACGTGCAGGCCGCGCACCACCGACTGGGCGGCGAGGGTGCGGTAGGCGTGGTCCTGGCCTTCCAGGGGCGACGTGGTCACGGCGCCCAGCAGCGAGAGGTTGCGCAGCAGGCCCAACCCCGCCTCGGCGTGGGTGGTCCAGAGGCCGCGGTCCGGCGTGACGGCCAGGCGGTCGTCGTCCAGCAGCAGGGCGCGCTCGTCCTGCACGGCGAAGAGGCGGTAGCGCACGTTCCCGCGCGGGATCATCTCGCCGCCCACGGTGGTGACCTGCACGTGCTCGCGGGACTGGCCCTGGGGCCCGTACAGCACGGTGCGGAACTCGTTGCGGCCGAAGAGCAGGGGCACGTCCTCGAAGAGGTAGCGGCCCTCGGCGTCCACCTCGCCCACCTCCAGCAGCACGCCGTTGGCGTAGAGCTCGGTCTCCCAGCCGGGAGGGCCGTCGCCGCCGATGGCGGTGGCGTCGTAGCGGTCGGGCTGGCGCAGGGGCTGGTTGTCCAGGCTCACGCCGCGGCCCAGCTTGCCGCGCAGGACCATGGACGTGCTCGGTGCGTAGAGGTCGCCGAACTCGTAGCGGGTGGCGCGCAGCGGGCCCAGCTCGCCGCCGTCGGGATCGGTGCGGCCCAGGCGCAGTCGGGCCGACTCCAGGCCGCGGCCGCCGTCGTGGTTGGCGTGCAGATCCGTGGAGAAACCCAGAACGTCGGCGCTGGCCTGCACGGAGGCCAGGGGCCGCATGGCGTCGCTGCGGCCGCGGTACTCCAGGTTGAGATCCATGAGCGGCCAGGTGAAGCCCTGGTACTCCGCCTTCTCCAGCGGCAGGTCCGGACGGCCGGTGTGGGCGGCGAGCTGACGCGCGCGCAGGGCCTCGCGCCGCAGCCGCTTCTGCACGGGCAGGGCCTCGCGGGCCTGGAGGCGGACGAGCAGCTGGCTCAGATTCACGCCCACGTCCACGGGGAGCCAGCGCGACAGGAGGTCCGCGGTCACGTAGATGTCGTCGTCGCCGGCCACGGCGGCGCCCGGCGCCACGGGCACGGACTCCTCGCCGCTGGTCGAAACGCCCCCGCGGACATCGAGCCGGAAGGTGCGCGAGGGATCGCCGAGCCAGCCGTGCGCGCGGCCGGCGCGCGGCTCCACCTCCACGGCGAACTCCATCAGGTCCGAGAGGGCCCCCAGGGGCAGCAGGGGGCCCGCGGGGGACTGGTAGCCCAGCACGCCGGGGCTCAGCACCTCGCTGTCCAGGCGCACCTCCAGGATGACCAGCAGGTCCTCGTCCAGCCGCGGCGCCTGCGCCCACGCCGTGCCGCCGACCGTCGCCAGGACGGCCAGCAGCGCCCACCCCAGAGGGAGGGCGCGGAAGCGCGGACGTGCGGTCGCAGCGGTCATCCTACTCCGGCGCGATGGGGGTGAGGTCCACGGTCACGGCGGCCTGCAGGTCGCCGTGGCCCAGCTCCGTCTCCTGGAAGACGATCTGCAGCTCGCCCCGGTCCAGGGCGGCGTCGGCGGCCAGGGCCAGGGGGATCTTCATGATCCGTCGCGGGGTGGGGTGGTACACGCCCAGCCCGTTGAGGCGGGCCAAGGGCACGCGGTCGCCGTCGTGGAGCCAGTCCACGCTCAGATCGCCGTACACGGAACGGTCGCCGTCGCGCTCCAGGGTCAGGTTCAGGACGGGACGGCCCGCGGGATCGGGTACGGTGTCGAGCGCGGCGAGGGAGAACGCCAGCGCCGCCGCGGGATTGTCGCGGCGGATGATCACCGGGATGCTGGTCTCCAGGATGGCGCGGGCCACCACGCCCTCGTCCGCGCCCGGCTCCGGCGCCGGGGGCACGGACTGGAAGACCAGGTGCGTGCGGTGCTCGCCGGCGCCCAGCTCGCCGCTGCTGGGGTTGCGCAGCATGACGCGCACGGTCTGGGTGCCGCCGGGCGGCAGGACCACGCGGCGAGGGGAGAAGCGCACGGCCTCGCTGGCGGGGTTCTCGTCGCGGGTGGGGACGTCGATGTCCACGATCTGGCCCGTCTCCAGCATCCGCTTGTCACGCACCAGGATGCGGTAGGTGGCCTCCGTCTCGCCCCGGTTGGAGAGGTGGACGGTGGCCACGCGGGATTTGCCCTCGAAGACCAGACGCGTGGGCGCGATGGTCAGGCCGCCCGCCCGGCTGTCCAGGACCCCGCCACCCAGGACGATTCCCGTCCAGAGCAGGACGGTCCCGATCCGCTTCCTCCATGACCAAACCATACAGAATCCTCCCTGAGCACAACGATCCCGGGATTTCCGGCAAGGGACGCGCGCGGAGCGCCGTTCCTCCACGGGGAGGATCGCAACGCGTGTGCCACCCGGGCGGGAGCTCAGTTGTAGTTGACGGAGATGGTGTAGAAGAGGGGCTGGTTCAGGCCGGGATTCGCCTGGGCGCTGTTGACGGTCACGCGGCCGCTCAGGCGCAGGTCCAGGCTGCCGGTGATGCCCAGGGCCACGTTGAGCAGGGGCGGCGTGCCCTCGCTGGTGTTGAAGCTGTCGATGGACAGGCCGCCGATGCTGGTGCCCACCACCGAGAGGCTGAAGGTGGCGAAGGGGTCGCCGGTGATGCGGTACACGCCCGTGCTGACCGTGCCGCCCACGTGGATGCCGAAGGGGTCGAAGATCACGTTGTCCGACAGGCCGATGGTGACCGCGCCGTTGCGGTCCACCACGGCGCCGAAATCCAGCTCCGTGGTCTCGGAGATGGCCAGTTCCGCGCCGGCGGCGGTCGGCGGCAGGCCCCACAACCCGCTGCAGAGGAGCAGCAGGATCAGGCCAATGGACTGTCGGACAAAGGGTTGCATACCTCTCCCGGTTCGCGGGCCATGGTTTCCCACCGGCAGAGGGCAAGGCGTGTGCCAGGCATGAAGAAGGGGAGGCTCCTGGGAGCCTCCCCGTTCCTGGTCCTGCGGATCGCGACTAGTTGTAGGTCACGGTCAGGGTGAAGTTCAGGCTCTGGTTGGAGCCCGCGGCGGCCACGCCGCTCTGCACCTGCAGGTCCGCGCCCAGCGTCAGCGCCAGGGCGCCGGTGCCGTCGGTGGAGACGCCCACCAGCGGGAACGTGCCCGCGCCGGCGTTGGTGGTGAAGTTGGACAGGAGCAGACCGTTGGCGTTGGCGGCGGCGATGTCCACGTCCACCAGGGTGCTGGCGGAACCCGTGATGGTGTACACGCCGCTGGCCACGGTGCCGCCCTGGTGGATGTTGCCCGGATCGGACGCGATGGTGTCCGTCAGGTCCAGGGTCACGGTCCCGTCGGCGTCAGCCACGGCGCCGAAATCCAGCTCCACGGTCTCGGCCACGCTCAGGGCCACCAGCACGTCCACCTTGCCGTCCTGGGCGGAGTCCAGGGCGAGGGCGGCCATCGGCATGATGGTCAGAGCCAGCAGGGTCAGGGTGAAGAACTTACGCATGATTTCCGACTCCTTCGAAGTGAGTAGGTCTCCTACCCGGAAAATCTGTCGTGCACGGGTGTCCGCTCCGGTGGTGTTCGTGGGGATCATCGGCCGCGCCGAAGGCCCCTTGACCGATTTTTCGGGTGCATTCTGCAGGTCGGTCCGGCAGAATCCCGGCAGCTTGACGACGGCTCCGCGCCGCGGTTCCGGCCTCGACACCAAGGACGACACCATGCACCGACGACGCCTGCTCGTCCCCATCCTGGGGATCCTGGCCGCGAATCCGGCCCTGGGCAGCGAATTCCATTTCGATGCCCGCGTGGACGTGGTCCCCGTCCTCGCCGTCGACCTGGCCTCTCGCCAGGCCGCCGCCGAGAACGCGGTCTCCGTCCGCGTGGCGGAATCGCAAGATCGGTGCCTATCGGTGAGCTGGAGCGTCGACGGCGAACGTTGGCAAGGGCTTGCGCCGGCGGAGCTGGCCGTCTGGACCCCTCCCGAGGCTGCCCGGACCCCGGTCATCCTCCGCATCGACCTGGATTGAAACCCACCACGAGGATACGAACGTGAGCCTGGCCATCGTCCTCTTCGAAGACCATACCGCTCAGCACTTCCGGCCCCTGAGCTGGAGCGTGCCCGTGCACGAGCTGCCGTGCGGCCTGTTCCATCTGCGCGAGCGCCTGGGCTTCCTGCTGGCGGAGCGCGACGACGCCGTGGGCGTGCTGCTGCCCCGCGGCCTGCTCCAGGGCGTGCAGGACGTGCAGGTGCCGGCGGGCTGGACGGCCGGGCCCGACGCGGCGCGCGCGGCCCTGCAGAGGGTGGATCGGGTGCTCTGGCTCTCGTCGCGGCTGGCCGGCCGCGGCCATGAACTGACCGAGGTGCTGGCGCGCGCCGCCACGGACCAGGACGTCCATGACGACGACGGCCTGCTGCTGCGCAGCGGAGGCGCGGCGGAAGCCCTGGCCCTGCTGGACGCCTGGCGGGATTGGGATGCCGCCGCGGATGGGGATTGGGTGCGTCCCAACCGCCCCGTCACGCCGTGGCGGCCCGAGCCGCGCGGCGACGCGGGCGCGCCGGTGCGGGCCTGGCGCCGGCTCTGGGACCGCGTGCCCGAGCTGGGGGAGGCCATCGCGGCGGATGCGGCCCGAATCAAGGGCAAGCCCTACGCGCGCGAGATCTTCGGCGTGGCGCCCGCGCCCGGCACGGACCCCGTCTGGCGGCGCGAGACCATGCTGCGGCCCCTGGCCATCGCGCCCCAGGGCGTGACGGTCCTGGGCGATGCAGGCGTGTGGACGGGCGTGGATGTGACCCTGGACCCGGGCGTGGTGCTGGACGCACGCCACGGGCCCATCGTGCTGGAGCGCGAGGTGACCGTGAAGCCCCACGTGGTGCTGGCCGGGCCGCTGGCCCTGGCGGCCGGCGCGATGGTCAAGAGCTTCGCGGCGGTGGGTCCCGAGGTGGTGGTGGGGCCGGTGGGCCGCGTGGCCGGCGAGATCGCCGAGAGCCAGCTCCTGCCCTTCGCCAACAAGCAGCACGCGGGCTTCCTGGGGCACGCCCTGGTGGGGAGCTGGACCAATCTGGGCGCCGACACCACCAACAGCGACCTGAAGAACAACTACGGCCTGATCAAGGTGAACGCGGGCCTGGGCCCTGAGGAGACCGGCACGCGCTTCCTGGGGCTGATGATGGGGGAGCACGCCAAGAGCGCCATCGGCACCACCTTCAACACGGCCACCACGGTGGGCTTCGCGGCCAACGTGTTCGCGGCGGGATTCCCGCGGGCCTGCATCGGCAACTTCAGCTGGGGCGACGGCCGCGGCAAGCGCTTCGAGGTGGAGCGGGCCCTGGAGACGGCGGCCATCGTCATGGGGCGGCGCGGGGCCGTGTGCACGCCGGCCCATGCCGACCTGTTCCGCAGGCTCCATGGAGAGGGCGCGTAGCGGATCGCACGATCCCAGGCTTCCCGATCGTTCAGAAAGCCCGACGGCCGCGGTCGCCGGGCTTTCTGCTGTTTCCCAGCGAACCGCCGCAACTTCTTGGATATGAAGATGTTGGCGCGTTCGAACTCGTGTCGATGCTTTCGGGCCCGTCCCTTGCCATGGAGGCCGTACAATGTTTCCTGCGCTGCAGGCGCCTTGTTGATCCGGCCCCCGACGCTCTCCGTTGTTGTCGCACAGGCCGTTTCCAGCACGCCGCAAGCGCGGGAAACATTATCTTTTTGTCACATCCCTGCCAAATCCCTCGCGATCAACGACTTGCGTAAAAAAGGCCTTGTGCGGCGCGGAGCCGTGTGCTACCAGTGTTGGCCGTTCCGCCCCGCTAGGACCCAGCGCATGGGAGAGGTACCATGACCAAGGCCGAACTGGTCGAGCGCATCGCCGACCGGACCGGAGTCAGCAAGAAGGACACGGGGATCATCGTCAACATGATCCTCGAGAACATCAGCGTGGCCCTGACCGACGGCGACAAGGTCGAGCTGCGCGGCTTCGGCTCCTTCAAGGTGAAGAGCCGGCGCTCCCGCACCGCCCGCAATCCCCGCACGGGGGACTCGGTGGCGGTGCCGGCCAAGCAGGTGCCTTATTTCAAGGCGTCCAACGAGCTCAAGGGCCGCCTGAATCCCGGCATGGAAGTCGATCCCGAGGATTGAAAGCCATTTGCCCCCGGCGGCCTGGTCTGCTATATTCGCTCGTCGCCTTGGGTGCGCAGGCCGGCGCGGATCGCGTCGGTGCGCCCGGGCCGCTGACCGGAACCCTGAGCCAGATATGAAGGAGAGGCGGAAGCATGCCCAACGGCAGGAAGCGCAAGCGCAAGAAGATCGCGACGCACAAGCGTAAGAAGCGGCTGCGCAAGATGCGCCACAAGAAGAAGTAGCGCGGGGAACCGGAGTCCGGCAGGGGGTCCGGTTTTCCGTCGGCGGCAGGCACGGTTTTGGCTTGTCGATCCGATGGACGACCGGATACCATGTCGCCTCACGGAGGCAGATCGGACTCTGAAAGGAGCGGACGATGAGCGCCAACCGCCCGGAGCGTCGCAAAGGCCAGCGCGTCGATGCGAACCTCAAGCTCGCGGTCAAGATTCCCCGACCCGACGGCAGCCATGAGCCTGCCACCATGCAGACGCTGAACATCAGCTCTTCGGGGATCTACTTCAAGTCGGACCACTTCATCGAGCCCATGACCAAGCTCAACATGGAGCTCGAGTTGCCCGTGCGCGGCGCCGACGGCGGCACCGAGACGGCGCGCGCCAGCTGCGACGGCATCGTGGTGCGCGTGCTGCCGGAATCGGAGACCGACGAGATCGCCTACTACGAGGTGGCGGTCTTCTTCACGCAGATCGACGAGGATGGCCTGGCCCACCTCCAGGACCACATCAACATGCTGCTGGCCACCGGCTAGCGGCCCCATCCGGCTCCGTCCGCTCCAGGCCCGACGTCGTCCGCGACGTCGGGCCTTCTCTGTCCTGAAACCGGCCGCCGGCGGCCGGGAACCGACCACTCCCGCGCGACTCCGCCGCGCCCGCGCCCTCCAATCCCCCGATTCCCGCCCGGAACCCATGGCACGTCCCTTGCGGTTGGTCCGCCGACCCGGTGTCCCCGGCGGAAGGAGAGCGTGTGCTCAAGGGACTGCGGACGGCCGAGACGGCCATGAACATCCAGCTCAACAAGACCAACGTGCTGGCCAACAACCTGGCCAACGTGAACAGCGCGGGATTCAAGCGCGTGCTCACCGAGGTCGTGGAGCAGCAGAGCGGGACCGCGCCGGTGGACCAGAACCTCCAGAACCTGCCGGCCGGCGGCCAGCTGGCGCGGCCGTCGCGGGCGGATCTGCGCAACCTGATCCTGGACGTGCGCGCGCCCATCGACATGACCCAGGGAACGCTGCGCGCCACGGGCCGCGCCACCGACGTGGCCATCGTGGGCGACGGCATGTTCCAGGTCAGCAAGAACGGCGAGACCTACCTGACGCGCAGCGGCGCCTTCACCCTGGACGCGCAGCGGCAGCTGGTGACCATGGCCGGCGATCCGGTGCTGGGCGCCGGCGGACCCATCGTGCTGCCCCAGGGCGAGCTGCTGATCCGCGGCGACGGCGCGGTGCTGGTGGACGGCGCCGAGGTGAACCGGCTGAACGTGGTGAACGTGCCCGATTCGGGCCGCCTGCAGCACGTGGGCGAGACGCTCTTCAAGACCCCCGCCGACATGCCCGCCACCGCCATGGCCGCGGAGACCGTGAAGGTGGAACAGGGCGTGCTTGAGGAGAGCAACGTGAATCCCATCGACACCATGGTGGGCATGATCGCGGCGCAGCGCGCCTTCGAGATGGGGGCCAAGATCCTCCAGGCGGAGGACCGCACCCTGGACGAGGGCATCAACAAGCTGGCGACCCAGGCCTAGGCCCTGAGGAGGAACGAGCATGCTGAGGGCAATGACCACCGCGGCCTCGGGAATGAAGGCCCAGCAGACCAACATCGACACGATCTCCAACAACCTGGCCAACGTGAACACCACGGGCTACAAGAAGAGCCACGCCGAATTCCAGGACCTGCTCTACGAGTCCGTGGTGCCCACCGGCCGCGCCGACGGCGACGCCGCGCCCACCCGGGTGGAGATCGGCCACGGTGTCAAGATGGTGGCCACCAACAAGAACTTCAGCCAGGGGCTCATCAAGCAGACGAGCAACCCCCTGGACCTGATGGTGGAGGGCGACGGCTTCTTCCAGATCCGCCTGCCCGACGGCACCATCGGCTACACCCGCGACGGCAACTTCAAGATGGACGCGGAGCGGAACCTGGTCACCTCGTCCGGCTACCTGCTCGAGCCGCCCATCCAGATCCCCGTGGACGCCACCGACGTGAGCATCGCCCGCGACGGCACCGTGTCCGTGCTGCTGGCCGGCGACACCGCCACGGTCAACGACGTGGGCAAGCTGGAGCTGGCGCGCTTCCCCAACTCCGGCGGCCTCATGGCCCGCGGCGGCAACGTGTTCCTGGAGTCGGCCGCCAGCGGCCAGCCCCAGCTGGGCGAGCCCGGCCTGGACGGCCTGGGCGAGATCGCCAGCGGCTTCCTGGAGATGAGCAACGTGGAGACGGTAGAGGAGCTGGTGAGCATGATCGCCGCGCAGCGGGCCTACGAGCTCAACGCGCGCACCATCAACGCCGCCGACGAGATGATGTCCACCGTGAACACCCTGAAGAGGTAGGACCGTGACCGCCCGCCGCCTGACCCTGCTGCTGCTGACGGCGACCGTGCTGAGCACGGCCGCCGCCGCGCGCGCCTGGGTCCTGGAGCTGCCCGAGGCCGCGCGCGTGGACGGCCTGCGCGTGACCCTGGCCGACGTGGCCCGGGGCGAGGTGCCCGCCGCCGCCGCCGACCTGGTGCTGGTGGCCCGCGGCACGCCCGGCCGCACCTACACCGTGAACCGCCGCAGCCTGCTGCGCACCCTGGCCTCCCACCGCCTGGCCGACGACGTGGTGCTGCGCGGCGCCGAGGCCTGCGCCGTGACCGTGAGCGGCGCGCCGGTGGCCGCGGACCGCCTGGCCGCCGCCCTCCAGGCCGCCCTGCAGCCCTGGCTGCCGGCCGGCGACCCCGAGGCGCCGCCCAGCACGGTGGCCTTGGACGGCGAGCTGCCCGACGTGCCGGTGGCCGGCGCCTGGACCCTGACCCTGACCCAGCCCGGCCCCCTGGCGCCGGGCCGCAACGCGGTGCCGGTGCAGGTGCAGACGGAGCACGGCGTGACGCGCTTCACCGCCGTGGTGACCTGCCACGCCTTCGGCCGCGTGGCCCGCGCCCGCGGCGCCCTGGCCGACGGGGAGCCGTTGACCGGCGAGGCCCTGGCGTGGGAGTGGCGCAACCTCTCCCAGCTGGAGCCCGGCCTGCTGGTGGGCGAGGAGTCGGCCCTGGGCAAGGTGACCACGCGCGCCCTGAGCGCGGGCGATCTGCTGCGGCAGGCCGACGTGCGCACGGCGCCCCTGGTCTTCCAGGGCGACCCGGTGGAGCTGGTGCTGGGCCGCGGCGGGGTGGAGGTCACCCTGCGCGGCATCGCGAGGCAGGATGGAGCCGCGGACCAGATCATCTCGGTCCGCAACGAACTGGACGGGCACCTGGTGACGGGGCGCGTCGTGGGGCCGGGCCGCGTGGCCTGGCGGAAGTGAGGCAGAGGATGAAGACGATCGTGCGCCTGGCCGTTCCCGTGCTCGCCGCCCTGCTGCTGGGCCCGGTGCCCAACGCCGCCGCCGGGCGGCCGCTGGTGGACCTGGAGTCCGGGGCGTCGCTGGTGACCAACATGAAGGCCCTGAACGTGGGCGACATCATCACCATCCAGATCGTGGAGCAGACCACGGCCAACGCCTCGGCCCAGACGTCGGCCAACAACAAGAGCGAGGTGTCCGGCGGGCCCGGCCTGGGCTTCCTGGACGTGCTGACGAACTGGGGCCTGGAGACCGAGAACAAGTACTCGGGCAGCGGCAACACCCAGCGCAGCGGCAACCTGCAGGCGGAGATCACCGCCCGCATCGTGGAGCAGATGGGCAACGGCGACTACCGCCTGGCGGGCACGCGCATGGTGGACATCAACGGCGAGCGTCAGCTCATCGAGATCACGGGCTTCTGCCGCGGCCGCGACATCCAGCCCGACAACACCATCCTGTCCACGCACATCGCCGACGCCCGCATCGCCTACAACGGCACCGGCCCCATCAACGCCAGCAGCGAGCCGGGCCTGGTCACCAAGCTGGTCAACTGGCTGTTCTAGGAGCGACCACCGATGAGCAAGCGCATCGTCCTGGCGATCCTCGGCTTCCTGGTGCTCACCGCGCCCGAGGCCGACGCCGCCTACTCCCGCATCAAGGACCTGGCCGTGCTCGAGGGCCAGGCCGCCGAACCGCTGCTGGGCTACGGCCTGGTGGTGGGCCTCAACGGCACCGGCGACGGCCAGAGCAGCGCCTTCACCGTGCAGAGCCTCACGGCCATGCTGGAGCGCCTGGACGTGACCGTGGATCCGGCGCTGGTGAAGCTGAAGAACGTGGCCGCGGTGGTCATCACCGGCGACCTGTCGCCCAACGCGGCGCCGGGCAGCCGCATCGACGTGAAGGTGTCCTCGCTGGGCGACTGCTCCAGCCTGGAGGGCGGCCAGCTCATCATGACCCCGCTCAAGGGCATGGACGGCGACGTGTACGGCGTGGCCCAGGGCAGCGTGTCCATCGGCGGCTTCAACGTGTCCGGCGGCGGCAACAACTCCATCCGCAAGAACCACAGCACCGTGGGCATGATCCCCAACGGCTGCCGCGTGACCGAGCGCGCGGGCGGCGAGTTCATGCAGGCCGGCCAGATGGCCTGGCTGCTGCACAACCCCGACTTCACCACGGCCCAGCGCGTGACCAACGCCATCAACAAGGTCTTCGGCACCGGCACCGCCACGGCCAAGGACGCCCAGCGCATCGAGGTCCACGTGCCCGAGGGCTTCAACGCCCAGCCGGTGGACTTCATCGCGCGCATGGGCGAGCTGCCGGCCGAGGACGACCAGGCCGCCAAGGTGATCATCAACGAGCGCACCGGCACCATCATCGTGGGCAAGGGCGTGCGGCTGAACGAGGCCGCCGTGGCCCACGGCAACCTCAAGGTGGTCATCCGCACGCGCTACGACGTGTCCCAGCCCAACTCCTTCAACGAGAGCGGCCGCACCGTGGTCACGCCCACCGTGACGGCCGACGTGGAGGAGAAGGAGGCGTCGGTGATCCACGTGCCCGACACCGGCACCGTGAGCGACGTGGTGGCCGTGCTCAACGAGGTGGGCGCGAGCCCCCGCGACATCATCGCCATCCTGCAGGCCCTGAAGCAGGCCGGCGCCCTGCAGGCCGAACTCGTGATCATGTAGGAAGGGACCGGACCGTGACCGCCATGACGCCCCTCGCCAACGACGCGACCCGGAGCCTGACGGCTTCCGGGGCGCCGGCGCGCGGGCCCCAGGAGGCGGCGCTGACCAAGGCGGCGGAGGAGTTCGAGGGCCTGTTCCTCAACCTGCTGCTCAAGAGCATGCGCAGCACGGTCATCGAATCGGACCTGACCGACAGCGGCGGGGGCATGGCCACCTACCGCGAGATGCTGGACCAGGAGCTGGCCGGCCAGCTGGCCGGCACCGGCGGCCTGGGCGTGAAGGACATGATCCTGCAGCGCTACCTGCCCCTGCTGCAGGAGCAGGCGGGAACCGGTGACGGCGGGGACGCGTCCGCGCCCGTGCCGACCCCGGCCAGGCCGGCCGTGCGTCGGGCCCTGGAGGCCTACGGCGCACGGCCGCCGCAGCCCGCCGCGGCGCCGGCCGAGTCCACGACCGCGGCGCCCACGGCGAACACTCCCGCGGCCCAGGACACCCTGACCGACCGCGCCGCCCGCGCCGGCACCGCGGTGGCCGACACCCTGCGCACCTACGGCCCCGCCATCGAGGCGGCCGCCGCGGCCACCGGCGTGGACCGGGAGCTCATCCTGGCGGTCATGGTGAAGGAGTCGTCGGGACGGCCCGACGCCGTGTCGGCCAAGGGCGCGCGGGGGCTCATGCAACTCATGCCGGCCACGGCCGCGGAGATGGGCGTGACCGATCCCGCCGATCCCGCGCAGAACATCATGGGCGGCGCCCGCTACCTGGCCTGGCTCCAGGAGCGCTACGGCGACGACCTGCCCCTGGTCCTGGCCGGCTACAACGCCGGCCCGGGCCATGTGGAACGCGCCGGCCGCGCCGTGCCGGAGTTCCGCGAGACCCAGGACTACGTGCAGCGCGTGGGCGGCCTCTACGCCGAACTGCGCGCCGACGCCCCCAACCAGGAGGCCGAGCGATGACCACCGCGACCCGCCCCTCCGCCGCCATGCTCCGCCTGCGCGACGCCCTCGCGCGGGAGGTCCGCGTGGACGCGGAACTGCTCCGGACCCTGACCCAGCAGAACCGCCTGCTGCGGCTGCACGACACCGGGAGCCTGCACGAGCTGGCCGACGCCTGGGCCGCGCGCCAGGCCGAGGCCGACGGGGTGCGCCAGCGCCGCATCGAGGCCCAGGAGGCCGCGGCCCGCGAGCTGGGCCTGCCGGCCGACGCCCGCCTCAGCACCATCACGGAGCGGCCGGTGGCAGGCGCCAACGAGGTGCGCGCGCTGTCCACGGCCCTGCGCACCACGGTGGAGGCGCTGGAGCGCCAGAACGCCCTGAACGACCGCCTGGCCCGCTTCTGCCTGGACCTGGTGGCGGGCGAGGCCGAGGCCGTGAGCCACGGCCTGCGTTCGCGCAGCGGCACCTACGACGGCAGCGGCGCCCTCTCCGCCACGGCGGGCGGCGGCGTGATCACCCGGAAGGCCTGAGGAGGACCCATGGGCATCAACCGCATCCTCGACATCGGACTCTCGGGCCTGTTCTCCGCCGGCGCGGCCATGCAGACGTCCAGCCACAACATCGCCAACGTGAACACCCAGGGGTACACGCGTCAGGGCGTGTCCACGGGCACGCGGCTGGCGCTGAACACCAGCTACGGCATGCTGGGCGGCGGCGCCGACGTGCTGGGCGTGCGCCGCCTCACGGACCAGTTCCTGGTGGGCCGCCTGCGCGACCAGTCGTCCCAGCTCGCCCGCTACGACCAGGCCGACGTGGCCCTGCAGGAGGTGGAGGCCCTCATGGGCACCCCCGCCGAGAACCATCTGGGCACCACCCTGGACGCCTTCTTCTCCGCCTGGAGCGAGCTGGCCTCGCCGCCGGTGACCACCGCCCTGCGCGAGGACGTGCTCAACAAGGGCAAGCTCCTGGCGGGCGACCTGAGCACCACCGCCGCGGGCCTGGACCAGCTCGCGGTGGAGATGGACGAGCAGATCGAGGCCTCGGTGACCACCCTCAACAGCCTGCTGCAGGGCGTGGCGGACCTGAACCGCCAGATCCTGCTGGCCGAGGGCCCCGGCCAGACCGCCAACGACCTGCGCGACCAGCGCGAGTACCTGCTCTGCCAGATCTCCGACCTGGCCAAGGTGGACGTGGCCGAGCGCAGCGACGGCACCGTGGACATCATCCTCTCCGGCCGCTCCGTGGTGGTGCGCGGCGAGGTGCAGCAGCTGGAGCTGTCGCGCGA
>ERZ795053.3457-NODE-3457-length-17967-cov-11.206621_pt1 | contig 17967 bp, 14 predicted proteins | sample MGYA00375137_ERZ795053 | MGnify/ENA primary metagenome ERZ795053 (study PRJEB30182, sample SAMN05720284) | activated sludge metagenome | isolation source: Anaerobic digester | place: Hong Kong | collected 2014-12-17 ...
CCTATTAAACAAAGAAATGCCCTGATAGTTTAGCCTTGATGTTACTTTTTTAGCATAAATGAATTGAGAGAAGATTGAATTTTAGGAAAGTTGTACGTTTATTTTCTCCTTGTAACCATTTAGTGCGCTTTTTATGCTGGCATTTAAATCGAAACCTAAAATTAAGCCAAAGGCATTAAAGTAAAGCCAAAGTTGAAAAGCAATTAAACCACCCAGCGAACCGTAAAACTTATTGTACTGTCCAAAATGGTTAACATAAAACGAGAACCCAAGCGAAGTTAAAATTATGAGTAAGGTTGCCATTATTGATCCAGGAGAAAAAAAACGAAATTTCTCCTTTTTAGCAGGAGCTAAATAGTAAACAAGAGAAACCCCTATGAAAAATATCAAAAACGAAAGTATCCATTTGACAAAGAAAAGCACTGCCAACGTTGAACTTTGCTCAATTATACCCCAACTAACCAAGTGATTTAGCAAATACTTACCAAAAAACATCAATGCAACGCCACAAACAACTATCAAGGGTAACAAAAAGGTAAGAACCAACGCTATAAAATGCTGAGCCAAAAAGCTACGCGTATCAATCGAATGGTAAGTCGCATTAAAAGCATCTATTAGTGCGCTTACCCCATTATGACTAAAAAACAGCGCGGCCAAGAAGCCAAACGACAACAGGCCCCCGCTTCTCCGAGTAATAACTTCGACAAGCGTATTTTCCACCGTTTGATACGCATACGCAGGCATAACCTCCTTTATTAAAGCAAGTAACTGCTGATGGAAATTTATAATGGGCAGGTAAGGAATAAGCGTAAATAGAAACATTAACGTAGGCACTGTAGCCAAAAAGAAGCTGAACGCCACGGCCGATGCCCTTGTGGTAATTGCCCCATTTGCAATTCCTTTAAAAAAGTAACGTATTACCGATGCTACCGGAACTCCGTTAAGTCCCGGAGTTGTAAAAAACTTTCCCCAACGGTATAACCTTACAAAACGATACTTGAAGCACCGATAAATTCCTCTCTTAAAAAATTTACCTGCATTCATTGGAAGGCTATACCTTTTTTAGATTCATATCGATACTTCTAATTTGATGAGTTATGGCTCCAACCGAAATATAATCGACACCGCAAAGGGCATAATCCCTGATCGTTGATAGAGTTATTCCCCCGGAAGATTCTGTTTCCACGGTTCCATTTATTACCTCAACAGCCCTTCGAGTATTTTCCACGGTATAGTTATCGAGCATAATTCTTTTAACACCACCAACTCTTAAAACCGTTTCAACATCGCTAATAGAACGAGTTTCAACCTCAATATCGAGCGGACGACCCAACTGCGAAATATACGTCCGAGCCTTTAATATCGCTTTTTCTATGCCACCGGCAAAATCTATGTGATTATCCTTAAGCATAATCATATCATACAATCCCATTCTATGGTTAACTCCTCCCCCAATAACAACGGCCATTTTATCGAGAACCCGCATACCGGGAGTTGTTTTACGGGTATCCAAAACCTTAGCCTTTGTTCCCTCGCAATGCTTAACGTACTCTCTGGTTTGAGTTGCAACGCCACTCATACGTTGCATAATATTCAGTACAATTCGTTCTGCCTGCAGCAAACTATGCACCCTTCCCTCGGCAATAAAAGCAACATCGCCGAAAGATAAAAAATCGCCATCCGACTTAAAAAACTGTAACTTAACATTAGGATCTATCCGAAAGTAAACTTTACGGGCTATTTTCAATCCGGCCAATACACCATCCTGCTTAAACATTAACTTAACAGCCCCTTTTTCATCCTTAGGAATACAGGAAAGCGATGAATGGTCTCCATCGCCTAAGTCTTCTTCTATTGCCAAATCAATTAACCTGTCTATAAGGTCATCGGGGCTTACAATGCCTTTTGTAGTATTATATTCCTTCGTCATCGCTTTCTATTCGAAGCTGGTGAATTTGCGCTTTATTATCCAACATTTTTATAAAAATTGAAACTCTAAAAACGGTTGTTTCCGTTTCGAGTTTGCCAATGGCAAATGCAGTAACATCTTTCGCACCACGATGGGTTATGTTAAACTTTACCGGCTTATTCTTTTGAAAGAAATCTTCCAACAACTTAGACGCCTGCGATTTGCTATAAAAATTTTCCTCTCCTTGTAAATCCAAATCGATAGTGCTAAAAAAGAGCGCCGAAAGGTTATCGGCATTTCCTTTTTGAATTGCTGCCGTTGCCAACTTTACAAGATCATCAATTGGCTTATCCTGCAAAACAGGATAATCGGCTCCTACCAGCACCATTAGTACAGGCAGAATTAACATTAATCTGAACTTTGTCATTTTGGGCCTTTCGATTAGATTATTCCCGGCTAAATATGAAAACAAAAAATGAGCCAACAAATCTTTTCAACAAAATTATTCTCAAATATACGCATTTAACGCTTCAATTTCAAACGAGGGACAAAGCCAAAACGATTGCCAAATAGTAAAACTTACATTCTTCCCATTACCAAAATTCCATATACTCTATTTTTTTCATGATGTATTATTCTTACAATCCTATTATTGCTACCTTTGAAACACAAGGTTTATAAAAGCATAAAACTGTGAAGATTACTTTGTTTCTTATCGGAAAAACTAACAAGGAATATATTTCCGAAGCAATTGAAGAGTACGCCCAAAGAATTGAACGATACTGCAAGTTTGAGATTAAAATTCTACCCGAACTTAAAAATACTAAAGCCATGCCCATTCAGGTTCAAATGCAAAAAGAGGCCGAAATGCTGCTTCCCGCCATTAATGGCTATCAGGAAATTATCCTCCTCGACGACAAAGGGAAACAATTTACTTCGGAAGAATTTGCAAATTTCATCTCGAAACGAATGGTTAACGGACAACGGGATATGGCCTTTGTTGTTGGTGGGCCTTGGGGCTTTGATGCAAACGTATATAAAGTAGCCAACAGCAAACTATCGTTATCCAAAATGACCCTTTCCCACCAGATAATTCGTCCTGTTTTTCTTGAGCAACTTTACCGCGCGTTTACAATTATTAACGGGGAACCCTATCACCATTCGTAATTTAGGCGCGATTTTTGTTAACCTCAAGGTGTAATTTACAATAGCAAAACTTTACCGACACAACATAAAATACTCTATAACAAAATATTACAAAGTGAATAAAAAATTACTTTGGACAATTATCGGATTAGTTTTCTCAGTTTCTCTTTTATACACTTCGAGAGAAGGGGAAAAGTATCTTTCGTCAATTCGATTTACCAATATTAATGCTCATAGAGTTGAAAGTAAGATTGATAAAGAACTGCGCATTACCACTCTACAGGCAGAACAGCTACTTAACCTTGGCAACAAAAAGTGCTCTCCCGAACTGTTTAACGACTGTATAAACCAACTAGGCAATAATCATAACATCTCTCTATTCTTATTCGAAAACGACACCCTTTGCTTCTGGTCTTCGTCCATAGACGTTGGAACAAACAAGATAGACTCGTTAAAATATCAACTAGTAAAACTTCAAAATACATTTTACTTTGCACGAAACTTTTATTCAAAAAACAAACGGGTTCTTGCTCTGTACAACTTGTACACAGAATATCCCTACGAAAACAAATACCTGATTAATCATTTTAACTCCGTTTTCGACACATATAAAAATTACAAACCTTCGAAGGAACTTACGACTATAGCCATTCCCATTCGTCCAAAACTTTCCGAATCGTTTTTCTTTGTTCCCATAAAAAAGGCAAAAGCCAACAATATTTTTATTCCATTACTACAACTATTTTCATCTGTTCTTTTAGTTTTTTTCATTTTCGTATTCTTTAATGCCCTAAGGCAAAAAAAAAGGCCATGGATTATTGGCATTTTGCTTTTAGCAGTAATAACACTACTAAGAACTCTTTCGCTATGGTTAAACTTTCCTGAAAGCAGCTGGTGCAAACTTTTTAGTCCGGAATTATACGCCTATACATCCGCAAATCCTTCGTTGGGCGATTTCATTATTAATGCTTTGCTGGTATTTGTTCTTTCCATAACCATTCCAAAATATTTTAAAGACATCTCCTTACCAAGCAATAAAAAATCACAACTTATACTATCGGTTATATCATTTTTACCAATAGCCATTATAATTGCGCTATCATCGTTTCTTCTCAACTCCTTAATAATACACTCCACATTAAATATTGAAACGTTTAAAATTCTAAACCTAAATATTTACTCCGTCTTAGGATACTTCGCCATAGGGTTGTGGTTCTCATCGGCAGTTTCGCTGCTGTTTAAGTGGGCAAAAGCCTTTATTCCTTTACTTAACCGAAAAACATCGGCAACTGTTGCAATAGTAATCAGCATTATTTGCCTAGTACTACTGTTTTTATTAGGTTCTCAAAAGCCATACCTTGAAATTGCAATAACGGTCGTTTCCATACTTTTTATAATTCGATGGGCAGCCCGAGAAGAAAGCATTTCGTTGAAGAAGATTTTAATTCTGGTTGCAATATTTTCGGCTTACACGGTAACAACTGTTTCGATAAAATCCGCCGAAAAGGAAAAAAACGTAAGAAAAATACTTGCCATAAACTTAACATCGGAACGAGACCCTCTCGCGGAGGTGTTACTTCCCGAACTGTACCAAAAACTTATTATTGACGGGAATATTCGAAACATAGTGCTAAACAACGAAAAAAGTAGTTTGGAACTTAACGGTTACCTTCGGAAAAAATACTTTAAAGATTACCTGAACAGATACGATATTACCGTTACCATTTGCGCTCCCAGTACCAGAATTATTTTGAACTCCAGCAGTCAGGTAAACTGCGAATATTTCTTCAACAACATGGTGGATAACTATGGGTTAATACTACCATCCTCGCAATTTTACTTTCTGTCGCTTCAAAATGGATTTATCAACTATATCGGACAAATAACATACAGGGAAAATAACATAGTTCGTAAATTATACATCGAATTGGTAAGCAGACCTAACTGGGAACTGGTAGGTTATCCGGAACTGCTTATCGAAGGAAATATTTCAAAAAATAAATTACGAAATTACAGTTGGGCGAAGTATCACAATAACAAATTAATAAGTCATACCGGCGATTACTCTTACAAGACAAAGTTACAATCTACCGACTCATCGAGCAGCAACCTATACTTTTTCAACCAAAACAACTATAGCCATCTGGTTTACAAAGCATCGAATTTAGATACCGTTATTATTAGCAAACCCAGAGATGAATTGCTGAATATAACGGCATCGTTTGCTTACAACCTATTCTTTTTCATGTTTATACTGATTTTGGCACTTCGATTTTCCGGACACTCCGTTGTTTTTAACACCTTTAAAACCAGCTTTAAAAACCGTATTACATGGGCTATTGTTTCCATTATACTGCTTTCACTATTTATGGTAGGTTCCGCCACAATTGTTTACAACATAAAGAGCTTTGAACAGCATAACGAAAAAAACTTGTCGGAAAAGTTAACATCCATCATGTTTGAACTCGACCGCGAAATACCCTATATGGCAAATAACACCATCGATTCGCTTTACCTATCCGACAGGCTTATAGAACTTTCCAATATTTTTTACGCCGATATAAACATTTACTATCCTAACGGAAAACTCAGGGCTACATCGCGTGGTGAAATTTTCGACAACAAACTACTTAGCAAGCGAATGCCTCCAAACGCATGGTACGCCATGGCATACCAGCATCTTCCAAAATATATCGATAACGAGCAAATAGGAAGCGCTTCGTACCTCTCTGCGTATATTCCGATAATAGGGACTAACGGAAACGCCGTTGGATATTTAAACCTGCCCTACTTTACCCGCCACGATGAATTACGAACCGAACTGTACTCCATTGTTTCGGCAATTATAAACATATACGCATTGCTTGCGTTACTTGCCATCGGGATTACGGTGCTAATCTCGGCTCAGGTAATGCGCCCGTTGGAACTTATTAGAGAGCGGTTAGCACAACTTAAAATTGAAGGGAAAAACGACCCCATTGAATACACTAGCAACGACGAAGTTGGACAACTGATTGGAGAGTATAACCGAATGGTAGATGAACTTTCGAGAAGTGCAACAGAACTTGCTAGAAATCAACGCGAAAGTGCTTGGCGCGAAATGGCCAGACAAATTGCGCATGAGGTAAAGAATCCGTTAACGCCAATAAAGTTAAGCCTTCAGTACCTGCAAAAAGCGAAAAAAGATGGCGTTCCCGATTGGGACCAACGATTCGACAGGTTTGCCCAATCGCTATCGGAACAAATAAACGCACTTACCGTTATTGCCAACGAGTTTTCGTCGTTTGCCAAACTTCCCAATGCCAAAACGGAGGAGATTGATATTTATAAACAAATAAACGAAGTGCTAAACATGTTTCAAGGATATGCGGGCATAGAGTTTTCAATATCAAAGAATATCGATAAAACACCTGTTGTTTTGGCCGACAGAGACCAACTAACTAGGGTATTTAACAATCTTATTAAAAATGCCATACAGTCCATTGAGCGTGGAAAGCACGGGCGTATTGGATTAACCCTAAACATTGCGAACGATACTGTACAAATTGATGTAACCGATAACGGCGTTGGCATTCCCGACGACGTGCTTCCAAAACTTTTCACGCCAAACTTTACTACCAAGTCGGCAGGAACAGGATTAGGACTTGCAATTACCCGAGAAATAATAGTTGGTTTTGGCGGAAGCATAAAAGTTAAAACTCAACCTAACGTTGGTTCTACATTTACCGTTGAACTTCCCCTTGCCCGATTAGATTAGCAAATACTTCAAGCAAACCCTAATTTTCTTTTGGTTTTATATACCTATCGTAAAGAATTAATCCCAATATGGTTAACACGCCTATAAAGCTAAACATCAACCAAAACAGGGCAGGCTTACCCATTTCGTTTACAAGTTTAACGTAGCTAAAGGCTCCGAGAACTCCGCCTATAAAACTTCCAATTACACCATATAAGAAAGAATATCCAAGGTAAAGTGCCTTTTTATCGTCGGGTGCAATTAACCCTATATATGATATAAACTTAGGATGCGCCGTCATTTCGCCGAGCGAAAAAATTATCAATCCAGCAATAAATACCCAAGCATTGTTCGATATTGCCAATATTCCCATTCCTACAGTACCAAATAAAACGCCAACAATCATTGTAGGTAACGGTTTTTTATTCTTTACAAGGGACGAAATAACCAACTGCAAGGCAATTATTGTTCCTGCGTTTATTACGGTAACATGCTCGGCATCGAAGGTCCACGAAGGATTTTGAACAAATAACGATAAAAATGAATTAACAGCCGAATTTACCGGAGTCATATCAATATACTCCTTTAAAAACCACAAAACAGAATCGAACATCTGAAAGTACAATATCCAAAAACCAGAGTAAATAACTATCATCAAAATAAACTTGAAATCCTTCAGCACTAAAACCATTTCCTTGAATACCTGAATAAGCGTCTTTTGTGTTTTTGGTCTTTGAGGTTCTTTATAGGTAAATAAGTTTAGTAACAATAGCCAACCCGTTCCAACAGCCGCCATCAGAAAAATGTAGTTCCAGCCAAACCCTTTAAGTATTGGGATTAGTACTAAAGGAAATAAAAATGCACCAAGGTTGATAGACCAATAGTAAATGCCAAAACCTAACGAAGAATTTTTCTCGTCGGTTGTTCGGGCAATAGTTCCGGAAACAATCGGTTTAAATGCTCCCGCCCCTATTACCATTAACAGTAAGCTAAGAAAAACTTCGGAATATGTTTTGCTAAAACTGGTCAGCAGGTAACCCAAACTCATTACGGCAAAAGCAAAGAACAGCGTTTTCCGATACCCAAATCTATCGGCAATAGCTCCGGCTACAATTGGAAGAACATACAGCAAAGGGGTAATAACGCTTTTTATGATGCCAACGCTTTCTTTAGAAAACCCCAACCCACCACTATTAACATCCAAAACCAGATATACCGATAAAACGGACATAACCCCATAGTATGAACCACGTTCGAAAAATTCCATGGTTATAGCTGTCCAAAAATTTTTACCGAATGACTTTATTCCTACTTTGCCCATGTTTATTTATATTGATTTAAATCCAAAAATAAAAAAGGTTGCAAAATTATGCTGACCTAACTTTGCAACCCAAATATTTTATAGCAATATCATATTTACTTTTCTTGTTTCTCAGCCTTTTCCAAGTTTTTTTCAGCCTCCTTTAATGCAGCCTGTGCTTGTTTGTGCATATCCTTTGCCTTTTTCATATAATCTTTCCCTTTTTGCTCCGTCTTCTTGCCCTGCTCATACTTTTTTAGAGCCACTTTATACTTATTGTTCCATTCCTTCATATCAACCTTAAACTTTGCCTCGGATTCCTTTATTTCAGCCTTGGCACTGGTAACTTCCTCCTTATCCTTGGAACGAAGTTGTTTTTCCAACGGTTTCAGGTCGGCAAAATGATCTTTCTCAAGTTGTTTTTGTTCCGTTTCCAATTCCTTTATTTCTGAACCGGCTTCATTCTGCTGTTCCTTGCCGACATTAATTAAACTATCGGCAGAATTAACTTTAGCTTCGGCTTTTTCAACTTTCAACTTGGCTGCATCAACTTTTTGCTCATACTTTGCCAGTTTGGCATCCTGAGCAACAGCATTATTGTTAAAAATAAATATAACAGATGCAAAGGCAACTAGTAGTAAATATTTTTTCATACACGTATATTTTATATTAAACTTAGTTCAACAAAAATATTAATAACCTTGAGTTTTAATCCAAAAAATTTACTTTAATTTTTTCCAAAAACTTTTGTGAGTTGTGATTATAGATTACGATGCGCAACTGCTATTTGTTTCAAAAAAACAGGCTGTAAAACATTTAATTTCACAGCCCATTTATAAGAAATACTATTTACGAACAAACAGAAAGTCGCCACCCTCATCGCCTGCATCCCTAATGCTTCCATAAACAGGAGTAACGGGACTTGATGTTATTACAACATCCTTAATACTTGCAAACAACTCCTCTGCCGTTATGTAATCCTTTGCATTGCTGTTCAACCTTTTTACCAGTTGATCGAGAAACACACTTCTATCGGGAACCTCTGTAAGATTCCCGCTGGTCATTGCATCTCGACTAGGGGCATCGAAAGCCTTTTTAGGTGTAACAGAACCCTCTTCAAAAGCCTTACGGCTATGGAATATGCTTCCACCGAAACAAGCATCTGCAATAATAAGCGTATGCTTGGATTTTATTGCTGCCACGTAATCCTTTATTTGACTGTTAGCCAGCCAATTTGCAGTACTATTTGCTTTAGAGTCAGTTGGAATCCAATAACCGAAATCGGTGTTCTTATCCCAGAATCCATGACCTGCATAGAAAATCAGCAAATTATCGTTCTTGTCTATCTTACGTGTTAAAATATCCAGTGTGTTAATCATTTGCTCTCTGGTAGGATTTTTCAGGAATACAACGTTTCCTTTATCGAATGTGTATTTATCCACCAACACATCATATAACTTTTGGGCATCACTAATAGGATTGTCAAGGTCCGGGATACTGTTATCCTGATAATCGTCGGCACCCATTATTATTGCATAGTACTCCGGTTTTGTTTTTTCCTCGTTAAAAATCAAATCCAACTCCTCGGTTTCACCTTTTGCATTTGACTTACGTTGAACAAAGAATTTCTTCTCAACACTATTTTTCTGAAGATCTACAGCCCTTATTATTATCTCGTTCTTACCGGGTTCCAAAGGAATTTTAGCATTGAATTCTCCATCCGGTGTTAATGAAGCCTCAAAGCCATTAACCGATACCTGATAAATACCGGATGCATCGGAAACTTTTCCCTTTAGGTTAATAAAATTGTCGGTTGTAGCAAATTCCTCACCCGATGTTAACGCGCGTAAACGCTTATCGTCCATCCTGATTGATGTTTGTGCATACGGGCGACCTCTTGTGGCTTCATTCCCAATTAATGGGACATCGGCTGGTTCAATTAGAGTTATCTGTGGCGGTTCATTATCAGCAGGAACTTCTTTCTTTATATCGAAATGGGCAACATCCGATAAAATTTGAAAGTTCGAGTTTTTCTTCACGTTAAGATTTGACGTTTGGGTTTGCGAAATTGGCAAATCGCGAAACTGTAACTTCCCTATCTTTAAATCGATTCCATAAGTTTCGTCGGTTATAAACTCTACACCAACATCTAGTCGCATAGCCCTATCTATATCATCAGGGATACGTTCGAAAACGAAAACTGCATCAACCGTTTCGCCCTGCTTAATTGTTCTTGTAGGAGTAGAATAGCGTTCGTTTCCACTTACTTCGGCAATTTTTCCGCGTTGGGCATCGTACTTTTGCTTATTAAAATCGGTAATGGTAACCAACCCGTTAATTACCTTCAAATCGCGAGTCGGGCCGTTATTGGTTATCGACATGTGAAGCTCAACTTTCCCATCCGATGAATGGTTTAAACTAGTAAGTTTGAAATCCATCTTTTGCAATTCGTCCTGTATAGGAGCAATCTTACTTGAACGAGCCTGCAACTTAAAAACCAAATCGGAAGATAATTCCGGCAAATCTTTAAGAACATTCCAAACAACAACCATGTTACGACCGCCAGGAACGTTATTCCCCACATTCCCCTTAACGGTTTTCATCATTTTAAATGACTTACCTCCATCGGTAGAGTAGAACGGCATAACGTTAAACATCTGCCCAGCAGACTCACCGTCGATGGCATATTCTAAAGTAATACTTTCACCCAACTGTTTGGGAACTAACTTGCCAAATTCCTGTGCATGTGCAACGGAAAACAGCAGTAGCCCAACCAATACGCCAACTAATTTCGATACAATTTTCTTCATGGTATTTAGGTTTTATAGGTTCTTTTTCGAATAAACACTAAAAGGTTGATTGTTTATCTTTTAACTCAATATCCATTTTTAGCGTATCATTATCAAATTTAATGCCGTTTATTTTTAAGCGAGCATAAAACGATGCTATTTCCCTAGTTAAGTTAACCGCTTCTTCCTGAAAGTCGTCGTTCATATTTTTCAACTTTATGCTACTATTTTGAGCATTTAGCGAAAGGTACCGAATAAGTTGTCGGGTACAAACACTCCACAGTCCGCTGTATGATGTTAATGGCAACGATGTTACAGACGTAGAAGCATTGGAAACATACTTGTACGGGTAAACAGGGTAATCGATTTTTGAACCATTGTATTCCGAAGAGGTTAAAAATCTTAATCCCTTCTCCCTGAATATAAAATCGGCATTAATAGAAGTAGCGGAATCGGGTATTGTACAGCAAAATTCGTACTCAGCTTGGTTATCGATAGCCTCGTCGAAAGAAGCTTCCACCATAAGACCGGAACCTAACACCTTTAACTTATATACATTATCAGATTCCACTGTTCCCGAATCTAGCGGAGAATACTGTAACAAAACCACATACTCGTTATACCGCGTAACATGAGTATCGAGCACAGCAAAGAGGTTATCGGAAATTAGCGCTTGCGCTGAAATTTTGAAATATGTATCGAAGCGTTCCCTGTAGGTTGTATATTTTTCAACTTCAATAGCTTTAGAGTATATATCCCGAAAATACTGCACGGTAGCCTTTTTGTAAAGCAAAGCCATTGATTTTGCCCTAAAAATAGCCTGCTCCTTGGCAAGAGACAACTCCATGTCGGGGTCGGAAACGCCAACGGCAACTATGCCTGAGTATATCTCGGGAATCTGAAAGAACCATTGAGGTAGCGAATCCGGATAAAAGCCTATATTTTTCACATTTTTAAACTTACCCTTAGATGATGTTGCCGATTCGGGAGAGGTTTCCTTGTCAAGAATTTTTTCGTACTGTTGCTTGTTCTGCGAACTACCAGAAATGTTCGTTACTAAGAAAAAAATAACTGTTAATGCTAAAAATCTACACTGCATAATGCTCTTTTTTAGAACTTAAATCAATTTTACAAATAAAACGTTAATGCCTAAAGTTACGGAAAAAATCAGGCCAAAAACAACCGATTATTGTTACATTATTATTGAATGCTTCCAGAATTTGGCAAATGATTGTTTAATGTTGATAACTTATAAGGAAAAAAACTTAAACGTTTTACTTTGGAACAACACAAAACCGTAATTTTAACTTTGAATGTTAAGCGTTTTATCGCACACTAAATAACTTTTTCGACATGGAAATAATTATTGGCATAGCCGTTGGTTTACTTACAGGATTGGCCGTTGGTTTGTTTTTTTATTTGAAAAAAGGGAATGGCAACGCTTCGGCTAACGAGGCACAAAAACTAAACGAACAACTTGTCAATATAACAAGCCAGTTAAACGTTTCGAACGATAGGTTACTAAGAAATGAAGAGTTAATAAGTACGCTAAAGTCCGAACTTCAAAGTAAAGAAGAAGAAAAAATAAAACTTGCAGCCTCCATTTCCGCAAGCATGGCAACACTAGAGGCATCGAAGGAACAAATGGCAAATTTAAAGTCGGAAATAGATGCTTTTAAGCGTGAACTGTCCGAGCAGCAAAATTTGACAGATTCCTTTAAAACAAAATCGATTGAACTCGAAAAAGAAAACAAGTATTTAAAAGAAGCGCTAGACAAACAAAAGAAGGACTTGGAAGAAATTGGAAACCAGTTCACAAAGGAATTTAAGTTATTGGCCGACCAAATAATGGAAGACAAATCGCAAAGGTTTGTGAAGATTAACCAGGAAAATATAGATAGGCTGCTAAAGCCCCTTGACGAAAACATTAAGCAATTTCAAAAGCAAGTTCAGGAAACATACGAAAAGGAAAGCCGCGAGCGTTTTTCGCTAGGCGAAAAGGTAAAAGAACTCGGCGAGTTGAATAAAACCATTAGCGAAGAAGCAAAGAATTTGACCGAAGCGCTTAAAGGACAAGTAAAAACTCAGGGTAATTGGGGTGAAATGATTTTGGATTCCATTCTAAGCAAATCGGGGCTGGTAAAAGGCAGGGAATATACCGTACAGGAATCGTTCACAGACTCAACAGGCAAACGATTTCAACCTGATGTGATAGTTTCGTACCCAGACAAACGCAAGGTAATTATCGACTCCAAAGTTTCACTGATTGCTTACGAAAGATACTCTTCGTCAAAAAGCGTGGAAGAGCAGCAAAAAGCGGCAACCGAACTGCTTCATTCCATGCGAAGACACATTGACGGGTTATCGGGAAAAAACTACCCCGACCTTGTCGATACGCTAGACTTTGTAATGATGTTTGTTCCTATTGAACCTGCATTTATTTTAGCAATGGAAACCGACCCTAATATTTGGAATTACGCTTACGAAAAGCGTGTACTGCTTATCAGCCCAACAAACCTAATTGCTGCATTAAAGTTAATTTACGACCTGTGGCAAAGGGAATACCGTAACCGAAATGCCATTGAAATTGCCAAGAGAGGCGGTTTACTTTACGATAAATTTGTAAACTTCTTGGAAAATTTCACTCAAATTGGCGATAGCCTAGTAAAAGCCCAAAACACGTATCAATCGGCATTCAGCCAACTTAAAGATGGACGCGGAAGCCTAATTACCCAAGCACAGCAACTAAAAGAGTTGGGCGTAAATGCAAAAAAGAACCTTCCCGAAAACCTTTTTCCATAAATCTAGTATAAGAACAGGTTAATTACTCAACCGTACTTATGTAAAAATGCTGTAATATCGGCATTTTTATCATTTTGTAAGATTGTTTTAAAATGAGTAATTAAAAGCGATAATTTTAACTTAATTTTTTGTTAATTGCGCCTTTAATGCCGATTTATATAGCCTTATGATTTCGATTTGCATTCCGGTATATAATTTTGATGTAACAGATCTGGTTGACGAGTTACTAAGACAGGCTGCCTTTTTAAATTATCCTGTGGAGGTACTTATTTTCGACGACCATTCTCAGCAATACTTCAGGCAAAAGAATGCGCTGCTGGGCTCCCGTAGCAGTGTAAACTATTTGGACTTTGATTTCAACATTGGGCGTTCGAAAATACGTAACCGCTTGGCCGATTTTGCCTCCGGGCAATGGCTTCTATTTTTGGATTGCGATGTGGTTATAGATAATCCCAATTACCTAAAAAACTACATTGATAATTTGAACAACACCAAGGTTATTTGTGGCGGACGAAAGTATGGAGCCCGACCCTTCCGTTCCGAATTTATTCTTCGATGGAAATATGGGGTTCAACGCGAATGCAAATCGGCATTTTATAGGCAACTCAAACCTTATAGTGCATTTATTAGCGGAAATTTTATTATAGATTACGACATCTTTCAAAAAGTACGATTCAACGAACAACTGTCGGGATATGGACACGAAGACACTTTATTTGGCGTTGAGTTAAAAAAACACAACGTAAACATTCTCCATATCGATAACCCCACAGTTCATTTAGGATTGGACCCTTGCCGCGAATTCATTACAAAAACGGAGCAAGGAGTGGTAAATCTTGCAAAAATTATGCGCATAACACCATGTATGCGCAAAGATATTGAAAGGTCGATAAAACTCCTGAAAGTGTTCCATACACTCCGAACATTAGGACTTCTTCCGGTACTTCGATGGGCATTTAAGGCAATGAACCCGGTAATAAGACAACAACTTTGCAGTCGCAATCCGTCCATATTGCTAATGGACATTTACAAACTGTCGTTACTTTCCCAAATATACCGTCGTCACTGGCAGTAATTACGATTTAGGCCTAAAATACAATTGTATTGGCACTCCCGAAAAATTAAACTTTTCGCGGAGTTTGTTTTCCATATACCGTTTATAAGGCTCCCGAATGTACTGTGGCAAATTACAGAAGAACGCAAACGAAGGAGCGTGTGTCGGTAACTGAGTTACATACTTAATCTTTATAAACTTTCCCTTATACGCCGGAGGCGTTTTTATTTCGATGGCTTCCTGCAAAAACTCGTTAAGCTTCGACGTAGCAATACGTTGCTTCCTGTTATTGTAAACTTCCATTGCTGTTTCCAGCACCTTGTGAATGCGCTGCTTGGTTAGTGCCGATGAAAAAATAATTGGCACATCCTGAAAAGGAGCAATCCGTTCCTTTATTTGACTTGTAAATAGTTCAACCGACTTGTTGCTCTTTTCGATTAAGTCCCACTTATTAACAACAATTACAACGCCCTTTTTATTTCGGTTTATCAACGAAAAAATATTCATATCCTGTCCTTCAATGCCTCTGGTTGCATCTATTAAAAGCAAACATACATCGGAACTTTCAATAGCACGAACCGAACGCAAAACCGAATAGAACTCCAAATCTTCCTTAACCTTTGTCTTCCGGCGAAGTCCGGCCGTATCCACAATAACAAAATCGAATCCAAACTTCTGATAACGAGAATCTATGGCATCTCTTGTTGTTCCTGCAACAGAGGTAACAATATTCCGTTCCTCACCTACCAAGGCGTTTATTAACGACGATTTTCCAACGTTAGGACGGCCAACCACTGCAATTCGAGGAATTTCTTCTTCTTCAGCCTCTTCCTCCTCGGCATTGCTAAAATTTTTCACAACCTCGTCGAGTAAATCACCTGTTCCCGAACCGCTAATTGCCGAAACGCACCAAGGGTCGCCTAAGCCCAAACTATAAAATTCGTTGGCTTCTAACCGCAAATCATTATTATCAACCTTATTTACGACCAAGTGTACAGGCTTGGATGTGCGGCGGAGAATATTGGCAACCGACATATCCATGTCGGTAATACCGGTTCTAACATCAACAATAAAAACAATGCTGTCCGCCTCATCAATGGCAAGATGAACCTGTTTTCTGATTTCCTCCTCAAAAACATCGTCGGAGTTAACAACAAAACCACCGGTATCTATAATTGAAAACTCTATGCCGTTCCAATCCGACTTACCGTAAATTCTATCGCGAGTAACACCTGCAACTCCGTCCACAATGGCATGTCGTCCACCAACCATGCGGTTAAAAAAGGTTGATTTCCCAACATTAGGACGTCCGACAATTGCTACAATATTTCCCATAATTCAAAATGCAAATTAAGTTAAAGTGGATAACCAAACCGCTTTAGCTTTTTATCGCTATTGCGCCAATCGGAATCGACTTTTACAAATAGTTCAATATAAACTTTCTTGCCAAGAAATTTTTCCAGTTCCAACCGAGATTCGGTTCCAACCTTCTTGAGCATTCTGCCTTGCCTTCCTATCAAAATTGATTTCTGCGACTCCCTGTCAACATAAACAACAGCCCTTATCCTATCAATTGTTTCACTTTCCTTATACTCTTCAATTTCAACCTCAACAGAATAAGGAATTTCCTGCTTATAGTTAAGTAGAATTTTTTCGCGAATTATTTCCGAAGTAAAGAAACGCATCGTACGGTCGGTTAACGTATCCTTGGAAAAATACTCGGGTCCTTCGGGCAACTTCTCCACAATTAACTTGGTAAGTTCATCCACATTAAAAGAATGCAAAGCCGATATGGGTATAACTGTTGCCTTAGGCAACACAGCCCTCCATTGCTCCATAAGAACAACAACGTTGTCCTGATTGGATAAATCGACTTTATTAATTGCCAGAATTATGGGCACATTTAACTGCTGTAACTTATCCAGAAACTCCTGATTTTTATTTGGGGTTTCCACCATATCGGTTATGTACAGAATAACATCGGCATCCTCCAAGGCATTTTCCACAAACCGCATCATTGCCTCCTGAAGTTTATAAGCAGGCTTTAATATTCCCGGAGTATCGGAATATACAATTTGATAATCGTCGGAATTAACAATTCCCATTATCCTGTGACGGGTGGTTTGCGCCTTACTGGTAACAATGGATAAATTTTCACCTACCAGCTTATTCATTAATGTGGACTTCCCCACATTGGGGTTCCCAATAATATTAACAAAACCCGATTTATGAGACATAACGCTTAATTTAAAAGGTTAGCAATAATGTTAAAATCTTCCAATTTTAAGCATGTTAACCTCTTTTTGTGTAAGAAAGCGCCATTGTCCGCGAGGTATTCCTTTTTTTGTTAAACCGGCAAAGTAAACCCTGTCCAGTTTCATTACCTTAAACCCAAAGGAATCGAAAATACGACGTACCACTCTATTTTGTCCGCTGTGAAGTTCTACTCCAATCTCGGTTCCATCGCTATCCTCAGTATAGTCGATAATATCGACATTAACCTTTTCGCCGTCCAACTCAACTCCGTCCAACACCTTTTGCATTTCGGCTGGCGAAATTTTCTTATCGAGTCCAACAAAGTAAATTTTCCGTTTACGGTTACTAGGATGGGTTAACTTAGTTGTAAGTTCACCATCGTTTGTTAAAAGCAACACACCCGTGCTGTTCCTATCCAAACGCCCAACCGGATAAACACGTTCGGGGCAAGCGCCTTCGATAAGTTCCATAACCGTGTGCTTTGCATGAGGATCGTCAACCGTTGTAACGTAGTCCTTAGGCTTATTCAACAGAATATATACCTTACGCTCTGCTACTAACTTTTTCCCCTTTAACTCAACATCATCGGAAAGTTTTACCTTCGTTCCCAATTCGGTAATAACTTGTCCGTTAACCGATACCTGTCCGTTTTCAATTAACTCATCGGCTTCGCGCCTACTGCATACACCTGCGTTAGAAATAAAACGGTTAAGTCTGATTATGGTATCGCCCGAAATTTCCGGAGCAACATCCGAAACCTGTTCATCGATATTGGGTTCTAAATCCCAATCATGTTTCCGTTGAAAGGTACGCGAACGATAGCCGCTTGGTTCGTCCGATCTGCTTTTGTTGGAACGGAAATTTTCCCTTCCTTCAAATTTATCGTATCTGCCTGTTGATTTTCTATACGACCTATCATCTCCTCTATCATCGCTTCTGCGCCTAAAACCTTCGGGTTTATCGAAACGACGACGG
>ERZ795053.3458-NODE-3458-length-17961-cov-5.693287_pt1 | contig 17961 bp, 16 predicted proteins | sample MGYA00375137_ERZ795053 | MGnify/ENA primary metagenome ERZ795053 (study PRJEB30182, sample SAMN05720284) | activated sludge metagenome | isolation source: Anaerobic digester | place: Hong Kong | collected 2014-12-17 ...
AGTGATACCATCAAGCAGGCGGATGCCGTATCGGCCATGGATGTCCTCACAGAGCTGGCCTCCCGGCTGAAAAATATCGGATGGCCGGCGAAATCAGGAGTCTTCATCAACATCGCCAACCTCACCAGTAATATGAAACTTCACAGGATCCCCAATAAAGCCATGATGCGCCTTGATATCATGGCCCATGACAACAGTTATCTGGATTTTGCAAAGAACGTCGTCGAGGCGACAGTGGCGAAACTCTCAAAAGAGCTGAAGACCCGTATCGAGGTGAAAGAGGTCATGCATATCCCGTCCAACATCATGATGGAGAACCACCCCTTCCTCCAGAAGGCCATCGAGACGTTCAAGGTGAACAATATCAGGACGAAACTGGCTCTCATCAATGATGAAGCCACAGTCCTCCTCTCACGAGGGATTCCCTGCCTCTCCACAGGGGTGACCCGGGGAGAGGTGGCCCTGGAGGAAGAGTATATTGAGATCACGCCTATTGCCGCAGGCCTGAAGGCCCTGGTCTCTCTTATTGCTGTCACACGGCTCACGCTGGAAGAGAGAAAGGAGTGATGAGGAGATGACGGACCATATTCTCGCGAACACATTTCATCATTCCGATTTTCATGATATCAGAAGACTTGTGGATCTGAAAGAGAAGCAGGGGCTTAAGATCTCGCTGGCTTTTCCCACGTTGAATGAAGAGAAGACCATCGGCAAAGAGATCCTGATCATTAAAAATGAACTCGTGGACCGTCACCCTCTCCTGGATGAGATCGCGGTGATCGATTCGGATTCCACTGATGCCACCCGTGAGATCGCTGCCGAGTTCGGAGCCAATGTCTACGTTTCGTCAGAGATCCTTCCGCAGTACGGGGCTTACCGCGGCAAGGGTGAAAACCTCTGGAAAAGCCTCTATGTCCTTGAGGGTGATCTCATCGTCTGGATCGATGCCGACATCAATAATATCCATCCGAAATTCGTCTACGGGCTGCTGGGGGCCTTGCTCAACCATGAAAGACTGGACTATGTCAAAGCCTTTTATGAAAGACCCCTTTCCGGGGAGCACGGGATCCGGCGTTCAGGGGGGGGACGGGTCACGGAGATCCTCACCAGGCCGCTCTTTTCAACTTTTTTCCCTGATCTTGCCTCTCTGATCCAGCCTCTCAGCGGAGAGTATGCCGGCCGCCGGGAACTTCTCGAGCAGCTCTCTTTTTCCGTGGGATACGGCGTGGAGATCGGCCATCTTCTGGATATCTTCAGGATGCGGGGGACTGAAGTCCTGGGGCAGGTGGACCTTGATATGCGGATCCATCGGAACCAGGATATCAGGTCTCTCAGCAGGATGTCTTTTGCCCTCCTGAATACTGTTCTCAAAAGGCTGGAGACCTATGGGAAGATCACGCTGGGCGAAAAAACCAACACAGAGCATATTGCCATCAACGTGGAAGGGGAAAGGCACCTTCTTGAAAAGACCCCCATCCTTCCCCTGGAACGGCCTCCCATGGTCACATTGAAAGAGTACCGCAGCAAGTTCAAGGGATAAGGGGCGGAAGATGAAGAGGCTGGTTCTGTTTCACTATCACTTTCTGCCCGGAGGAGTGACCTCGGTGGTCAGAGATATCATCGGGGCGGTGAGTGAAGCCGGGAATATCGAAGAGGTCGTCCTTTGCTGTGATGCAGCTATGGGGGTTACGGGACTGCCCCCGGATCTGCCCCCCCTCTCCATCCGGGTCCATGATCTCCCCGAGATGGGATACCGGCAGCGGGAGTCCTATGACCGGTCCCGTTTTCAGCATGAACGGCGAGCCATCCTCGGGGCCATGACTGACCTGGAAGGCCCGGAGACTCTCTTCTGGGTCCATAACCACCACCTTGGAAAGAATCCGGCTTTGACGGCCGCCCTTTCAGATTATGCCCGTAAAGGCGGATCTCCTCTGCTGCTCCATATTCACGATTTCCCCGAGTGCGGCCGCTGGGACAATTATCTCTTTCTGAAGGAGTATGCTGAAGAGTGGTATCCCCGGGGAGAGAGGGTCTGGTACGGGGTCATCAACCGACGGGATTACAGGATCCTTTCAGAGAGCGGAGTCCCGGAGGGGCGTCTTTTCTATCTTCCCGACTGCGCTCCCCTGGACAGCGGGGAGGAGAGGAGTGAGGCCTCACGGAGAAGGGCCCGCAAATCGGTGATGGAGTGCTGTATCAGGAGCGGATTCTCTTTTGATGAAAAAGCCCCGCTGCTGGTCTATCCTGTCCGGACCATCAGAAGAAAAAATCTCATCGAGGCTTTTCTTATCGCCTCCATGGCCGGGTGCAACCTTGTCGTGACTCTTCCGGCCAACTCGGCACCGGAACGGCCTTATGAAAGCGTGGTCGCAGGACTGTCCCGGGAGCCCTTTTACCGAGGCGCATGGGCACTTTCCCGCTCCTGCCCCGGTTCGTTTCCGGACGTGATGAGGGCCGCTGACCTCATCCTCTCTTCGTCAGTCATGGAGGGGTTCGGTCTTTTCTTCCTGGAAACCAAGAGCCGGGGAACCAATTTTGTCGCCCGGTCTCTGGAGGTCATGGATGATTTCAAGGGGCTTGACCGGGAAGGAGTCTATGATATCCTTCCTGTCCCGGAAGCGTATGCCCACAGAGAAGAGATGAAGGAGCGTTACGTGAAACGTATCGCGCGGCTCCCTCTTGGAAAAGACCATGTGCAGCATCTTACAGAAAGGACACTCGCCGTCCTGTCGCAAGGCCCCCTGGACTTCGCCTTCCTTGATGTTCCCCGGCAAGCTGCTATTCTTAAAGAGAGGGGAGCGAGGGAAGCGTTTACGAAAACGGGGAAACGTCTTGTGGATAAGATCTTCACCATGGCGGGGACCTTCCGTGACCAGGGGATCGACCCGGCCCCTTTTTGCACTGACGCCTGCAAAAAGAGACTCATGAGCCTTCTGGAGGACGTCACCAGGCACGAGACACAGGCAGAGTCCTGGACGGTGGATCAGGATACGGTGCTTGACCGTTTTTTGAAACCCGAGATGATCAGGCTGCTTTTCAATTATAAAGGAGAGGAGACATGAAAAAACGGATCGGATTTGTAGGGACGCGGTTTTCGGGACTGGACGGAGTCTCCCTGGAAGCGGACAAGTGGAGCCGGGTCCTTGAGGAGATGGGTCATGAGATCTTCTGGTTCGGAGGTGAACTGGACAAAGACGAAGAGCGCAGTTATATCTGTCCCGAGGCTCATTTCCAGTCCCTTGACATCGAGGACATCAACGGCTCCATTTCCAATACTTATCAGCGGAGTCCTCATACCACAGACAAGATCCATGAGATGAAAAAGGCTATCAAAGAGCAGCTCTATGAGTTTATGGCTCGTTTCCATCCGGACCTGATCATCGCAGAGAACTGTCTCAGCATTCCCATGAACATCCCCCTGGGGATGGCTCTCACAGAGATGATCGCCGAGACCGCTCTCCCTGTGATCGGGCATCACCACGATTTTTTCTGGGAACGGGACCGCTATCTCCATAATGCGGCGGGGGACTTCCTTGCCATGGCTTTTCCCCCTGACCTTCCCACAGTGAAACATGTGGTGATCAACACCATCGCTCAAAAAGAGCTGGCGGCCCGCAAGGGGATCTCTTCGGTGGTCATCCCCAATGTCCTGGATTTCTCAAAAGAGATGCCCCTGAACGGGGCCGGGCGTGACGCGTTCCGCAAGGATTTCGGGTTTCAGGATGATGACATCATCTTTTTGCAACCGACGAGGATCGTCGCGCGAAAAGGGATAGAGCATGCCGTGGAGCTGGTGAGACGGCTGAAGGATCCCCGCATAAAGCTGGTCATCACCCACTCATCGTCGGATGAGGGGCTTGACTACTACAACAGGATCATCGACTTTGCGAAAAACCAGGGGATCACCATCTATTTCATCAACAATAAACTCCATGATCCGAATCAGTACAGGCAGGGGTGGGAGCGGATCTACACCATCTGGGATGTCTATCCCTATGCTGACTTTATCACCTATCCCTCGTCATTCGAAGGCTTCGGTAATGCCTTTCTGGAAGCCATCTATTTTAAGAAACCCATCCTGGTCAACCGCTACTCCATCTTTATCGCCGACATCGAGCCGAAGGGATTCAGGACAGTGGCCATGGACGGGTTCATCTCCGATGAAGTCGTCTCTCATGTCAAAAAAGTCATGGATGAGGAGGAGTACAGGGGGATGATGGCCGACGTCAACTTCCGCCTGGGCAAAGCCCATTTCTCTTTTGATATCCTGAGACGGGACCTCAAATCGATCCTTGCCTCGTTTTTCGGAGTCAACGGTGTGTAAAGCGCTGATCTGGGATGTCTACGGGACACTTCTTTTGACCCCGGGAGGAGGGATTCCTCCTGAAGCGGACAAGAACACCTCTTTGCAGCGGGGTTTTGCCGTTCTGGGAGGGCTTATCGGGTTTTCTCCGCGCGAAGAGAATATCGCGTCTTATTTTCAGCTGATTTCAGAACAGCATGCCGAACAACGCCGTGAAAAAGGGATCCGCTATCCCGAGATCGATATCATCAGGCTCTGGAAAGATTTTTTCATGCGGGATTATGCCCTTGACGTTCCTCTTCCCCTGATTAAAAAAGGAGCGCTGCTCTTCGAAGAGACCGTCAATCCTGTGATCCCCGTGGCTGGAATGGGAACCCTTCTCCGCGATCTTCACCGCAACGGGGTCCTTATGGGGCTGGGGTCCAATTCGCAGTTTTATACCCTTCACTTTCTTGAACGGGAGTACCCCGGAATCTTCCCGGAGCTCTTTCACCCGCGGCTCCAGGCCCTCTCTTATGAGATCGGGGCGGGGAAGCCGGACCCCCTCTTTTATGAGGTGCTCACGGGCTGTCTGAGACATGAGGGGCTTGCTCCCGAAGAGTGCCTTTTCGTGGGAAACGATCCCGTGAACGATGTGGAGCTGCCCCGGAGCTACGGCCTCAAGGCTCTCCTCTTTACTCCGGGAGGGGACGGACAGGGTGCCAGGACCACGCAGCAGCTTGCCCGGAGCCTCCGCGGGATTTGAATCTTCCCCCATTTTTCTCTTGAATTCTCTGCGGGTTTGATTATACTCTGTCTGGTCCCGTAGCCCGGGTGGCGGAATTGGTAGACGCGCTAGATTCAGGATCTAGTGGGCAATACGCCTGTAGGGGTTCGAATCCCCTCCCGGGCATTTTTTTTATCTTTGACAAAGGGAGGACCGGTCATGTTCGCATCTCAATCAAAACGGGGACAGACGTTCAGCGATATCATTTTCATCAACAATGCCCAGGCCAGGGAGAGGATCCGTACAGCGGGCCCCGGAGCCGTCATCAACGGAACCATCGGAGCCCTTCTGGACGACACGGGTGAGATCGTCACGTTTCAGGCGGTGGATGAGGTCCACCGTGACCTGGATGTCCGGAGTCAGTCCCCCTATGCTCCCATGGGCGGATATCCCGCTTTCCTGGACGCTGCTGAAGCCTATTGCTTCGGAGAGAACCGTCCCGGCCTTCCCCTCCGGGGGGTCGCCGTTTCAGGAGGGCTGGCGGGGATTCACCATGCCATCCTCAACTACACCGACCCGGGAGATTTCATACTCACTTCTGATTGGTACTGGGGCCCCTACCAGGCCATAGCCGATGAGACGGGGCGAAAACTCAAGACGTTCCCGCTCCTTGCTTCAGGGGGGCCTGATTGGGCCCGCCTGGAAGAGACCATGAAAGAGCTGGCCTGTGAACAGCACAATATCTTTCTTCTCATGAACACGCCCGCCCATAACCCCACGGGCTACTCACTCAGTGATGACGAATTCGCTCATCTCCTGTCTCTCTGCAACAACCTGGAGCATCCCGTGGTCCTCTTCCTTGATGTGGCCTATATCGAGTATGCCGCCCCCGGAAGAAAAGAGGTCTTCAAGCTTCTGGACCGGTTGAACGATAAAGTCCTCACACTGGTGGACTACAGCATCTCCAAGGGATTTGCAAAATACGGTTTACGCACCGCGGCTCTTTTTGCCCTTCACCGCGATGATACTGTCCTTGATGAATTCGTCCAGATCATGCTTCTTTCCAACCGGGGGACATACGGCAGTGTCTCCTCCACCGGGCAGCTTCTCCTGGCGGGCCTGCATGGGGAGAGAGCACTTTCAGACCGGTACAGGGAGGAGCTCCGGCAGTGGAGCGGCACCCTTTCGCAAAGGGCCGGAGTATTTTTTGAGACCCTTCATCCGGGCCTGGCCATGCCCTATTGCGACGGCTTTTTCGCAGCCGTTGCCAGCAGGGACCCCCGTCAGGTGTGTGAAAAACTGAAAGACAAGGATATCTTCCTGGTTCCCCTGTCCAGGGGGATCCGGGTCGCTCTCTGTTCCCTCTCGTGTGAACAGAGCCGCCGGGTGGCGGAAGCGCTCAATACCCTGGCGGACAACGAGTGTCTTTAGAATGATTTCAGAGAAAGTTTGCCGTATCATCCGGCAGGCTCCCCGACTTCCGGGGGTCTATCTTTTTAAAAACGCCCGCGGAGCGGTCCTCTACGTGGGAAAAGCCAAGAACCTCAATAACAGGCTCCGTTCCTACCTTAACGAAAAGGGGCTGGATTACCGCAAACGTGTGATGATGCATCATGTGGATGACGTGGAATATATTGTGGTGGCATCAGAATCAGACGCTTTTGTCCTGGAAAACAACCTCATCAAGGAGAACCAGCCCCACTATAATGTGGACCTGAAAGACGGGAAGACCTATCCTTATATCAAAGTGACCCGGGAACCCTTTCCGCTGATCACAACCACGCGCACACTCAGGAAAGACGGTTCACGGTATTTCGGGCCCTATACCTCCATCACCTCGGTCAAATCACTCCTGTCACGCCTGAGAGCGGTTTTCCCCTATCGTCACTGCAGGACAATCCCAAAGCATGTCTGCCTTCAGTACCATCTGGGACGATGCGGAGGCCCCTGCGAAGAGAGAGTCACCCGGGAGGAGTATCAGAAAAATATCACCTCCATCGTGGAGATCCTCAAGGGGAAGGGGAAAGACCTGTTCAACCGGATCGAAAGGGAGATGAGGGATCATGCCCTCCGCCTGGAGTTTGAAAAAGCAGCCCAGTGCCGGGAACAGCTCACTGGACTCAAGCAGCTCCTCTTTATGCCCGATATGGAGACAGCAGACGGGAAGAACTACGATGCCATGGCGCTCTCATCTGTGGGGTCGCTCTCTGCAGTCTACCTCCTCTCCGTGAGAAACGGGAAGGTGGTGGAGCAGACGGGAGAAGTCTTTGAAAGCCAGGACGCTCCCGGCCCTCTCTTCGCCGCGTTCATCCGGCTTCATTACGGAGCCCAGCCGTCCATCCCGCCCCGGATCATTGTCAATGACCTTTTCGAGGGGATCCCTGAGATAGAAGACGAGTTCACCGGACGGGAGGAGACGGCTGTCCGGATAAGACAGCCCTCCGGCGAGGAGGAGTCCCGCATGGTCGCCCGGTGTGAAGAGAACGCCCGCTTTCTTCTGAGGAAACATTTTCTCATGGATCCGGGCACATATTTCGATGATCTTGAAGAGCTTCTTCAGATCGGGCCCATCAACAGCCTGGATGCCTTCGATATCTCCAATTACGGGGGAGAACAGTTTACCGGCGGATGCATACGGCTCACCAGGACAGGATTCGAGAAATCTCTCTACAGGTCATTTTCCCTTCAGGGAGAACACCCTGACGACTTCCGCATGATCGGGGAGATCGTGGAACGGCGTTACAAAAAAGGGGCTCTGCCCGATCTTGTCCTCATCGACGGAGGGGCTCTCCAGGTCCGTTTTGCGGCCCAGGCCCTGGCCCGCGCAGGAGTCTCTCTTCCAGTGGTGGGCCTGGCCAAAGCCGAAGAGCGCATCATCGGCGAGGATGGGGCTGCCCTCCGTGCAGAGGGCCATGATAAAGCCCGGCTTCTCCTGATGAAGGCCAGGGATGAGGTCCACCGGTTTACCATCAGCTACAACCGGAGAAAAAAGCGCACCAAAAGCCTGAGCAATCCCCTGACAGAGGTCCCCGGGCTGGGAAAGAGCAAAGCCGGCCTGGTCATGGACTTCTTCGGAAACCTTGACGGTGTGCGCAGAGCGGAAATATCCGACCTGGCGAAGGTTCCCGGGATCGGTCCCGTTCTGGCGAAAAAAATAAAAAAATACCTAAAAAACGTTTGAAACTCCCCTGATATCCGCTATAATACTATCGTGAACGGGAGCACGAAAGGAGGCGCCATGGAGAAACAGATCCCCAGGCCGACATTGGAGCGGTTCCCCAAATACTACCAGGTCGCCAGCTCTTTTTTGAATAAATATGAGGAGCCCTACATCTCATCCGTCTATCTGGCCGAATGCCTGAGCATGGACGATTCTCAGGTCAGACGGGACATGATGTACCTGGACATCGGAGGGAAGCCCCGTGTGGGATATAATGCTGAAGAGCTCCGCAATACCCTGGCGCATTATCTCGGTTATTTCAATCTCAACGAGGCCCTGCTGGTGGGAGCAGGCCATCTGGGGACAGCCATCGCGGAATACAGGGGGTTTGAAGACTACGGGCTGAAGATCATCGGGCTTTTTGACAATGATGAGTCCAGAATCGGAGAGAAGATCGGGAAGATCGCGATCCAGCCTGTATCGAGGCTCCGTTCGTTTGTCCCCAAGCACAATATCAGGATCGGGATCATCACCACACCGGCTTCGGCAGCCCAGTCTGTGGCAGAACTCCTTGTCTCTTCGGGGATCAAGGCCATCTGGAACTTCGCCCCTGCCCGTCTCCAGGTCCCCCAGGATATCTTCGTCCAGGATGAGAACCTGGCTGAGAGTTTCTCTTTCATCTCTCATTTCATGAAACAGTTCGAGCGGAAGAAGACATCCAAAGTCGTCGTCAAAAAGATTCAATAATCATCCGAATAGTAGACCTCTTCAAGGATCAGCCCGTCGGGAGCCAGGGTCTTCCCCACAGAGTGGCGGTCTCCCGTCTCGAAGGCCCTCACGATATCCTCTTCACTGAGTTTGTCCAGCCCGAGATAGAGAAGCGTTCCCATGATGATCCGGATCATATTGTAAAGAAAACGGTTGCCTTTGATATGGAAGGTGAAGACCCCCGGGGCCTGTTCAAGAGAGAAGGAGCGGATATGACACACAGGAGATTTTTCCGGATCCCGGCTGGCCATATTCCGGAAAGCGGAGAAATCCTTTTCCCCTGTAAAGAGGGAAAGAGCCTTTTCCATGCGCAGAAAATCAGCCGGGTGGGGAAGCCGGTAGGCGTACCGGTTTTTCAGGGGGTCGTCGGGATAGATAAAGGAGTAGGAGTAGTGTTTTCCGAATGCCGAAAAGATCGGGTGAAAAGACCGGTCTGAGTAGTCCAGTTCCAGGATCCTGATATCCCGGGGGAGAAAAGTGTTGGCTCCGCGCAGGACATTCAGCGGGGTGATCTCTTTGTGTGCCCTGAAATGGATGACCTGCCCCCGGGCGTGAACGCCCGAATCTGTCCTGCTGGCCCCCTGGACCTTGATGCGGTCTGTATCAAAGATCCCGCTGAAGGCCTCTTCCACCATGCCCTGCACGGTGCAGATCCCCCTGCGTTGGAGCTGCCAGCCTTTATAGGCGGTCCCGTCATAGGCCACTTTACCTCTGTAATAGGTGTACATCGTTTCCTCCCGCCCTATGGTACTGCAACTTCTTTTTTTTGAAAAGCGAAATCATACTTTACACCTTTTGTCTCTATCTGTAAAATAGGATAATGACAAAAGAAAAGGAGGTTTTATGAAACAGATGATGATCATGGGGTTGCTCCTCACAGACCGCGTGAGCGAAGCCACAAGAGTTCAGGAGATCCTGACAAAATACGGCTGCTCCATTAAGACCCGGCTGGGAATGCACGAAGTCTCTAAAGACTATTGTGATAAAAAGGGATTTGTCATTCTCGAGCTTGTGGGCGATAAAAAGGAGTGGGACGCCCTGGAAAAAGACCTTTGCCAGGTTCAGGGGGTCCAGGTCAAGACCATGCTTTTCGAGTATTGACAGAAGGGGGCTTTTGCCCCCTTCTTCCCGTTTTCTCTTTTGTTTCCCTTTACCGTCTTCTTGACAGAAGGATCAGCCGGAGGAGGTTCATAAGTGCAGCCAGCGCCGCTGCAAGATAAGTCAGGGCGGCCGCTTTGAGGACTTTTTTCGCACCGGTCAATTCTTCAGGGGAAAGATAGGACCTTTTCTTGAGGACCCGCAGGGCCATATAGGAGGCATCAAACTCCACGGGAAGAGTGATGACCGTGAAAAAGACCGCTGCCGCATAGAGGATGATCCCGATATTGACCAGAGGCGGAAACTGGAAAATAAAACCGAAGAGGACCAGGGGAATGGCCAGGTTGGATCCGAAGGTGCTCACAGGGACCAGGGCGTTCCTGATCTTCAACGGGAAGTAATCCCGGGCATCCTGGACAGCATGGCCGCACTCATGGGCAGCCACGGCAATGGCGGCGATGCTGGATTGGCCGTAAACAGCATCAGAAAGCCTCAGGACTTTATGACGAGGGTCATAATGGTCCGTAAGACGGCCGGAGACCCGCTCCACGGGGACATCGACTTCAGTTCTGAGAAGGATATCCCGGGCGACAGCGTCTGCCGTCATGTTTTGGGAAGAACGGATCCCGGCATAGCGGGCAAAAGTGGATTTGACTTTGATCTGCGCATAGAGGGAGAGAAGGATCGCCGGGACCAGCAGGATCATCGTCCAGTCATAAAAGTAGTACATCATATCACTCCTTTGAAGAGGATGGAGGCTCCAGGAGATCCGGGATCCCCTCATTTTGCAGGATGAGAAGACCGAGACGTTCCCGGGAGACGCCCTCGTTAATCTTATAGGTGAAAAGAGGCCGGCCGTCAACAACAGAAGAGTCGAAATAGTAAAAAGCGATGGCAGGGTTCTCCCTGGATTCTTCCGCCAGTTCGATGAGATGTGAAGAGAGGATAAAGAGGTTGCGCTGCCAGAGGATGAATTTTCCGATCACCATCCGGGAAGCATCATAGGCATCTTTGATATTGGTCCCTTTGAACAGCTCATCAAAGATAAAAAGAATACGGTTTGTTTTCTGAAGCAGCTCTCCCGCCTCTTTCACCCGATGGACTTCACTGAAAAAATAGCTGTATCCTTTTCGGATATTGTCTTCGGTGTTGATGCTGGTAAAGAGCCCCTGGAAGAGTTCCATACGGCAGTGGCGGGCAAAGACCGGGAACCCGGCGCGTCCCAGCAGGACGCTGATCCCCAGGGCTTTCAAAAAGGTCGTCTTTCCCGCCATATTAGGCCCGGTGAGAAAAAGGAAGGAGCGCGGTGTCTGAAAATCCTGGGTGACAGGACGGGAAAGGAAGGGATGATAGAGTCCCCGGGCAGAAAAAAACGGCTTGTCGGATTCGATGATCTCGGGGAAACACATCTCGTGGCGCTTTATCGTGGCCCCTACAGAAAAAAAGGCGTCGAGAAGAGCGAAGGCGTCGGTGAGGGTGTCGATATAGAACCCTCCCCTTGTCCTGAGCCACCGGTCGGCGGCCAGGAGGCGGAAGGGATGCCCTCCGGAAGGGGTGAGCCGGGAGATATGGGCTGTCACCGGGATGAGGGATTCTTCGATGCGGCCCGCCAGTTCTTCCACTTCACGGGGGAGGTCGGCCGAGCGGATTGTTTCAAGGAACTTCTCCAGAGCCCGGACGAAGCCGGTGATCAGGGTCACGCCTTCTGTGAGAAACTCCATGTTGCTGAAAAGCCCTGTCCCCTTGTGGCGCAGGGAGAGGCGAAGCCATGTCACAGCCATATGAAAAGGACTCCTGTTGCGGATCATGGGAAGTTTTGAGCGTAAATACTGGGTGATGAACAAAAACTGGTTCTTGTGGACCGGGGGGGCCTGGCCGTCCAGGTCACGGAAAAAGCGGAACGTGGACTGTCTGTCTTCCACCTGCTCCAGGGTGAGGAGGTCATCCAGGATCAGAGCGCGGAGTTTTTCCCGCCCTTTGTCCGTCTTCGTGTAGTCAAAAAGGGCAAAGACTCCGGGTGTTCCGTCAGTGGACTCGAAAAGCTCAAGGTCACGCATGGTCTGGGCGTCAGCGGTCATGACAGGACTCCTTTTCGGATAGGATGGACAAACAGCTCCCTCCATTATACAAGGGGAGAAAAGGATAACAAGGGAAAAGGAACATCTCGCCGGGTCCGGGTGTTGAGTTAATGCTTGTTTATTTTAAGGCGGGACGTATAATAGAGCGGGAGGAGTGAACATGTATAAAAAAGCATTATTGGCTGTTACAGTCTTATTACTCTTGTTTTTTTCCGTGAACCTGGTCTTTTCAGCCGGGGATTTTTTTAAAGGCCTGGCCATGATCAATGATGTCCATACCATGGTCCGTGACCATTATGTGGACCCGGGCGATATCCGTGATGATGATATGGCTTATCAGGCTGTCAAGGGTATGCTTGACGGCCTTGACCCCCATACGGCCTTTTTCACACCCGAAGAGAGCCGTGATATGATCACGGATATCGAAGGCTCTTTCGGAGGCCTGGGGATCCGCATCGACAAGAAAGGTGATTTTGTCGTCGTGGTCTCTCCCATTGAAGGGACCCCGGCCTATCGGATGGGGATGCAGGCCGGCGATAAGATCGTGGAGGTCGACGGAAAGTCTGCCGTGGGGCTCTCTCTTGAAAAAGTGATCAGCATGCTCAGGGGAGATATCGGGACAACAGTCCGCGTCAGTGTTCAGAGAGACGGTGTTCCCGAACTTCTGACATTTGAGATCGTCCGGGCCAAGATCGAACTGCCCAGCCTGTCAGGAGCCTTCATGATCGACGACACCACGGCCTATATCCGGTTTATCCATTTCCAGGAGAATTCCCTGGAGGAGATGACCAGGGCCCTGGCCGATCTCAAAGCCAGGGGAATGAAAAACCTTATTCTGGATATCCGTTACAATCCGGGGGGGATCCTGGAGATCGCCTACGGCATTGCGGACCTCTTTATTCCTAAGGGGGATGTCATCGTCTCCACCCGCGGACGTGACGGGGTCCTTCTCGAAGAATACCGGTCCACAGACCCGACCCCCTACGCCGATATCTCGCTGGCGCTCCTCGTGGACCGCGGGTCGGCCTCCGCCTCGGAGATCCTGGCCGGCGCGGTCAAAGACCTGAAACGGGGCCTTGTCATCGGCGAAAAGACATACGGGAAGGGGTCTGTCCAGAGGATCTATTCTCTCAGAGACGGCTCGGCGCTGAAGATGACCATCGCCCACTATTATACCCCCGGGGGTGTCTGTGTGGACGGGACAGGGATCGAACCCGATATCGCCGTGGAGACACCGCCGTATCCCGTTCAGCTGGCGGACCTTCTCAGGGGAGGGGCCATCGAGGATTTTACTGCAGATCGGACAGATGTCAGCCCGGATGCCGGGGATGATGCTCTGCTTGCCTCTTTCCGCGCCTATCTTGAAAAAAAGGGATATGACTTTAAAGAACACTTTTTGGGAAACGGGATCAATGCCGAACTCATTACAGAGAATGTCCCGGACTGGAAGGGAAAGATCTTCACGGCTATCGCCGGAGAACTCACCCGGCAGATCCGCTACCGTCTCCTCTACCGTGACCGGGGAGAAGAGGCGGCCAGGATCTTTCTCACCAGGGATGACCGGGTGATCACAAAGGCCAGAGAAGCCCTGGAGAAAAAGGAAGGCCCATGATCATTCTCGGTATCGAGACATCCTGCGACGAGACATCAGCTGCTCTTGTCCGTGACGGACGGACGATCCTCTCCAACGTGATCCACACCCAGGAAGTCCATCAGAAATTCGGAGGAGTCGTTCCCGAGGTCGCTTCCCGGAACCATGTGATCAAGATCTTCGAAGTCCTTGATGCTGTGGAGAAAGAGGCGGGCATGCCCCTGCATGAGGCCGATGCCATTGCGGTGACGCAAGGCCCGGGCCTGGTGGGAGCGCTTCTCATCGGAGTCAACACGGCTAAAGGGCTGGCCTATGTCTGGAACAAACCCCTGGTCCCGGTCCACCACGTGGAAGCCCATCTCTACGCCAATATGCTTCATTTCGGGGATCTTCCTTTTCCCTTTCTCGGGCTTATCGTCTCCGGGGGGCATACCCACCTGGTCCTTGTCCGGAGCCCCAGAGAGTATCAGCTTGTGGGACAGACACGGGACGACGCCGTGGGGGAGGCCTTTGACAAGGTGGCCAAGATGCTGGGGCTGGGATACCCCGGAGGGCCTGTTGTGGACCGTCTGGCTGCACAAGGGGATGAGGATGCTCTTGAATTCCCTGTCCCCGTCCCCCGCGACAATCCTCTTGATTTCAGTTTCAGCGGCCTCAAGACAGCCGTGAGGACCATGATCGCTTCCGACCCGGCTGTGAGAAAAGAAGATGTCTGTGCCTCTTTTCAGAAGACAGCAGTCCTGGCTCTGACGCGGAGGGTGGACCTCTTCTTTTCCTCGGAAAAGCCCTATCCTCTTGTCATCGCCGGAGGCGTGGCCGCCAACAGCCGGGTTCGGAAGGAGTTCGCGTCTCTTGCCGGCCGTTACGGAGTCCCTCTGTTTATTCCGCCGCCCCGGCTCTGTACGGATAACGCCGCCATGGTGGCTGCCCTGGGAGGGGACCTCTTCCGGGAGGGGGCTTTCCTGGAAGGGGAGGCGCTCCTGTCTCTCAATGCAACGAGTTCACTGGCCTTTGTCTGAGCTTCTCCCTTTTTTACCGGAGTTCTGCAGGAGGTTCTCCTGCAGCCCTTAACAGACGGTTCAAGTCAGTCATGACTCCGATGACATGCGTGAGGCGGCCCGAATCATCACGCTGGACTCGCCAGCGTGAGAGGGCATAGAGTGTCCCGCCGTCCCTTGCGGAGAGAGTGAGAAAAAGGGGAGAGGCGGGGGTCCCCTCCTTCAGATCCTTCAGGTAGCCCCAGAGATGATCCTCATAAATATCAGAATGACAGACCTCGGAGACCGGACGCCCGTGGAGCTCCTCACCGGAAGAATGCAGGATCGTCTTCATCGAGGAGTTGGCGTATTCGATACATCCGCTCTCATCCAGGACAAGGAGGGGGTCGGGAAGAAGCTCTAAAAGAGAGCGGTAGTGCTCCTCTGCCCGGCGGATCTGCTGATGGAGAAGGTCGCGTTTCCGCAGGTTCGAAGCCGACAGAAGGAAGAGGAGAAGGGCTGTGCCCAGAACAAAAAACCATCCCTTGAACAGCTGCCCTTTGATATAAAGGGGCGCCGGGACGGGAAAAAGGAGTCTCAGCAGGTAATCGGAAAAGAGGATCCAGAGAAAACCCGCGATAAGGAAGATCAAAGCCGTTTTCAAAGCATCTCTTCTCCAGGAAAAACGATGAAATCGGTGCATCATACTTTATTATAGAGACAAAACAGGGGTTTCTCAAGGGAAAAGAGTCCTTGACGGCTGCTGAGCGGCTCTCTATTCTCACATAAAGGAGGGCCTATGAAAATTCTCGTCACGGGATTTGAACCTTTCGGCGGGGATGGAATCAATCCGTCCCGGGAAGTCATCACAAGACTCCCTGCTCAGCTGGGTGATATCCGGATCTTCACAGGATGTCTCCCCGTGGCTTATGGAGAGGCGGAAAGCGAACTCATGGCCCTGCTCCGCCGGCATAAGCCTGACGGGGTGCTCTCTCTGGGTGTCGCTGCCGGAAGGTGCGCCCCTGAGCTGGAAAGGGTGGCTCTCAATCTGGATGATGCCTCCATGGCCGATAACCGGGGTGTCGTGCGCAGCGGGGATCCTGTCTCTCCCGGCGGCCCTGCAGCCTATTTCACCACGCTGCCTCTTGAGAGGATCCGTTCAGCGTTTCGTGAGAGAGGGATCCCTCTTTTCGTCTCTCTTTCTGCGGGAGCTTTTCTCTGTAATCATATCTTTTATCTCCTCATGGAGTACGCCAACCGGTCCTGTCCTCCTCTCATGGCCGGATTCATGCATCTTCCGGCTCTTCCGGAACAGGGGTGTGAGTCCAGACAGCGCCCGACCATGTCCCTCTCGCTTCAGATCGAAGCGGTCACGCTGACGCTGGAAGCCATGGGGACGGGAGGAGCATGATCCCCGCCTGGCAGAAACACCGGGGAGAGGCCTCTCTTTTTTTATCGGCCTTTTTCTTCAGCCTCACAGCATTGGCGGTCAAGGCGGCTTCTTTTCATTATTCCGGAGCCTTTATCGCATTTTTCCGATTCGGAACGGAGATCCTCCTCTGTTTCGGACTTCTCTACGCCGTGAGACGGCGGTTCCGCGTGAAGGATCCGGGGACCTGGCTTCTCCGGGGGTTTTTCGGGGCAGGGTCCATGGTCCTCTATTTTGTCGCCATCAGCCTCTCATCAAGCGGACGGGCGACCCTCCTCTTCAATACTTATCCCCTCTTTGTCGCTGTGACAGGGGCGCTTTTTTTCGGGAAAAAGATGAACGCCGGCCACGTGGTCAGCCTGTTTCTCTGCGGAGCCGGAGTCTGGTTTGTCTTTCACGACAAGAGTGATTTCGGGCCCCTGGGGGATGCTGTGGGCCTCCTGTCCGCCCTGTTTGCAGGGATCTCCATCCATTTTCTCCAGAAATCAAGGGAATCCAATCATACAGTCATCGTTTACCTGGCGGCCGCCTTTTTCGGGTTGGCCTTCACGGCTCCCTGGGCGGGATCGGCTGTCTTCCTCTCCTGGCCGCTTGCTGCCATGCTGGCCGGTGTGGGGACAGTCTCCCTTGCGGGGCAGCTTCTCATGTCCTACGGGTTCAAGTATATTCATCCCACACGGGGGAGCATCATCGCCTACGCATCACTCCCGCTCACCATGGGAGCCAGTTTTCTTCTCTTTAAGGAGAAATATCACCCTCTCTTTTTCCTCGGGACGGCTCTCATCATTGCAGGGCTCCTGATCAACCTGACTCATAAAAAAAAGAATTGAAACTTTTCAGGGGGGGACGGTGTCTCATGGGCACTTGACTGTTGAAACGACTTGTTTTCGCAAAGGAGAACAATGATCACCTTTTCTATGACCTCATATTGATTTTTCCCTGTCCTGATACCACTTCAGAGAGAATCCATAAGGAGATAAGATGAAGAACACCTTTTCCTCCCTTTATCTGTTTATGAAGGGACAACGCTTGCTTTATACAGGAGCTATCCTCGCCATGGGAGCGGCCACCCTCTTCGGGTTATTGACTCCTCTGGTGATCCGGTATGCCATTGATACGATCATCGGAGGCAAAGAGGTCGCTGCCCCGCCTCTCTTTGCAGGGATCCTTCATTTGTTTACAGGCCTTTTCGGCGGGGCCCTTTCTCTTCCGGAAGCAGGGGGCCTCTTTATCCTCCTCTCCCTGGGAGGCGGTGTCTTCCTCTATCTCAAAGGGAGATGGGCCGCCATGGCTGCTGAATCCATGGCGCGGGGGATCCGTGAAAGGCTTTATGACCACATCCAGAGGCTTCCTTACGCCTATCATACCAGGGCGGAGACAGGAGACCTGGTGCAGCGTTCCACATCAGACGTGGAGACCATCCGCAAATTTGTGGCCTCGCAATTCGTGGAGATCGGGCGGGCCCTTTTCATGGTGGGGCTCACCCTCTCTTTTATGATCCAGCTTCATAAGGGGATGACACTCTATGCCATGGCTGTGGTTCCGGTGATCTTTCTCTTCTCCTTTGTCTTTTTCATGAAAGTCAAAGGGGCATTCAAACAATCGGATGAAGCCGAAGGACGCCTCTCCACAACCCTTCAGGAGAACCTCACCGGGGTCAGGGTCGTGCGGGCCTTCGGACGTCAGTGCTATGAAGAGGAGCGCTTTGACTTCAGAAACCGGGAGTACCAGTCACTGACCTACCGTCTCATCGCCCTTCTGGCCCTGTACTGGGGGGTGTCTGACTTTCTCTGCCTTCTTCAGATCGGGTTTGTCCTCTTCATGGGCGGAGCCGTCGCTCTCCAGGGAGGG
>ERZ795053.3459-NODE-3459-length-17955-cov-6.661955_pt1 | contig 17955 bp, 8 predicted proteins | sample MGYA00375137_ERZ795053 | MGnify/ENA primary metagenome ERZ795053 (study PRJEB30182, sample SAMN05720284) | activated sludge metagenome | isolation source: Anaerobic digester | place: Hong Kong | collected 2014-12-17 ...
AAGGATAATGGCTTTCAATCGTGTATGATGGCTCCGACTGAGATATTAGCACAGCAACATTTTGAAGGGATATCGGATGAGCTTGCCCAATTGGATCTCAAGATTGCATTTTTATCGGGAAGTGTGAAAGGTAAAAAGAGAAAAGATATTCTGGTTGCGGTGGCCTCTGGTGAGGTGGATATTCTTATTGGCACACATGCCTTAATAGAAGAACACGTCATATTTAAGAACTTGGGTTTGGCAATTATTGACGAGCAACATCGATTCGGTGTGATGCAGAGAAGTCAATTATGGAAAAAATCCGGTTCAATACCACCACACATTTTAGTCATGACGGCTACACCCATTCCGAGAACTTTGGCAATGACCATACACGGGGAATTGGACGTTTCAAAAATAGATGAATTGCCACCCGGACGTAAATCTATTAAAACCATTCATCTATATGAATCAAAAAGACCGGGTTTGTTAAATTTTATCAAGGAACAAATCAAGGAAGGCAGACAGATTTATGTGGTCTATCCACTGATAGAAGAAAGTGAGAAATTGGAACTTCAGAGCTTACAAGAGGGGTATGAGAGATTGTTGCCTTATTTTCCTCCGCCGGAATATCAGATTTCGATAGTACATGGGAGAATGAAAGCTGAAGATAAGGAATTTGAAATGCAGCGTTTCGTTCGGGGTCAGACTCATATTATGATCGCGACCACGGTCATAGAAGTGGGAGTGAATGTACCCAACGCATCGGTTATGATCATCGAAAACGCTGAGAGATTTGGATTGTCCCAGTTGCATCAATTACGAGGGAGGGTAGGGAGAGGAGCATCTCAATCTTTTTGTGTCATGATGTCTAGTTATAAACTTTCAGCGGATGGAAAAGAACGATTGAGTACAATGGTTAGGACTAATGATGGATTCGAAATTGCAGAGGCGGATTTAAGATTGCGTGGACCGGGAAGTATCGAAGGAACGCAACAAAGTGGTATTCCAGACTTAAAAATTCTTAATCTTGTACAAGATGAACCAATCTTAAGAACCGCAAGACATCTAGCATCTACAATACTGGAACAGGATCCCAACTTAGAAGATAAAAAGCACATACCGATTTATAACCAGTTCAAAAAAATAAGCCGTAAAAATAAGAACTGGGGAAGAATTAGCTGATCGATATCCTAATGTCTAATTTTTTTAAATGCATGAAAATATTAATAAAACCCTTGCGTTAAAGCCAAAATATTATTTTAAATTTGCGAATTAAATTAACCTAAATAACAAATAATTTTATGAGAACTAACCTATTGATTTTCCTTTTAATACTTATGTCTTCGCTTGTAATGGCTCAAAAGGTTGATAAAGTTGATATCGATAATTATAGAATTAACATTACTAAAGCGCAATTTCCTAGAAACTATGTTGATAATGAAAATCGAACTTATACTCTAACCATAAAAGGAGGAAGTTCGTACCTGAGAGAATACGTGTACGAAAAAATAGACCTGAGAGGATGGACAGAAGTTCAGGAAAATGGTTATATCGACATTGTGGCCAATTTGAGAAATTTGACTCAAGGGCAAGGCTCACTAAAAACAGATTCTGAGCAGAAGAAAGATAAAAATGGAAAAGTAAGTACCACGTATAAGTACACTGTCAATGCTGACAATACTGGTTTGATGACACTTTCAATTTATGGACCGAAAAACGAGTACAAAAAACCAGAAAAGAAAAAGAAGAAAAAAAAGGAAAAAGAAAAGAAAAAAGAAGAAGTAAATCCATTTTTGCAGGATGTTGATATGACTGAAGAGGAATCAGTAGATAGTGTACTACCTACTAAGGAACTTGCATACACAACTTCAGAAACCTTTGCATATGGAGTTAGTTCCGGCGAACAAAGTTCGGCAAAATCTGCTTGGAACAGATTTAATCAAATTGCCAGTACCGAATACAATAGTCAATTGCAAACTTATGCAAAGGGATTGAGTGGTGCAATTAACAAAAATATTAATTTTTATTACGGTATTCCATTATCTAAAGATTGGGCGAAATTCAAAATATTGGACAAGGATAAACACCCAGAATTCGAAACGTATCAGCAAGCTTGTAAGGCCATGAAAACCATGTTTGAAAAGATGAGTTACAAGTCTGACATCGAGAAAATGAGGAATAATTTCCACCCGATTATTGACTACTTCCAAACGATTCCTCCAAAATATAATACGGACAATAAGCACCATAAAAATTTAAGAGCTTCTGCATGGTATAATCTTGCGCAGATATATTATTATCTTGATATGCCAGACGAAATGATTGCTATCGGAAATGATATTATAAAAAGTGATCATGATAAGGGGGATGGTGAAGATTTCGTAGAAAAAGGAACAGAGCTCAAAAATGAAATGACCTTCTTCCAAACCGATACAAGACAGATGAAGTTGAAACAAGGAGAATCAGAAGATGTCGAAATAGACGAAGAAGCCATAGAGGAATCTTCAGACTCAGACGAATAATTATTGAATTAGAAAATATTAGTCTTATTTTTGCGGGGAGTTTTTTAGCTCCCCTTTTTTAATTTATAAAGTCAAAATTTAATGAGTGATAATAAGGTAATTTTTGCGATGGAAGGTGTCTCTAAAACCTATCCACCAAGTAAACAAGTGTTAAAGAATATATGGCTCTCTTTCTATTATGGAGCTAAGATTGGAGTATTGGGTCTCAATGGAAGTGGTAAATCATCACTGCTTAAAATTATTGCAGGAAAAGACACAAACTATGACGGCAAAGTAACCTTCGACAAGGATTACAAAATAGGTTATCTAGAACAAGAACCAGCCCTCGATCCTTCTAAAACAGTAAAAGAAGTAGTACAAGAAGGTGTGCAACATATCGTCGATATTGTCAATAAATATGAAGCCATCAACCTTAAGTTGGCAGAACCAATGGACGATGACGAAATGATGAAAATAATCGAAGAGCAAGGAGTTCTACTTGAGCAAATGGATCATTACAATGCATGGGAATTAGATCATAAACTTGAAACCGCCATGGAAAGTTTGAGATGCCCAATGCCGGACGAAAAAATATCGGTACTCTCTGGTGGTGAAAAAAGGAGGGTCGCATTATGTAGACTCTTATTGAGTCAACCAGATATTTTACTTCTAGATGAACCCACTAACCACCTCGATGCAGAAAGTGTGCATTGGTTGGAGCAATATCTCAAAAACTTCCCGGGAACAGTCATCGCGGTGACCCACGATCGTTATTTTCTTGACAATGTAGCCGGATGGATTCTTGAACTTGATAGAGGAGAGGGGATACCTTGGGAAGGCAACTATAGTACATGGTTAGATCAAAAAGAAAAGCGCTTGGCTCAGGAAGAGAAATCTGAGTCAAAACGTCGCAAAACTTTACAGAGAGAATTGGAATGGGTAAGAATGGCGCCGAAAGCTCGACAAGCGAAAGGAAAAGCGAGGTTAAATGCTTATGATAACTTATCTAATCAGGAAGTCAAGGAAAAAGAAGCCAAGCTCGAATTGTTCATCCCACCAGGGCCGAGATTGGGTGATGTAGTCATAGAGGCCAATCATATTTCAAAATCATTTGGTGACAGAATTCTAATTGATGACCTTAATTTTTCGATTCCAAAAAATGCTATTGTGGGTATTATCGGACCCAATGGTGTCGGAAAATCTACCTTGTTTAAGATGATTATGGGGCTTGAAAAACCAGATTCGGGAACGGTAACTGTGGGAGATACTGTCAAATTGAGTTATGTGGACCAGAACCACGAAGACCTCATCCCTGAAAAAAATATTTATGAAGTCGTCGGAGATGGCAACGACATCATTACAGTAGGGAATAATCAAGTAAACGTCAGAGCATTTATTAGTAAATTTAACTTTACGGGTGCCGACCAACAGAAAAAAGTTGGTGTTTTATCCGGTGGAGAGCGGAATCGCTTGCATCTTGCGATTACCCTTAAAAATGGTGGAAATGTCCTATTACTCGATGAGCCTACCAATGATATCGATGTCAATACGCTGCGAGCATTGGAGGAAGCCATTGAAAATTTTGCAGGTTGCGTCCTAGTGATTTCTCACGATCGATGGTTTATCGATAGACTAGCGACCCATATTTTGGCATTTGAAGACAATTCTGAAGTTGTATTTTTTGAAGGTAACTTTACGGATTATGAAGCCGCAAAACTGGAAAGAGTAGGGTCTGTCGCTCCCAAAAGACCAGTTTTTAAAAGTCTGATAAACAAATAGATATGGAAATTAATTTAGCAAAAATGTTTGGATTGGATGAGTCAAGTATTAACAGGTCTGAAAAAATACTTTTGAGTTCCATAAAAGAAAATGCCCAAACTAATTTTGACTATTTAAAATTTAAAAAGGCTGTATTAGATTTACAAGCGCTTGGTCAAAGCGAGGAGATGGCCATCAAAAGTGCCTACACGACCGCAAAATCTCTTGGTCTGGACAAATCCGTACTTGAATCATCACTTAAGCATTACCTAACGGTGTTGAAAAAAGAGAAAGAAAAATTTGCCGATGCCTTCAATAAGCAATATGCTCATCAAGTGGGTGAAAAGGAAAGGTCTATTTTGGAAATTGACAAAGAAGTCAAGAATCGAGAAAAACAAATCCTTAATTTGAATAAGGAAATCGAGATGCTAAACAAAAAAAGCGACGATTTGAAAGTGCAAATTGAACAGAACAGCGCTAAAATTAACGAAACAAAATCCGAATTTATTCAAGCATATAGTGAACTGGAAGTGAAAATAGAAGAAGATTTATCTAAGATTCTTACGAGTTTGTAAGATAAACTAATGAATATATCAAAATTTGTTTATTTTCGGAATTAATTTTCAAATTCAAATGGTTAACTATTCCGAAATAAATTAGAAAAACATGAATGAAGTAAGCAATACTCAAAAATCATTTTGGTCGAAACCCGAAGGTAAAACAGGAGCTCTTTTTTTAGCCGCCATTTTAGGTGCAATAGGATTTGTATTATTTAAGTATAGCGGAGCAATACTCGGAATGCTGACCAATACTATAGGTATTGTAATTGCATTGGGAGTATTAGGGTTGCTCATTTATATGGCAATTGATCCCAAAGTCCGGACGATGGTTAGCTATATGTATAAAAGTATCATGCGTACGATTACAGGATGGTTTGTCACCATAGACCCGATTGGAATTTTAAAGAATTATATTGAAGATTTGGAAGATAATCTTAAAAAAATGGGTAAGCAAATTGGAAACCTTAGAGGCCAAATGCAAAAGCTGAAAACCATGGTTGAAAATAACAATGACGAAATAAAACAGAATATGCTCATTGCTAAAAAGGCCAAAGAACAAGGCAACGACAAAGCCATGATGTTGTCTTCGCGAAAGGCGGCAAGGCTTGATGATAGCAATAAAAAATACGTGGAATTGTACAATAAAATGTCAGTACTTAATAAAGTATTGAATAAAATGTATGCAAATTCTGAGATCTTACTCGAGGATACCAAAGATCAAGTAAAAGTAAAAGAAGAAGAAAGAAAAGCAATTAGAGCTTCGCACTCTGCTATGAAATCAGCGATGAGTATTATCAAGGGTGATGCCGATAAAAGAGTCATGTTTGATCAAGCACTTGAGGTTATAGCGGATGATGTCGCTAATAAAGTAGGGGAAATGGAAAGATTTATGGAATTGAGCTCTGATTTTATGAATAGCATAGATCTTCAAAATGGTGTATTCGAAGAACAAGGCATGAAAATGCTTGAAGAATACGAAAAACAATCAACCTTATTGTTAATGGGAGGTAAAGAAAGCAGTCTCGATGATGACGTTTTAGATCTAAAAATTCCGGATGTGTCTTTCCCTGATACCGAGAAAAGAGATAATAATTCTGGATACGGAAAACTATTTGATTAGAACATTAGGAATTCAAATAATTTAGGATCCCGGATAAATTTTATCCGGGATTTTTTTTTCTTATAATTGTTATATATCTAAAAATATATATATGTAAATAATTGTATAATATTATCATAGGTATTATTTTATATTGTCATGCTATCGGTAATATATTAGTAAAAAAAATAAATTATAATAAGATGTAATGTGTTTGGTACAAATTTTGAGATGTATATGTATTATAAATATGCATAAATAGCTAACAGTTATAATATGAATAACTTAAAAAACCAATTGGCTCTGTTAATTTTTGTGATTTTACTCAATACACTTCATGTCGGTAGACTTTCATCTCAGACATGTTTTGATGAATATCAAGTATTTATAGAGCAATGCTTATCTCGAGATTCTGATGTTGAAGCGGCCTTTTATGCCAAAGTGCATGTAGGGTCTCCCGGCGACACTTATTCCTTGTCTATTAATGACGAATTTGGCGATGAACTCGTTAAAAAGGAATTCACACTTAATTCTCAGTTAGTTCTCTCTGGCACTATACAATTTGTAGTATCCAGCCAGAATAATTTATTTTTTCACCTAGAAGGCAGTAATTGTATTGAAGAAATTGAAAAAGCAATTTCTTTTATACCACCTTATCAAGTAAAGAAACGAGACGTTGATTGTCGTGGTATTAATACTGGATCGGTGCGAATAGAAGGAAGCCAAGACTATCCTTTTTCTGTTGTTTGGGAAGATGGTGAAGTAGGATTAACTCGTGAATATCTCAAGGCAGGTACTTATAGATTTACGGTTTACACGAGTACCGCATGCCCTGTTCAAGATGAAGTAGTCATTGCACCTTATGTTAAGTTAACTGCTAGTATAGTGGGAATGGGAGTTGATTGTGCAGGGAATGCAGATAATGTATTAAGACTGTCTGTGAGCGGAGGTGTACAACCATATACTTATGATTGGGATATCGATGGTGTCGGTGATTTTGATGATAAATCAATCATTCAGGGAGTCAATTCGGGTTATTATTCCGCCCAAGTTAAGGATGCTTATGACTGTGTGGCAACTTCAGAAATAGATGCTCAATTTGAAAATTCAGGACCTATTTCAACCAATGATGTCATGATCAATGCAGTTGAAAAAATGCCAAGTGGTATGGCCAAATATAACTTACTTAATTCACTAGATCCAGAAAATGGAGATTTGGATAATGATGGTAAAAATGGAGCGACTCTCGATGTGTCATTTTATATCTCCATGTTTAATGCGGTTAATCAACATGCACCATTGGAGACGACTCTTATAACGCAACCAAATCAAGAAGTTTTTGCTAGAGTGCAGGCCAATGATGGTTGTTATGACATTGCTCAGATTCAACTAGGTGATAATGATTTCTGTCTATTTGTATCTGAGGCATGTGATAATAGCGACCCAGTATTACTTCAACCAGTGGAATGCAATACTTCACTTACTCCACTTCCTAGCGGGGGTATCTATTCTATATTTAAAAAAGTAAATGGAACTCTAATTCCAGACAATAATTTATTAGTGCAGATCAATGGTGATTGGTATTTAGATCCATTTGACCACGAAGGTAACTTTGAGGTACATTACACCTATAATGACGGAATTCAGGATGTGACGAAAGTGGCACTCTTTGATATTCAATCATTGAATCCACAGATTATTATTCAGCAAGATACAATTTGTGGTAACCAACCGATATTAGAAATCAGAGCCAATCCAATTGGTGGAAGAATAGTAGGTGAAGGTATAGTAGACAGTTTAATTTTTGGTACTAATAAATTTTATATTGTAAATCCTTCATTGTTAACTCCTGGGCTTACGCATTATTATTCATATTTATACTCTCAGACAAATGAATCAGGATTGATTTGCAAAGAATTAGAGCTAGATTCCATATATGTGTCTGAGTATCCAGATATAGAAATTGAAACATCTATTAATAATTATTGTGAATTATCAGATGTGTCATTGGTGACTAATAATGTTAATAATTACCCAAGCCTAAGTTATGTTTGGTATGATCCATTAAACAATGTAATCAGCACAAATCAAAATGCAGATGTAAATGATATTGTAAATCAAGGAGATTACAAGGTTGTAGCAACTGCCCAAAATGGCTGTTTTGATGAAGAAGTAATTTCTCTTACTATTAATCCATTGCCAAAGCTGGCTTGTGATGTTGAAGGCGCTGTTACTTGTCCTGGTGGCTCAAATGGTACTGCGACTGCCAATGTCCTTGATGTGGTAGATGTAAGTAATTATGAATTTCTCTGGAGTAACGGAAGTACTGGTCAGAGTCAGTATAATCTAGAGGCAGGTATTTATAATGTTAAAGTCATTACAGATCTCGGATGTGTGGATTCATGTGACATTGTGATTTCAGAACCACCAACTTTTGATATCAATTGCTCTTATGATAAAATTCAACCGCTATGTTACGGTACACCTACAGGACAAAATACAATTGACGTATTGGATGGTGGACAAGCGCCATACCAATTCAGTCTCGATCTTATAAATTATTCAGATAATCCTGTGATTACTGATTTGAGTTCAGGAATGCATACGGTTTATGTTAGAGATGCCAATGGTTGTATAGATTCATGCTCTTTCGATATGGGTCAACCGGATCTGTTATCCTGTAATGCTGTGGAAGTTCAGTCCGTCAGTTGTAATGGAAACAGTGATGGAGCTGCCGAGGCCGTAGGTTCGGGTGGGGTAAGCCCTTATACATATTTTTGGGACAATGGAGAGACCACCAAGATTGCAATAGCACTATCCAGTGGAAATCATTCCGTTACTGTTTATGATGCCAATCTTTGCGAATCAATTTGTGATGTAGTTATCGTGGAGCCTACAATATTGACTTGCTCAATTGATTTGTCTAGTGATCCTTCTTGCATCGGGTTGTCAGACGGGGTCGCAACGGTAAACCCAGAGGGTGGAAAATTACCGTATCGATACCTTTGGGATAATAATGAGACTACTGCTAAAGCAAAATATCTAAATGCAGGCGAACATACAGTGACAGTGACAGATGGAAATAATTGTACGACGACATGTAATGTTTCGCTTCAAGACCCACTCGGTTTAGATGCCAATCCAGAATCAAAGTCGGTCTGTAATGGAGGCATTTATGTTATTAAATCAAATGCAAGTGCCAATGTAGTAAACAGCAAGTGGGCATTTGCTAATAATCCAGGAACTGCGACCGGAGTGATTCTTGAGAATGTTGAGAAAAAAGACGTGACAGTTAATACGACTTATGCAACGCCTGGAAGTGTTAATTTGATGTATCGAGGTTCAAATTCCAATAATTGCAATGTGGAGAGATTTAGTACCATTAATGTAATGGCGAGCCCAAATGCAGGACAAGATGAATACTTGACCATCTGTAATTTAGATCCTCAAGAATATAATGTTAATTTATTCAATATCCTAAGTGCAGGTTCTGATTTAACAGGCACATGGGTTCAAGTAAGTGGCACAGCGATTGATATTTCTGATCCTACACAAGTAGATTTTGAGTGCAAAGAGCTTGGTAATTACGTATTTAATTATACTGTTCAAAACGCCGAGTGTGAATCAAATGAAGCGAACATATATATTGCCGTAGAGTCTTGTTTTGATCTTGCACTTCGAAAAACTGTATTTTCTAGCCCACCATATCAAGAGGGAGGGATAATTACCTTTTTGATTGAAGTTTTCAATCAAGGAGATGTAGCCGCTGAGGAAATTGAAGTGACGGATTACATTCAAACCAATTTCATTTTTGATGAAAATGAAAATACAATTTTCGAAACCGGCAATTTGGCAAATTGGGAAACTAGTGGTTCCAATGCAACGATTAAAGTGGGTACCATTGCGCCAGGGCAGAAAAGGGACGTTTATTTGCGACTTAAGGTTGTGGACAGTCCTAGTTCTTATGATTTATACAACTATGCTGAAATCACGAATTATGCCGTTAGAAAATCAGATAATACACGTGTATATCTCCCTGTAGATCAGGACGATACAGTGATTGATCATTTAGAAATAGACAATGACATTGCCGATGATTCTAATGGCTCCATTGACAATCCACAAGATGACGACCAATATGATGGCGCAGAAGTGATATTGTGTGACGGCATCGTTCATGAATTGGCATGTAATAATTTGGTAAATATTTCCTTAGACGGTCAATGCTCTGTATTCATAACTCCAGCGATGCTGCTAGAGTCAGAAGTGAATTCTTCTTATACAATAACAATTAAAGATTCCGATGGTCAAGTAATTGATAATCCGGTGACAAGTGACTACGTTGGTCAAACACTTGTTGTCACAGTTGCTGATAATTGTGGGGGAAATAGTTGTTGGTCAAGTGTAACGATTGAAGACTATCTAGGGCCTGAAATCAATTGTCTCGACGATGTATACTTCAATTGTTTCCAGACCGGTCATAGTTTTACTATGCCTACAGCTTATGATTATTGTGAAGGATATGTACCTGTTTTTGTCACGAGTGATGTCACCACACAATTAGAATGTGATGATGATTATATCGCGGTAAGAACCATCACTTTTTATGCTGAGGACAGTCATGGCAATCCTTCAAAAACTTGTACTACAAGATACTACTACTCGAAAATTGATTACTCAGAATTAGAAATGCCTGCTGATAGACATTTTGAATGTAGTGAATCTTCAACATGGGATGTGAATGGTAATTTCTATCCCGATCCGATTGAGGCTGGATTGCCTTCTTATGATGGAACAGATATAGGAACTATAAATGCAAATGGTGAATTAATTAATCACACCTATTGCAACTTAGTAGCGAGTTATACAGATACACGATTTGATAATTGTGGTAAAACCTTCAAAGTCGTCAGATTGTGGACTGTTCTTGATTGGTGTAATAGTTCTTATCACCAATTTACGCAGACTTTATATGTAGATGATACCAGAGTGCCAATAATCTCTTGTTCACCAGATATTTATAATTTGAAGGCGGATCATTATTCATGTACTGCCAACTGGAATGTAGTCGATCCAATAGTGATTTTTGAATGTCACGAAACACATTATGAAGTAGCATACTTAAACGCAGACGATTTTGGCAATCCGCCGGTCGATGGAATCTATATCGACGATAATGTACAAGTCTATGGTACTGGTTATGTTATTACCGATTTGCCTATTGGTAAGACATGGATTAAATATACAGTCTATGATGAGTGTGGTAATATTTCTGAATGCTTCACAGAAGTTGAAGTGGTGGATGAGGTGCCACCGATTCCGGTCTGCGACCAAAATACGGTTGTTTCCATTAACTCAACTGGAAAAGGTAGAATATACTCAGAAACATTTGATGATGGATCGCATGATAATTGTGGAGATGTGAGATTTGCTGTGCGAAGAATGAATAGCAATCCATGTGTTGTAGATCCTCAAAAACAAATTGTCGCTTATTACGAAGGATTACCTTACTACGACTTCGAAAATTTCTGTTGTGCCGATTTAGATAAGGGAGATATTCAGGTTCAGCTATTAGTTATCGATGAATCTGGAAATATGAATACCTGTATGGTCAATGTTCGGGTAACTTTGAAAATTGAACCTATACTTACGTGTCCGGCTGATACTATATTAGACTGTGATGGTGACTATTCTGTAGATGCAATTGGTAAGGCCACATACACTGCAGTTTGTGATATTTATACAATAAAATACGTGGATAATGAAACGGAATTAACCTGTGGTGAAAAGAACATATCGAGAGTATGGCAACTCGTGAATAGTAGCTCAGGAGTCTTAATAAAGTCTTGCACACAAAGTATCAGACTGGTTAATAGTACTCCTTTTAATCTGAGTACAGTGAAATTCCCACCAAATGTGACGCTTAAAAATCAATGTGAAACAGGTTTGGACTTATCACCTGATAATCCTAACACTGGAGGCTATCCTGTTTGGCCATCAGATGCTTGCAGTCAAGTGCAATATAGCTATGAAGACCATACTTTCTCAGTGGTTGATGATGCCTGTATGAAAATAATTAGAGACTGGACAGTGATAGATTGGTGTGTGTACAATCCTTTTGCACCATCACTTGGAGGTATAGTTCAGTTTAGTCAAATCATTAAAGTGATTGATACCGATGGACCTGAAATGGTATGTGAAACCTTGACATATGAGGCAGATGAGAATTGTAAGGCTCATGTGATTGCGAGTGCAGATGCAAGTGATATTTGTACTCCGAAAGATGAGTTGTACTGGAGTTATCTTTTAGATACGGATGGTGATGGTTTTTATGAAAAATTAGTAGAAAATCAATCTACTTACACGGCAGATTTATCCGTAGGGACGCATACTGTACAATGGGTGGTAGAAGATCGATGCGGTAACAGTAAATCGTGTATTCAAAGTATAGTGGTTGTTGACAATACTCCACCAATACCGTATTGCTACAATGAGTTGGCGACAGTAATCATGCAGACTTCACAATCTATAGAAATCTGGGCAAAAGACTATGATTTAGGGGCTTATGACAATTGCAGTTCTGCGCCATTGACCTTTACATTTGGCGGGTATCCACGATATTTTAATCAGGTTCATTACTTCAAGACTGATGCACAAGGTAATTCAGTAGCTGCGAGTCTTGCAGATTATCAAGCGGGCTTAGCACAAAAATGGGATCCAGTGCAGCACAGCTCATCAAGATTATTTACATGTGAACAGACGGGTGTCCAAACTATACCAATTTGGGTATATGATGAATATAGAAATGGAAACCAATGTCATGTATTGATTGATATTCAAGATAATGGAAATTGTAGTAATTCTGAATTAAGTATAGCTGGAAGAATAAGTAATAGAGATGGTCAACCATTTGATCAAACGACGGTATATTTGAATTCGGATTTACCTGAATTTCCTAAAGTAACGAATACGGACAATGAGGGTGCTTTTGCATTTGACCAACTCATAGAAGGAGAATCATACACAGTGAAACCGTACAATAATGATGATCCTTCAAATGGTGTTTCAACCCTAGATTTGGTACTGATTCAAAGACATATATTGGGATTGTCCTCCTTTATAGATATGAAGGATTACATTGCTGCAGATGCCAATAATAGCCATTCTATTAGTGCTGCGGATTTGATACAGTTACGTAAATTGATACTGGGTTTAAATTCAGAATTTCCAAGTAATACTAGCTGGAGATTTGTACCGGAGTCGGCTACTCTTACACAAAATAATGTGTTTGATTTTGACGATAGCTACGGAATCTATCAAATGGATGAATCGATTGAAAATGCAGATTTTATTGCAATAAAAGTTGGTGATGTTAACCACTCTGTCAATCTAAGTTCAAGAAACAATAGTGATACCAGAAGTAACAATACTTTAAATCTAATGGTGGATAATGTGCAGTTTAATGGGAACGAATCAGTGTATATTCCAATATTCGCCTCGGATTTTGTAAGCATGTACGGCATACAGTTTTCAATGCATTTTGACAATGAGATTAGAGTGTTGAGTATGCAGTCTGGCGTATTAAAACTTAATGATGCCAATTACACAATCAAGGATAATACCTTAAAATTGAGTTGGGAGAATGCGTCTGAACTCGTGAGTTTTGATGATAAATCACCACTGTTTTACATAGAATTAGTGGCTAATCACAACACATACTTATACGGCAATGTACAAATGTCCTCAGATATTGATGTAGAATTAGTAGATGAAAATTTGGAGGCTCATGACCTAGAATTGAATATTACCAATCCGTTTGACTCATATCAAAATCTTGTAGTCAATCAAAATATTCCGAATCCATTTAGTGGTAAGACCACGGTCACTTATCAATTGCCAAATGATGGGGTTATCAATATTAAGGTAACTTCGATACTTGGTCAAGAGTTAGAAAATATAAGCTTTTACCAATGGAAAGGTACACATGAGTACGTCTTCGACAACGAATTGCACAATGCTGATTCCGGAATTTTATTGCTAACAATCAGCGATGGAATCAATAGCAATACAATCAGAATGTTGACAATAAAATAAATCGAGTTTAGTACATTCATATTAGCGAGCCTGTTCACGAAAAGTTGAACAGGCTTTTTCTATATCAGCTAATAAAAGTACACTGCAATCTGAAATTTTTAATTAATCGATCTTAGGAAAATTATTTACTCGCCGCCGCCCATTTGGAATTCATCAAAGCTCGTCTTCTTGTAATATTCACCCGCTGAAAATTGCAATTCTGTCATCAAATCATGAGCTTCTTTATATCCCGGTGACAACAAAATTCTACTGAAATTTTCGTCTAAAATTACCATTGTAGGAAATCCAAGACTACCATCTAATAGAGAATAAGCCAATTCATGAAAGCCATTCTTACCATTTTCAACAAATTTAAATGTATTGCCATTGAAAACAATATCCTCTTTTTGCTCTGCATTCAATTTTACTGCATAGAAATTTTCATTCATATATTTGATGATTTCAGGGTCACTGAAGGTGTTTTTGTCCATTCTCTTACACCATCCACACCAATCAGTATATACATCCACGAATATTTTTTTTGGAGATTCTGCATTGAGCATAACGGCTTCTTCCCAAGTCATCCATTGGATGCCATCTTCAGTTTTTGGCTGATGATTTTTAAATGAAAAAAGGGACAATGTTGCCATTGCAAAGAAACCAAGCATTAATTTCATTTTCATAATTGTAGCTGTAAGTATTTTTTAAATATTTAAGTAGACGTAAATTTTAATCATAAAGGTTACAAGCAAAGTTATTTTGATTTTCCTGCCAGCATTTTTCCATTCATTGAAGCCAGTCCCGACAGCAATGCAGGAATAAAAATTGCCAATAATATGATGGCAGTAGAACTCATTTTTTGTATCACTCCGGATAGTACTTTAGAAGGCGCTGTGCCGAAGCTACCGTCTTTCCAAACTATTAAAATACCATATACAATGGCAATGCTAAGGAATATTTCTACAAATAATCTCAAGTAAGATTTGGTATTCAATAATATGCCATATATCAGTGCAAGTAAAATTGGACTCCACCAAAAACCAATATATAATCCTGTAATAGAAAGAAATATATATATAATTAAATTTAATAATTTCATTTTTTAATAATTGTTTGTTTGATAAAAATCAACCATACTATATTGATTATCTAGCCTGTGAGTCATTATTATTCCAGACATGGTCTGTTTCATTATATGCACTTTTTAGTTTAATATTAGTGAGCCATTTTCCACCTTGGCTTTGATTAATTTACGATAATCTCCCTTGACCCATTTATCTAAAAAATCTTTGTAATGTATGCTTCGAGGATCACCTGATTGTCCACCCGGATAGACACCATAACCTTGAATTTCATCTTGCAGGTCAATGACCATTCGCCATGAAGGACCAAAACTATAATTAATGGCATTAATCACATCTGGGCTACCACCAAGCTCAAGGATTGGACTGCCGAGATTCGGAATTCTCGCAATATTAGGAATAGAAACAGAACGATATTTTGACCATTCTAGACGATTTTCAGACTCAAGCCGATTCAATTCTTTTTCTGCATCACTAAAACTCATATTCATTACATCCCCTGCATTTTCACCAGGATTCGTATTGATTATGTTGAAAAATTCGTTTTCAGGATCATTTTTTAATAAATCTAATAGGACATATTCAGGTGGTATTTGAACGGCCATCGTGTCTCGATAGGCCAGTATCTCATCCCATACTTTATTTTCCATAGTAGAATACAATAATTCGAAAATCGTAGCCGCTGTACTATTAGGAGTGTAATTGTAATCCCATTGACTGAGAATATTTAGGTAGGGATTGTTCTTTATACGGGATTCACCTAAGTAGGAGAGCATTAACGGAACAAAATTGGCCGCTTTGAGACTGAATACATTTTGATGCATTTTCTGCATTTGTTTGACGTCGAAACTGTCATTATTTTTAAGCAAACTGTCTATAACCTTGTTTCTGTATCGTTCGAAGCTGCCTGTGTAATAATAAGGAAAAGTTGTATCTGCTGATCGCTGATTGGCACTAAATAGATAACCCTTATCTGGGTTTTTCATTTGTGGATTTTGTTCTCTAGGATAGAAAGCTTTCCAGTCATTGAGGCTATCATTTCCCCATTCGACGAATCGACCATCATGATGGTGTCGAGCTGGAAATTTTCCATTAACCCTAAGCCCTATATCACCGGATTTAGACGCAAAAATGAAGTTTTGGGCAGGAGTTCCAAAATGCTCAGTCTTCTCCCAATAACAGTCATAATCCTTACATTGCATCGCATGTATGAACGTACTTGCTTCTCCTTGATCAGGTACGTCGAGTACAAGCCAGCGCTTTGCCAAATCCTGATTCCCATGGTCACTTTCATGCACCACAGGTCCCCATTTCGTGTACTTGACATTGAGTTCGAGGTCTTCTTCTCCTGATACCTTGATTACTTCTTTTCTAAACTGTACGGGGTACTTTTTGCCATTGAGTACGTATTCGCTTCTCGTGCTATCGACCCACTCGATGACGAACAGGTCTTCGACATCCTGTCCGACATTGGTTTCTCCCCAGGCGATATCATCATTAAAACCTATCATGATGGCTGGCATGCCCGGAAAACTCACTCCGTAAGCATTGAAGTCATCCGTAATAAGATTGATTTCGTACCAGATAGAGGGTATTGTCAGGCTGAGATGAGGGTCATTACACAGTATAGGTCTGCCAGAGCTGGATTTTGACCCGGTGACCGTCCAGTTATTACTGCCAACACCATGAGGTCTTTTGGAACTAGATGCCTTGTATAATATCTGGCGATACTCAGTGTCCTGGTGAGGACTCATTCCGTATATCGTGTCAAAATCATAAACTTCTGATCGGATGACAGGTACATTTTTCTTTTCCGTTTCTCGATAAAGGTTGTTGAAGAGATCTTCACCTAGCAAGATTCTCATATTGGTCATTTCTATATCGCTATTGCCACCAGCAAGGATATTTGCCATGTATTTGAATATGTAAGCGCTGGATAGTAGATCCCATTTTTTAGGACTTTTATTGAATAATTTAAATTCAAATGGGTAATCACTCGGCGATAAATGCGTGATATAATTGTTCACACCATCGACATAAGCTTGATATAGAGCCAATTCGGCTTTGTTCTCATTCCATGATTTAACAGAATTTTCTGCTCCTATCGGTAATCCGGATTTTCTGCGTTTTTTATCGAGTTCAATGGTCTTCTCGCCGAACCATTCCGATAATTCACCTGCAGCTGCAGCCTTAAGGAACTGCATCTCAAATAAGCGATCTTTGGCTTCAAGATAACCTTGTGCATACAGTAAGTCTTTCAGTTCTCGGGCATAGATATGGGGGACATAATGTTGGTCATACTTGATTTGTATCTTCTGGTCTGTATGGTATGGTGATGCCAGCATATATTCATCATCTTCAGAGCTGCCATTCCATATTCCATTGATAGGATCCAGCAACTTACCGAATGCTTGAGGTTTGCCGAGGACACCACTTAGATTGCCATTGAGCAAAAGGACTGTTGCGAGCAAAAGTATGAGTAAAAGGATTGCTCCTATATGCTTCATTTGAATAATATTGTTTGTTTCTTAAAAAATCAAGCGATTATGGATTGTCAAAACTTTTGTATACCGGAATATTCTGAGACAAGGTCTACTTTACCAAATCCACATCATAGTTTAACGATGCAATTTAAAAGAAATTTTTATCAATTGGTGACCCCAATCGAGAGAATCAATTGATCGAGAGATTTATCAGGAGTTAAATTTCAAATTATTGTTAAATATTTCTTAAATAATTTGTTAATTAATAAATATATTCTTATATTTGAACTACCTAAACCACAGGCTGTATTTCTTAATTTTTTAAACATATATAACGATGAAAAAAATTCTTAAAACAACAACCCAACAACCCAACAACCCAACAACCCAACAACATTCACGCCGTAATGGCTTTTA
>ERZ795053.3465-NODE-3465-length-17930-cov-22.571077_pt1 | contig 17930 bp, 16 predicted proteins | sample MGYA00375137_ERZ795053 | MGnify/ENA primary metagenome ERZ795053 (study PRJEB30182, sample SAMN05720284) | activated sludge metagenome | isolation source: Anaerobic digester | place: Hong Kong | collected 2014-12-17 ...
GCAACTCCAACGCCTGTGCGCTTATCCAACGCGTGTACGTAACTCCAACGCCTGCTGGCGCACAGGCGGCGGTGGCCCACAGCCGTGAGAGTTATGTACGGACGTTGGACATCGGTACCGGCGTTGGATATCGACAGCCCGCGCAACTCCAACGCCTGTGCGCTTATCCAACGCGTGTACGTAACTCCAACGCCTGCGCCACGGACCGGCCCACAGCCGTGACCAGTTATGCCGCTCCGTTGAATCCTCGGCCACCGACGGCATGAGAACACACGACCGTGGCGCATCGCCCGGCAATCCACCCGCGCGATCCGTACCGGCGCCGCTGGACGGTGAAGGCCCTGCCGAGCGCGTAGGCTTCCCTCATGGCCGAACACCTGCTGCTGACGTTTCCCGAGACCCGTGCCACAGAGCCGGTGATCTACCGCATCGTGACCGACTTCGACGTGATCCCGAACATCCGGCGGGCAGCCATCGAGAACCACCTCGGCTGGATGGTGGTCGAACTCGACGGTGACCCCGAGGACATCCGCAAGGCCAAGCAGTACCTGGCCGGGCAAGGCATCGGTGTGGAACGCGCCGAGGGCGACATCGTCGAGGGCTGAGAGACCATCGCTGTGGCCCTGGACCTGCGCACCCTGCGCGCCGAGATCGACGCGGGGCGCGTCGACACCGTGATCGTGGCCATGACGGACATGCAGGGACGGTTGCAGGGCAAACGCCTGCACGGGCGCTACTTCCTGGATCAGGTCGCCGACCACGGAACCGAGGGCTGTAGCTACCTGCTGGCCGTCGACGTCGACATGAACACTGTCGAGGGCTACCGCATGGCTTCCTGGCACAGCGGCTACGGCGACTTCGTCATGCGTCCCGACTTTGGCTCCCTGCGGCGTATCCCATGGCATCCGGGGACAACCATGGTGCAAGCCGACGTCGTGTGGGAGGACGGCACCGATGTCGTCGCCAGCCCCCGCCAGGTCCTCAAAGCCCAGCTCGCCCGGCTGGCCGACGCCGGGCTGGCAGCGTACGCCGGGACCGAACTCGAGTTCATCGTCTTCACCGACTCCTACGAACAGGCGTGGACCAGTGGGTACCGGCATTTGACGCCGGCCAACCAGTACAACGTCGACTACTCGATCCTCGGAACCTCGCGGGTCGAACCGCTGCTGCGCCGCATTCGGCTGTCGATGGCCGAGGCTGGCATGTACGTCGAGGGCGTCAAGGGCGAGTGCAACAACGGCCAGCACGAGATCGTCTTCAAGTACGCCGACGCGCTGACGGCCTGTGATGACCATGTCGTCTACAAGACCGGGGCCAAGGAGATCGCCGCCCAGGAAGGCATGGCGCTGACCTACATGGCCAAGTACGACCAGCGCGAAGGCAACTCCTGCCACATCCACCTCTCTGTGCGCAGCGACGACGGCGGCCTGGTCATGGCCGATGACGCCGACCCCGATGGCCTGTCGCCACTGGGACGGTCCTTCATCGCCGGTCAGATCGCCCACATGCGCGACATGTCCCTGCTGTTCGCACCCAACATCAACTCCTACAAACGATTCGTCGAGGGCTCGTTCGCGCCCACCGCCATCAAGTGGGGCCGCGACAACCGGACCTGCGCACTGCGCCTGGTGGGCCACGGGGAATCCCTGCGCCTGGAGAATCGCGCACCCGGCGGGGACGTCAACCCGTACCTGGCGGTAGCCGCGATGATCGCCGCCGGGCTTGACGGCATCGAACGCGAACTCCCCCTCGAACCCGAGATCACGGGGAACGCCTACCAGGCCGTCGGGAATCATCTGCCCGACAGCCTGGATGCGGCGCTCCGACTGTGGGACGCCTCGCCGTTCGTCACATCGACTTTGGGCGCAGAGGTCCGGGAGCATTACTCCAACATGGCCCGCACCGAGTTGCAGGCCTTCGGCGCGGCGGTCACCGACTGGGAGCGCTTCCGCGGATTCGAAAGGCTCTAGATGGACACGTTCGCCGTGGTCAATCCCGCGACCGAAGAAGTCATTGCCCACATGCCCCGCACGCCTGTCGAAGAGGTTGATCTCGCTATTGAACGCGCCGCCGCGGCGTTCCCCTCGTGGCGTGCGGTGTCACCCGACGATCGTGCCCGTCTGCTGCGACGCTTCGCCGGACTCGTCGACGACCACCTCGAGGAACTGGCCTGGTTGGAGGTCCGCAACTCCGGACACACCATCGGCAATGCCCGCTGGGAGGCCGGCAACGTTCGCGACGTGCTGCACTTCTACGCCGGAGCGCCCGAGCGGTTGCACGGTCAGCAGATTCCCGTCGCCGGCGGAGTGGACATCACGTTCAAAGAGCCGCTGGGGGTCGTAGCGGTGATCGTCCCGTGGAACTTCCCGATGCCGATCGCCGGATGGGGCTTCGCGCCCGCCCTGGCGGCAGGCAACACCGTCGTGCTCAAACCCGCCGAACTCACCCCATTGACAGCAGTCCGGCTGGGCGAACTGGCCCTTGACGCAGGCATCCCGCCGGGAGTCTTCACCGTTGTCACCGGACAGGGATCAGTGGTCGGTGAGCGCCTTGTCACACATCCGGCGGTTCGCAAGATCGTGTTCACCGGCTCCACCGAAGTCGGCACCTCGATCATGGCCAAGTGCGCGCCGCAGGTGAAGCGGGTGACGCTGGAACTCGGCGGCAAGAGCGCGAACATCGTCTTCGCCGACGCCGACCTCGAGAAAGCCGCGGCCGCAGCCCCGCATGGGGTGTTCGACAACGCCGGGCAGGACTGCTGCGCGCGTTCCCGGATCCTGGTTGAACGGTCGGTGTTTGAACGGTTCCTGGAACTGCTCGAACCCGCGGTCACAGCGTTCCGGGTGCAGGACCCGAGCCTGCCGACCGCGCAGATGGGCCCGTTGATCTCCGCGAGTCATCGGGAGTCCGTGGCCTCATACGTGCAGGGGCCGGTGGCGTTCACCGGACAGGCACCTGACGGGCCCGGCTTCTGGTTCCCGCCCACCGTACTGGCGCCGGTCGCGCCGTCGGACCGCGCTTTCGCCGAGGAGATCTTCGGTCCGGTCGTGGCAGTCACCCCGTTCGAGGACGAGGCGGAGGCGATCCGGTTGGCCAACGCGACCGACTACGGTCTGTCCGGATCGATCTGGACCCGGGATCTGGGCCGGGCCTTCCGGGTGGCGCGCGGCTACGAGTCCGGCAATCTGTCGGTGAACTCGCATTCGTCGGTGCGCTACTGGACGCCGTTCGGCGGGTTCAAGCGCTCAGGTTTGGGCAGGGAACTCGGGCCCGACGCTTTGGACGCTTTCACCGAGACGAAGAACGTCTTCATCGACACCGAGGAGTGAGAATGCTGCGTTTGGCCGACAGGGTAGCGGTGATCACCGGCGCCGGCAGCGGCATCGGTCGGGCCACCGCCGAGAGGTTCGCAACCGAAGGTGCCCGGGTCGTGTGCTTCGACACCGACGAAGAGGCTGCCGGTGCGATCGCCGCGGCGGTCAACGGTTTGGCCGTGGTCGGCGACGTCACGGACCCCGACGACGTCGCCCGCGGGTTCCGAGCGGCGTTCGAGGCGTACGGCAGCGTCGACATCGCATTCAACAACGCAGGCATCTCGCCCCCTGACGACGACTCCATCCTGGAGACCGGACTGGACGCCTGGCGACGGGTGCAGGAGGTGAACCTGACCAGCGTCTACTTGTGCTGCAAAGAGGCGATCCCGTACATGCAGCGCCAAGGCAAGGGCTCCATCATCAACACCGCCTCGTTCGTCGCGACGATGGGCGCGGCAACCTCCCAGATCTCCTACACCGCGTCCAAGGGCGGGGTCCTGGCGATGTCGCGCGAGCTGGGGGTGCAATTCGCCCGCGAGGGAATCCGGGTCAACGCCTTGTCCCCGGGTCCGGTGAACACCCCCTTGCTGGTGGAGCTGTTCGCGAAGGATCCCGAGCGCGCTGCCCGGCGACTGGTGCACATTCCCATGGGCCGGTTCGCCCAGGCCGAGGAGATCGCCGCGGCGGTGGCCTTCCTCGCCTCCGACGACGCATCGTTCATCACCGCCTCCAACTTCCTGGTGGACGGCGGGATCTCCGGGGCGTATGTGACGCCGTTGTAGGTTGCGCAATGACCCGTAGGTTGCCAAATGACCCGCAAGTTAGGGGCCACTGGGCAACCAGCGGGTCACTCGACGCCTTCAGACGTGGCAGCCTCCACCAACGCCTGGAACAACCGCACATCCCCGCCGTACTCGGGATGCCATTGCACGCCGATCACGAACTCATCGCCAACCGCTTCGCAGACCTCGATGGTGCCGTCCTCGGCGCGGCCAGTGACAGAAAGCCGGCCCGGATCGCCGACCGCCTGATGGTGCGACGAGTTGACCGTCATCTCGGCGCCGAGCAGGCGGTGCGCGATCGAATCGGGCGCGAACATCGCCCCGTGCTCGGTGAAGGCACCGACCTTCTCCCGGTGCGGCAGATCCGTGACATCGGGAAGATGCTGGGTCAGATAGCCACCCTCTGCCACCGCCATGATCTGCAATCCCCGACACACGCCGAGCACCGGCTTGCCGGCTTCCCGAACCGCGCGGTACATGGCCACTTCGAACTCGTCACGCAGGTGCCGCGGCCGATCGTTGGTCGGGTGCGGATCCTGCCCGTACATGGTCGCCGAAATATCCGGTCCACCGGTCAGGATCAAGGCATCGATTCGGCTGGCCAACGCGACTGCTGCTTCCTGCTGAGGCGGCAGCATCACCGGAATCCCCCCGGAACGGATCACCGCCTCGGGATACCAGGCGTGCAGCAGCGCGGCATCGGTGTTCCAGGCGACCCAACGCGCGGGTTCCACATACGCGGTCAGGCCGATCACAGGACGCATGGATCCATCATCGCGCAGGCACCGCTCGATTCCCCTGTCCGGTCGCGGCTGAAGCAGCCCCTGTTCCAGCGATCGTGCTAGCCTGATCCCGTGTTGCGCGGGCTGCTTCTGCTTAGCTGCCGCGACGAGGCCTGACCACCGGCCCCCTCGTCGCGGAGCGTCCACGCGCCGGTTGCCCTTCGAACCCCGCAACCAGGAGCCACCATGAACGAGCAGCAACCCTCACAAATGCCCTTCCAGCGATATCAGCCCTTCGTCCCTTTCGACATGCCCGACCGCACGTGGCCGGAAGCCGTCATCACCCACGCCCCGCGCTGGTGCGCCGTCGACCTGCGTGACGGCAACCAGGCACTGATCGACCCGATGAGTCCCGCCCGCAAACTGCGCATGTTCGAGTTGCTCGTGCGCATGGGGTACAAGGAGATCGAGGTCGGCTTCCCATCGGCGTCCCAGACCGACTTCGACTTCGTCCGTCAACTGATCGACGAGGGCCGGATTCCCGACGACGTCGTGATCCAGGTCCTCACCCAGGCCCGCGACCATCTCATCGAGCGCACCTACGAAGCCATCCGCGGGGCCAAGCAGGCCATCGTGCACCTGTACAACTCGACCTCCACACTGCAGCGCCGTGTGGTGTTCGGCCTCGACCGCGACGGGATCAAGGACATCGCCGTCCACGGGGCGCAGTTGTGCCTCAAGTACGCCGACACGGTCCCTGAGACCGAGGTCTACTTCGAGTACTCCCCCGAGTCCTACACAGGCACCGAACTGGACTTCGCCGTAGAGGTCTGCAACGCGGTCAACGACGTGTGGCAGCCCACTCCCGAGCGCAAGGTGATCATCAACCTGCCGGCGACCGTGGAGATGGCGACGCCCAACGTCTATGCCGACTCCATCGAGTGGATGCACCGCAATCTGGCCCACCGCGACTCCATCGTGCTGAGCCTGCACCCGCACAACGACCGCGGCACTGCGGTGGCCGCCGCGGAGTTGGGATTCATGGCCGGCGCCGATCGCATCGAAGGCTGCCTGTTCGGCAACGGAGAGCGCACCGGCAATGTGTGCCTGGTGACCTTGGGCATGAACCTGTTCAGCCAGGGCATCGACCCGCAGATCGATTTCCGGAACATCGATGAGATCCGCCGCACCGTCGAGTACTGCAACCAACTGCCCGTCCACGAACGGCACCCGTACGGCGGTGACCTGGTGTTCACGGCGTTCTCCGGTTCGCACCAGGACGCCATCAACAAGGGTTTGAAGGCGCTGGATGCCAAGGCTGCGGCGGAGGGCCGCGATGTGCGCGAGACCGGCTGGGAGGTTCCCTACCTGCCCATCGACCCGCAGGACATCGGGCGGACCTACGAGGCCGTGATCCGCGTGAACTCGCAGTCCGGCAAGGGCGGCGTGGCCTACATCATGCGCACCGAACACAAACTGGAACTGCCCCGCCGGTTGCAGATCGAGTTCTCGGCAGTCATCCAGCACCACACCGACGATGAGGGCGGCGAGGTGACCGGCATGCAGATGTGGGACATCTTCACCGACGAATACCTGCCGAACCCGCAGACGCCGTGGGGCCGGTTCGCACTGGTCAAGCACGAACTGGTGAGCGAGGTCGACGGCGACACCGTCGTGAAAGCCACGATTCTGGACAACGGCGAAGCGGTCGAACTGACCGGCCACGGCAACGGCCCCATCGCGGCGTTCTGCGAGGCACTGCACGATCACGCCGATGTGCGGGTGCTCGACTACCACGAACATGCCCTGGCCTCCGGCGGAGACGCGAAGGCCGCTGCGTATCTGGAATGCGCCGTCGACGGGAAGGTGCTGTGGGGGGTCGGCATCCATTCCTCGATCGTGACGGCCTCCCTGAAGGCCGTCGTGAGCGCGATGAACCGCGCACATCGCGGCTGACCGGCGAGGTTCGGGCGGTTTTGTCGGGGGTAGGACGTACCGTGGAGTAGTGAAGAGGGTATTCGTCGCGGTGTTCCTCGCGTGGGCGATGGGGGTCACCCCCGGCGCCGCCGATGACGCCGTCGTGCCCACTTCCACCCCGTCGACCGACCAGCCTTCGGCCACCTCCGGCCCCTCGACCGCGTGGCAGGAACCGGCAGCCACGGTGACAGCCGATCCGGCCGATGTCGTGGAGCAATCCGGTGAGACCGGCGAGATGACCGTGGTCTACGCCGTGCAGGACGGGGATTCGCTGCGGGTGGTCAGCGACACGGCCACCTCCACGTCCGACGCGATCGCCACCGTCGATCAGGTCCAGGACCGGCCCGATGTAGTGGCTGTCGAGGTGGACACGACCCGGCGACTGACCGGTCTGCCAGCCTCGCAGAGCAGGCCCGGGGTCACCTCGACCATCCGCCGTGAGTCACGAGCCGCCGCGATCCCGAGCGCCGACCCGTCACGCAGCCAGCAGTGGGCTCTGGACGCTTTGGACGCGGAAACGGCTTGGGCCTCGTCCACCGGTACGGGAGTAACGGTGGCCGTCATCGACTCGGGCGTCTCCCGCCACCCCGATCTGGCGGGCAAGTTTGTGCGGGGTGTCGATCTGGTGAACGGCGGCAACGGGCGCATGGACTCCAACGGGCACGGGACCCATGTGGCCGGAATCATCGCGATGACCGCTAACAACAACCTCGGCGGTGCCGGCCTGGCTCCCGGCGTGGCGATCATGCCGGTCGTGGTGGCCGATGCCGGAGGGTCGGTACGCTCGGCCGACTCGGCGAAGGGCATCATCTGGGCGGTCGACCACGGGGCCGACATCGTGAACATGAGCTACTCGGGTTCGGCCAGTTCCGTTGAACAGAAGGCCATCCAGTACGCCCAGTCCAAAGGGGTCGTGACGGTGGCGGCAGCGGGGAACGCCTACCTCGACTCCCGCGGCACATTGTTCAATCCAGTCCAGTACCCGGCGGCCTTCCCTGGCGTGGTGGGAGTGGGAGCGGTGACAAGGACCCTGCGCCGCTCATCGTTCTCCGAAGTTGGACGACAGGTGGATCTGGTGGCGCCCGGCGGAAGTGGTGCGTTCGACTCCCCTCGTGGCATCTTCAGCACCTACGCCGGCTCCGGTTACGTGCGGATGCCGGGAACCTCGATGGCGGCGCCCTACGTCTCGGGCACCATGGCCCTCACCATCGAACGCCAGCGTGCACTCGGACTGCAGGTGAATCCCGTCGACGTGGTCCTGGGATCGGCGACCGACCTCGGCGCGCAGGGCCGCGACGACCAGTTCGGCTTCGGTTTGGTCAGCCCTAACCGGGCATTGAGCACATTGAACACTTTGCAGGCCACCGGCGGCGCGCTGCCGGTGATCGCACCGGCAGAAGTGACCACCCGGGCGGTCAAGCGGGTGAGGATCACGGTCCGCAAGGGCTACCTGAAATACCGGATTCCTGCCAAGGGCAGATTCATCGTCGGCTGGCAGAGCTACTCGCAGCGCAAGTGGTCCGAACTCAACCGGTTCAACGGTAAGCGCGATGGCCAGACCTGGTACACGGTCCGCTCCTCGGGCGGCATGCAGGTCCGCATCGTGGCCATGCGTGCGGGACAGAAGAAGAAGACCGATCCGATCTGGGTCTCCCGCACGTTCCGAACACGTGCAGCATCACCCCGATAGCCTCGCCTCATGGGAACCTTCGACGGGCGTGGTCTGGCCATCGGCATCGCGGGCGGAGTGGGGGTCGGCTTGGTCGTGTGGTGGCTCACCGGCAGCTCACTGTGGATCGGCATTCTCGCGGCGATCGGTGCTGTGATCGGGATGAACACCGGCTGGGGCAAGACCGACGGCTGAGGCGCGACTGCGCCAGAGCCCGGACGTTGGACTGCACAATCACGACTCCGGCCACTGGGCCACAGCCGAAATCTGCCCAGGCTATCGGGCCGGTGCGCTCCGGGCCCAACCCCCGCAGTCAGCAACAAACCGTAGCCCTCGGAGTGCAAACGACCTCAGTGGGAGAAACCCGGGGCGTGGTCGGGGTCGTCGGGCATCGGGCGGTCGAGGCCCTCGAAGAATTCGGTCGCGTGCCGCAGGTCGTTCAGCAGCAACTCAGCCATGTCTCGGCCGAATCCGTTGCGCACAACGATCCGCAGCCCAGCGACGTCGGTGAGGTCGTCCGGCAGGGTGTACGCGGGCACCTGCCAACCACGCTCGCGCAGCTTCGCCGAGACGTCGAAGACTGTGTAGTTCCTGCGATCGGCCTTGAGCCGGAAGAAGAAGACCGGTAGTTCCGAACCATCGCTGAGCAGTTCGTACGGGCCCAACTGCGCGATCTGCGACGACAGGTACATGGCCGTGTCCCGACACGCCTGCTGGATCCCTCGGTATCCCTCGAACCCCAACCGCACGAAGTTGTAGTACTGCAGAACCACTTGGCTGCCCGGCCGGGAGAAGTTCAGCGTGAACGTGGGCATGTCCCCGCCCAAGTAGTTCACATGGAACACCAGATCGTCCGGGACGCAGTCGGCAGTCCGCCAGACCACCCATCCGACCCCCGGATAGACCAAGCCGTATTTGTGCCCCGAAGCGTTGATCGAATGCACCCGCGGAATCCGGAAGTCCCACTCCAGATCCTGGTCGATGAAGGGGGCCACGAAACCACCCGAGGCGCCGTCGACGTGCACCGGGATGTCCCAGCCCTTCTCCTTCTGCACGTCATCGAGGGCTGCGGCGATGTCCTTGACCGGCTCGTAGGAGCCGTCGAACGTCGACCCCAGGATCGCCACCACCCCGATCGTGTTCTCGTCGACGAGCTTGACCGCTTCCTCAGCGGTCAAGTGCAGCCTGCCCTCGGCCAGTGGTGCGTAACGGGGCTCGACGTCCCAGTAGCGGCAGAACTTCTCCCACACGACCTGCACGTTCTGGCCCATGACCAGATTGGGCCGCTCGATGGACTGGCCGGCGGCCTTGCGCTTGTGCTGCCACAAACGCTTCAGGGACAGTCCGGCCAGCATCACCGCTTCACTGGAGCCGATCGTCGACGTGCCGACCGCCTTGTCGCCGTCAGGGGAATGCCACAGATTCGCGATGATGCTCACGCACCGGGCTTCCATCTGCGCGGTCTGCGGATACTCATCCTTGTCGATCATGTTCTTGTCGTAGGTCTCAGCGAACAACCTGTCGGCCATGGGATCCATGAAGGTCGACACGAAGGTCGCCAGGTTCTGCCGCGCATTGCCGTCGAGCATCAACTCGTCATGGATCAACTGGTAGGCCACCTCCGGCGCCCGTCCGTCGGGCTCGAGTTGATGGGCGACGATGGCGCTCTTCTCGCCGTAGCGGGCGAACAGCGGTGAGAGGTAGAGACGCTCGATCTGTTCGACGTCTTGCTCGTGCAGCATGTGGTGCTCCCAGTTCGGTGGTGACTCGACCCTAGCCCGATCCTGGGCGCGAAGTGGGTCCCTGGGAAGCCGTTCCCCCGCGCTGGGTGAAGTGGTCAGACCAGGTCGATCGCGGTGCCGCTGACTGCGCCGATCTGAGCCGAGATCGCTTCGACCAAGTCCGTGGTCACAGCACTGTCGACGGTGAGCGCGACCAGAGCCAGACCGCCTGCGCTGTCCCGGCAGACCTGCATGTTCGCGATATTGATGCCCGCATCGCCGAGAACTTGACCGACCGTACCCACCACACCGGGTTTGTCGTCGTAGCGGAACACCAACATGTGCTCGCTGACCGGCAGATCGAGGTCCAAGCCGTCGACCTCCACCAGCTTCTCGTTGTCGCGAGCACCGAACACCGTGCCGGCTACGACCATGCTCTGACCATCGGCGCACGCCATCCGCACACGTACCAACGACCGGTGGTCCTCGGAGTCGCCCTCGGTGACCAAGGCCGTCTCGACTCCCCGATCCGCAGCCAGAACCGGGGCGTTGACGTAGGACACGGGGTCGTCGATGAGCACCGAGAACATGCCCTTCAGAACGGCCAACTCGAGCACGTTGACATCAAAGGCGCTGATCTCGCCGAGAGCTTCGACGGTCAGCTGCGCGACCGCCGATGGGGCCATGGATGTGGCGATGTGTCCGAGATGCTCAGCCAGGTCGATGAACGGCCGCACCTGCTCGGCAATGACTCCGCCTCTGACATTCACAGCGTCGGGCACCAGCTCTCCGGCCAACGCTTGACGGACCGATTTGGCCACGGCAATGCCGGCCTTCTCCTGCGCCTCGTCAGTGGATGCACCCAGGTGTGGGGTGGCGACCACGTTGTCGAGTGTGAACAGCGGCGAATCGGTACACGGTTCGCTGGCGTACACATCCAGTGCCGCCCCGGCGACCCGGCCCTCCACCAGTGCGTCGTACAGCGCCTGCTCGTCGACGATTCCGCCACGCGCAGCATTGACGATGTGGACTGTGGGCTTCACCAGCTTCAAGGCTGCCTCGTCGATCAGTCCCACGGTCTCTTTGGTCTTCGGAAGGTGCACGGTGATGAAATCGGATTCCTCCAGCACCTGCTCCAAAGACAGCAGCGTCACGCCGAGTTGGGCGGCACGCACGGGCTGGACGAACGGGTCGTAGGCGACCAAGCGCACGCCGAACGCGCTGAGCCGTTGCGCCACGAGCAGCCCGATCCGGCCCAGGCCGACCACGCCGACGGTCTTGTCGGTGAGCTCCACGCCGGTGTATTTGGACCGCTTCCACTGTCCCTGTCGCAGGGCGTCATGGGCCGGGGAGATGTGCCGGGCGCTGGCCAGCAGCAGTGCTACCGCCAGTTCCGCCGCACTGACGATGTTCGAGGTCGGTGCGTTGACCACCATGACGCCGGCCTGGGTGGCTGCCTCCACATCAACGTTGTCCAGCCCGACTCCGGCCCGAGCGACGACCTTGAGCTTCTTGGCCGCTGACAGAGCCTCGGCATCGACCTTCGTCGCCGACCGCACCAGGATCGCGTCCACGTCGGTGATTGCAGCCAAGAGTTGCGGGCGATCCGCCCCGTCACAGTGACGGATCTCGAAGTCGGGCCCCAGGGCCTCGATGGTTGCAGGAGAGAGTTCTTCGGCGATCAAGACGACGGGTTTGTCCACCCCTCGATGGTACGAAGTGGCCGATTCAGCCCTGGAGGTAGCCCGTCGCGATGGTCTCGGCCCGCTGTGCGTATCCCCCGCCGAACAGTCGCGCATGCACCAGCAGCGGCCACATCTGGTGCAATCCCTCCCGCGCCTGCCAGCCCCGCGCGAGTGGATACACCTGCTGGTAGGCCATCAGGATGGTGTCCAAGTAAGGGGTTCCGAACAGGGCGAGCATGGCCAGATCCGTCTCGCGATGACCGACATGCGCTGCTGGATCCACCAGTCGCGGCGACAGCGACCACAACACGTTGCCGCTCCACAGGTCCCCGTGCAACAGGCTCGGCGGCTCGGGCGGTCCCGCCCACTCGGGGTCGTCCATGAGCGCGTCGACCAGGTCGAGGCTGCGGGGAGTCCGGTCGTTGACAAGCGGGCGCAGACGCAACTCGGCAAACATCTGCGGCCATGACTCGTAGTGCCCGGAAGGCATCGCAAGTGGCCCGATGCGGCCGTGCTCGGGTCCTTCGCCGAAAGCGGACGCCCGGTGCGTATGCAAGGCTGCCAGTCGTTCGCCGAGGTTCGCTGCAGCCTCCCGGGACGGCCCCTGCTCGGCAACCCACTCCAGCACCAGAAACCGGCTTTCGGCGTGGACCACCGACGGCGTCAGACCGGGGACCACATCCCCCAGCGCTTTCAGGCCCGCCGCCTCGACCGGCAACATCCACTCGTCGGACCGGCGGGGTGTTTTGACGAAGTATCGGGCCTCGGACGTGCTTACCCGGTACGCACGGCAGATGTCTCCACCCACGACCGGTTCCATCCGCAGGACCTGCCCGATGATCGGGGCCAGTTCTCCGGCGAGGTCCATGTCCACGACTCTTCGCGCCCGACGTCAGCCGCGAGACCGCACGATCCGGGCGGCCACCGGGTCGAGGAAGAACAGCAACAGGAGCACGAATGTCGCCACGTCCGGCTGGATGAACGCCACCACTAGGCTCACGGCGAAGACTGTGGCGACCAGCAGACTCCGAACTTGCGCCGACCGCGCTTGGTAGGACCCCTTGTACTCCTCGTCCATCAGTCCGGGAGTTCGCCGCGCGTGCCAGAAGATGGCCGTCTGCAGCAGACTGATGAGCAGCATCCAGCCGACGTAGAAACCCGTTACCTGTGGCGTCGGGGGGTTGGCGATGTCCAGGTTCGTCGGCAGCGGCAGCACCGCGATCGCGAAAAGCCACCCGAAGTTCAGCCACATGATGGTCTGATCGACACCGACGATGTGCGCGAACAGCCGGTGATGGGCCAACCAGAAGATGGCGATGATCACCCAGGTCAGCGTCAGACCACCCAGCAGCGCAGCGTTCTCCCCGATGAGGGTCGTGATCCGGCCGTCGCTGGGCAGTTTCAGCTCGGCCAGCGGCAACAGCAACAAGGTGATGGCGATCGCCACCACCCCGTCGCTGAACGCGACAATGCGCTCCGGCGGGTGGATCCCCCGGCGGCTCATCGAGCGGCGGTGCCCTCGGTGTAGTCGTCGTCGGTGGCCACCCATGCCATCAGCTGACGAAGCTCACGACCGACCTCTTCGATCTGGTGCTCCTCGCCGGCCTTGCGCAGCGACGCGAACTCGGGAGCTCCGGCGTCCTGGTCGTCGATGAAACGCTTCGCGAACGCACCAGACTGAATGTCGCCGAGCACGGCCTTCATGTTCTCCTTGACCTGTGCGTCGATGACCCGCGGGCCGGAGACGTAATCGCCGTATTCGGCGGTGTCGGAGACGCTCCAGCGCTGTTTGGCGATACCACCTTCGTACATCAGATCCACGATCAGTTTGAGTTCGTGCAGGCACTCGAAGTAGGCCACCTCGGGCTGATATCCCGCCTCGACCAGGGTTTCGAAACCGGACTGCACCAGTGCGGAGGCGCCACCACACAGCACGGCCTGCTCACCGAACAGGTCGGTCTCGGTCTCCTCGGTGAACGTCGACTTGATGCCACCTGCGCGCAGGCTTCCCATGGCGCGCGCGTACGACAGCGTCAGCGGCCAGGCGTTGCCAGTGGCGTCCTGTTCGACGGCCACGATGCACGGCACACCGCGACCGGAGGTGTACTCGCGCCGCACCAGATGGCCCGGACCCTTCGGAGCGACCATGCACACGTCGACATCGGCCGGCGGCTGGATGTAGCCGAAACGGATGTTGAAACCGTGGGCGAAGAACAGCGCGTCGCCGGCCTTCAGGTTGTCGGCGATCGCCTGGGCGTACAGCCCGCGCTGGGCGGGGTCCGGGACCAGCACCATGATCAGATCGGCCTCGGCGCACGCGGTGGCCGGATCTACGACCCGCAGTCCTTCAGCCTCGGCCTTGGGTCGCGACTTCGAGCCTTCAACCAGGCCCACCCGTACGTCCACACCCGAGTCGCGCAGGTTCAGCGCGTGGGCGTGCCCCTGCGACCCGTATCCCAGAATGGCCACCTTGCGGCCCTGGATGATCGACAGGTCGGCGTCGTCTTCGTAAAACAGTTCAGCCACTTCTTCTCCTTGTACGGGTGGATTCTGCACAGTCTCTCAGGTCAGCGGGCGTTGAGGTCACGGGGCCACCGAGACCGCCAGGAAGGCCGCGAAGATCGCGACGTGGACCCCGGCCTGCAGCAGAGTGGCGCGACCCGGGATGACGGTGAGCGCAGCGGTGAACAGGGCGATCACCAGCAGTGTGATCTGCAACGGGCCCAGCCCGAGCACCAGTTGCACAGGCAGCCAGATCTGGGCGATCGCGATCGTCGGGATGGTCAGTCCGATGCTGGCCATCGCGGATCCGAATGCGAGATTGAGGCTGGTCTGCACGCGACCGATACGCGCCGCCCGGACCGCAGCGATTCCCTCGGGCAGCAGCACCACCATGGCGATGACCACACCTACGAAAGCGATCGGAAGCCCCGCGCCGATCACGGCCGACTCGATGTTCGGCGAAAGTGTCTTCGCCAGGCCGACCACGGCCACCAGGGACACCAGAAGCAGAATCAAGCTCATCACCGCGGTGGCAGTTGCCGGAGGTTCGGCATGCTCGTCCTCATCGCCTGCCTCGTGGATGAAGTAGTCCCGATGTCGCACGGTCTGCACGAAGACGAACAGAAGGTAGAGGGTCAACGAGGCAATCGCGGCGAAGGCCAGCTGACCGGCGGTGAAGGTGGGTCCCGGGGCGCTGGTCGTGAAGGTGGGAAGCACCAGCGTCAGCGCGGCGAGGGCCGCAATGGTGGACAGTGCTGCACCGGCTCCTTCGGAGTTGAAGTAGACGACTGGAACCGGACCCCGAAACGTGGATGACAGCAACGAGAAGCCCACGATCCCGGCGGTCGTGATGATCAACGCACTGAAGACCGTGTCGCGCGCCAGCGTCTCAGCTTTGGCTCCCCCGGACGCCATGAGCGCCACGATCAAGGCCACTTCGATCACCGTGACCGACACGGCCAGCACCAGGGATCCGTAGGGCTCGCCGACCTTGTGCGCCACGACCTCGGCATGGTGGACCGCAGCCAGCACCGCAGCCACCAGGACCAGCGCCACCAGCACCGCTATCAGCCCGCCCAGACTGCGATTCCACACCGCGACGACGAGGACGAAGCCGATCGGCGGAGCGATCGTGGCGGCGCGCTGCACTATGCGCTGCGATCGACCGAACGCAGCGAGCGATCGGCGATGGACTTCCCGCCGCGGCCTACTGCGACGACGCCGGACTGCACGAGTTCCTTGATCCCGTAGGGCTCCAGCACGCGCAACAACGCCTCGAGTTTGTCGCGACTACCGGTGGCCTCGATGGTCACGGTCTCCGGGGCCACATCCACGACCTTGGCCCGGAACAGCGTCACGATCTCCAGCACGTTGGATCGCATGCCCTTGTCGGTCTTCACCTTGACGAGGACCAACTCGCGCTGGACCGAGTGCTCATCGTCGAGTTCGACGATCTTCAGCACGTTGATCAGTTTGTTGAGCTGCTTGGTGACCTGCTCGAGGGGTAGCCGGTCGACGTTGATGACGATCGTCATCCGGCTGACCTCGGGGTTCTCGGTCGGACCCACCGCCAGCGACTCGATGTTGAAGCCGCGGCGGCTGAACAACCCGGAGATGCGCGCGAGCACGCCCGGCTTGTTCTCGACCAGCACGGACAGTGTGTGGCGGGTCATCAGTCCTCCCGTTCCCAGGCCGGCGCGAGGTCGCGCGCGGTCGTGATCAGATCATTGCTGGTACCGGCAGGCACCATCGGCCAGACCATCGCGTCGCGGTGGACCTGGAAGTCGATGACCACCGGAGCATCGTTGAGCGCCATCGCTTTCTCGATGACGACGTCCACCTCTTCGCGGCTGCTCGCCCGCAGGCCGTAGCACCCGTAGGCCTCGGCCAGCTTCACGAAGTCCGGGAACTGGTGGGACTGCAGGTCGGTATTGGAATAGCGCTTGTCGTAGAACAACGTCTGCCACTGCCGGACCATACCCAGGCTCGAGTTGTTGATCAGTGCGACCTTGATCGGGATGTTGTTGATCGCGCACGTCGCGAGTTCCTGGTTGGTCATCTGGAAGCAGCCGTCGCCGTCGATGGCCCAGACGACGGCGTCGGGATTGCCGACCTTCGCGCCCATCGCGGCGGGGACGGCGTAGCCCATCGTGCCCAGGCCACCGGAATTGAGCCAGTGTCCGGGCTTCTCGTAATCGATGAACTGGCTGGCCCACATCTGGTGCTGGCCGACGCCGGCGCAGTAGATCGCGTCCGGTCCGGCGATGTGACCCAGGCGCTCGATCACATACTGCGGCTCGAGGGCGTCCGGGTGCTCCTCGTAGCCGCGTGGGAAGCGCTTCTTCCACCCGTTGAGGATTTCCCACCAGTCTGCGATATCGATGTCGTCCTTGCGGCCGCTCAGCGCAGCGATCAGGCCCGCGATGGTGGCCTTGGCATCTCCCACGATCGGCACGTCAGCGTGGCGGTTCTTGCCGATCTCCGCCGGGTCGATGTCCGCGTGGATGACCTTCGCGTCGGGGGCGAACGAGTCGAGTTTGCCGGTGACGCGGTCGTCGAACCGGGTCCCCAGCGCGATCAGCAGGTCGCTTTTCTGCAGCGCCCCGACGGCCGGAACGGTGCCGTGCATGCCGGGCATGCCAAGGTTCTGCGGGTGGCTGTCGGGGAACGCGCCGCGGGCCATCAGCGTGGTGACCACGGGGATACCCGTCAGTTCTGCCAGCGTGAGCAACTCCTGGGAGGCACCCGAGCGCACGATTCCGCCGCCCACGTACAGCACCGGCCGCTTGGCCTTGACGATCATCTTGGCGGCTTCTTTGATCTGCTTGCCGTGCGGCGCGGTGGTGGGCCGGTAGCCGGGCAGGTCGATCGCGTCGGGCCATTCGAAGGTTGTTTGGGCGGCCAGGGCGTCCTTGCTGATGTCGACAAGGACCGGCCCCGGCCGCCCGGTGCCCGCCAGGTGGAACGCCTCGGCGATCACGCGCGGGATCTCCGCGGGATCGGTGACGAGGTAGTTGTGCTTGACAATCGGCATGGTGATGCCGGAGATGTCAGCTTCCTGGAAGGCGTCCGTGCCGATCGCGGCACTCGGCACCTGGCCGGTGATCGCGACGATCGGGACCGAGTCCATGTAGGCATCGGCGATGGGGGTGACGAGGTTGGTGGCCCCGGGGCCGGAGGTAGCCATGCAGACCCCGACTTTGCCGGATGTCTGCGCGTACCCCTCGGCGGCGTGGCCGGCGCCCTGTTCATGGCGCACCAGGATGTGGCGTACCTGGTCGGAGTCCATCAGGGGGTCGTAGGCGGGCAGGATCGCGCCGCCGGGGATGCCGAACACGGTGTCCACACCGGCATGCTCCAGCGACTTGATGAGACTGGCCGCACCGGTCATGTGCTCTGCCATTGCGCTTCCTTCCAATGAAAAACCCCCCGACCCGAAATGGGTTGCGGAGGGTAGCGCGCCTGGGCCTTCTGGGGCCTAGACGCGCTCGCTTACGAGAATGAACTGCTGCACACCGAAAGAGTAACCTGCCTGGCTGATGCTGCCAACTCGGGGTC